>ERZ1292623.849-Hain-H51-01um-R1-849-length-31191-cov-9_pt1 | contig 31191 bp, 29 predicted proteins | sample MGYA00564398_ERZ1292623 | MGnify/ENA primary metagenome ERZ1292623 (study PRJEB36523, sample SAMEA6512633) | groundwater metagenome | collected 2019-01-07 | study: AquaDiva: Metagenomics assemblies of 32 groundwater samples
AAAGTTGTGCCGGGCCTGCACCCAGTCTACATTCTTCAGACGTGTCTGTCGGGCGCGTGAACTTCGTCCGGGCAAGGGCATGAAGACCCTCGCCGTGATCCCAGCCAGACTGGGCGCGACACGTCTCCCCCGAAAACCCCTGAGACTCCTTGCCGGCCGTCCGCTGGTCGTTCGCGTGTGGGAACGGGTCTCGGCCATGGGCCTCGCGGACCACTGCGTCATCGCCACGGACAGCGACGAAGTGGCTCAGGCTGCACGCGCCAACGGCGCCGAAGCCGTGCTGACGTCTCCGGAACATGTCTCCGGCACCGACCGCGTGGCCGAAGTCGCCAGGCAGCGCGAATTCGCGAAGTTCGACGCCATCATCAACGTGCAGGGCGACGAGCCGTTCATCTCCGCCGCCGCGGTATCGGGCGCGCTGGGTTGCGTGACGGGCGACGTGCAGATCGGCACGGCGGCGGTGCAGGCCATCGAAGCGATTCTCGACGAGCCGAGCATCGTGAAGGTCGTGACGGCGGACAACGGGCGCGCACTGTACTTCTCGCGCGCGCCCATCCCGTTCCTGCGCGAGCCCAAGGATGCCGGCGACGCCGCGCAGCGGCGCACCCGGGTGTTCCAGCACGTCGGGGTCTACGCCTATACGAAGGAAGCGCTCAACCGCTGGGTGAAGCTGGCCACGCACCCCCTGGAACGCATCGAACGACTTGAACAACTGCGCCCACTGGCCGCTGGAATGGCCATCGGCGTAGCCTTGATTCCGGGGCCACTGCGCAACGGCATCGACACCGAACACGACTTGGCAAAAGCCAATTCCGAATGGACCATATTGAGCGGGGAACCGGCCTGATGCAGGCAAGCGATCGTCGTCAGCCCACCAAGTTCATCTTCGTCACCGGCGGCGTGGTCTCGTCGCTGGGCAAGGGAATCGCCGCGGCGTCCCTGGGGCGACTGCTCGTGGAGCGCGGGCTGCGCGTCTCCATGATGAAATTCGACCCGTACATCAACGTTGACCCCGGCACGATGTCGCCGTTCCAGCACGGCGAGGTGTTCGTCACCGACGACGGCGCCGAGACGGACCTGGACCTGGGCCACTACGAGCGGTTCATAGACCGCCCGCTATCGCAGGCCAACAACGTGACCACAGGCCGCATCTACTCCAACGTCATCACCAAGGAACGCCGCGGCGAATACCTGGGACAGACGGTGCAGGTCATTCCGCATATCACGGACGAGATCAAGGCGGCCATCAAGCGCATTGCACCCGAGAACGACGTGGTCATCGTCGAGATCGGCGGCACGGTGGGCGACATCGAATCGCTGCCGTTTCTGGAAGCGATTCGCCAGTTTCGCCACGATGTGGGCCGAGAGCACGCGCTGTTCATCCACCTCACGCTCATACCGTTCATCGCGGCCGCCGGCGAACTCAAGACCAAGCCGACACAGCACTCCGTCCGCGACCTGATGGAAATCGGTATCCAGCCCGACATGCTCATCGTGCGCACCGAGCGCCCGGTGTCGGACGAGATCAAGCGCAAGATCGCGCTCTTTTGTAACGTGGAGTTCGGGTGCGTCATCGAGAGCCCGGACGTACGGACCATCTACGAAATCCCGCTGCGATTCCACGAGCAGGGTTTCGATGACAAGGTGCTCGAACGACTTGGCCTCGACACGCCCCGCCCGAACCTGACGGTATGGCGCGAACTGGTGACGCGCGTACTCCAGCCGCGCGATCGCGTGCGCATCGCGGTCGTGGGCAAGTACACGGACTTCGTCGACAGCTACAAGAGCGTGCAAGAGTCGCTCATCCACGGCGGCATCGCCAACGATGTCGGCGTCGAGATCAATTGGCTCTCCAGCGACGATTTCACCGATCCGGAGAAGGCCGCCGAAATACTTGCCACCTATCAGGGCCTGCTGGTGCCCGGTGGATTCGGCGTTCGCGGCGTGGAAGGCATGGTCGAAGCCATCCGCCATGCGCGCACCAGCGGCCTTCCGTTCTTCGGCATTTGCCTTGGCATGCAGGTGGCCATCATCGAGTTCGCGCGCAACGTGTGCGGTATCGCGGACAGCCATTCCACGGAGTTCGCGCCGGAGTGCGACAACGCGGTCATCTCCCTTATGGAGTCGCAGCAACACGTCACCGACATGGGCGGCACGATGCGCTTGGGCGCATACCCGGCGCGCCTCACGCGCGGTTCCAAGGTGGCCGAGGTGTACGGCGTGGCCGAGATCAGCGAGCGGCACCGGCACCGCTATGAAGTCTCCAACAAGTACCGCGACCAGTTCGTGGAGCGCGGAATGAAGCTGTCAGGCGTGAGCCCGGACGGTCAGCTGGTGGAGATCATCGAGCTCGAGAAGCACCCCTGGTTCGTTGGCTGCCAGTTCCATCCCGAGCTCAAGTCACGGCCCACGCGCGCGCATCCGCTGTTCGCGGGTTTCATCGCGGCGGCAGCGGCACGGGCCAAGGCCAATCGTGGTCGTGGTGCGCCCGCCGCCGCGTTGCCAAAGGCATCGCATGCGCCGGCAGGCGACTAGCGTGGGCGTCTTCAGCGCAGAGGACTTCTTCGTTATCGCCGGCCCGTGCGTCCTCGAGGACGACACGCTCAACCTGACCGTCGCGGAACATCTCGCCAAGCTTCAGGCGAAGATCCCGGGCGGGATCGTCTACAAGGCCAGCTTCGACAAGGCCAACCGATCCAATCCGGACGCCCATCGCGGGCCCGGAATCGAAGAGGGACTCCGGTCGCTGGAGCGGGTCAAGAAAGCGTCCGGCCTGCGTGTGTTGACCGACGTCCACCTGCCCGAACAATGCGCCATGGTGGCGCAGGTGGCAGACGTCCTTCAGATCCCGGCGTTCCTGTGCCGCCAAACGGACCTGCTCCAGGCAGCGGGCCGCACCGGCAAGGCCGTGAACATCAAGAAGGGGCAGTGGATGCACCCGGAAGGGATGCGCGGAGCCGTGGAGAAGGTGCGCGATGCCACGAGCGGGATGCGGCAAGCCAAGGGCGACCGCCGCCTGTCACTCCCGGCCACGCGGCTCTCCGACATCGCTGTTACCGACCGCGGCACGTTCTTCGGCTATGGCGACCTGGTGGTGGACATGCGCGACTTCGCGCGCATTCGCGCCGCGTGCGGCGTCCCAGTGATCTTCGATGCCACCCACAGCGTGCAGCGGCCGGGTCAGGGGGCAGGGGGCGCCAGCGGCGGCGCCCGCGAGTTCATCCCGCCGCTAACGCTTGCTGCGGTTGCCGCCGGGGCAGATGGACTCTTTCTCGAAACGCATCCGGATCCCGACCACGCACCCAGTGACGGCCCGAACATGCTTCCGCTCAGTGACCTCGCCGAGCTCCTGGATCGCGTGCTTGCGGTCCGCGCCGCCGCCCAGCCGCGCGACAAGCGCAGTTAGTAGCCACAGATACCCTGTACCCTGTACCCTGTACCCTACACCCTTGTCATCGATTCCACTTGAGGTGGCCAAGCGTATCCGCTTGGTGGGGTTGGACGTAGACGGCGTCATGACCGACGGCGGCATCTACCTCGGCGACGTTGCGGGCCAGCGATTTGAAGCCAAACGCTATGACATCCAGGACGGGCTGGGCATCTACCTGCTCAGGAAGGCCGGCATCCGCGTCGCCATCGTCACCGGGCGCGTTTCCGACAGCGTCAAGCACCGGGCCGAAGAACTGGGCGTCGAAGACGTGGCCCAGGACGCCAACGCCCACAAGCTGCCGGGATTTCAGGCCATCCTGGCCAAGCACAAGATCGCCGCGGCCGACGCGGCGTTTATCGGCGACGACCTGCCGGACATTCCGATCATGCGCATGGTGGGCCTGCCGGTGGCCGTGGGGAACGCGGTGGCCGAGATTCGTGCTGTGACCACAGTGCACCTCAAGAACGCCGGCGGCCGGGGCGCCATCCGGGAGTTTGCGGAACTGCTGCTCAAGTCGCGCGGCGAGTGGAAAGCCCTGTCCGACGCCTACGTCGCCAAGCGATCGGGCTCGGCAGCCAAGCCATGAGCGGAAAGAGCCCCAGGTCCCCGAAAAGCGCGACGCGCTCCGGCGGCGCTTCGAAGATCATCGCGAGTGGCCAGCGCGTGATCGCCGTCGAGCGCGACGCGCTCGCGGCCACCCGCGACCGGCTGGACGAGTCGTTCGCGCACGCGGTCGAGATCCTGCGCGACTCCACGGGCCGCGTCATCGTGTCGGGTGTGGGGAAGTCGGGGCTGATCGGGCGCAAGATCGCCGCGACGTTCACGTCCACGGGCACGCCCGCCACCTTCCTGCATCCGGCGGACAGCGTCCACGGGGACCTCGGTATTGTTGGTGCGAACGACGTCGCCATCCTGATCTCGAAGAGCGGCGAGTCCGATGAGTTGGGGCCGCTCATCGACCAGCTCAAGCGGCTGGGCGTGCGCCTGATCGCCATGACCGGCGACAAGAAGTCGGCGTTGTCCCGCCACGCGGACGTGACCCTCGACGCCTCGGTCGCCGAGGAAGCCTGTCCGCACGACCTGGCACCCACGACCAGCACGACCGTTGCCTTGGCGTTGGGCGACGCGCTTGCCGTGGCACTCCTCGAAGAGAAGGGCTTTGGCCGCGAGGACTTCGCGCGGCTGCACCCCGGCGGTGCCATCGGCCGACGCTTGTTGACCCCGGTCTCCGAAGTCATGGAGCGTGATCGGCTGCCCGTGCTGCATCGAGCGGACACGATGCAGCGGGCGATCGTGCTGCTGGCAGAGCGTCGCGGCATCGCCGTCATGCTCGACGACACCGATCGCGTGACTGGCGTCATGACCGCGGGGGACCTGACACGGGCCATGGAACGCGAAGCCAACATCATGTCCGTGCCGGTAGAGCAGATCCTCAACCGCACTCCCAAACTGGCGCGGAACGATGAACTGGCGACGGCGGTAGTATACCGGATGGAAACATACGGGATCATGGCCATGCCGGTGGTGGACGCCCGGAACAAGCTGGTGGGCGTGATTCATCTGCACGATCTGATGCGGGCCCGGCTCGCGTGAACGCGGTGCGTTTTTCGGCTCCGTTCGGCGTGGTCGCCGTAGTCGCCGTAGTCGCCGTACTGGCCCTCGGCTGCCGCAAGTCCACCCAGCCACCCGTCGTCGCCGAAGCAACGCTGTCCGACAGTGCGGAACAGGTGCTGTGGGACATTCACCAGTTCCTCACCGAGAACGGCGTGAAGCGTGGGGACTTGTACGCGGACACGGCGTTCGTGTTCAACGACCAGACCAAGTTCGTCTTGCGGAACATTCGCGGGGAGTTCACCACCGAGACAGGTGCGCCAAACGGCACGATGAAAGGCAACCGCGGCACGTACGACCTGCGCCTGCGCTCGCTCGAGGGGTTCGGCAACGTCCTCATCACGTCCACGGACGGCAAGACACTGTCGTCCAACCACCTCAAGTACGTCGAAGGCACCAATCAGGTCTCGAGCGATAGCGCCTTCGTGATGCGCCGCGCCACCGAGGTGCAGCGCGGCATCGGATTCACGTCGGATCCAAACCTGAAGGTGTTCAAGTGCTTCCGCGCGTGCGGGGGAGAGGCACGCGTGCCGCTCAAGGGTCTCGACAAGCCGTGACGCGGCGCGCGTTGGCCGCGCTGCTCAGCGTCGTCCCGGTCCTGGCGGGCGCGCAGGATCGCGAGAGGTGCTTCTTCGACAACACCCCGCAAACTCGCCAGACCAGCAACATGCTGGAGAGCGGCCAGCGCAACACGTTCTTCGGCGGCGGCATCGTGGTGCGGTGCCCTTCCAGGGATCTGCGACTCCAGGCCGACAGCCTCGAGTCGTATGGCGACGAAGGCCGCATCTTCCTCGTCGGCGACGTGCACTACGACGAGCCGCGCCTGTCGCTGACGTCGGACTACCTCACGTACCGCCAGCTGACTGAGCACATCTTCGCCAGCGGCAACGTCGTCGCCAAGTCGCCCACGTCCGGCTCAACGCTGCGCGGGCCGGCGCTGGAGTATTACCGCGCCATGTCGGACCGCCCGGCCACGAAGATCATTGCCATCCAGCGCCCCACGGTCGCGCTCGTTCAAAAGGACTCCAGCGGCTCCCCGTCAGACACACTCGTGGTCGTCTCGGACCGCATCACCATGATCGGCGACAGCCTCGTGTACGCCGGCGGCAAGGTTGTCATCACGCGCCCCGAAGTGGAAGCCAGAGGCGACTCCGTACTCATCGACAGTGAGCGCGAGTTGATGGTCCTGATGCGCACGCCGTCCATCACCGGAAAGAAGGACCGTCCGTTCACACTCGCGGGCGTCCGCATCGAGATGACGACGCAGAACCGCAAGCTCAGTCGCGTCCTGGCCAAGGGGCAGGGCAAGGCGACAAGCCAGGACATGACGCTCTCGAGCGATACCATAGATCTCCGCATCGCCGGGGATCTGCTGCAGCGCGCCATCGCCTGGGGTCCTGGTCGCGCCAGGATCATCTCCGCCACACAGCAGATCGCCGCGGATTCCATCGATGTACTCCTCCCGAATCAGCGGATCCGCGAACTGCATGCCGTGCGCGGCGCCGCCGCCGAAGGACAACCGGACACGACACGCTTCAGGGCCGACACGGTCGACTGGCTGCGCGGTGATACCATCGTCGCAAAGTTCGATTCGGCAGCGCCGCGCGACACCGCGAGGGCGGCACAACTCAGGGAACTGGTCGCCCGGGGAGGCGCCAAGTCCTATTACCATATGGCACCGGCTGACACCACCATCCGGAAAGCCGCCGTGAACTACGTGAACGGCCGGCAAATTGTCGTGGCTTTCGCGCAGCGGCGGGCGTCCAAAGTGACGGTGGTGGGGAAGGCGTCCGGAGTGTACGTCGAACCGAAACCTGACACCAAAGCGGCAACCAAAACCACGCCGGCGGCCACGGCATCGCCTCGGCCGCCGACGCCCAAACCTGAATGACCGAAGCCGACGCCTCCATCAAGGACGTACTGGACCAACTCGCGCGATCTGATCGATCCGCGGCGTTGGCGCTGCACGCCATCCTGACGGTCGCCAACGACGAAGGCGGGGCGTCGTTCAACGAGGCCGCGCGCGTCTATCGCGACGACCATCTGGCTGCCATGCGGGCCGCCGGCCGCGATGCAGATGCCGAAGCCGGCCGACTCGGCGTGGATCACGTGCGCGAGTTCCTCCAGACCAGCGTCATCCCACGCCTGACGGGGCTGTCCCTGATTGAGGTGCCGGACGGCGGTCTCCAGGCCGTCGACGCCGTGGTGCGCTTTACGCCCCGCGCGTGGCAGGAACTCCTGCCGCGTCGCCGCGAGTTCTCGGACGCCCTGCGCCGCACCGGTGAACATCCGCCGCTGCACGAGCAGCTGGGGACGATCGCCGCTCCATCGGGCAGCGTCCTCGAAGCGTCCGGCCTCGTGAAGCGGTACCGCAGTCGCTCGGTCGTGAACGACGTGGCCCTTCGCCTGCAGCAGGGCGAAATCGTCGGCCTGCTGGGTCCCAACGGCGCCGGCAAGACCACCACGTTCTACATGATCGTGGGCCTCATCCCGCCACTGTCCGGCAAGATCCTGTTCGACGGCGCCGACATCACGTCCGTCCCGATGTACAAACGGGCGCGGCTGGGCATCGGCTATCTGTCACAGGAGCCGTCGGTGTTCCGCAAGCTCTCGGTGGAGGACAACATCCTCGCCATTCTCGAGACGCTGCCGCTCTCCGCCGCCGAGCGCCGCGAGCGGCTGGAGCACCTGCTGGACGAGCTCACGATCAAGCATCTCCGCCACAGCAAGGCCTACTCGTTGTCCGGCGGCGAGCGGCGCCGGCTCGAGATCACGCGCGCCCTGGTCACCGAGCCGAAGTTCATGATGCTCGACGAGCCGTTCGCGGGCGTGGACCCGATCGCCGTGCATGACATCCAGCAGATCGTCGCGAATCTTCGAACGCGCCGCATCGGCGTGCTGATCTCGGACCACAACGTCGAACAGACACTGGACATTGTGGACCGGGCCTACATCATGTTCGATGGACAGGTCAAGGTATCGGGCACAGTGCGCGAACTCGTTTTCGACGACACGGTAGCCGAACGCTATCTCGGGCCGACGCTCTCGGCGCGTTTGCGATCCCGTTTTGCCTCGGAGAACGGCGCGTGAGGCCGGGTCTCTCCCAGACCCCGCAGCTCCGCCAGGAACTGCGAATGAATCCGCGCCTGTACCAGGCGATGGATCTCCTCTACATGCCGTTGCTGGACCTGCAGCAGCACCTCAAACAGGAACTGCTTACGAATCCGTTCCTGGAACTCCAGGAGCCGGGCGAAGAAGAGGACGAGGGAGAGGGAGAAGGCGAGGGCACCGAGAACACCGAAGGCGAAGGCGAACCGACCGCCACGGCAGAAGCATCCAACGCCGAGCGAGCCGAGGATGGGGAGACCGATTGGGAGGAAATCCTCCTCGACGGATTCGACACCGCCGGCGGCATGCGGGAGCAGCGCGAAGACCGGGAATACACCGAGCCCGTCACGGTGGAGCATCGCGGACTGTCCGAACACCTGCGGGACCAGGTTTCGCTGCTCGACTTGTCGCCGCGCCAGGTGGTGTTGGCCGACGAGTTCATCGGGAACATCGACGACGACGGCTATCTCAAGGGGGACCTCGACGCGATCGTCACCGGCGTGAACGACATGGTGCGCCACGCCGCCGAGGAGTCGGAACGGCCGGACGCCGGGGCCGCACCCTTGTACACGTTGACGGAGGCCGGGGAAATGCTCGGCATCGTGCAGGCGCTGGACCCGCCCGGCGTCGGCGCGCGCGATCTGCGCGAGTGCCTCCTGCTGCAACTCAAGGAAGGCGGACTCTCGGAATCAGTGCCGTTTCGGCTCGTCAGGGACTGTTTCGACGATCTCATCAACCACCGCTGGAGCGACATCTCCAAGCGCGTCGGCATCGGCCCGGCCGAAGTGCAGAAGGCGGCGGACGAGATCCAGAAGCTCGATCCCAAGCCCGGCCTGCGCTTCAGCGACCTGAGCCACAACTACATCATCCCGGACCTGATCGTCGAGAGAATCGACCACACCTACCGTGTCTCGCTCAACGACAATAACCTGCCGCGCCTGCGACTCAGCAAGACGTACCAGGACATGGCGCGCGACAAGAAGAAGTTCCAGGGAGAGAACAAGGAGTTCATCTCGCAGAAGCTCAACTCGGCGCAGTGGATGATCCAGGCCATCGAGCAGCGCCGCCAGACGATGCTCAAAACGATGAACTACATCGTGGAGCGGCAGCGCGACTACTTCGAGAAGGGCGTGCAGGGACTCAAGCCGCTCACGCTGCGCGAAGTCGCCGAGGTCATCGGCATGCACGAGTCAACCGTGAGTCGCGTGACGAATGAGAAGTTTGTGCAGACACCGCGGGGCGTGCTGCCGCTGAAATTCTTCTTCTCGTCCGGCCTGTCCACGGCCGACGGCGAAGACGTGTCGGCCCGTGGCATCCGCGACAAGATCGAGAAGCTTGTGCACGATGAAGACGCGAAGAGTCCCCTCACCGACCAGGCTATCGTGAGCATTCTCAAGCAGGACGGCGTGCAGATCGCTCGGCGAACCGTCGCCAAGTACCGCGATCAACTGGGGGTGCTGTCTGCCCGGATGCGCAAGCGCATATGACGCCGGGCACCTCGATCGCGGAACGGTTGCAGGTATCGGTGCTGGTGCCCGCCAAGGACGAGGCGGACAATCTCGCGCTCTTCATGGAACAAGCGGCCGCGGCGTTCGCCGGCGACACGGCAACGTCGTATGAGGTCATCGTCATCGACGACGGTTCCCTTGACGACACGCCGCGCGTGCTGGCGGAACTCGGCAAGCAGTACCCGTTCCTGCGCGTCGCCCGGCATCGCAGCCAGCGCGGCATCGCCGATGCGCTGCGCACCGGCTACCTCATGGCGCGCGGGCAGGTGCTGGTCTTTTATCCAGCGGACCTCCAGTTCAAGCCCGAAGACATTCCGCGGCTCGTGGCGCCGGTGCTGAAAGGCGAGGCGGATCTGGTCACGGGCTTCAAGCAGGGCGAGTACAACAAGGCATTCGTGTCCGGCATGTACAACCGGCTCAGCCGAACGCTTTTCAACGTCACGGTGAAGGACCTGAACTCGGTGAAGGCATATCGCCGCGAGGTGATGGATGCCTTGCCGGTACGGCCGGACTGGCACCGGTACATGGTGGTGATCGCCGCGGCGTACGGCTTCGCGATTTCGGAGATTCCCGTGCCGCTGTATCCGCGGCATGCGGGCAAGTCCAAGTTCGCCACGTGGCACCGCATTCCCATCGGCGTGTTGGACATGCTGTCGGTGTGGTTCGAACTGCGATTCGGTCAGAAACCTCTGCTCGCGTTCGGCATGGTGGGGGCGGGATTGTTCGCGCTCGGCGCGCTCGCGGGCATCGGGGCACTCATGGCGCTCTTCACCACCGGCTTCGGCGTGCGATGGGTATGGACCATCATCCAGACCACGCTCATCCTTGGCAGCATCTTCTTCGCCGCCGGGTTCCTCGGCGAACAGATCGCCGGACAGCGCGCCGAGATGCGCGACCTGCGGCGCCGGCTCGACGAAGGGTTTCCGCCCGACGCGTCTAAGTGACCGAACCGGCCCGGCTACCAAGCGCCTGGTGGAAACAGGGCGTGCAGGTGGCGCTCGTCATTGCGGTCGTCGCGTTCGCGGCCTGGCAACTCTGGCGGCAATGGACACATGCGTCGCGCGTCGACCTTCGCTTCGACATTCAGGTCGGCTGGTTGCTCGCCGCGTCAGCCATCGTGTTCGCGACCTACCTCATGCTGGTGGAAACGTGGCGTCAGGTGCTCGCGAGACTCGGCGCGCCGGTGGCGTTCGGGCCGGCCGCGCGCGTGTGGTTCGCGTCCAACCTCGGCAAGTACATCCCCGGCAAGATCTGGACGGTGACCGCCATGGTCGTGATGATCGGCAGGGACGGCGTGCCGAGGGCGGTGGCGGGAGCGTCGGTGGTGGTCGTCACCATCGCGCAGGCCGCGACGGGCTTTGCCGTGGTGATGCTGACGTCGATGCGGGCGGTGCGTGAAGTGGCTGGCGGCACCACAGGCGTCGTCGTCGCCACCATCGGAATGGCCGCCTCGTTGGCGGCCGCACCGCTGCTGGCCCGTCAGTGGAATCGCCTGGCGACGCGTTTCGGCCGCGAACAATTGAGCGTCACGGTGCCGTTGTCGGCCGTGGGCGTAGCGCTGGTGGGCTGTGGAATCAGCTGGTGGTTGTACGGGCTCGCATTCCGGCTCTTGGTGCGCGCGATTTTCGGGGAGGCCGCCGGATCGACATCGGACTACGTGGCCGCGTACGCGTCGTCGTATCTCGTGGGACTGCTCGTACTCTTCGCCCCGGGCGGTATCGGCGCCCGCGAGGCGGCGTTGGCGATCATTCTGCCCGCCCTCGGACTTGCGACGCAAGCGCAGGCGGTCGTCATCACCATTGTCTCGCGCCTGTGGCTCACGGTGCTCGAGCTGGTCCCGAGCGTGATTGCGGCGACTCGTTCAGTCGCGCGCCCGGCCAAGTCCTAGTCGCGCGGCAGGCGGATGCCGTAGCGATTGAAGAACGCCGCCAGCTCTTCCGTCAGCGGGCTCCCGGATGCGCTGCGTGTCTTGCCGCGGAGGTCCAGCCAATAGACGCCGCGCTTGCGCAGGTCCGCACGCTGCTCGGCGGTGAACGCGACATCGGCCAACAGCGTGTCTTCCGGTGCGGTGACGGGAAGGGTGCCGGCCATGCGATATATATGAAGGCGCCACGAGCCGTCCTGCGTGCGGTATGTCCGCAGGTTGCCCTCCTTCGAGACCGAAGCGCCCTCGTACACCGCGAAGCGCTCGAACTCCGAGAGCATGTCGTCGATCATCCGGCCGCGCTCGGAGTCACTCACCTTCCTGGGAAAGTCGGGCGCCGACTTGATGACCTTGGCCGGCGAACCCACCGCCAGACTGTTGGGCGGAATCGTGCCGCTCACCAGCGAGTCGGCGCCGATCACGCTCCCATCGCCGATGGTCGTGCCCGGCAAGAGGAACACGCGCCACGGCAACCACACGCTCTTGCCCAGCGTCACGGGCTCGTAATTCACCGGGTAGCCGTCCAGCTGGTTCAGCCAGGCGCCGTGCGTGAAGATCAGGCAGTGGCCGCCGATGCCGGTATCATCACCGATCGTCACCGGCTTGGTGCAATTGATGAACGCCATCTGCAGCACGATGGTGCGGCTGCCCAGGATGAACGCCGATTCCGGCAGCTGCGGTCCACCCACGTATACCTGCTCGCGGATGCGTGCGTCCTCGCCCATCTCAATGCGTTCGCACGACACGTAGCTCATGGTCCCGACGCTCGAGTGCCGGCCGATCCTGATGTTGCGACCGATCACCATGGCCAGCAGCCCGAACTCTGCGTGGTCCCCGATCTCGACGTTGGTGCCCACGATGATGGCGCCGAACGAGAACTTCACGCTCTTGCCGATGCGGTAGCCAAGCAGCGCGCGGTAGGCCCAGCGCTTGAGAACGCTGGGCATCCAGCCAAAGACCAGGAGGTGCGCCATGGGAAGGCGCTTCTTGCGAAACATCGGGAGGAAGTGTGACTGGCACCCCAGTTGTTATCAAGCGAGGCGAATCGTCCTCCCTGAGGTCGTAGCGGCTTGCTTTCGCCTCGCGCCATCCGATAACCTCCGCCTGCATGCTTCGCGTCGTCCCGCCGGTCCCGCCGCTGTCAGCCATCGAGCAGTTCGGGCTCGATGTGCTGCTGGACCTGTCGCGCATCCTCGTGACCGCCGAGGGGGCAGTTGATGGCCCTTCGGTCAGCGTTGTGGGCGCCTCCGGCGGCGCCCTGGGCTTGGCCGAAGCACGCGCGCGGCACTGGGGCATCCAGGCACGGGACGGGATGGTCACGATCGAGCGGCCGCTCCTGACACTCGCCGCGGAACTGGCCGGGGCCGCCGCCGAGCAGCGCACTGAGGCCACCGACCAGTACGGTCGCGTGCCCCCCGGTGAGAACGCCTTGGTGCGCGCCGGTGACGAACGCGACCCAGTCGTGAATCGTATGGCGCTGGCGCTGCGGGATGCTACGGTCGTTGCGGCCGGCCGCGGCCGCATCGCACTCCTGGCCCCGTGGCCGGAAGGCAAGCGCTGGGCCATGGCGATGACGCACGACCTCGACGTTGTTGCTTTGTGGCCGGCGTACTCCGCGCTGCGCCTGGCACAGTTGCTGTCGCACGGCGATGTCGCGCGTGCGGGCCGAGTGGCTGCCCACGCCACCGCCGCGTTGCTGCGCAATCCCGTTTGGCGCGCGGCCGATCAGCTGTTGAGTGTCGAGCGCCGCCACGGCATTCGTTCCACGTGGTTCGCCATCGCGGGCACACCGACTCCGTCCAGCATTTGGGCGGGCGACGTCACGTACGTGCCCGAGTCGCCGTCCGCGCGCCGAATCCTCGCCGCGGCCGCTGCCGGCGGGCACGAGGTGGGCCTGCATGGGAGTTTCGCGTCCTTCACGTTCGCGGACGTCTTCAAGACTCAACGCAGCCGGCTCGCTGCTATTGGGACTGCACCGCTGACCGGCGTGCGGCAGCACTTCCTTCGGATGCGGCCGGGCGTGACCCACGCCGCGATGGTCGACGCGGGATTCGCATACGACTCCACGTTCGGTTTCTCCGAGCGCAACGGATTTCGCCTCGGCGTCGCTGACGTCGTCCCCGTGTGGGACGATCAGGCCAAGCGCACGCTGGGCATCGACGAGGCACCGTTCGTGTGGATGGATCGCGCGCTTTCCAAGTACCGGCACGTCGAGGATCCGGGCGTCTGGATCACCGACGCGCTCGCGATCGCCAGCACGGTCCGGCAGGTGGACGGTCTGTGGACCGGCATCTGGCATCCAAACATGGACCCCGCGCTCGGATTCCCCGACGCGCCGGCTGCGTTCGAGAAGCTCTGCTCATCGCTGATGTCTGAATCGCCGTGGGCCACCACGCTCGGCGCCGCCGTCGCGTGGCGTCGCGCCCGACGTCAGGCGCGGGCGGTGGGAGCCACCGCGTCGGGGGAGATACGTCTCCGCGCGCCTGCAGGCGAGACGCGTTTGGCGCTCGAGGGACCCGACGGCAAACCGATACGACACCAGCCAGCCTGAACAAACCTGATGCGAGCGCTCTTTCTCACGCACAACTTCCCGCGTTTCGCGGGCGATCCGGTGGGCTCGTTCGTGCTGCGGCTCGCCGTGGGCCTCAAGGGGCAGGGCATCGACGTTCACGTCGTGGCGCCCGCCGCGCCGGACGTTCCCGCGGAGGAGATCATTGAGGGAATCGCGGTGACCCGTTTCCGTTACGCCCCGCGACAACTCGAGACGCTGGCCTACACCGGCACGATGGGCGCTCAGGTGAAAGGCTCGCTTGGCGCCAAGGTTGCCATGGCCGGCTACCTCGCGCTCGGTTACCGCGCCGCGCGGCAGGTGATGGACACGAAACCCGTGGACGTCGTGCACGCGCACTGGTGGTTTCCCGGAGGACTGCTCGCCCGGTTGATCCGTGCCCGCACGCGCGTTCCATACATCGTTACCAGCCATGGGTCCGACGTTCGGCTCGCGGTGAATTCACTGGGAGCGCCCGCGATGTTCAGGGCCGTGGTCCACCGCGCGTACGCGATGACAACGGTCTCCAGCTGGCTCGCGCGTGAAGTCCAACGGATGGACCCCAAGACGCAACCGATCGTGGCACCGATGCCCGTCGCGCCCGAGTTGTTTCATCCCGGCGGTACGCGCGACGCCAGCCGGATCCTCTTCATTGGCAAACTGACCGAGCAAAAAGGGCTGCATCACCTGATACGCGCGCTGCCGCTCATGCAACGGCGGCCGACGCTGGACGTCGTGGGCGCCGGCCGAGTGGAGGACTCCGCGGTTCGCGCACTCGCCACCGAACTCGGCGTGGCGGACCGCATCACCTGGCACCCGCTCCTCGGTCAGCGCGAACTCGCTGACCTCTACAGAACCACGGCCCTGCACGTCGTGCCCGCCGTCCACGAGGGGCTCGGCCTTACAGCAGTGGAGTCGTTGCTGTGCGAGACGCCGGTCGTGGCATTCGACTCGGGTGGCCTGCCCGACATCGTGGTGCCTGAGACGACCGGACTCCTTGTGCCACCGGGCGATGTGCCGGCGCTCGCCGCGGCACTGGATCGCATTCTTGGCGACGACACACTGCGGGCCGCGATGGGGAAGGCGGGTCGCCAATTCGCGCTGCAACAGTTCGGCCCCGAGGCGGTGTCGCACAAATACGCCAGCCTGCTCCAGGAAGCAGCGTCCAGTCGATAGGGTGGGGCACTGCACCCTACACCCTACACCCTACACCCTACACCCTACACCCTGTCAGTTCGGGGTATTTTTCGCCGCAGCCAATGAGCTCATCCCAGACACCTTCCAGCGACACTGACGGGCCGCGATACGCATTGGCGTGGGCGGCCCTCGCCTGCGTCATCCTGACGCTCGTTCTGGGCTATCCCGCACTGACCGGAGGCTTTCTCGTCACGCCTCCCAGCGACCAGTACATCGGTGGATTCCCGGTGCGCGACTTTGCGGCGCAATCGCTCAAGGCCGGGCTGGGTATTCCGCTGTGGAACCCGTACATCTTCGGCGGCATGCCGTATGTCGCCGCGATGGGCGTCGGCGACATCTACTATCCGACGTTCATCTTGCGCGCGCTCCTGCCTGTGGACGTTGGCATGACACTGGGCCTGATGGTCCACGTGTTCCTCGCGGGCCTTTTCATGTACGCCTTCCTTCGCGCCCTGGGGCTCTCGTTCTACGCGAGTCTCGTCGGCGGTGCGGCGTATATGATGAGCGGGCCAACGGCCGGACTCGTTTCACCGGGCCATGACGGCAAGCTGTTCATCGGCGCGCTGACGCCGCTGGCGCTGCTGCTGCTGCTGCGCTGGGTTCGCGAGGCCAGGTTGTCGGCACTCGGTTGGTTCTCGCTCGTCATCGGACTCGCGGTGCTGAGCCCGCACCCGCAACTCCTGCAGTACATGCTGCTGCTGTGCGGAGCGTTCGGCCTGTACTACGCGTTCGGATGGAGCGGCGCGCCGCTGCAGACGCACGTGGGAATCAAGCGACTGGGACTGGCGTTCGTGGCGGTCGCTCTCGGCTTTGGTATCGGAGCCATTCAGTACGCGCCGTTCATCGAATACGTGCCGTTTTCACCGCGCGCGCAGGGAATCGCCGGCGGCTATGAGACCGCGACGAGCTTCTCGATGCCCATCGAGGAGTTGCTCAACATGTACCTGCCGGAATTCACCGGCATGTTGAGCCGGTATTGGGGACGCAACGGCATCCATCACCACAGCGAGTACCTCGGCGTCGTGGCGATTCTGCTGGCGACCGCGGCGATAGGCGCCAAGGGGAAAGCGGTCGTGTTCTCGCGCTCGTTCAAGCTCTTCCTGTTGAGCGTGCTTGTCGTGTCGGCGCTGTGGGCCCTGGGCGGCAACACGCCGTTCTACCGCATCGTCTACGCCATCGTGCCGGGCACGAAGTTCTTCCGCGCGCCCAGCACCATCATGTACATCATGACGTTCGCCGTTGCCCTGTTTGCCGCGATGGGTCTCGAGCGCGTTTTATCCGGCGACGTGAAGCGCCGTTGGCTGGTCACTTGGGGCGTCAGCGCCGCTGTGCTCGCACTGCTGGCAGTGTCCGGCGCCCTCACCAACCTCGGAGCCGCGATTCTTGAGGCCGCGTACCGGGGAGCGCCGGCCGAGCAGATCAACGCCGCCGTCGACCGTGTGAACGCCAACGCCGGTGCGGTTGCTGTCGGGGGCGTGCGGGGACTCATGTTCGTGCTGCTGGGAATCGTGATCTGCGCGGCCGTAGCGCGCGGGCGGATCGGTGCGCGCATGGCTGCGCTCGCCTTGTTGGTTGCGGTCGCCGCCGATCTCTGGAGCATCGAGCGCAAGTACTGGGGCTTTTCGCCGCCAGCCAGCGAGGTGTATCGCAGCGACGCCACGATAGACTACCTCAAAGCCCATCAGGATTCTGGCCGCGTGTTCTATTTGCAGTTGTCGAGCAACATGGCGTATCACGATGCGATGCTGATCGGCGATGGCCTCATGGTGCACGGAGTACGACAAGCGTTCGGCTATCACGGCAATGCCCTGGACCGCTACGAAAAGCTCATCGACACCGACAAGATTGTCGGGAACCCGGCGATGCGCTCGCTCGCGAATGTGCGATACCTGCTGACCAACGAGCCTGTGCCGGACTCGAGCCTGCGCGCGACATTCGGGCCGGCGGCGCGCCTCGTCGCCGGACCGGTGCGCAATGCGCCGGGCACGATGGTCTACCTGTATGATGTGGGCCGCTCCGACGCGGCATGGGTAGCGTCTGGCACGCTCAAGGCGCCGGACGACGCCGCGCTCGCCACGCTGAGGGATCCGCTGTTCACCGCGGCTCTGCAGCGCAGCGTAGCCATAATCGACACCAGTTCTCCGACACGGGCCTCGTCGGACGCGACGGCGATTCCCGCACCTTCATCGATTTCCGCGCGGGTACAGCGCCCCAACCACAGCCGCATCGTTGTTGACCTGTCCGCGCCGGCGCAGGACGGCAACATGCTCATCGTGTCCGAGAACTTCTTTCCTGGATGGACCGCGCGGATTGATGGCAAACCCGCCGCCGCGGAACGCGCCGACTACTCGCTCATTGGCGTGCCGCTGCCTGCCGGAGCCCGCAAGATCGAGCTGGAGTTCACGAGCGCCGCGTCGTCGACCGGCATGGCGATCACCGTCGTGGCGCTGCTGCTGAGCGTGCTGCTGATCGGCGTCGGACTCGTGCCAAAGCGCCCGGGCGGCGCGGTGGCAACAGGAGCTGCCTAGCGTGGCCGAACGCGCACTCGTCATCATCCCCACGTACAACGAGCTCGAGAATATTTCCCGTCTGATCGTGACGGTGCTCGATCAGGACAATCGCCTCGAAGTGCTCGTCGTGGATGACGGATCGCCAGACGGCACCGGCGCGGTCGTCGAAACACTCGCCGCCAACGACCCACGCGTGCACATCCTGCACCGGCCCAAAAAGATGGGACTCGGCACTGCGTACCTCGCCGGCTTCAAATGGTCCCTCGATCGTGATTACGACTACACGTTCGAGATGGACGCGGACTTCTCGCACGACCCGGCGCATCTGCCACAATTCCTTCGTGCCGTCGAAAGCGCGGATCTGGTGCTGGGATCTCGCTACAGAGACAGGAAGGTCACGGTCGTCAATTGGCCCATCCAGCGGCTGCTCCTCAGCTACTTCGCGAACATCTATGCGCGGTGGGTCACAGGCATGCAGCTCTTCGACTCGACCGGCGGTTTCAAGTGCTATCGCCGGTCGGTGCTGAAGGCCATCGACCTCGGCGACGTCCGGTCGAACGGCTACGCCTTTCAGATCGAGATGAGCTTCCGCGCCTGGAAGAAGCACTTCCGAATCGTCGAGATCCCGATCGTCTTCGTGGACCGGACCGAGGGCACGAGCAAGATGTCCAAGGCCATCGTCCGCGAAGCCGTGTGGATGGTCTGGCGGCTGCGCTGGTGGGGCATCACCGGTCGCGTGTAGGCATGATCCCCGTGGGGCGCACTTTCTACAAGATGAGCGGGTCCGGAAACGACTTCGTCTTCGTGGACGCCCGAACGGAACCCGCCGGACCTCTCACATCACCCGAAGTCGTCGGCGCCATCTGCAGCCGAGGCACAGGCATCGGTGCGGATGGCGTGGTCTTCCTGGAGCGGTCCGCGGCCGCCGAGATTCGGCTCGTCTACCTCAATGCGGACGGCTCCCGGGCCGATCTGTGCGGCAACGCGACCTTGTGCACGGCCCGGCTGGCTCGGGAACTGGGGGTTGTTGGGCAGGGTGAGTTTGGCATCGAGACCGACTCCGGCGTGCTGCGAGCCCGTTTTGTGGGAGACCGGCCGGAAATCGACCTCAAGCCGGTTACTGAGTGCCGTCCGGACGCGGGCCTGCCTGTGAGCGTCGGTGAGCACCGAATCGGCTTTGCCGTAGCCGGGGTCCCGCACCTGACCATCCTGGTGGACGACGTCCAAACCGTGGATGTGGTGGGGCGCGGCCGACCCCTCAGGCACCATCCATCATTGGCTCACGGCGCCAACGTCAACTTCGTCCAGAACCTGGGCGCCGGCGCTTTTCGGTACCGGACCTACGAGCGGGGCGTCGAGGCCGAAACGCTGGCCTGTGGCACCGGCGCGGTGGCCGCAACCGTCCTCCTGACCGCATGGGGCCTGGCCACCGGCCAAGCCAGACTCCAGACCCGTTCGGGCAGGGAGCTTCGGGTTCGCCTTTCGGGGCCCTCGGCGGCCCAAACGCCATCGCTCTCGGGTGAGGCCAGAATCGTCTTCACGGGCCAACTCGGCGAGATCCAAGGCAGCTGACGGCCGTTTGCGTGGCATTTCCAGCACCGGGCCAACGATCTGCGAGCACGTGACTTAGGACCAGCGGGGAGAGCTTGGATCAGTTCTCCACAGAATCGCCACAGGGTTAGTTTACATAACACATCTTATACGCACTTAGGTTTATAGGTCAGCAGGAGCTACAAGATCCGGCCGCAGGCCGGCCAAGCACAAGAATCCGGACCAGAAGGTCCGGCCAAGCACAAGAATCCGGACCAGAAGGTCCGGCCGAGCACCGCCGGTTAGGCGGCGCGGTCAGGACTTGCCAGCCGGCCTCGTAGCCAGTTCGCCCAACCGGATTTTGGCCTCGCCCTTCACGACGGACGCGTCGGGGTCGGCCGCAAGCTGTTCCCAGACGGCCCGGGCTTCGATGTCCTTGCCAGCCGCCATCAGGGCGCGGGCCAGCTTGGCCTTGATCACGGCTTTGGCGCCCGGCAGCCGGGTCGCTTCCACGGCCTTTCGGTATGACACCACGGCGTCGTCGCCCTTACCCAAGGCAATCTGACCGTCCCCAACCAAGGACAGCACGTCTGGCAGCAACTGGCCGGCGGCCCGCGCACCTTGGTACGGTTCGAGGGCTTTCAGGCCTTCGACATGCTTGGCCTGGTCGTAGTTGACATGCGCGAGCAGGATCGCCGCCTGGACACCACCCGGGGTGCCGACATACCGAGTGGCTACCCGCTGGAGGTCGGTCGCTGCGAGCGCCGAGTTCCCTGCCGACATTGACTGTCTTGCTTGGCTCAGCCCACGCTCGGCGTTGAGGCGCTTTATCTCCGCGCTCCTCAAGTAGAACCACGTCGAAGCCGCGGCGATCGCAGCCACACCGCCCACAATGCCCATGGTCCGGTTGTTGGCCTGGAACCAGGCCAGGATGGATTCGCCGGGCGACATCGATTCAAGCTTGTCAGTCATCGGGTGCGTGATTCTCGTGAATTCTTTGGCCGCGTTTCGGAGCTGGAACCAGTGCCCCTGGGGTGACTCGAACACCCGGCCAACAGTTTAGGAAACTGCTGCTCTATCCACCTGAGCTACAGGGGCAAGCAACTGCGATGGAAATCTAGCGGCGACTCTTGCCGCCCGCCCTGTCGCGTGCCCTTCTGCCGGTTGCGGACGCCGCGCGCCGCTCAGGGGGCCCAGAAGGCGCGTCGCGCGGCTCGGTGCGCGAAGCAAGCCTCGAAGCGATGTCCACCAACCAAGCGATCGAGCACGCGATACCCCTGGCGCTCGATGCGCTCCGAGAGACTCGCACCATAGCGCAACGGCGTCGGATGCTCCAGCGACTTCTCCGCGAACCGGATCAGGATCGCGTCCAGGCTGTCGCGCACGAGGCTCGCCCGCGCCTCGGCCCAGGACACACCGTCGCTTGCGCTCGGCGAGAACACCAGTCGCCGGAGATCGAGACACGGCAGGTAGGGCTTGATGAACAGCGCGGCCGACCATCTCACATACGGCGCGACCTCCGCACTGAGAATCCTCGCCCGCACCTGATCGCTCAGTTCCTGAATGTCGAAGGTCTGGATGGCGCCGTTGCCGCCGTAACGATCGGCTTCTATGAGCGCGACGAGCTCGTCCGTCCGACCGGTTGCGGCATAAAGCTCACGAAGCCCTTGCGCCCCGTAGCTCACAAGAAATGGGCCGTGACCGAACGCCACGCCTGACCGGTCCTCCATCATCGCGAAACCCGCGCCGATCACGGACCTCGCGATCAGCTCCGCCGCCGCGGGCCTGCCCTCCGAGAGCTCGATCGCAGCTCCGGCAAGACTGGCGGATGCGGCGGCCTGGAAACGATCCATCATCGCCCAATTCGTCTCGAGAAGGTCCGCCCCGCCCGGAAGCGGGACTACCAACGCCGCTGCCCAGAAGTCTGTTCGTGGCGCGCGAGAGAGTATGGCGAATTCGCCTGCCGCCGCGTTGGTCGCCGCCTCGACAAGTATGGCCCGCTGCCGGGCGTCAAAACCGCGTGGCGCCTTCCGGAGTGCGGCAAAGACCCAGTTCCCTCCGGATGTGCCGCCAAAAACCTTGTTGACAGGCGCGTCCTGGGACCGAGGCGGTCTGCGTCCGGCCCGCCCGCCCGCGATACTGCGCACAGGAGTACGAAGCAGGCTCGATTGCGAGGCGTCATCCTCGCGGCGCCAATAGTGCAACACCGCATGCAGCGCCTCACCGGCACGCCGCGGCGAAATCGTGCTGTCCACTGCCACGCCGTAGGCCCTCAACTGCTCATTGCGTCGATACCAAAAACTGGCATCCGCCGCCCGTTCATCGACAAGAAAGGCGGAATACTTCGAAGTGCTGGCTGCCGCCGCGGAGCCGATAGCGAACGACAGCACCGTCAACACGAGCACCACTGCCGCAGCGGCGAGGCCGACGGCCCCAAGAAGTCTCTGTCTGCCAAGCAGGCCGGTGCCCAACGATTGACCGCGACGAGCCTCCTCGAACGCCTCTCGCCACATTCCCGTCAGGCTGGATGCCGCGTCGTGCGGCGCCAGTCGGCGCAGGCGTTCTCGGGCCGAACGCATCGAAAGCGCCTCTCGCGCGTCGATCAGCCCAACGCCAACCCAGATCACAGTGGGAAGCGCCGTCACGGACCAGAGCATGGCCTGCGGTCCCAGTCCGCTGAAGCGCCCAATGAGCACTGCGGCCGCGAAGCCTAGCATCGGTGCGACGGCCGCCAGCGACACAAGTGCAATGCTGAGTAGGCGTTGACGCCGAAGGCTGTCGCGCTGCGCGGCGTTCAACGTGGCATACTCGCGGCCGCCCACGATGAGTGCACCGCCATCGCGCCGATGGTCGCTCATTGCTTCGACGGCCGTGAGCCACCCGTGTCCTGCGCCGACAGCCGCCACCGCGGCTCGGCTAAGGCGCCACAGTCTCGCGACGCCGAGGAGACCGAGCCCCCCTCCGACCGTGGCGATCGCAGTGAGCAGGCTGGTAGAGGGAAGGACCTTTCGCCACACGCTGTCCGGCTTGAGCCCCAGCGCGAGTCCCAGCGGCACGAAAAACAGCAGCGCGCCGACTCCCAAGGGCACCAGCGCGGCCCGGAGTCGTCCGTGCAAAGGCTCGAGCGCCGGCGGCGGCCACTCCAACAGAACGTCCGCGCCGCGCGCCAGCCGCGTCGCCACTTCGTCCGCGCTCGGGCGGCGCGCTGCCTCCTTCGCGAGACACGCTTGTAGCAGGGACTCGAGTTCAGGATCCACGTCTTGGCGAACAGACGACAGCAGCTTCGGCGCATCCCGGATGTGCGCTGCGATGACGTCGCCTGGCGAACTGATCGCGTAAGGTCCCTGCCCTGTCAGCAGCTCATAGCCCAGCAGGCCGAGGCTGTAGATGTCAGTCTTCTCCGTCACCGGCTCGGCAAGCAACTGCTCGGGGCTCATGTATGCCGGCGTGCCCACCATAGCGCCCGTCTGCGTGAGTCGCGTCGTGACGGCCGTGGCGATGTCCTCACGGGTCGGGCTGATCGGCGGCTCATCCGCACCCGCCGCGATCACGGACGCAATGCCGAAGTCGGTCACCAGCGCGCGGTTGCTTTCGTCATCGTGCAGGATGTTGGCCGGCTTGATGTCCCTATGGATGATGCCCTGCCGGTGCGCGGCTGCCAGCGCGGACGCAACGTCGCCCAGGCATCGCTTTGCCGAATCCAAATCGAAGGGTCCATCGGTCTCGATCCGGTCCGCGGAGCTGCGTCCGTTGACGAACTGCATCACGAAGTACGGGACGCCGTTCGCCAACTTCCCCACGCTGTATACGGACACGACGTTGGGATGCGAGAGCGACGCCACAGCCTCGGCTTCACGCTGAAATCGGGCGCGCGGCCCGGGGTCGTCCGCCAATTCCGGCGCCAGGACTTTGACGGCGACGTTGCGCTTGAGCGTCGGGTCGCGCGCGAGGTACACACTGCCCATGCCGCCCGCGCCGAGTTTCCGGACCAGGAGGTATGTCGGCGCGAGAGCCTCGCGCAGCAACTGCTCGAACGGGTCAGCCTGCATTGGCGACGCGGTCACGCCAGACTCCGCGGCTGCACGCCGCGCGTCAGCTGTTCAGGTTGTGCATCGGTGAATCCGCTCCTTACCCAGAGCGGTGAATCTACTGGTCACTGGGCCAGACGTGCACGAACTCAAACGACAGGACGCGTTGAATGCGGGCAAAGTCGCGGCCGTTGTTCGTGACGAGCACGACCCCCGCCTCTCGGCAACTCGCCGCGAGCAGTACGTCGTTCAGGAACGTGCGGCCCAGCTCGCGCACCGTTTGGCTATCACGCACGCAAAGGCGCGCCAATGCCTCGCCCGCCTTCAGCCATCCGGCGTACGTCGGCGCGAAGACGCGCCCGCGCCGCTCCAGTGGTTCGAGTATGTGGCGGCGCAACCGCGCGCCGGCGACGTCTGACCGAGCGCCGGCGCGCAGCTCCTGCGCCACCACGGCACTGAGGTGCTCCCATGGCGCGTGCGCACTGCGAAAGCGCTGCAGCTCCTCCCGGCGCCCTTCGTCACGAAAGGCGAGGATGAACACATTGCTGTCGAGGGCGTACTTGCGGCCCCACGCGATCAAGCGCGTACCGGTCAGTCGTCGCGGCCGGCGATGGAAACGCCAAACATCGCGTCCAGGCCGTCCACGAGTTCTTTCCTGAGCACCACCATGTCCAGCGCCTGTTCAATGGTGGCCGTGTCGGTGGGCGCGCCCAGCGCACGGCGCGCGGCAGCAATCCTGTCTGCCGACAGGCGATAGGTCCTCGGCGCCTTCTCCGAGACGACCGGCAACTTCTTGCGCTTCTTCCTGGACATTTGGCTATTTTGACGGATGTATGTACGGTCACACGCATTGTACATACGCCCGGCAATTGGCGCAAGGAGGGCCGCTACCGCACAATGCCGAACGGTGTCTCTATCGGCTCGGTGAACCCACCTTCGACATCCTCGACGGCCTTGACCATGGCGCCGCTGGGCCCTTTCTGAAGCTCCAGTCGCAGCAGCTCGATCTGCGGCTCCTCGCCCTCCGCCGCGATTTCGACGCTCCCGTCCTCGGCGTTCCGCACCCATCCGGCAAGGCCCAGGCGCCGGGCACGCTCCCGCACGAACCAGCGAAAGCCCACGCCCTGCACCGTGCCCGAGACCCGGACGTGGAGCGCGACTACTTCCCTTTCTCGTTCTCGCGCCATCCGTGTGTCCCCAGCAGCGGCACGAAGCGCACCGCGAGAATATTCTCGCGCTTGAACTCGGTGCCTTTGTGCGTGATCATCACCAACTCCTGCTCGTCCTTGCCACCGATCGGCACCAGGAGACGACCGCCCTCAGCCAGCTGCTCCTTGAGCGGCTCCGGTACCGAGGGCGACGCCGCGCTCACGAGAATCGCGTCGTACGGCGCGTACTCGCGCCACCCCACCGTGCCGTCGCCCAACAACAACGACACGTTGGTCACGCCGGCGGCCTGGATGTTGAGCTTCGCCTGCTGCACCAGCGCGGGGATGCGCTCGATCGAAAAGACCTGAGCCACGAGATGCGCCAAAAGCACGGTCTGATAGCCCGAGCCGGTGCCGATCTCGAGCACCTTCTCCCGGCCAGTGAGCCGCAACAACTCGAGATACTTCGCGTGAATGGACGGCTGCGAAATGGTCTGCCCACTGCCGATGGGAAGCGGCGCGTCCTCATAGGCCTTGTGCCGCAGCCCCGTGGGCACGAACGCATGGCGCGGCGTCATCTCGAACGCCCGCAGCACGGCAAGGTCGTTGATCCCCTTGTCGCGTATCGCTTCCACCAGACGCCGGCGCGCGCCCTGAAACTCCGGCTCTACGGTTCGCGCCACCACTGCTCCGCGGTTCGCAGGATATCGAAGTTCGTGAGGTCGAGATGCAGCGGCGTCACCGAGACGTACCCGTCCTCGATCGCCTTGAAGTCGGAGTCATCCTCGCCGGTCCACACCATTTCGCCGCCGCCAATCCAGTACACCTGACGGCCCCACGGATCCTTCATGTTCTGGATTGAGTTGGGATAGTAGCGTCGCCCCAGCCGAGTGAGCTTCACGCCCTTGATCTCCGACGCCGGACGCGGCGGCAAGTTCACGTTGAAGAGCGTGTCTTTCGGAAAAGGCGTGATCGACGTCAGGTGTCGCAGCAGCGGCGTCAAGACGCTGATCTGATTCTTCAACTGTGACAGGTCGGCCCGCAGGTCGCCGCCGGCAAACGAAATCGCGATCGACGGAATACCGAGGGCCAGGCCTTCCATCGCAGCCGCCACGGTGCCGGAGTACAGCACGTCCTCACCCATGTTCTGGCCGTGATTGATGCCGCTCAGCACAAAGTCCGGCTTCTCCGGCAGCAACGCCTCCACCGCGATCATCACGCAATCCGTGGGCGTGCCGTCAATCTGCCAGCGCCGGTCTCCGCGCTTCACGGGCCGCACCGGATGATGCAGCGTGAGCGAGTGACTCATCGCGCTCTGCTCCCGATCCGGCGCCACCACCCACACATCGCCCAGCGGCTCGGCCGCCTGCACGAGACACTCGATGCCGTGTGCCAAAATGCCGTCGTCGTTGGAGATGAGCAGCCTCAACGCTCCTCCTTGCCCTGCAATACCCGCAGAAGGTCCCTGAGCTCGCGCTCGAGCGACTCGACCGTCTCCAGACTCAACGCCGCGCGCGCCACCTGCCGCAGGTCGCCCGCCTTGCGGTGCTCGTCCACTTTGAGCCGCGCGCCTTCGATGGTGTACTTGTCGACGTACAGCAGGTGTTTTACCAGCTGGATGAGCTCGATCTCCTTCCGCTGATACACGCGATTGCCGCTGCGATTCTTTTGCGGATTCAGGAACTTGAACTGGCTTTCCCAGTAGCGCAGCACGTGCGGCTTGAGGTCCGTGAGATCACAGACCTCGCCGATCGCGAAGAACTCCTGGACGGGATCGGTTGGACTCATGCGTCTTGCTCCGCGCGCAGGCCGCGCGCCATCAGTTCAGGCACCGCCTTCCTGGCAAGCAGGCCTTCGAAGAGAATGCGGTTGACCATCTTCACGATCGGCATTTCCACTCCCTCCCGCTCCGCCAGCGCCAGGGCACTGCGGCTCGTGAACACTCCTTCCGCCACCGTCGTCTTGCCGGCCAGCGCTTGCTCCAGCGTCTTGCCCTGCCCGATCTCCACACCGACCGCGCGATTGCGGCTCAGCGCGCCAGTGCACGTGAGCACCAGGTCGCCGATGCCAGCGAGCCCCGCGAACGTGGACCCGCGGGCGCCCAACGCCACGCCCAGTCGCGTCATCTCGGCCAATCCACGCGTGATGAGTGCCGCCCGCGAGTTGTTCTCCAGGCCCACGCCTTCCACGATGCCGCTCGCCACCGCCATGACGTTCTTGAGCGCGCCGCCCAGCTCAACACCGATGAGGTCATCATGGGTGTAAACGCGGAACGCGGCGCTGCTCAGTGCTTCCTGGGTCAATCGCGCGCCGTGTGCGCTGGCAGACGCCGCGACAATCGCCGTCGGCTGTTTCGCCGCCACTTCGGCCGCGAAGCTTGGTCCGGACACCGCCACGACCTCGTGTCGGCCCAGCTCCTGCACCACAACGTCGGACATGAGCGCCAGGGTCTTCTCCTCGATGCCCTTCGACGCCACCGCCACGACCGCCGACTTGGGGACGTGTGCCGCGCCCGCGCGGGCAATTCCCCGAAGGTGCTGCGACGGCGTCGCGTAGATCACCAGTTCGGCCCCGCTCAGGACCTCGGATTGATCCGTGTCCGCTTTCAATCGTGCATCGAGCGCGAAGCCAGGCAGGAAGAGCGGGTTCTGATGCGTGTCATTAATCGCCGCCACGACGTCCCGCTCGAACGCCCAGAGGTGAACCGCATGTCCATTCGCCGCCAGCAAATCCGCCAACGCCGTGCCCCACGCACCCGCACCCATGACGGCGCAGCGCATCAGTGCACCCTCGTGGCGAGCCAGACGGAGGCCGCGACGATGACGAGCAACCCCATGGCCAGCGACGGAACTATCCCCAGGCGGGCCGATTTCTCGAAGCGGAATTCGGTGCCCACACCCAAACGCCCGATGTTGGCGCGATGCGTGAAGACCACGAAGAGCAGCGTCAACACGCCGACCGAGAACTGGAACGAGGCGAGCCCGAACGACGCGGCCAGCGCTACCGTCAGCCCGAGCGACGCCGCCAGTGATGCGAGCGATACGTAGCCACTGGCAAGAACGACGACGGCGAAGGTCAGCAAGGCGAACGCGGTTTGCAGTGGCGCCAGCGCCAGGAAGACACCGCAGGCAGTCGCCACGCCCTTGCCGCCCTTGGCAAAGCCGAGGAACACCGGGCGCGCGTGTCCGAGGATCGCCGCGGCACCGCACAGTACCTGCACCAGCGCAAACGTGTGGCTGGACGTGCCGGTCATAGGCGCCATGAAGTAGACGGGCACCGCGCCCTTGGCGATGTCGGCGAGGAACACAGCGGCGCCGATGCGCGGACCCAGCACGCGCAGCACGTTCGTCGCGCCAAGGTTGCCGGAACCGTGTGCGCGCAGGTCCACGCCGCTCCACTTGCCGGCAATCCACGCCGACGGAAACGAGCCCGACACATAGGACGCTGCCACGGCGACGGCCGGATGCATGCTCAGCCCGCCTTCCTTTTGAGCAAGATGCGCAGCGGATTGCCGGTAAAGCCCCAGAACTCGCGGAAGCCGTTGTGCAGGTATCGCACGTAGTGCTCCTGGAGGAGATCCGGGTTGTTGCCGAACACCGCGATCGTCGGCGGTGCCACTTCGACTTGCGTCGCGTAGTTGAGCTTGATCTCTCGGCCGGCCGCCTGCGGCGGCTGACGGCGCGCCAGCAGTTCCTGGAGCTTGTCGTTCACTTCGGACGTGGGCACGCGCTTGAGGCGCTCCTTCTCGACTTCGAGAATCAACTCGAGGATGCGCGTGATGCGCTGGCCGGTGAGCGCCGACGTGAACACGAACGGCACGAACTTGAGGAATGGCGCCTTCTCACCTGCTTCCTTCTCGAATTTCGCGGCCGCCTTGTCGTCGCGCTGCGCCGCGTCCCACTTGTTGACCACGACGATCAGGCCGCGTCCCGCCTCCCACGCCAGCGTCGCGACCTTGAGGTCCTGATTGTGCAGCGACAATTCGGTCGCGTCCACGACCAGCACCGCGATGTCCGCGCGCTCGATGGCGCGTCGCGTGCGGAGCGCCGAGTAGAATTCGATGCCGTCTTCGATGTGACTTTGGCGACGCAGTCCGGCGGTGTCGATGAACACGAACGTGCGACCATGGTACCGCATCGGCGTGTCAATCGCATCGCGCGTAGTCCCCGCGACGTCGGACACCACGAGCCGTTCTTCGCCCAAAAGCCGGTTCACGATGGATGATTTGCCCACGTTCGGCCGGCCGATGACCGCAACCGCCATGGACTCATCGTTGACCTCAGCGCCCGCCGGCAGGCTTGCGACCAATGCGTCGAGCAGGTCCCCGGTGCCGTGGCCATTCACTGCCGACACGGGATACAGCGCATCGACTCCAATCTTGTAGAAGTCGTAGTGCTCGGTACTCTGCGGCTTGTCTTCCTTGTTTGCCACCAGGAGCCACGGCTTGCCGCTCGTGCGCAGCTTCTCGGCGATGTGCAGGTCCGCCGGCTGCAGCCCGGCGATGGCGTCGACGACGAACAGCATCACGTCGGCTTCCGCCACGGCCAGGTCCACCTGCCGGCGGATCTCGAGATCCATCGGGTGGTTGGCGCCCTCGACCAGCCCGCCCGTGTCGACGAGCCAGAACTCCTTCCCCGCCCAGTCGGCGCGCGCAAAATGTCGATCGCGGGTAGTGCCGGCCTCGTCGCTCACGATGGCCGTGTTGCGGCCCACGATGCGGTTGAAGAGCGCCGACTTGCCCACGTTCGGCCGGCCGATCAAGGCCACGACCGGCGTGCCCGCGCCGCTCATCGCGCAGCCACCGCGGCGCCCGCGCTGCTCTTGAGGAGCTCGGGATCGCTCAGGATGTCGATAAAGTCGTATGACGGGTGCACCGGCAACGGCAGGCCCTTCCGTACGTTCTCGAAAACCTGATCGTCGAGGAACACACCCGACTCGTTGATCGTCTCCGCCGGAATCAGCGCGGCGTCGAGATCGGTGCGCCCCGACAACGTTCGCGTGATGTCCGCGCCAACCAGCAGCCCCGCGGTTGTCGTGGTGGGACCAAAGAGCGAGTTCTCCACCGGAATGAGTTCGAGTGTCGCGCCGGTCCTGCGACTGATCTGATCCAGAAGTTCCGGCATCAGCGGCGCCATCGAAACGCCGGTGACCACGCCGATCCTGATGCCACCGAGCCACGGCAGTCCGTCCACCGAACTGCGCACGCGATCGCGCAACGACGCTACCGAGCCGACGCCGTTCTCGATCTGCGGCAGGTCGCCGTAATACGAGATGTCGGGCAGGTCGCGGCCGGCCAGCAGGTACAGCTCGTCGGACCCGTACACCCAGGCGTGATCGCGCTCGCGGCGCGCCCGCTCCGCCCAGCGCTCCGACGTCGCCAGCAACTCCGCCGCCTTCGCCCGGTCCATCGACTTGCCCGTGTAGAGGTGCGAGAACTGCGTGAGCCCCACGGGCACCATCGCCACCGAGATCACCGCGTCGTCGAACGACCACAGGTCGGTCAGCGATTGCTCCAGCACCGCCCCGTCATTGAGTCCCGGCACGACGACCATCTGCGCGTGGAACTGGATGCCCCCATCGGTCAGGCGCCGCATTTGCGCGACCACATCCGGGACCTTGGGATTGTTCAGCAGCACCTTGCGGGCTTCCCACGGCGTCGCGTGCACCGAGACGTACAGGGGCGACAGGCGGTACTCGAGGATCCGCTCGAAGTCGCGGTCCTTCAGGTTCGAGAGCGTCGCGAAGTTGCCGTAGGCGAAGGACAACCGGTAGTCGTCGTCGCGAACGTAAAGCGGCTTGCGCAGCCCCTTGGGCAGGCCTTCGATGAAACAGAATTCGCAGCGATTGGCGCAGCGGCGAATGGTCGGTGGCTCGAGATCCACACCCATGGCTTCGCCTTCTGGCCGCTCGACGTCATACACGACGTCTTCTCCGCTGGGCAAGCGCGCCTCGATGACGAGGGCGTCGTCCGCGGTCAGGAACTCCCAGTCGAGGAAGTCCGCCAGGTCGCGGCCGTTGACCGTCCGCAGCTCGGTTCCGGGTTCGATCCCCAATTCGGCGGCGATGCTGTCCGGATGCACGCGACTGACGCGAACCATGATGCCTTGCGAAGCGGGGGGAGATCGCCACAGCGATCGCCCCCCGGGTGAACATCGCCCGGCCGAGCGATGTTCATGCAATATAGGAGGTCACATAGCCGAACGTAAGACGTCATATACACTTCCCCGTCGCGCAAAACGAAGGGCCCCCGCCAAACGCGCGGGCCCTTCCACTCCATGAAACGGGCGGGTTACGGAGCCGCGATCGAATAGCGGAACGCGGCGATGTTGATGCCGGCTGCCTCCACCTTGAACCGGCCAACCCGCTGCGCCGTGACCGCCACCTTGGTCTCCTTGGCAATCACAACGCCCCCCTTGGCATCCATGAAGTCGACCTTGAGCGTGTACTCGCCTTCCGGTGCGTTCACTGACGTCGCCAGCGACATCGAGCCCTGCAGCACGGCCTTGTCCTTGCTCGGAGTGAAGTCCGTGAGCTGCACACGAACGATCAGACTGTCCTTGCGCCCGTTGGCCAAAACCGCCGAGTCCGTGTAGGCCTTCTCGATCCTGAAGAGCGAATCGGTCGCCGCCCCACTCAAGCGTGGCGTGGC
>ERZ1292623.850-Hain-H51-01um-R1-850-length-31190-cov-12_pt1 | contig 31190 bp, 34 predicted proteins | sample MGYA00564398_ERZ1292623 | MGnify/ENA primary metagenome ERZ1292623 (study PRJEB36523, sample SAMEA6512633) | groundwater metagenome | collected 2019-01-07 | study: AquaDiva: Metagenomics assemblies of 32 groundwater samples
GCCTCATCGACTGCGTTGTCAATAATTTCGCGAAGCGTTTCATGAAGACCAATTACGTCAGTTGAGCCGATATACATTCCGGGGCGTTTTCGTACAGGTTCAAGGCCTTCGAGGACTTGTATGTTTTGCGCAGAATAAGAAGAAGATATCTTATCTTTGTTATCTTTCTTGGATAAAGCCATTAATACATTCTAACAAAAGCGAGCTTAAATTTCCACAAGCTCTAATCCTTATTAAGGATATAAGGCTTACTTCCAATAGTTGTTATTTTATTCTCTTTAACTACAATTGCACTGTCATCTCGTAAGCCATAAATTACACCCGAGTGATTCCTAGACGCATCTTGGAGAATTTCTCTGCGATTAGCAAAGTGTGGATTATCTAGGTGAGGCATAATAGTGATGTCAATAAACTCAAGATATTTACTGATTCCATAAACACTTTGTTCATGATAGATTTTTTCATAGGCTTGCGCTGATAGTCTTTTACCTAAAACCATTGAGCCAGCACTGCTACCGACATACACCTTTGACTTAAGCACTTCTGGTAGAAGTTTAGAAAACTCTGATTTATTAAATACGCTCATTAAGTAATCCGTGTGGCCCCCGAGAACAAAAATTACATCACTCTTCTCTATTCTTTCTTTAATATCTTGAATACTCAAAGCAAGTAAGTTAACTAATTCCAAATTTCCACCAAAGTTATCCTTCACTTTGTTGAGGTTATTAAGAACCCAGCGGAGATTGTTGTTTTCGACAGAATAAGCTTCGTTGATAACTGCTACATTGATTGAATCCTTTGGTTTTCCAACGAGCTCCACGCACTTGTCTATAATTCCTTTTGTACTAAAACCTTCCGAACAAAGAATAAGTTTCATTTTATGATTATAGCAAAGTTGCCAACTAGACTCGTCTTCTTAGTTTTCGGAGTTTTTCTATTGTCAGGTTAATTAAGTATCTCGGATAATTTATTACCAGATCCTGCGCTTCAAGATAATCTACATCTTCTCCTCCAAAGCCGCGCTTAAAAATTGAAAGGCCGTAGAATCTATGCTTTGGGTCATTTGCAACTCCCCATAAATTATACCTCCTGAGCTCTCGTTTTTTTGCTTCCCTTATTGCTTCCCATTGGATAAGATAAGCTCCGGGATGATTTCTGCCTTCAAGAGTCCCGGTACCATAATGATAGACTGCTTCGGTTCCATAAAATATTATAAAAGCTTGAGAGAGAAGTTTTTTCCCCAAATACGCGTTATACAAAAACGCCAAATTATTTTCAGCAAAAATTCTGAACTGTTCAGATAAATATTCATAAGGAAAAGGGACAAACTTTTGTCTTACCGAGGTCTCGACCTGAAGATTATAAAACTTCCTAATGTCTTTGGGATCTTTCGATGCAGTAATTTTTATCTTTTCTTTTTCTGCCTTTCTTATTTCATGGCGGGTATTTTTTCTCATGTTCGCAAGAATTTCTTCTTCGGGTTTTGTAATATCGAGCTGATTAGTTAATTGAGCATGAAGATGCATTGGGGCATCAGAAAATCCTAGGTCTTTAAAAAGTTTTTTTGAAAAATCATCTGAAATAAGCTGTGGCCTTACTCTTACAAACGCGCAGTCATTAAGATATGCAATTTTTTTTAGTTCTTTTACAAATGCGCTGACGATATCTTTATCTTTCCAGTCAATTATCGGACCTGCGGGAACTATCAAGTGCTTTGCTCTTTTTGCTTCTTCAATAATTGAAAGCATTGCTCCCTCAAGTTTATTATTTCGATAAAATCCGCTTCTTACGATTTTTTGTCCTAGATTTTCATGGAATTGTCCCCAATACCAAGACTGAAGGAAATTTGCCTCATCATGTTTGGACAAAAAATCTTCCCAATCCTTTTTATTATCAATCTCTTTTGTAATTACTTCAGCCATTCATTGATTAATTTTGACAAATAGAGTGCTTGCTTCTCTGAAATATTTTTGTGAGTCGGAAGGTTTAATATTTTTTTTGAAATTAATTCTGCATTCGGACAGTCATTCTTATAATTAATTTTTGCCATAAATCTTTTCGGCGCAATTGGCGCGTCATACCAAATATCTGAAAGATAAAATTCCTTTGTCTCTAAATATTTTACTAATTCTCTCCTATTCTCAACAAAAATAGGAAAACGCAAATTTGAAGAATTTTCAATTTGGGAATTTATCTTGGGGAACATTATTTTCTTGCTCAAATTTTCTTTATAAATATTTGCAATTTTTTTCCTGTGATTTAAATTATCTTTAAGATTGTCAAAAGCTTTTAGCGTAAGATTCTGATAAAAATTAGGAAGATTTGTGAGTCCATATTCTAAGTCATCCATCGGTGCGGAGAGCAATCCAAGATTTTTAAGTATGAAATGCAAAACATTGCCGATTCCAAAATCATAAGTTTTCCTAATTTTCCAAGTTAAGATTGGATAAAAACGATCCTTAATTTGTCTAGAAAAAGGAGGATTTGAATAATTTTTGATTTTTGATTTTTGATTTTTGATTCTTGTGATGAGTGCTCCGCCTGAGACACCGTCTATTATTTTATCCTGGCTAAATGACAGAATTACAAAATCTCCTATTCCTCCTGCTTCTTTATTATTTTTATATTTTGCTCCTACTGAATGTGCCAGATCCTCTATTAAAATAATGTTCTTTTCTTTACATATTTTCGAAATCCCTTCGATATCACACGGATAGCCAAGTGTGTTTTGAACGATAATTACTTTGATATTGTCTTCCACTACAACTCTTGCAAGGTCGGACCTTGTAAAATTCAGATCATCTTTTGGGATATCAATTAAAACTGGTTTACATCCAGCTTCCTCAATGGCTTTGTAAACCGCATAACAAGTAAATCCGCTTATCGCAACTTGCGAATTCCTGGGAAGATTTAAAGTTTGAAGCGCAAGAGTTATCGCTTCCCTGCCTTTGAATAATAAAACAGCTTTGCCGTCGTATTTTTTCTCAAGGAAATTTTTAAGGACGAGTTTCTCTGTAAAATTTTCCGAAGTAATCCCACCTCGGAGGTGGGCCAGCTTCGCCACCTCGGGAGATAAAGATTTTAGAACAAAACTTAGATCGTAGTTTGAGCCAAGTGAATTAAAAACGCTCATAAATATAAATCAATTGTTATATTGTTTAATAATTATATCCACTACTTCTTTGGGATGTGTAAATTGAGGTGCATGGCGGGCGCCGGTAACAATTAACAATTTACTATTAACAATTTTACTTTCTAATAATTTTGCATCTGATACGGGAGTGATTCTGTCTTTTTCGCCCCACAATATAACAGTAGGCGTAGAGATATTTTCTGCTTTTAAAATTTTGTCCGAAGAAAGTAAATTTACCATAGTCTTCTTCATATTCTCATCAGCATCTTTATAATCTGTTTCCCGTGCAAGTGAATACAAAAGCTTTTTTCCAAAATCATTTTTCAGAATTTTCCTTCCTAATTTTGCTATAGTACCGAAAGCTTTTCTTTTAATTTTTATCGCAATTTCATCGTGATAAATTCCTGCGCTGTCTATAAGGATTAGTTTTTTAACTTTCGCAGGATGAGCAAGTGCGAAGTTCATTGCTATTCTTCCTCCATTTGAGTGACCCAGCAGAATTACTTTGTCTTCTTTTTCAATTTTCTCATTCAACCAATTTATATAATCTTCGATAGTCCAAGGTTTATTAATTTTTTCAGTAAGACCGGGGATTTTCAGAAGAATAGGATTTAATTTTTTATTTTTAAGCTGCGAAACAAATGGCTGCCACTTATCTAAACTATAGCTCCATCCGTGGAGGATACATACATTAACAAGGTCGGACCTTGTTTTGGCTTGTTTTCTCCTGCTATTCATAATCCAAATTTACTTCTTCTTTTCTGCCAGATTTTTTCGCGTCTTGCAAGTTTATCGGCGTCTTTTTTATCAGCCAGTAGATTCTCAATTACCCCCTCAAGAAATCTTGCTCCTTTAAAGAGCAGAAGTTCGCCGCCTTTAAGATTTTCTTTTAAATATTCTAAGACATCCTTGGGATTCTCAAAACTAATTATGCTTTTATCTTCGCTTTTGAGTTTTGGTAAAGTAAACTTGGAGACGCGCGGCCCCATGAGGATAATTTTATCTGATTTGATTTTTAATATTTCATCTGCGAGTTTTTCGTGCTCTTTCTGTTCACTTTCTCCCTGCTCAAGCATGTCGCCCAAAACCATCCACTTCTTCTCTGCTTTTATATTCTCAAACATATTAAGAACCGCGGTCATTGAATCAAGATTGGCATTATATGCGCTGTCAATAATAGTAGTATTCTTAATTCCTTTAAATACGGAATTTCTTCCAGGAGGAAGAGTGAAATTCTTAAAAGATTTATCAAGGGGAAGTTTTAGGTATTTCAAAACCTCAAGGCACATTTGAAGCGAATAGTAAATCTCTTTTGGCAAAAGTTTGTTAAATTTAAATTCACCAGCATTAATCTTAAGAATAGTTTGGCCAATCGAAACTCTGTAATCGGTAAGATCATTTATAGAGATGGGAATTATTCTTACTTTGGTTCTTAAGAGTTGTTTTTCTATGTTTGGCGAATCATCATTTACGACTGCAAGCTCTCTGGAGTATTCCAGAAAATATCCAAATTCAAAAGCAATTGCCTCTTCGACATTTTCAAACCTTCCATTTTTTACAAGCTGGTCAAAGTTCATGCTGTGGGTTTTTGTCGAGCTGGTCCAAAGAGTAATTTCAGGTTTTAACAAAGTTGCTAAGTATCTGCCTTCCTGCGGTCTGTCACAGTCAGCCTCGACTATATATATAGTATGTTTTGGCACGGGTTTAAAAATAGAAAATGGCGCGGCGAGGAATAGATATGCCCATTCCGTAAGCTTCAAATTCTTTCTTTTAAGGCCCAAGATATCAAAAGGAATTCCGTAAGTACTGTTGGCATGATGCGAATATTTTGCTTTATCTCCGATTTGAGATTCCAAAAGATGAAGAAGCGAAGTCTTACCGCTTGAGCCAGTGACGACTATTATATATGGTTTCCATGAATTAAGTTTTATCTTGGCAAAAAACCTGAAATAATATGACAGCGGAAAATAGAGAGATTTTTTAAGCGTTGTAAGCATTTTAAATAGATAAAAAGGTGTTCTCGAGAATGAAGCGCTGGTTTACATTGGTATTTCTTACAGCATAATGTCCTTCTTCGAGTTTTTTAACTAATTCAACTAAGTTTTTTGAGCTTCGACCCGCGGGGTCGGCGCTTGAATTTATATTGTTTAATAATTTTTTTCTAATGCCGGCTATTGCTTGCTCAAGCCACATAACCGACTCTTCCCTGCTCTTACCAAAATCCTGCGCCAGTTTAAGTTTTATCCCTACATTTTCAGAGATTAGATCCTTGATAAGATTTTCAATGTCTTCAAGATTGATTTCCTCTAGAACCTTATCCTCTTCCAGTTTTATGATCTTACATCTTGAGAGAATCGTAGGAAGTAAAATATTTTCATTCTCAACTATCAGAAATATAAAAGTGCTCAGGGGAGGTTCCTCAAGAATTTTTAAGAGCGCGTTTTGTGACTCTAGAGTTATTCCCCGAAACGCGTTTATAATTAAAGCTTTACTTTCACCGCGGAGAGGTTTAAAAAACAGATTTTTCTGAAGCTTTCTTACGTCTTCGATTCCTATTGCCTTTTCAAAAAATTCAATTGTGATATCAAATCCGTCAATTTTGTTTTCAAGGCAAATTTCCCTTGCCTTTTCCAGGGATTTTTCTTCGTTTTTTGAAGCTAAGATAAATGACCGCATAGATTCTTCGTTTCACTTAGAATGACAATTCCCAAGCCCGAACTTCCTTGACATTATAGCGTATTTTTCCTTACTATAGAAGTAATGCCCACGGGAGACTTAGGTACAACTCAAAGCTCGACAATTATCGACATTCTTCTTTCGGAGAGACTTCTTACGCCCGCTCAGGTGGATGAGATTAAGGTAAAAAGCGCCAGCCTGGGACTTCCTTATGAAGAAGTTCTTAAGAACATGAATGTGGTTCCCCCGGCCAAAATAGCAGAAGCCAAGGCCAAGCTCTTGGGGATTCCATTTATATCTTTATCATCAGCTTCTTTTTCTCCGCTAGTAATTGGCATGATCCCAAAAGCAGTCGCTGAGAGATTTCTGCTTATACCTTTCTTGTTTGACGAGGAGACGAGAACCCTTTCAGTTGCGATGAGCAATCCTGTGGACCTTGAAGCGCTCGAGTTCGTAAGGCAGAAAACAGGGTTAAATCTTAAGACTTTTGCTACGTCTGTTGAAGATATAAAAAACGCAATAAGCCAGCAGTATAGGCAGGAAATTGTGGGCGAGGTCGGAGAGGCAGTCAGACAGACGGAGGAGCTAAATAAGACAAGAACAATAGACAGTAAGGAAATCGCAGAGATAATAAAAGAAGCCCCAATTGCAAAAATTGTTTCTACAATTCTTGAATACGCAGTCTCTAGCCGTGCCTCTGATGTACATATAGAACCGCAGGAAGACAGAATCCGCGTGAGATACAGAATTGACGGAATTCTATATGACAGACTAAGTCTTCCCAAGTCCGTGCAGGATGCGGTAATCTCGCGTATAAAGATTTTATCTGATATGAAGATTGATGAGCACCGTACTCCGCAGGACGGCCGTTTTAATTTCAAAGTTGATAAGGAGGAAGCTGACCTTCGTATTTCGGTAATGCCCACAACCTTTGGTGAGAAAATCGTAATGAGGCTTTTGCGTAAGTCCAGCGGAATTCCCACCCTTCCCGAGTTAGGGCTCAACGGAACATCTCTTAAGAATCTTGAGTCCGCAATTCTTCGTCCCCATGGAATTATAATAGTTTGCGGACCTACGGGCTCCGGTAAGACTACGACACTTTATGCGATTTTGGAAAAGCTTAATACTACGAGGGTAAACATCATGACACTTGAAGATCCCGTAGAGTATCAAATGCAGGGAGTAAATCAGGTCCAGATAAATCCCGGGGTCGGACTTACTTTTGCAACTGGTCTTCGTTCTTTTCTTCGTCAGGACCCAAACATAGTTCTCGTCGGAGAGATTCGGGATACTGAAACCACAGAGCTTGCTGTTCAGGCCTCTCTTACCGGACATTTAGTCTTCTCGACGTTGCACACATCTGATGCGGCCGGTGCAATTCCCCGTCTTACCGACTTGGGAGCCGAGCCGTTTCTTCTTTCCTCCACCTTAAATGCAGTTGTGGGGCAAAGAATCGTAAGAAGAGTTTGCCCAACGTGTAAAGAAGCATACTCCCCGCTCCGCCAGATAGTTGATGAGATGAGAAAAGTCTTGGGACAGCTTTTTCCACAGGGAAATGGGAGCGAGATAAAACTTTATAAAGGTAAAGGATGCGACAAATGCGCTGACTCGGGTTATTTGGGAAGAGTGGGTATATATGAAGTTTTTCCCATATCAACGAAGTTATCCAATCTTATCCTTGAACATCCGGGCAGTGCTGCTGTACAAAAAGAAGCACTCGCGGAAGGCATGATAACTATGAAACAGGACGGCTATATGAAAGTTATTGCGGGAATAACAACGCCCGAGGAGGTCATAAGAGTCGCACAGGAATAGATAAAATTAATCTAATTAATCTAATTAATCTAATTGACCTAAATTTTTAGAAATTAGTAATTAGGATTTAGAAATTTTCAGGATATGGATATACAAAACCTTTTACATCTTACAGTTACGAATAAAGCTTCGGATCTTCATCTTATTCCGGGAGTTCCGCCGGCTCTTCGTATAGACGGAGAGCTTAGATTTATATCCAACATGCCGGCCCTGTCTGTAGAGGATGTTCATGCTATGACCTTCTCTCTTATAAATCAGGGTCAGAGGGATAAATTTATTCTTGAGAAAGAACTCGATTTCTCTTTCAATTTCGGAAGCCAGAGCGATGAGAATATAGGCAGATTCAGGGCGAATTTATATTTTCAAAAAGGTGTTATTTGCGGAGAGTTCAGGCTTCTTGATGCCAAAATCAGAACCATAGAAGAATTGAATATGCCCAAAATTATTCATAGTTTTGCGACACTCAAGCAGGGGCTAGTTCTCGTCACTGGTCCTACCGGACACGGAAAATCAACTACGCTTGCCGCAATCATTAATGAGATAAATCAATCAAGATCGGTAAATATAATTACCATTGAAGATCCAATTGAGTATATTTATCCTCACGGAAAGAGTTTAATTTCTCAGCGGGAAATGGGTCAGGACACCAATTCCTGGGGTGCGGCCTTACGTTCGGTTCTGCGTCAGGATCCCGACGTTGTTCTCGTGGGGGAAATGAGAGATCCTGAGACGATTGCCGCAACCGTAACAATTGCCGAGACAGGTCATTTGGTTTTCTCAACACTTCATACAAATTCTGCAGCCCAAAGTATTGATAGGATAATAGACGCTTTTCCTCCTTCTCAGCAGGGGCAAATAAAAATACAGCTGTCTTCAACTCTTAAAGGAATAATTTCTCAAAGGCTTCTCCCGCAAATATCCGGAGGACGGATTCCGGGCGTTGAGATACTTTTGGGAACGACCGCAATTACTACCAATATAAGGGACGGTAAGACCCATCTTATAGATTCTATTATCCAAAATTCTCAGGATGTGGGGATGATTCCTCTTGAGCAGTCCCTTTCTTCTCTTGTCCTCTCAGGTGCCATAAGCCTTGAAACCGCCCGCAGTTATGCCCTAAGACAAGAAGAGCTCCTTAGACTGGTTGGCTGATATGAAATTAAGATATAAGGCAGTTACCAAAGACAGTAAGATTGTAAGAGGTCTTGTAGAGGCCAAGGATACCGCAGAGGCAGTAAATTACCTCCGCAATAAAGAGCTCGTTCCGGTAAGTGTTACGGAAGACAGGAGAAATGACATATCTGCCTTTATCCCTTTTTTCGGAAAAGTAAAAAAAGGAGATTTGGTCTTATTCACAAGACAGCTTTCCTCCATGCTTTCTTCGGGACTTACTCTTATTAAATCGCTTGAGATTCTCAAAGAACAGATGGTAGGCAAAGCCATGTACGAGATCATAGATAGCATTGTTTCAGACATTGAGGAAGGGAAAAATTTTTCAAGCGCGATAGCCAAATATCCTGAGATTTTCTCTCCAATTTATGTCTCAATTATCAGATCCGCAGAGGCTTCCGGGCTTTTGGATACAGCGCTTGCGCGGATGGCAGATAATTTGGAAAAACAGGCCAAGCTCAGGAATACAATAAAAGCCGCTCTTACATATCCCGCAATAGTCATAGCTCTTATGATATTTGTTGTTTTCGTAATGATGACCGTAGTTATTCCGCAGCTTTCAGGCCTTTATGAGAGCCTGGATGTCGAGCTTCCATTTACCACAAAGATTGTAATAGGTCTTTCTCAATTTACGGTAACTTTCTGGCCTTTTATAATCGTAGGACTTATTTTGGGAATATTTCTTTTCAGGCGCTGGCATAAGACAGAGCCGGGAAAGCTTATTATGGACAACCTCCTTCTTAAAATTCCTGTTTTTGGACCGTTGCTCAAGAAATTAATTCTTACAGAGTTTTCAAGAACTCTAAGTCTTCTTATAGGAAGCGGTACTTTGGTTGTGGACTCGCTTGTGCAGACTTCAGATACGCTGGGAAATATTCATTACAGGAATGCTGTGGTTGATATCGCAAAGAAAGTGGAGAATGGCGTGACCATAGGAGATTCTATATCTTCGTATGCACTATTCCCGCCTATTCTTGTCCAGCTCGTGAAAATCGGCGAACAGACCGGAAAACTTGATGAGACCCTGATGAAAGCGTCTGAATACTTTGAAGATGAAACAGATCAGGCGGTAAAGACTCTTACTACTGCTCTTGAACCATTTATAATGATAATCCTGGGACTTGGTGTTGCATTCCTTCTGGTGGCAGTAATAACTCCAATTTACAGTCTGATCTCAGCAATAAAATAAGACAGCAACTAGTAGTTAGCGACTAGCCACTAGAAAATTAGTTTGGTGAGAATTAAATTCTAATCGCTAGTTGCTAGTGGCTAATTGCTTTCCTGAAGCTATTTCCCCCTCTTGACATCCCCTTTTATTTTTGTCTTAATTAATTCATACATGAAAAGACTGCTCAGTAAGTTTTCTTCGGCAAAAGGTTTTATCCAGCACCAGCTTCGAAGAAGTGGTGCGGGATTCACCCTCATCGAACTTCTCATAGTTATTGCAATTTTGGGTGTTTTGGCAACAGTTCTTATTGCCTTGCTTGATCCGGGAGATAAAATAAAAGCTGCAAGCGATACAAAAGTTCTGCAAGACGTTCGCGAGATTTATGGGGCAAACCAGCGATATATGGTTCAAAACAGCGCTTCTATTGGAACATTAGAAACACCAGCAGCTCCTGGAACATTAGTGACATCTGGAGAGCTTAAAGTTGTACCAGTTCCGCCAACTGGCTATGGAGCAGCATATGGCTATACTACAATTACTACAGCAGGAGTAACTGATGTGGCTGTTTCAGGTCAAATCCAATCAAAAGGAGCAATTTCTAAATCAACTGTTGCAAATACTATCGGCGGAACAGCATGTACCGGTGGTGCACAAGTTTGCTACGTTGTACAGACACAGAATAAATCCTGCTACAAACCAGCAGCAGCTCCCCTAGCTACTGAAGCCTGTCCATAAAAACCTGACATCCTAGAGCTTCTTTACTCTTCTTCTTCTTACGAGGTCGGACCTCGCAGGCGCTCGTAGACACGGAAAACTAGTCAATAGTTAGCTCCCTAAGTACTTCCTCAGAATTTTCCAGATAATCTTCCACGAAGCTTTGATAAGATAGTAGATCTTTCGGGTTCTGTTTCTGAGCAGTTTTAAAAAAGGAAAGAATCTCTTCGGGAAAAAGCCAATCCACCTTCTTCCTTCCTAAATACCTGCTATAGCTTGAATATGGATACTTAACAAGGTCGGACCTTGTATAACCTAAATCTAAAGGATTTACATGAATATAGCGCGTAAGATGCAGTAGGTAAGATTCCCCTTCTATAAGCACGGCTTTATATTTTCCTGTAAAAAGCGGACCGGTTCTTTTATATTTTTTATTAAAGTAGATAACGTAGCTATTTGAGAGTGCTCTCATAATATCCGTAATTGCCTCTTTTGTAGCTTGCTTAATCATTAAGTGAAAATGGTTCGGCATTAGACAATAACTTACAAGCTGGATTTTCTCGTGTAAATCGGTTCTGTAGCGAGGATTACGAGGTCCGACCTTGTTTTTCTTATTTTCCTCAACTGCTTCCTCTTTTGGAGGAGGCACTAAATATCTTTTTAGCAAACCTAGGAAAACAGCATAATCTTTTTCATCGATAAATATATTTTTTTTGTCAATGCCACGATTATAGATATGATAAAAACTATTTTCTACATAAAGCTTTATGGAATTCCTGGAAGGCATGTTCTATTATAATTTTACAAGGTCGGACCTTGTCAAGTGTGAGTTTGTGATATGTTTTAATTATGGTGTTATTTGCTTTGCTTCTTTTTGTTCTGGGCGTATGCATCGGAAGCTTTCTTAATGTCCTAATAGACAGACTGCCTCACGATGAGTCACCTTTTGGCGGAAGATCATATTGTGACAGATGCAAGAAAACTCTCAGGTGGTATGATATGATTCCCCTGCTTTCTTTTGTTTTGCTCGGGGGAAAATGCAGAGATTGTAAATCCTCTATTTCCTTTTATTATCTTCTGGTCGAATTTGTTACGGGAATAATGTTTATTGCCGTATACGCATACGGTCTACAGACTACGGACTACGGCTTGCTCAGTATTTCAACAATAGAACAATTTAGCAATGGAGCAATTGATTATCTTTACTATCTTCTCATCATCTGTTCTCTGATAGTTGTTTTCTTCGCAGATATCAAATACGGTATTATTCCAGACGCAGTGCTCTACCCTGCCATAGCGCTTTCTATCATCTACCATCTATCATTTATCATTTTGGGTTCCAGCAATTTAGCAATGCAGCAATCAGGCAATATATTATTGAATTATCTTTTCTCCGGTTTTATAACCTGTACTTTCTTTTTGTTTCTTCACATCATAACCCGCGGAAAGGGAATGGGATTTGGAGATGTGAAGCTATCGTTTCTCATGGGACTTTTCCTGGGGTTTCCCCAGATACTCATAGCCCTGTATGTAGCTTTCTTGACAGGCGCGGTAATTGGTCTCATACTAATTATATGGCGGAAAAAGAAGCTATCGGGAGGTACGATTCCGTTCGGGCCTTTTTTGGTTTTCGGGGCATTAATAAGTTTGTTTTTCGGAAACTCGATACTAAAAATAGTGTTGGGTTCACTCTCATTGAACTTCTTGTAGTAATTGCAGTGCTGTCTATTCTGGCTGTAGTGATCATAACTATGATAAATCCCAGTGCGCAATTTCAAAAGGCAAATGATGCAAGAAGAAAATCCGACCTTGCTCAACTCCAAAAAGTTCTCGAAAATTATTACAGCGATAAAGGCCGATATCCCTATTCAACAGGTAGAGATGGATTTTGGGCGCAAGGGTCTTGTATCGCCTTGGGAGAGCCTGGTCCACCCAGAGCATATAGAATAGCGGCAGCATTAGATATTTCTGGTAATGCAACCGATTGTGTAGGCTGGGGGACAACGTGGACTGCATACGAGACAAAGATTCCAAAAGATCCGGTTTCATCCAATAAGTACACATATTCAGTATCAAGCGATGGACAAATTTATTATCTATATGCGCATCTAGAGAGAGGATATAGAGATAAGCAGAACTGCTGTCCTGCTGCTTCTCAGGTCGATGGATGTACCTGTTTGCACACGACAGGGAGTGACGAATCAGCTGGTGATACAGTTGATCAGTGGGTATGCGCAGCTAATGGTCAATGGTTTAATCATTTAAATTCTGAGGTTTGCAATTACGGTGTGTCAAGCTCAAATACAAGACCGTGATAAAAATAAGAATTATGAATCATGAATTAAGAATTAAGGAAGGACTCAAATACAAGCTAATCGCTATACGCTATATGTTAAAAAGTAGTAAAGGATTTACTTTGGTTGAGCTTATATTGGTAATTGCGGTATTGTCTATTATGGCTGTAGTGCTCATTAATCTCACAAATCCCGTTGAACAGATTCGGAAGGCAAATGACGCGAGAAGAAAATCCGACCTTGCGCAAATACAAAAGACTCTTGAAGCATATCTCAATGATAATGGTAGATATCCCGGTAGTTCTGCAGATTATAAAATAAGTCCTGCTGGTACAGACGTTAATTGGGGCACAACTTGGACTGCCTATAAGACAGCAATACCTTCGGATCCATCCTCCTCGAGGTATTATGTATATTATTCTAATTCTATAGGGCAATCATATTGGCTTTATACATCGCTTGAAAGAGGTGGTAAAGATCCTCAGGCATGTTATAGTAGTGGCGCTGTTTGTGCAAATGCTGGCACAGCTAATTGCGGAGGAACGTGTAATTATGGAGTATCAAGTCCAAATACTAGCCCGTAAGACTTGAATCATGTACTATATATCTAGTACCAAAAATTATGAATTATGAATTATGAATTAAGAATTAAGAATAGATTGGGAAAAGGCTTCACCCTCATTGAGCTATTGATAGTTATTGTGATAATTGGTGTTCTATCAGCAATTCTTATGGCAAATTTCGTAGGAGTAAGACAAAGAGCCCGTGATGCCCAGAGAAAGTCAGATCTCAGGCAAATTCAATCAGCCCTTGAGCTATATAGAGCTGATGTCGGAAATTATCCCCTAGCTTCTCCCGGAATATATTCGACTAGTTGTCCTACCTCGGGTCCATTTATTACAGCGGCTTATATGCAAAAAGTTCCATGCGATTCAAGTCCTAATGGATCTACATACGCGCCATATGGAACTACACCAAATAGCGCAGGGAATTACATTTACACTGCAGGTTTATCGGGAAACAATAATACCTACTACCTCTATGCCTGTCTTGAAAATACAAATGACAATGATCCAAATATAATTTCCGGAACTGAATGTGGATCAAGAGATATATACAGACTTTCCAATCCATGATCGATGAGAAAATTGTCCGCAGTAAAGGATTTACCCAGCACCAGCTTCGAAGGTGTATTGCTGGATTTACGCTTATCGAGTTAATTATAGTCATCTCCGTTCTTGCAATATTATCTGTAGTAGGAATTGCCGCTTTTTCCTCATATTCAAGGGCGCAGACTCTCAACGCCGCGGCAGGGGGACTTTCTGTAACGCTTAATCTTGCCAAATCAAGAGCGTATTCACAAGTCAAGCCGACGTCCTGCGGGAACAATACACTAGAAGGTTATGAGGTTAGAATTTGTGGAGGTATACCCTCATGCATTCCTCCGGCTACAGACGTTGATTATCAACTCATTGTGAGCTGTGGAGTGACTAGTGTCCGCATTACTTCGGTAGCTATTCCGAATATAACTGTTTCCGCGAATCCTTTATTTTCTTCTGTTTTCTTCCCTGTTCTAAAGGGAGGCATTAGAGGAGGAAAAGCTATGTCTTTTGGTATAAATAATTTATTCAATGAGAGCAGAACCGTTGCGGTGGATTCGTCAGGTAACATAAAGTAGCTTATGAATGTCTTAAAAGCAATTAATCAGAAAGGCCAGACAATTGTTGAGGTAGCGGTGGCACTCAGTGTTGCAATAGTTATAGTATCAGCTATAGTTGTTTCAATAATTAATGCTCTGAATAATGAAAAGTTTGGAGTAAACCAAAATCAGGCAACACAGCTTGCTCAAGGTGGGGTCGATTTATTCCGGGATTTATCTCAAAGCGATTGGGTAACTTTTACAACTTACAGCGCGGCAGCTGGCTATTGTCTTCCTCAGATTAATCCTACTCCCCAATTGAAAGCTGGACCATGCATTCCAAATGCGGGTAGTAATACTAATTTAGTAAGAGAAATAAAAGTAGAATTAAATGCCTGCATATCGCCTACGCCTGCTGTTCCAAACAACGGAAGGGTTACATCGACTGTAAGATGGGCTGATACGAAATGTACCGATTCAGCAAATCCATACTGCCATAAAACTGAGGTGGTGTCTTGTATGTTCAAGCCTTTTATCAATTCAAGCCCATAAAAACTAGAATTATGAATTACGAATTAAGAATTAAGGAAAAATTCAAACACAAACTACACGCTATACGCTATACGCTAAAAGCTAGTAAGGGATTTACTCTTATAGAGCTTCTGGTAGTTATGATGGTTCTTCTTGTGGTAGGTTCAATTTTGATATCCATCCTCTTTTCATCACTTCGCGGGACCAATAAGGTTAATTCCATCGAAAATGTAAGAAGGAACGGCAATTACGCGCTTGAACAGATGGGAAAGATGATAAGGTACTCACAGTCTTTTGACGGAGTGAGTGCTGATGGAGTAAATTTCACGGATAATTGTTTGCCCGCAATCGTTCCCGCTCTTACTCCGACGCCCACTCCTTCCTCCTACAACTACATAAGAATTACTGCTTTTGACGGTGGGCAAACAATACTTTCTTGTATCCGTGACGGACTGGCAAATGCCGGAGTCGCGTCATATAGCGGCACATTGGATCCCAATAAGAGGGTAGATCTTTTAGATACAACAAGTGTCCGGATAAACAATTGTACGATAACGTGTCAGCAGAATAGCATTGTCTCCCCTCCTACCGTGACTATTCAATTTGAGCTATCAAATAGGACTACAAGTCTTCTTTCAGAAAATCAGGCCAATAATATTCAATTCCAGACCTCTGTAACTGCGAGAAATTATTGAGTCTTTTGGGGTTGACCCCGTTAGATAGTAAACATCTAATGGGGTTGACTCTTGTATCCGCACTTGCTAATCTAAAAATATGGGCAATTCCTCGGAGTTTTATCAGAAAGGCCAGACGCTTCTTATAGTAGTCTTAGTTATGGTCGTGGCTTTGACTATCGGGCTTTCAGTAGTCTCAAGAAGTATCACGAATGTAAGGACTACAACTGAGGAGGCAAATTCCGCGCAGGCCCTGGCCGCGGCCGAAGCAGGAGTTGCTCAGGCTATCCAAACCAACCAGGGGGTTACATCTGCTATTAGCTATGGAAATAATGCAAGCTTCACATCGACAGTAGACTCGCTTTCAGGGCAGACTATAGTGCTTCTGAATGGCGGAAGCATAGTTCCTCAGGACGAAGGCGCTGATTTATGGCTTGTACCACATAACAGCGATGGGACACCAAATTACACAACTCCCGGTCCATGGTCTGGTACTAGCATGACTATCTATTGGGGAGATACTGCTCACTGTCCCGAACAAGCAGCATTGGAAGTTTTACTTATAAAAGGATCATCAGGCGATCCAAAATCCCAAAGATTTGCACTTGATCCATGTAGCGCAAGGAGTACCGGAGCTGCAGGTAATAACTTCACCAATCCATCATCAGGCAGTTATTCAATAGGAGGTAGAACCTTTTCTTACTCTTATAACTTAAACCCCAACACAGGGCTTATTGCCAGAATCATACCCATATACAAGAATGCGTTTATAGCTGTAGAAAGTGTAGGCGCGGGTGCACCGGCTTTTCCTTCACAGGGGTCGATGATAACCGCTACAGGAAAAGCGGCGGATACTACTATTCAGAGAAAGCTTAATGTTTTTCAGGGATTCTCCTACCTGCCTATAGAATACGTTACTTACGGTATTTTCTCACCCAGATAAATGAACAACAAATCTTTCGGGCTTGATATAGGCCTGACTACTATCAAGGCTGTGTGGCTTTCACGTGCTAAAAACGGTTTTGCCGTCAATGCATCTATTACCTCACCTTCTACTCAGAAAGGTATGATGTCTGAGTCCCCGCTTGATGAAGAAGATATGGCAAGGGCAGTTACCAAAACGATAAGCGATGCCAAGATAACATCAAAATCAGTTAATATTGCCCTTCCCGAGAACCATGTCTATACCAAAGTTATTGAAATGCCCAATCTTTCAGATAGGGAATTATCTTCGGCAATCTATTGGGAGGCAGAGCAACATATACCTGTTCCCCTCTCGACAGTAACACTCGCCTGGAGTATTTTAAAAAAACCTGCAAAAGAAAATGTAAGCGAAAAAATGCAGGTTCTGATGGTGGGTGCCCCGACTCTTCTCATAAAAAAATATCAAAAAATTACAGCAATGGCCGGCCTTTCAATAAAAATTCTTGAGACGGAGATATTGTCAATTGTCAGAGCGCTTGTGACGTCTCCCGATTTTCCTCCAAGTGTAATTATCAACATAGGTGCTGTAAATACATCAATTGCTCTAATACGTGATGGAATAATTATTTTTACATATTCAATTCCTACAGGAGGGCTTGCTATAAGCAGAGCCATTATTACTGATTTCGGACTTACTCCAGAACAAGCAGAAGAATATAAAAAAACATATGGAGTCTCAAATCAGGCATTTGGTCAAAAAGTCGGGAAAGCTGCAGAGCCAATCTTAAATTCCATAATGGCCGAGCTTAAGAAAGCTCTCGCGTTTTATACTGATAGATATAAAAATGATAAACCAATAAGACAAATTCTTCTTACGGGAGGTACGGCAAAGCTTCCCGGAATCGGCGCCCATTTCACTCAAAACACAAATATAGAGACAGTTGTAGCAAATCCATGGAATATACTTGTTGACCAGAATGCTCTTCCCAAAGCAATTCTTGATAACGGACCTGATTATACAATCGCGGTCGGTCTTGCGATGAGAGAATATGAAGAGTGATATTAATTTAATTTCCACTAATCAGGCCGAACTGATAAATCAAAGCAGATCTGTGCGCATATTTAGGCTTATTGCTATTGCCTCTGTTTGTATCGTAGGCATATCTTCTGTAATACTTTTTCTTATAATTCAAAGCATTTCTCCATCTGAGATACGAAAACAGCAGTCTGCACTTCGGGCAAGTCTTGCCGCTTCGCGCACAAAAGAAGCAAAGATTATTCTGGTCGGCAGGAAAATAAAAGATATTAAGAACATTATCAGTGAGCGTCCAAGATATGATAGTTTGGTTTCTGAAATTAATGATATTATTCCTGAAAATGTGTCTTTGGTAAGCCTTGGTGTCAATGATAATAAAGTAGAACTGGTAGCTAATTCCGGTTCTCTCCTCTACCTGAATGAGCTCTTGAATAATTTACTTGGTATGGTAAAAAGCGGAAAAATAATAGGAAATCTGAATATTTCAGGGATTTCTTCAAGCGGGCTGGGAGATTATACGATATCAGTGAGCGGAGAGAGGATATGAAAAATAACAGCAGTATTGATATTGCAACTCTTAATATACTTTATAAAAAATATAAAGAGCATATAATATATCTCGGTATTATTGCTGTCTGCCTACTTATTTTTGTATTTTTTACGATTCCTAAAATATCAGAGGTATCAGTAATAGGACAAGAACGCAAAGCTGAAGAAGAAAAGCTTAAAGTTCTGAAGAACAACAGCAATATTTTGCAAAATACCGACGATAGCGTTCTTGATGAGGATCTGGGAGTTGTTTCAAACGCCTTGCCTGAAGGTAAAGATTTTGAAGGAATACTAAATGCAATTTCACTTGCTTCGAGTAAGTCCGGAGCATCGCTTAAGGATTATGACTTTGGGGTAGGTGCTCTTTCTGATTCGGAAACATCGGAAGCAGGATATCCGAATATAAAATTAACACTTGAAGTCGATGCGAGTCAGGCACAAGTTGTCTCCCTTCTTAAGTATCTTTCAGAAACTGTACCATTATCCCAAATAACCGGTATTAAAAAATCCTCAGGCAGTACTTCTATAGATATGGTGTTTTACTATAAATCCTCAATACCCCCTAATAATAATTCCGAAAATATAGCTCTTACAGCTTTAAATCAAATAGATAATGACCTGATAAGCACCCTATCTACATGGAGAACTTCGTTTATCAGTGTAGTTATAGACCCGTCAGCAAGTATTTCGTCTTCTACCTCACCGTTTTAGATTTTAGGAGATCCGGCCTTTTCTTTTTAGTAATTCTTATTGATTGATTTCTTCTCCATGTTTTAATTTCCCCGTGATTTCCGGAAAGTAAAACCTCAGGAACTTTTAGGTTCTTGAATTTCTCAGGCCTTGTGTATTGAGGATACTCAAGAAATACGGAATTTCCCGCATCCGCTGAGAAAGATTCAATATCAGCTGCGTTAACAGGCAGTACCCCTTGCTTGAGCCTTGCGACACTATCTACAATTGCCATAGCGGGTATTTCTCCTCCAGTCAGCACGAAATCCCCTATTGAAATTTCCTCATCTATGAACTTCTTGATTCTTGCGTCAAATCCCTCGTAATGCCCGCAGATTAATATCAGGTGATCCAAGGAAGAAAATTCCCTAGCCACTTTTTGATTATAAGTTGTGCCTGTTGGATCAAGAAGTACTATTTTCTGTTTAATTTTACTTTTTTTAGGAAATTTATTTTTCGCAAACTCCAAAGCATTAAGGAGAACATCAACTCTTATCATCATACCCCTTCCTCCTCCATATGGTCTGTCATCGACAGTCTTGTGTTTTCCAATTCCAAAGTCTCTAATATTTATGAAATCAAGCTTGATAAGATTCTTGCTTATCGCATTTTTTATTATTGAGTGTGAGAAGGGACCTTCGAACATCTCGGGAAAAAGAGTGAGTACTGATATTGTCATTTGCCTATTGTACCAATTCTAGCTGAGGTTTTCTTCAAGGAGAATATTTATTTTCTTATTCTGTTTTATCGCGGGGATTTTCATAACATTTCTTATGGCTCTTATTATCTTGCCGTTTTTACCAATAACTCTCCCCATGTCTTCTTTATCAACTGTAATTTTATAATTAATAAAATCCCCTTCTGTTTCTTCTGCAATTTGGATTTTCTCTTTATTATCAGCTATCGAAGCGAGTATATAAGAGAGGGCGTCTTTCATTATTTTATAATACCGGCTACCGTGGGAGTTGGTTTGGCCCCGACGGAAACCCAGTATTTATACCTTTCCATATTTATCTTCTTAGAACTTCCCTTTTCTCTTTTTTCAAACTCTCCGAGAAGCTCTATGAATTTGCCGTCACGCTTGCTTCGTCTTTCCTTTACAACAATTCTATACTTGCTTTCGCCTCTTTTTCCTGTTTTAGTGAGCCTTATAACTACTGACATAAATGTAATTTTACCAGTTTTATGCTAATTTCTCAAGATTTACTTAATTTTGCCAAAGCCTGAGTAGCTGCATTTTTCTCGGCATCCTGTTTTGACCTGCCGGATCCGGTTCCAAGCAGAACATCATCAAGATATGCACCTACCGTGAATGTTCTCTTATGAGGCGGACCTTCTTCTTCAAGGACTTTATAAATTGGAGAAACTTGTTTTTTTGCCTGAATAGATTCCTGAAGAATACTTTTGGAATCTTTGAGTGCCTTTCTCTCCAAAAATATTTCGGCTCTCGGCAGAAGGACTTCAAGTATAAATTCACTAACCACATCTACCCCCTGATCCACAAACAAAGCTCCGACAAATGCCTCGAAGCAGTCCGCAAGAAGGCTGCTATTCTCTCTGCCCTTTGACTCTTCTTCTCCTTTTGAGAGCTTCAGAAGCTTTCCAAACTCGAGCTCCCTTGCTACATCCGCCAGCGTGCGGGTATTGACGAGCATCGCGCGCAGGTTGGTCAGAATGCCCTCGTTAAAGCTGGGATAAGTAGCATACAGATATTTAGAAACTATAAATGAGAGCACACTGTCACCCAGGAACTCAAGTCTTTCATTAGAGTCTAAGTGTTCCTTGATTTCATTTAGGTATGACCTGTGTACAAAGGCCTGCTCAAAAAGTTTTTTATTTTTAAAGATTGGTAATTTTATCATAAATTTTTTATTATATTTCCAAGCGCTCCGTTTACAAAACCCGGGCTTTTGTCTCCTCCATATTCCTTAGCAAGTTCTATTGCTTCATCTACAATTACCTTCGGAGGTTCCTTTTTTACAATCATAAGTTCAAATACGGCAAGTCGCAGAATTGCCAGGTCTATCCTATTTATCTTATCAATGGGAAATTCAGGAGCCGCTTTCTTGATGTCATCATCTATTTTATCAAGAAATGGTATTATTTCCTTGGTTTCTCTTGAGAGAGATTGTTTGAGGAAACTGTTTTTGAAAAGATCCTCAACTGTCTTTTGTCTTTTCTTATGCCTGGGGTCTAGCGGATTCTTCATCTTTTTTATCTTCCTTTTTTGAAATTGTCACAACCTGCCTGCCATTGTATTGTCCGCATTTCTTACAAACCGTGTGAGGCATATTTAATGTCCCGCAATTTGCGCAAGTTACTCCAAGGGATATACCAAGCGATATCGCGTGTCTTCTTTTTCCCTGACGCTGCCTTGAATGTCTTTTCTTTGGTTCCTGCGGCATCCTCGTATTTTACTTCATTTTGAGGATATTAGCAATATTAGACAGGATAAACTGTTCGTAAAAGTTCATTAATTGGAGCATCTCCGTTGATATCTGTATAATAAACAAAAACTCCTTTTGTATCATTTTCAATTCCGTCAATTTGATGAGACATTCCAGGATCTGCTTCCCAAAACGGAACAACTTGATTTCTGTGTACGGTTAGATATTCTTTCCCGGTTTCAAATCCTCTACATTCTTTGATTCCGAGAATGAGCGAATGCTCTCCGATTTCCTTAGCTTTCTCCTCTGCTTCTTGACGAGACTCACATCTTGCGTATCTAGGGTGCCAGTTGGTAAGGTTTGTATAAAGCCAATCTCCAGATAAACGAGGAAATTTATAATTTACAGCAAGAACACCTAGAGCGTCCATATCTGTCATTTTTCTTAATGTTTGCGGACTAAACGGCTTGCTCCCATCGATTGAATAAAGAGGCTTGATAAGGCTTGCAATAAATAAATCTCTCCCCTGACTTGTTGGTTCCATGTATAAATTTTTATGCATCAACGCTCTTAAAAGAAGAAAAACTCCGAGCCGGTTTGGATCTGAAAAGAAAATTTCATCTTTCTTAGGGTCGATAATAACGTCCTTATAAATATTTCCGATATCAGTGTGGTGAGAAAGTGGATATCTTATTTCAATGAGATATGGACTCACATTTATTTTACTTGATGGCAGACCAATAACATTTGCAAGGTCTTTCATTGTGTAAACGATTCTATCGGATTTATCGATAATCTTACCTTTTAGTCCTCTGTTTTTAATAATATCTGCAATTATGCTGATCTCCAAGCCCTCTTTTTCAAGAAATCCAAGTCCTTCATCATCAACTGCTTCAAGCCAATGATCTTCTTCGTTAAGATTTTCAGGATCTACAGATTTCGCTGCATCACCTAACGCAGGCATTGCACTATCATGCAAAAGTCCAGATACAACTAAGTATTTTAACGAAACCTCATCTAAATTATTTCTCTTTCCTATTTCTTCAGCTGTCATTGCCACAACAAGAGAATGGTCGAGTCGGTCGTGGCTGTAGCCAGTAAAGTATAGTTTTTCCGGATCAGGGCCTACGTAGGATAAGAAGCTTAAAGCTCTTATATTTCCAAGCCTTCCCCAAATTTTTACTCCCCTTGCAGCTTTGGAAAGGAATTCATTTTCTTCAACCCATCTATTCAGATCAGAGAATGGCAAAAATTCCTTAAAGTCTCCGTCTTCAAATTCGTCGGAAAGATGTCTAAAATCTCCTTGGAGTCCTTCGTGTGTCATTGAAAATGAATTTTAGCAGACGAGGATTGGTTTATCAATCCGGAGAGATGTGGGAGAGGTTTTTTTCATTCACTTTTTCCAATAGTTTTGGGTAGTCTTTTAGTCTTGGGAATATATCTTCCGCTTGTTTTCTGGCTTTTTCTATAAGGGAAAAATCAGAAAAGGAAGCTATTCTAAGGCTTTTTACTCCGTGTTGTGAAGTTCCGTAAATTTCTCCCGGACCTCGAAGTTTCAAGTCTAATTCTGCGAGTTCTGCTCCGATGTAGATTTTTTCCATTCCGCGGAGCCTCTGAAGTGTTCTTGCATTCTTGCTGTCTGTAAACAGAAGACAATATGACTGCATGTCATTTCGTCCTACTCTCCCCCGCAGTTGATGGAGCTGAGATAGCCCAAATCTTTCAGACGCTTCAATAAGCATGATTGTCGCATTTGGAATATCAATTCCTACTTCTACCACCGGAGTTGCGACGAGAATATCGTATTTCCTATTTTTAAAATCTGCCAGAATTTTTTCTTTCTCCTTACTCTTCAATTTACCGTGAAGAAGTGCGAGTTTTAATTTTGGAAAAGTATCCTGCTTAAGTCTTTCAAATTCTTTTGCCGCGGCTTTGACTGTCGTCATGGTTTCCGACTCCTCTATAAACGGACAAATTATAAACGCCTGAGTTTTATTTTCTTTTATTTCTTTTTCTATCCAGTTATAAGCGCCCGTCCTTTTTTTCTCAGGCGTAAGCCATGTCTTAACTGTTTTTCTTCCGAGAGGCATTTCATCAAGGAATGAGACGTCCAGATCTCCATAAAGAGTCAGAGCGACAGTTCTTGGGATGGGAGTTGCAGTCATTGTAAGAAGATGCGGGCTCTTTCCTCTGCCTCTAATAATAGACCTTTGTTTTACCCCAAACCTTTGCTGTTCATCTATTACGACTAAGCCAAGATTGTTAAAATTAATTTTTTCAGAAAGTATCGCATGAGTCCCTATTAGGATATTAAATTTATCGAGATTTAATTTTCTGCCTGAAGTTGCAATTGCAATTTTGATTTTAAACTTTGATAATAGCTTATGAATAGTTTGAAAATGCTGATTAGCCAGAATTTCAGTAGGAGCCATAATGACCGACTGATAGCCATTGAGATGTGAAATATACATTGCAATTGCAGCAACGACAGTTTTTCCGCTTCCCACGTCTCCCTCAAGAAGCCTATTCATCGGTTTGTCTGATTTTAAATCCTTTAATATTTCTTCAAGCGCTCTCTTTTGGGCATTTGTTAGCTCAAAAGGCAGACTTACCAGCAAATTTTCAATTTCGTCTTTATGTTTTTCTATTTCAAAAACATTGGAGGCAGTTTTTTCCGCCCAGTCCTTCCTCTTAGTAAGTCCGTGAATTTGCATAAGGAACAATTCGTCAAATGAAAGCCTTTCCCGCGCTTTTTTCTCATTCTCAAAAGTATCAGGAAAGTGAATCTCTCTTATCGCATCAGAAAAGCCCAAAAGGTTTTCCTTTTTTAAAATTTCCTGTGGTATATATTCAGTAAGATTATTTTTATTATCGTTTAAGATCTTATAAACCTGACGTCTTAGCCATTTCGAGGAAACTCCTCTCGTCTCGGGATAAACCGGAACTAATCTTCCCGTGTGAATGGTTTCTCCATTTAAAATTTCATAGTCAGGCGATTCCATAATTTTCTTACCAAGATTAATCTTTATCTTCCCAGAAAGAGATATCACATCCCCAATCTTTAGCATTTTTGGTATATATGGCTGATTAAACCAGATAATGTCTATTTCTCCGGTTTTATCTTTTACTTTTGCTTTCTGAAGAGTTCTGAAGCGTCTTATATAATCATTTTTTATTTCTACAATTTCACCCTGCACGGTGACAACCTCACCCACCTGAACTTGCGAAATTTTTGAAATAAGTGAATAGTCTTCATAGCGGAATGGGACATGATAAAGAAAATCATTAAGCGTAATTATTCCAAGCTTTTCAAGACGTGAGGCGTATTTTTTATAAATTCCGCCGATTTTCTCAATTGGCGTATTCAGATCCATAGATATTGCTAAAGGAAAAAGTATGGAAGAATTGATGACGCAACAAGCGCTATAGTAGCAACGCCGACTATAGTTTTCCAAAACCACTGATGCTTTCTAAAGATTTCCATAATTCATTGACCTACGAGGTTACAAGGCTACCAACCTCGTAGGTTATCTTGACCCTATCCTGGTCAACTAAATATATTTTATCATAAATTCTCAAGAAGGTTTTATTTTAACAAATTTATGTTTTCCGACTTTTAAAGTCATTTCATTTCTAATCTCAATATTTTCGTCCAAATTGTTGATTATTCTTCCGTCCAATGAGACTCCTCTCTGCTCAACCAGCCTTTTTGCCTCAGATTTACTCGCTGCTAGTTCAGTTTTGATAAGAATATCGATTATCGTCTCTGTTCCCGCAACTTTAAAAATTCTTATATCGCTCGGCGTCTTTGTAAAATTATTTCCAGCGTCTTCTGATTCTTTTTCGCCGTGAAGCTCTTTCACTATTTGTCTTGCCAGTTCTTTTTTGGAATTTAAAGGATTAGTTTTTTTTAATTCCTCTTCGATGTTTTTAATAGCTGACATGGGTAAATCAGTCGCAAGCGTAAAATATTGAATTATCAGATCATCATTTATGGCCATTATTTTTCTGTACATATCATTTGGATCGTCATCAAGCCAAATTGCGTTATTCCAAGTCTTGCTCATCTTTCGTCCGTCCGAACCTTGCAAGAATTCGGTGGCAAGAACATATGACTCCTTATTCCTTCTGTTCTTCTGAAGAACTCTTCCCGCTTGCATGTTGAATGTCTGATCGGTTCCGCCGATTTGGATATCGGTATCAAGCATATAGCTATCATAGCCCTGAATCGCAGGATAAAAACCTTCATGAAGCCCTACATGTTTTGAGGCGATCAGTCTTTTTTTAATAAGCTCTCTTCCTGCAAAGTCACCAAACGAGAACTCCTGAGCAAGTTTTACAACTTCTTTAAAAGATAAATTCGAAAGCCATTCGCTGTTATTCCGAACCTTAATTTTCGAGAAATCCAAAATTTTCTCAGCCTGTTTTTTGTAAGTTTTAAAATTTTCTTCTATTTCTTCGGATGTCAGCACCGGTCTTTCACTTTCTTTATCAGAGGTGTCTCCAATTAGCGCTGTAAAGTCCCCGATAAGAAAGGTCACATTATGTCCAAGCTCTGAGAATTTCGCAAGTTTCCGGAGAGGTACGGCGTGACCAAGATGAATTTTTGTGGCAGTTGGGTCAATCCCAAGATAAATATTTAATTTCTTTCCGGACTCAAGGAGCTTTTTTAAAGCAACTTTTTCGGGAATAATATTTGCAACGCCGCGGGTCAATAATTCTTCAATCTTATCCATGGCTTAAGTATATCACTAGCCACTGGCAACTAGCCACTGGCAACTAGTTTTTGATAACAACTTCGTCCACCTGGGAGGTGGATTAGCTTCGCCATCTAGGGAAAACACCCAAGTTTAAATAAGTGTTCTTAAATACAATAAAACTAATAGCTAGTTGCTAGTTACTAATTGCTATTTTTGGTATAATTCAGGGTATGGTTGATTACGCAAGACGTGGAAGCCGGCGCACAAGAATCCGAAACGGAAATAGCTCCAAAATTTTTCTCTACAGCAAGCTTTCGAAATACGCACTTATTGGCCTGATAGGCTTTGTGATCTTAACTATTGTACTTTTTCTTTGGTATGGGCGCGACTTGCCTACTCCCGGAAAATTAAGTGATGCCCAACTTAGCAACTCGACAAGAATTTATGACAGGAACGGTAAGCTTCTGTACTCTGTTTTTCAGGAAGAAAACAGAACTTACGTAAAGCTAAGTGACATTCCGGAGAATTTAAGAAACGCAACGATCGCAATTGAGGACAAAGATTTTTATAAAAACCAGGGATTTTCCGTATGGGGTTATGTCAGAGTTTTAAGAGATGTGGTGCTTCTTCGCGGACTTACCGGTGGATCTACTATCACTCAACAGCTTGTTAAGACAGTACTTCTTTCATCCGAAAGGACACTTCCCCGCAAAATTAAAGAGCTTATGCTTTCGATTCAGGTGAGTCAAAAATATTCAAAAGACCAGATACTCGAGATGTATCTCAATGATGTGCCGTATGGCGGTGCAAATATAGGGGTGGAGGCGGCATCTCAGAGTTATTTTGGCAAAGATGTGAAGGATTTAAATATTGCAGAAAGTGCTTTTCTTGCCGGCCTTCCTCAGGCGCCAAGTATTTATTCTCCTTATTCCGGCAATAAGTATTATGTTGGCAGAACTGAAGCGGTCTTAAAGCAAATGACGGAAGAGAAATATATTACAAAAGACCAGAGCGAGCAGGCACTTAAAGAAATCGAAAATAAAAAATTTACACAAAGGGATGAGAGCATCAAAGCTCCGCATTTCGTCATTTATGTAAAACAGCTTCTGGCAAAACAATTCGGCGAGAGTGCAGTTGATCAGGGAGGGCTTCAGGTCACAACTACTCTTGATTATGATATTGAAAAAGAAGCGGAGAAGATTGTAAAAGAAGAGATAGATAAGCTCAAGGGCTACAAAGTGGGAAACGGCGCTGCGGTTGTGATGGATCCAAAGACTGGGGAAATTCTTTCTATGGTAGGCTCAAGGGATTATTTTGATACCGATAAAGAAGGAAACTTCAATACTGCTCTTGCCAGACGTCAGCCCGGTTCGTCCTTAAAGCCGATTATTTATGCCACTGCTTTTGAAAAAGGATATACGCCCTCAACGCTTCTTATGGATCTTAAGACAGACTTTCCGACTGATGATCCAAAACTGCCTATATATACACCCGTAAATTATGACGGCAAATATAGAGGTCCTATGCAGGTAAGATTCGCGCTGGGAAATTCTCTCAACGTACCGGCTGTTAAGATGCTTGCAAAAGTCGGGATAAAAGACGTTATGCAAAAAGGCTATTCGATGGGAATTAATAATTGGCAGCCTACAGCGGAAAATCTAAGAAGCGTAGGACTTTCTCTTGTCTTGGGAGGACGCGAGACAACACTTCTGGATGAAGTGACTGCATATTCTGTATTTGCAAATAAAGGAGTAAAGCATGATCCGGTCGCAATTCTTAAGGTCACTGATAGTAAGGGACACAAACTATTTGAGCATAAAAAGAAAGACGGAGAAAAAGTTTTGTCAGAAGGAGTTGCGTTTCTTATTTCACACATACTTTTGGATAATAATGCTAGATCGATAATCTTCGGTCCGTCTTCGTGGCTGAATGTCTCAGGAAAAACAGTGTCGGTTAAGACGGGTACGACTGATCAAAAAAGAGATAATTGGACAGTAGGATACACTCCTTCAATTGCAGTAGGAGTTTGGGTCGGAAATAATGATAATACTGCGATGAATGCTGCAATAGCCTCAGGGGTCACGGGTGCGTCTCCAATATGGAATAGGATAATGAGGCTTGCTCTTAAAGACAAAAAAGACGAACAACCGCAAAAGCCTGATAGTGTCGTAGCACTTCAGATAGACGGTCTGGGAGGAGGATTGCCTTTCGGAGGGCAACCAGGACGTTCAGAATACTTTGTCAAAGGAACAGAGCCTACGGGGCCGGGCCCCATTTATCAGAAAGTAAAACTTTCAAGACATGATAACGGAAAACTTGCAAGTCCTTGGGAAATTGAGAACCGTGAATATGATACAAAAGATTATATAGTTTTTCAGGAGAGTGATCCCGTCTCAACTGATGGGAAAAATAGATGGCAGGATGCTATAAATGCGTGGCTTTCCGGACAGTTTGCCGGAGATGATAAGTATCATCCGCCGACGGAAACTTCCAATTATTCAGGATCTGACTCTAAGAAAGAAGATAAAAAGGAGGAAAATAATCCAACGTCAACGCCCACACCGTCACCAACTCTGATACCAACTCCGATAATATCTATTCCCTAATCCTGCAGTTTGATTTTAAATTTTTCACTGAGGGATTTGAGAATTTTAACTCTTATTTTTTCAGCATCTTCTTTCATAAGGTTTCCTTTATCATTTTGATAAACAATATGCAGAGTCACATTGTCTTCAAATTTATCAATAACCTCTACTTCTTTTATTAAATTACTTTGAATTTTTATATTTTCAATTATATTTCCCACCTTGATGTTTTCATTTATTACTAAAGTTAAGTCTTCGGTTATTGGGGGATATTTAGCTACCGGTTTAAACTTTTTCTTTGGTTTGGTATTTTTAATAAGCTCATTATAATTAATTTCAAAAAATACTCCCTCATCGATCACTTTTATATATTCAGAAATATCTTCCTTTATTCCCAAGTCCTCGAGTATTCTTTCAAGAATTCCCTTCACCTCGTAAAAAGTTTTATTGCTTGAAATTCCTGAAATCCTGTACTCTTCTTTTGCCTCATCAAGATTTTTTCCAAGATAAACTTTGCCAATCTCAAAGAGATTCACTTTCTCAAAATTTGATGCGTTTTGAAGAAGTGCTTTCCTCAAATTTATTTTAAGTGTGGGTCTTAGGTATTCAAATTCGCGGCTTACAGGATTATCAACGCGAAGAGCTCTGTCGGGATTTATCTCACAATCCTGCAGATCACTTTCTGAAACAAGGCTATAAGTATAAATTTCAGAAAAACCTCCGGTTTTTAAGGTATTTTTTATTTTTTCCTCAAGCTTATAATCTTTAAAATATGGAATGGTATTTGTAGGAATCTGTCCTATAGGTAAGGTTTTTGGAAAATTATTATACCCGTAAAGGCGGGCTACTTCTTCAATTATATCTTCTTCAATTTTAAGATCATTTCTGTAAGTTGGTATAGTTACTTCAAGTTTGTTATTTGAAACCTTTTTATTTAGCAAGTTTAATCTTTCCAGAAGATTTTTTACCTCTTGTTCTGGTATTTCTATTCCGAGAATTTTATTAAGTCTTTCTAGGTTTAAGTTTACTTTCCATGGCTTAAAATCTTCCTTTTTAATATCGTAAAGCGGACTTGCAATTTCTCCTCCGGCAATCTCAAGAATTAGCTCAACAGTTCGGGATAAAGCTTCAACAGCTCCGCCTGCATTTACTCCTCTCTCGAAAATACTTGAGGCTTCTGAACGAAGACCAAGAGACTGTGAAGCTCTTCTTATTAAATTCGAAATCTCAATAGGTACTCTTAAGAAAATCGTTTTTGTGTTTTCATAAGTTCCTGAATTTTCTCCGCCTTTTATTCCGCAAAGATCAATTATTTTTTCATTGTCTGATATTACAACTGCATTTTTTGGCAAATGATAAGAAATTCCATCGACACTTGTAAATTTTTCTCCGCCGTGCGTAAGATGCACTTTCATTGTCGCACCTTTTATCTTGTCATAATCAAACGCATGAATAGGATTTCCTATCTCAAGCATCACATAATTTGTAATATCCACAATATTATTTATAGACCTTTGTCCTACTTTCTCAAGTTTTTCCACAAGCCATGTCGGAGACTTTCCGACTTTAATCCCGTTAATTATTATTCCTGTAAATCTCGGGTTAATCTCAGAGCTGGTAGTAATTTTTAGCGGCAAAGTTTTTGCAGGTTTTACATTTTCTATATTTTTCAAAACTTTTGGAAGTTTTATTTTTCCCTCTTCAATTGCGGCAATTTCCCGGGCTATTCCGATTATTGATAGGCAATCCGGCCGGTTCGGAGTTATTTCAAGATCGAAGATGACGTCATCTTTGGTTTTCTCTATTTTTTCACATCCAAGACCCACTTCGGTAAGTCTTTCTCCGAGCTTTTCAGGAGTAAGTTTTATATCAACGTATTCTTTTAACCAAGATAAAGGTGCTTTCATAATATTAAATATTAAAAATTAAATAGCAAATAAACATATAAAAAATTAGATATTTCTTTTACCTTTTAGAGTTAAAATACTTGATGCAAAGATTTTAGAAATCTCTTCAAGTTCTTTAAGTAAATATTCCGCTTCTTTTCTGTCTCCATTCTCTGTGTCTCTGAGAATTGAGACCCAAACCTTACTTTCATTTGCGGATTTTAAGGAATAATTAAAATAGTTTATGTATTCTTTTTTTGAACTTGAAGATAAGCCTTCTATATAGGTTCCTAAAATTCCAGTTCCGCTTCTTAGAAGCTGATCTCCTATAATTCTACTTGTTGATGTTTTTTTAAGATTTTCAATAAACTTAATGAGCCGTAAAACAAAATAATAAAGTCTTTTTTTAAACTCGGTTTGTTTTGTATTGTTCATATTTGATCTTTAATTTGAATTTTTAATATTTACTATTTAATATTTTATATTTTTCAGAATTGCTCTAGAATTCTAAGATCGGGATTGGTCAATAGTCTTAGATCGTCCATTTGATAGCGGAGTGTGACAAGTCTTGAGAGACCAA
>ERZ1292623.851-Hain-H51-01um-R1-851-length-31185-cov-11_pt1 | contig 31185 bp, 29 predicted proteins | sample MGYA00564398_ERZ1292623 | MGnify/ENA primary metagenome ERZ1292623 (study PRJEB36523, sample SAMEA6512633) | groundwater metagenome | collected 2019-01-07 | study: AquaDiva: Metagenomics assemblies of 32 groundwater samples
GTTGTAAAACTCAATTACAGCTTGTGAGTCTCCATCCAAAATTCTATTTACTAAAGCCTTCATTTTGTATATTATAGCATTTAAATCGAATGATTTCGTTATTTTTAACGACTATATTATATGGGCGGAAAAAGTGAAATAGGTTCCGTAGGGCATGGTTTTGCTGACATATCTCCAAATGGATTACATATTCCTGATGGAGACGCAATTACCGCAGAAGATCTTAGCCAAATTTTTGGAATAGACTGTAGATTGGCAACTCAGGAAGCATTGGTAGAAATGGGAGTCTTTAGAGAGGGACAAAGATTAGAATTTTTCGATAATCCTAAGCCGCATATTTATTTAAGAGACGAAAAGGAAATAGTATCATCAGCTTTGTATTTTGTGGATATGGTAGTAGGAGATGATGCTGTTATGGCTTCATATGTTCCTCAACATCGGGAATCAACGAGGCATTTGCATAGGTTTGGGATTAGTGAGCTCTACAGGTCAATTGCAGGCAGAGCCAACCTGAGATTAAAAAATCAAACCGTTGAGCTTGGAGAACATAATAGGGATTTTACAGTGGAAGAGCACAGTATTCATCAATTCTCAACCAACTCCTCTCCGGCTTTTACACTGCTTATTATGAGAAACGCAGGGCTAGTTCATAGAGACCTGTGGCATGAGATGAGTGACGAGGAAGTTGTTATAGATTGATACAGTTCTTGGTTTGTACTATAATTGTCAGCAAGTATGCCAAAAATCAACAAAAAACTGGTATTAATGAAATTAGGCGGTTCGGTAATTACTGATAAAAGTAAGCCTTATACAGCGCGGGTTGATGTGATAAAAAGATTAGCGAAGGAAATAAAAAAAATAGAAAAGGATTATCAAATTATAATAAGCCATGGTAGTGGTAGTTTTGGTCACACATCTGCAAAAAAATACGGAGGGAGTAAAGGATACAAAAGTAAGCTAGGTATTTCAAAAGTTTCTTTCGATGTTCAGCAAATTAACTTAATTGTCACAAAAGCCCTAATAGAAGAGGGACTGCCTGCAATTTCCTTGCGTCCGATGAGTATGATATTGACCGAAGAAGGAGAAATTAAAAAAAACATTTTTGAAATAATAGAAGAAATGCTTCGGCAGGATTTAATACCTGTAGTTTATGGGGATGTCATATGGGATAAAAAGTGGAAAAGCGTAATTTATTCTGGAGAAAAATTTCTCAACAGAATAGCTTCTCATTTACTTAAAAAAGGATTTAAAATAGATAAAATTATTCAAGTGGGACAAACAGACGGTGTTTATGAAAAAAATAAAAAGACGATTCCAGTAATAACCAGAAAAAACTGGCCAAAGGCTAAAAAACATTTATATGAAACTTCTAGTGATGATGTTACAGGAGGAATGTCACATAAGATTGAAGATGCGCTTCTTATGGCAGATCAGGGGATAAAAACTTTGTTAATAAATGGAAATACTCCAAATGAGCTTGTTAACGCATTTTGTAATAAGAAGACCAAGGGTACATTAATTTCATAAATATGGCTATAGAAACAAGACCTCCAGTTGGTTCAGAATCAAATGCAGATTTTCGTACAAAAGAAATTCCTCCAGGATTTAATGTGAAAGAGGTAGTAATTGCCGGAGATATGGGCCCTTGCGGTGGGGTAAGGATGGCAGTTAATACAACTTTTGAGGTGTTGGATATAGTCGGCGGTAGAGAGCCTGTATATGCAAGTCATGCGCCTGTTCATAACGAGCCAATATTAGAAGATTTTAAAAAAAGAGGGCTTATTATTGAGCCTGATCTTGAAAAAATTCCTGCAGGGTCTATTTTGATATTATCTGCTCATGGTTCTACTCCAGAAGCAGTTCAGGCAGCAAAAGATAAAGGAATTCTGCCCGTTGATACTGAATGCCAGCTTGTTGCAAAAGTTAAGAACCATGGGAGAAGAATTCAAGCAAGTACTCAGGAGACAGTTGCGTATTTTGGTACCCCAGGACATCCTGAGACAGGAGCAGTTATGGGAAGTATTGATAGAGAAAGAACGATCTTTATAGATATGAAACAAGATATAAGAGAGATAGAATTTCCTAGTGGAGGGATTAGGGTTTTAAATCAAACAACCCTTTCTACTCAAGGGGTTAATGATAAAGTTAAAGAACTAAGATGGTTGCATCCGGAACTTGACATATCTGACCCAATAGGAATTTGCGATGCGACAGATAGCAGACAGCGCGCAGTAATAGAAGGAATTTTTGGAAATCCTGAGGAGTCTGCTGATATGTTAGTTGTAGTTGGGTCAAGCACCAGTCATAATACGGAGGAATTAGTAAAAATAGGAGAAGAAATTTTAGGTCATGAGAGGTCTCATCGAGTAGATAAAGCTGAAGATATAGATCCGAGCTGGTTCACAAAGGACATACAAAGAGTAGGGTTTACAGCAGGCGCTTCAGTGCTTGATAAATTTTCCGCGCCTGTTTTAAAATGGTTTACAGATAGAGGAGCACAGCTAAAGCCCCTAATGGGCGTAGAAAAGGATTTAACTTTCAAACAGCCATCGGCACAAATAGAAGCAGTTAGGGCGTATATTGCGCTAAAATACAACTCCGATTCATAACGGAAGATCTTAGTTTTTAATTTCTGCTCTATATATGTTTCACAATGCTCATGCTTACGTTACAAAGAGATTATACAAATCAGAAGATGATTTACTTTTGATAGGAAGTATTCTTCCTGATATCGCAATAACAAAGATTATTGGATGGGATGATGGATTACATGGAAGTAGGAATATGAATAAATTTGCAAAATACATAAAAAATAAACCTGATTATATTAATTTATACAGAGGAGTATATGTCCACAATATTGTAGATAATCTTGCACATAAAAGATTTTCTGGCGGAAAGGGCTATGCATATCAAAACAATAGGGAGATAGTTAGGCTTATTATTTCAGTCTATGGCTTAAGTTTAAAAGATGCACAAATAAAAGCGCACAATTATCTAGAGAGTGCGGTAGACATTCTGCTTCTTCAAAAATATCCAGAAATTCAAACAAAGATTAGAATTGCGATAAAAAGAACTGATGTGGTAAAATTATCAACTCTCTTGAGTATTTATTTTAATCAGGATAGAAATGAATTTGCAAATGCATTATCTCAATATTTTAATTTAATAATTAAATATGACTTATCAAAAAAACAGAATTGGATTCTTTTTTGGGATAATTTAGAGGAACTTATGTCTCTGAAAAGAATTGATAATGATAAAAAAAAAGAAATCCTTAACAAATCAATAAGTATATCCAAGAATAGTTACGAAAATTTTCTAAATAATCCAGAGCTTACCTCACTTTCTTATGAATAATCATACGCAACAAAGAAAATGGTTATTAATACCCTTTTATGACAATCCTGCATCTGTCAGCCATGAAGAAAATGTGAGAAGATTTGTTGATTTTATTTCCAATACAAGACAAGTAATAGATTTCAATATAGCAGTGGTGGATGATGGAAGCGGATTATCACAAGATAGATTTGACGGCAAAGTAGATCTGTTAGTTCAAATGCCTGAAAATAGAGGGAAAGCGCAAGCAGTAAGAGAAGGTATTCGTACTCTAATAAACGATCCAGACGTAATGCCTGATTTTATAGTTCAGTATGATGGGGATGGAGATCAGTCATTTAGAGATATCCCATTATTAATGGATAATCTAATATCTATATCTGAAGGTGATCCTACGCGCTCAACTTTAATAATTGGAGATAGGTATTCCAAAGGTTTATTAACTTCTCCTAATCCTGATTCCATATCTTATCGACAGTCGGTTCTTATACTTTTTGGAGCAATTTCTAGGCAATTTGGATATGATGTTAGAGATTGGGTTTCAGGTGCAAGAGGATATACGAGAGAATATGCAAGTAGATTTTTAGGAAGAAGCCGATCTGATAACTATGGAATAGAAGCAGAACAACTAGCCATTTCATATTTGGAAGGAGCTACAGTAAGAAAGGTTCCCTTGACCGATTCAAGACGAAGAGATCCTCATACAGATACATCAAAATGGCTTCAAAACTTCGATGCTTTGCTAGCGTATAAGGATGAATTAAGAGAAAAGGGTCAGGATGTTTTGGTCGATACTCTGGAAAATTTAACTCAGAATTTAAGAAATGGAAACGACACTTTTGAGCTTGATCTCAATCCTTTGGGCGAAGACACTAGAATGAAATTTGAAAGACATGGAATCACACATAGTGCGGAAATTCCTGCAGGATACAGATCTGAAATATTTTCAGAAAATGGTCACCCCTTTGCTCTAAGGAAAGAAAGATAAGCCTCAGGCTAATAGGGCCGAATTCTAACAATAATTTTTATCATCCTATAGTTTTTGACATATATTCTAGTTTGTGTTATACTCTATTTAAGAATATATCTTGTAAGTTTTGACAATTAATTGATAAGTTAAGTAAGATACCCCATAAAATCTTTTTGTATCTTCTCTCATATCCCTTATTTGTTCAGTTTATTATCACAGCTAGATTCTTGTATTAAAAATTATATGTATAACAGACAATTCAGGGGAAATTATAGTAGGAATAGGCACATGCCTAAAAGCATTAATCCGTCCTTGTATGTCCAGGAAGCACAGGAAGTCGAGAATATGGAAGAATTTATTCCTCAACACAACTTTTCAGATTTTGCGATAAGTGATGAGCTAAAGAAAAACATTCTTGCCAAAGGCTACAATAATCCAACTCCCATTCAGGACGAGGCGATTGAGCCGATTCTTCTAGGAAAAGATGTGATTGGACTTGCTAATACGGGTACAGGAAAGACCGCTGCGTTTTTAATTCCATTAATCAATAAAGTTTTACTGGATCGCTCGCAAAAGGTTCTAATTATTGTTCCGACGCGTGAGCTTGCTGTTCAAATTCAGGATGAGTGCAGGGCGTTTACAAGGAATATGAATGTATATTCAGTGCTTTGTATCGGAGGCGCAAGTTTATACAAACAGGCTCATGCCTTAAGAGCGGAACATGATATCGTGATAGGTACTCCGGGCAGGATTAAAGACTTGGACAAGCAAAGACATTTAAAGCTCCAGTTTTACAACAATATTGTTTTGGATGAAGTGGACCGCATGATGGATATGGGATTTATTACCGATATAAAATTTTTAATTTCCCGTTTGCCTCAATTACGTCAATCTTTATTTTTCTCAGCAACATTGCCGGATGATACAAGAAGTCTCGCTCATTCTTTTCTGAGAAATCCGGTGACGATATCGGTGAAATCTCATGAGACTCCGCAGGCTGTTGAACAAGATGTCGTAAGACTGAATGGAAGATCAAAAGCCGATGTATTAATAGGTCTTTTAAGCCAAAAAGGTTTTGATAAGGTCTTGGTTTTTGGACGCACAAAATGGGGAATGAATAAGCTTGCAGATTTTCTTGACAGAAAAGGATTCCGCGTTGCTGCAATTCATGGGAATAAAAATCAAAATCAAAGACTTCGTGCACTTGAACAGTTTAAAAACGGACATGTACATATACTTATTGCGACAGATGTCGCTTCACGGGGACTTGATATAGATGATGTTACGCATGTAATAAACTTTGACGAGCCGGCATCTTACGACGATTATATACATAGAATTGGGAGAACCGGAAGAGCAAATAAAAGAGGAATTGCCCTGACATTTATTAATTAATATAGATTTTGGTATAATGTTTATGCCGCTTGTAAGCGGTTTTTTATTATGAATAGTATTAGAAATATTGCAATTATTGCGCATGTAGATCATGGAAAGACTACTTTGGTTGATGCGCTTTTGAAACAGTCGAAAACTAAGCTTCATAAGGATACTGCCACATCTCTTATTATGGATAGTAATGAACTTGAGCAGGAAAGAGGCATTACTATTTTTTCCAAAAACGCATCTGTTGTCTGGAACGACCCTTCGGCCCATTCGACTGGCTCAGGGCAGGCAGGCTCAGGGCAAGCTACAAAAATAAATATCATAGATACTCCTGGGCATGCTGATTTTGGCGGAGAAGTCGAACGCGTACTTACCATGGCTGATGGATGCTTATTATTGATCGATGCGAAAGAAGGCCCAATGCCTCAGACCCGCTTTGTACTTAAAAAAGCTCTTGCGATGAAGCATAAGATTATCGTAGTTATTAATAAAATTGACAGATCCGATGCAAGAATTGAGCACGTTGTAGATAAAACTTTGGATTTATTTATAGAACTTGGAGCAGATGAAAATATTGCCGACTTTCCAATAGTTTATGCTAGTGCCAAGAACGGAAAGGCAGGTTTTTCAAAAGATTTAAATGAAATGACAAACATATCTCCGGTTTTTGAGGCAATATTAAAATATGTGCCAGAGCCCTCAGGCAGTATTGATCAGCCTCTTCAGATGCTTGTCTCAACAATTACCAGCGATCAACACATGGGAAGAATTGCAATTGGAAGAATTTTCAACGGAAAGATTTACCTAGGACAAGATGTAATGCATATAAATAGAGACGGGCAAAATAAAAAATACAAACTTACTTCGCTTATGACTTTTGAGGGACTTGAGAGAACCGATACTCAAAATGCAGAAGTCGGAGATATTGTAGCAATTTCGGGAATTCCGGACATAAATATAGGAGAAACTATTGCAGATGTGGAAAATCCAAAAGCCTTGCCGCTTCTAAATATTGAAGAGCCGACAATAAAAATGACATTTATGGTAAATAACTCTCCATTTGCGGGAAAAGAAGGAGAGTTTAAAACGTCCCGTCAAATTCATGAAAGACTAATGAAAGAATTAGAAACAGACATGGCTTTGAAGATCGTAGAGCTTCCAACTGGTGGATGGGAAGTCTCAGGTAGAGGAGAACTTCATCTTGCAATTCTTATCGAAAGACTTAGACGCGAAGGATATGAATTTCAAGTCGCGCGTCCGCAGGTAATTGAGAAAAAGACAGAAGAGGGAATTCTCACTCCTTACGAAGAATTATTTATCGAAGTGCCTGAAGATTACAACGGAATCGTGATACAAAAACTTGGGAACAGACGCGGAGAACTAAAAGACATGAAGGTTGAAAACGGGATTGCCTACATGGAATTTATTATTTCCACGCGCGGACTGTTTGGTTATCGAAGTGAATTCGTGACAGATACGAGAGGACTTGGACTTCTTAATTCTTCATTTGATCATTATGGGAAAAATAACGGGTACGAGCATGAAAGAGAACAGGGCTCAGTAGTTGCCAATGAAAGCGGAAAGACGACTCTGTACGGACTTACAAACGCACAAGACAGAGGAGCTTTGTTTATTGGACCTGCTGTTTCTGTTTACAAAGGTCAGGTTGTCGGGCAGAACTCGAGAAACGAAGATATGAGAGTAAATGTCTGCAAAATAAAACAGCAGACAAATATGCGTTCAAAAGGTGAGGGAGTTTCAGTACATTTTAATACACCACGAATTATGGACCTTGAAGATGCGCTTGAATATATTTCAGATGACGAGCTTGTAGAAGTAACACCTCAAAATATTAGGATAAGAAAGAAGATTCTCGATGAAACTGAAGAGCGGAAAAAACGCTCCCAAGGAATACAATAACTATCTTCTTGTAAACTAAATTGTAGAATTATAGAATTTAAGCATGGATTTGTTTCATGCGCTTATCTTAGGAATTGTTCAGGGGCTTACAGAATTTCTTCCAGTTTCCTCGTCAGGACATTTAATAATAATTCCCAAAATTTTCCACTGGGGAGGAATTGTGGATACACTTTCATTCGATGTTTCCTTGCATCTGGGAACCGCGACCGCTCTAATAATATTTTTCTGGAAAGATTGGATAAGATTGACACTTCATTTTTTTGACAAGCTCTTCAAAGACAGAAAAAATATTCTGAAAGATCCGGATTCAAAACTATTCCTACTATTAATAGTCGGATCTGTTCCTGCAGGCTTGATAGGATTTTTATTCCAGAATTTTATAGAAGAAAATGTCAGGAGTACACTTCTGATAGGTGTTACTCTGATAGTTTTTGGGTTTCTCCTCTGGTATTTTGATAAGATTGCTAAAAATAAAGAAAATCTTAAGCAAATTAATTTTAAAGATGCGGTAATTATAGGTGTTGCTCAGGCTATTGCTCTTATTCCGGGAGTTTCCAGAAGCGGTGTGACAATTACAGCCGCAAGAGCAATGAATATTGACAGAGAATCTGCTGTAAGATTTTCGTTTCTTCTTTCGGCTCCTGCGGTCTTAGGAGCAGGACTTCTTACAAGCAGAAAATTACTGAAAGAAGGATTTGGAAGTCCTTTTATTTTCTTAGTAGGCTTCTTAGCCGCTGTAGTTTCGGGAATTTTTGCAATAAAACTTTTGCTCTATCTGGCAAAGAAAGACAATTTTAATATTTTCGTAATTTACAGACTGCTACTTGGAGCTTTTCTCATCGTCTACAGCCTTTTCTTCAGTTGAATACTTATTTTTTCCCGTCCATTCTTTTCTTTTTTCCAAATGCTCAAGATGTTTATCGCGCTCCTCTTCAAAACCCTTTTTATCAAGCCCAAATTTACTTATCATATTTGTTGCAAATCTTGCTCCCAGATAGTGAGGCATAATTACATAAGTTGCTCCTTTTTCATACAGAGCCTGTGCGTCTTCTGTATCATGAGATATAACTATAATGATCGCACTGGGACTGTCTTCTTTTATCTTGTTCACCAAAAGCATATTTGTTTTAAAATCAGGAATAGTTGAAACAGCCATTTTTATTTTTGCTAAATTAAGTTCCGAAACGAACTCTATATCCTGAGCATCACCATACCTATAAGGAATATTTTCTTTTTGAAGACTTTTTATAGAGGACGGGTCGAAATCTATTACCAAAAACTTCTTATCAAGCTTACTAAATGCCCGCAAAAAATCCTGACCTACTCTGTCGTATCCAAAAAGCAGGATGTCAAAGATTTCAGCGTCACTACCTTTTTCTTTATCCTTAGGTTTTCTAATCTCAAAAATCCCAAGCAATTTTTCAAGACGTACATAAATATCCTCAGAATACATGATTAGATAGGCTGAAATTCCAATTGTAATAAGGCCGACAAGTGTAATAAGTGATGAGATTTCTTTTGTTATGTATCCCAGACTTAAGGCAAGACCGGTAAGAATAAGAGAGAATTCACTTATCTGAGTTATAGTAATTCCTGCCATAAAACTAGTCCGCTTCTTGTAGCCTAAGAGATTCATAATTATCAATACAATTACTGGGCGGCCAAATAGAACAAAGAATGAAAGAACGATTACAGGAATAAGCAAAGTAAAAATATTTCCCAAAACCATTTGGGATCCGAGAAGGACGAAAAAAAGTACAATAAAGAAATCACGCAGAGGCTTCATTCTTGATTCTATTTCATAGGAAAATGGAGTGAGCGAGAGCATAATACCTGCGATGAGTGCCCCAATTTCAATAGAAAAACCCAAGATATGGAAAAGTGCTGCAAGGCCAAGCCCCCATGTCATAGAAAAAAGGAAAAGAAGTTCTGTTGATGAAGCCATAAAGATACTAATTCTCGGCATAATAAATTCAGAAACCAGGTAAAGAACAAGAAGAATTCCGCCGGCTTTAAGAAGCAGGAGTCCGAGTATGGTTGCCAGATTGGCATCAGCCGTTTGGGAAAAAGATGCAATAAGGACAAGAAGAATAGTAGCGGCTATATCTTCAAGAAGCAAGAACCCAATTGAAATCCTACCGTAGAGCTTGTTGAGAGCATTTTTATCAGAAAGAAGTTTGAGGACAATAATTGTGCTTGAGAAAGAAAGGGCGAGTGCGATAAACAGCGCAGTGATGAAATTAAATCCCAAAATACTTGATAACCCAAAGCTAATGACTGCGCTAAAAATAACTTCCCCGGCGCCTGTAATAAAAGAAACTTTTCCTACTTCTTTTATAACTCTTGGGCTAAGGTTAAGCCCGAGTATAAAAAGAAGAATTGTGACTCCTATTTTTGAAAAAAGCTCGATGTTGTCTCTCGAGTGATATATATTGAGGAAATACGGACCAATAAAAATTCCGGCCAGAATATAGCCGACAATAAGAGGCTGTCTGAGTATTCTCATGAGAATTGAGAATAATGTAGCGATGAATACTATACCTGCAAGTTCAAGAAAAATTTCCACCTGACTCTATCGTAGCAAAAATTTACGATTAAAGAAAAGATTTATGTCTGATATAATCACATTGTGAAAAGGGGAATTGATTTTGTAGGTGTTAGTATTGTTTTTCATTGTCATGACGGAGAGGGCAATTTTGTCATGGGCAAAAGAAGCAAGACTACTCGTGATGAGCGTGGAAGATGGGATCAAGGCGGAGGGGCGCTAGAGTTCGGAGAAAAAGCCGAGGACGCATTAAAAAGAGAAATAAGAGAAGAATACGGCACAGATGTTCTAGATTATGAGTTTCTAGGATTTATGGATGTTCACAGAATGGACCATAATAAAAACAAAACACATTGGATTGCTCTTTGCCACAAGGTTTTGGTAGACAGAAAGAAAGTAAAAAATGCATCTCCTAAAGACCATGATGAAGTCGGTTGGTTCACTCTTGATAATTTACCGTCTCCTCTTCATTCTCAAATGCCTCTATTTCTCAAGAAGTACAGAAAAAGATTGGTTGCAAAATAGTTTTGTTTATGTCTACAATAGATTAATGCCCAAAGTCTGAATGCTAAGGGAAAGATTGTTTAAACTCTTCAACTCCGTAAAAACACTTGGTAAGTCTCCCAAATTTATCTTTATGGCTTTGATAATTTCTATTTTTGTTTTGACTTCTTCTTTTTCAATACAGCAAAACTCTAAAAAAAATGTAAAAGGCGCAAATACACAAGAGAAAATTGAGATAAATATTACTATCTCTCAAGCTCCCAGTCCACAAGTTCATCAATCAAGTATGAAAATTTTCGGAGAGGTGACAGAAAAGAAACTTGCTCCCACTGCGACACCTGTTCCCAAAGAAGTTTCACAAAATTCTACGTCGGCAGTTTCAAATTCTATATCTATAAACACAACGGATAGTGCAGGATTATTGGTGTCCATAAATTCTTTCCGTACCGGCAATGGCGGAATAGCTCCACTTTCTTTTTCGGGAACTTTGTGTGATGTTGCCGGGAAAAGATTAAATGAGCTAATTACAACTGGGACTTTGGATAATCATGCAGGGTTTAACAAGTATTTTGCGGGTCAGAAAGAATTCAGCGGGATGGGAGAAGTACTTTTCCAGTCGAGCAACCCGACATCGCCTGATTATGCGGTAAATGAAGGCTGGGCTAAGTCAAAAGATGGACACAGGGAAAATATGTTAAATCCCAGCTGGAATTACGGTTGCGGTGCAACCAATGGTCATATAGCAGTATTTAATTTTGGAAAGAAATAATTTATCGTTTGACTTTTAAATCTAAGAATATTTATAATAGCTTATGGTTATAGAAACTCGAGTGTCCACTCACATGCCAGTTGAGGCACGTATTTATGAAACTCTTTCCTCTGTTTTATCAAAAGACAGTTCCGTGAGTATTGATGCGGAGAGGGAATATTTAACAGAACAATTAAGTAAAGCGGTAAAAGAAGGAAATGAATCCCTAACGTCTCCCATAATTACGGTTTTTAGAATTCACGGAAATTCGGCTGATGTATTAATGCTACGGGATTATACGGAAATTAAAAAAGCAAATATAGGAACAGTTGCAAAGAGAGCAATACTTGAAATAGAAAGTAGAGAGGAAAATGGATAGTAAAATAAATAAAGAAGCATTCAAATCTTTTATCCCTTTTGTGGTTGCGACTACACTTATCTGCGGATTGATTTATGTTTCAGTCCAACAGGTCTTAAGACAAACTGCAAATGATCCGCAAATACAAATCGCAGAAGATGTATCCGGTGCTTTGTCAACAGGAGTTCCGCCTCAGGCAATTGCCAATCCAAACGGAACCGATCTCAAGAAAAGCCTTGCGACATTTATCATAATCTACGATAGCTCAAAATCAGCAGTTTTATCCTCAGCAACTCTGGATGGAAAGACTCCCGAACTTCCTAAGGGTGTTTTTGATGAAGTAGGAAAAAAAGGACAAAGGAGTTTCACATGGGAGCCTAAAAAAGGAACAAGAGTTGCGGCTGTAGTCCAGAAATATTCGGGTAAATCTTCCGGTTATGTGTTGGTGGGCCGCTCTATACGTGAAATTGAAAAAAGAGAGTTGATGCTTGAACAGGGAATGGGAATTGCATGGATAGTGATATTAATTGCAACGTATGTAAGCATCTATATTCTAAACCAGCGGATGTCTAAAGTAAAAACAATCAGAAGAATAACCTCAAAGTAGTTCTTATACCCCTCTTCTAATTATTGACAAGAAGTTCTCCTCAGATTGTTCCGGGATTTCGTGTCGACGGATTTTTGTGGGCGCTTATATTTAGTATTTTGCTTTCAGTTATCAATATGGTTATCCACAAAGTTGCTTAATTCTCTCAATTCCTCTACGAGCTAAATACTCCTTGCTAATTTTTCAAATTTATGACTACTACAGAAAGGCCACAGTTGGATAGATTTGTCATCCAACGTGGCTCCGTGAAGTGCACTTGTGCTACTTCACAGGAGGAGGTGATTTTAAATGAAAATATTACACATGGTAGCATTTGCACTTACAATTATTGGTGCTGTTAATCTAGGACTCACGGCTTTTAGTTACAATATAATCGAAATGATCCTTGGAGCCGGAACAAGTCTCGCAATGATAGTTTACGTATTGGTAGGTTTGTCTGCAGTATATATTGCGGCAACCCACATGAGTGATTGTAAGATCTGCTCAAAGAAATAAAAGAAAAAAACCAACTAGCTTTTATTAAAATTATTGTGCAGGAATTGGCGTGGGGCTTATAGATTTGGTAATCCCGCGGAAGTTTGTGCGCATTTGTGCTATATTATTTTTTATCTTCGCAAAATTATTTCTGATTCCCATCAGATATAAGTAGGACCCTGACATATTTGGCATTTAATAGTATTAGTTTATCGAGTTTTTTTTGTTAAGCTTCATAGTTGTATAGACACCAAATATTAAATAGAATTAATTTATGGGGAAAATCGTAATTTTGGGTGGAGGATTTGCAGGAGTTGCGGCGGGACTTACTCTATCAAGAAACATTCCGGAAGGATTTTCAGTTACGATTATTGATAAAAATTCTTTTCATACCTTCACACCCTCTCTTTACGAAGTTGCCAGTTCCGAAGAACCACAGAAAAACATAGCAATTCCTTTTTCTGAAATTTTCCAAAAAAATGTTGAAATAATTAAGGCAGAAGTAGAAAAGATTGATGAGAGGAAGAAAAAGATAATCCTAAAAGATAAAAGAATAATTGATTTTGATTATTTAGTAATTTCTCTTGGAAGTGAGCCTGCATTCTACGGGATACAGGGACTCAAAGACTATTCATTTCCGCTTAAGACAGTCGCTGATGCTGTAAGAATAAAAGATGAAATTCATAAAGCGTGTGATAAGAAAGCATTAGAGGGAGAGAAAATAAATATAATTGTAGGCGGGGGAGGATTTGCAGGAACTGAACTTGCAGCTGAAATTCTTTGTTATGACGACCTGCTTTCGAAAGAGCATAAGATAGACAGCAAGTCTTTTGATGTTTTTATAATTCAAGGCTCAGATAAACTTCTTAAAGAGCTTGATGAACATGTCTCGAATACTGCAACAAATAGACTACAGAAATTAGGAGCAAGATTTATCTTCGGAAGCCATATAAAAGAAGTTTCGAAAAATAGTTTGAGAACTGATAAGGGAGAGAATTTTTCTTTTGATATTCTTATCTGGACAGGAGGAGTTAAGGCAAATAGCTTATTAGAAATTTCAGGACTTCCTCTTTCTAAGTCAGGAGAGGTTATTGTGAATGAATATCTTCAGGCAAAAGATTTTCCGAATATTTTTGTCGCAGGAGATATCGCAGAGTTTACAGATGCGAAAACTCAAAAAAAAGCGCCGGGAGTGGCGCAAGTTGCAGAAGATGAAGGGAGAGTCGCGGGAGAAAATATTGTCAGTTTGATAGAAAAGAAAAGCTTAAAACCTTATAAATTGAGACACTTTGGATATTTAATACCTCTTCGCGGACGATACGCAGTATTTACTTCAGGAATGCTTCATATAAAAGGATTTTTTGGCTGGATAATTCAGCAAATTGTAGTCCTCCGCTATTTTCTCGGAATCCTCCCTTTCCCAAAAGATCTTAAAAGGTGGAACGACTTTGAGAAAGATTTAAGACAAGAGTGATATAATAGAGCTATGAAGATTGCCTATAGATTGCTGTCGAGATTTTTGCCGACGAATATTGCGCTTGCGCATTGTGATATTCCGTGCGGGATTTATGATCCGCATAACGCACAGATGGCAGCACACACTGTGCTTCGGATGACAAATTTGTTAATTGAATTAAAACCATCCAGAGAAGAGCCGGATTTTGAAGAAAGGAAAAAGATCATTTCCCAAATTTCAAGATTAACAAGGGTTAAAGAAAAACATGGAGAAATGATCGAGGAAGAATTGGGAACTTTGGAAAATGATTATTTCAAGAAAGAACATTACAAGAAATTTCCGGAACTTAAAAAACTAATAGAAGAAGCAGTAGAACTTTCTATAAAGACAAGACAAAATATTGATGCAAAAGCCTGTGAAGAAATGCTTAAAAAGACCATGCAGATTGCTGAAATATTTTACAAGACAAAAGATTTAGAACCTGTAAGAATTTCCTCTGGTTATCCTACGCAAGGACAGATAGTTTCTCATAAATAATTTGTGAAATTTTTAACTTCACTTTTCCCTCTTCTCAAGTTCCGGATTGAAGAAAACAGCATGAGTCCATTTCTAAATCCCGGAGATCTAGTAATAATTTGGCGGACAAAGAATATTAAGAAGACTGATGTGGTGGTTTTTGAAAAAGATGAAGATTTTTATATTAAAAGAGTATCTAAGCTCGAAGATAGTAGATATTTTCTTGAAGGGGATAACAAAAAAGAAAGCAAGGACAGCAGGAAGTTTGGTTGGATTCCAAAACAACAGATTGTAGGGAAGGTTGTTTATAAATTCTAAATCCTAAATTACAAATTCCAAATAAATTTCAATTTTCAAAATTAAAATATCAAAACATTTTTGAATTTAGGTTATTTGAATTTAAAAATTATTTAGGATTTGGTGCTTTGGATTTGTGATTTAATCTTAATGGTTGAAATTATTCTATTATTATTGATAGTATTTTTGCTGGTTTTGTTATCAGCTGTTTGGCCGCCGAATAGTCCGTGGGCGCCTTGGTGGAGGACCAATAAAAAAACTGCAAGGGCAATTTGCGAGTTGGCAAAGATTACAAGGTCCGACCTTGTATATGATTTGGGATGCGGAGATGGGACGCTGATAATTACTGCTGTCAAGGATTATGGAGCAAAAGCAGTAGGAATTGAAATAGACCCGTTGAGATATTGGATTGCAAAAACACGGATTTGGTTTAATAATTTGTTTGATAGAGTTGAGGTAATACAAGAAGATTTTTTCAAAACAGATTTATCAAAAGCAACAGTTGTCGTGGTCTATCTCGTACCTAAAACTCTCGAAAAGCTTCTTCCAAAATTCCGCAAAGAGCTTAAAAAAGGAACAAGAATCGTAAGCTATAAGTATGAATTAGGAATTAAGAATCACGAATCAAGAATTAAGGACAATTTATTTCTTTACAAAATATAATTTGGTGCTATAATCAGGTTGTTATTATGGGTAGTGGTAGATTTAATGAAACTCCAAAACTTGTCTATCCCGATGATGCTCCAAGCGGGACTGTTTTTATTGATCATTCTGTGAATCAGGTAGAACAAAAATTAAGCGGAAGAGAAGAATTGGAAAGAAAGTTTGTTGAGAAATATGGTCATCTTGGTAACTTTGCAATTGCCTATCTTGATCCAGAAGTAGACATGGAGAGTTATGTTATGATTGGAGGCACTTCGCAACAGGTTCATGTAAACCAAGTAAGAAGAGGCTTTGTTAATGAGCTAAGACTTGCTTTTGAAAAACAACCTAAGAAAAAACAAGTAGGATGGCTTAATGATTTTTTTACAGAAGCAGATAAAATATTAAGACCTTTTGTTAAAGATCCTAATATACCCCCTTTTTAAATCTTAAAACCGTCCACCTGATTTTGTCGGCGAGTTTGTAAAGATTGTATAGAACGGGATTGATTACCAAGTCGTAACTTCCGATGAATTCTACGAGTTCTGCACCGTAACCTTGTTTGAATTTATGAAATCCATACCATGAATCTTTCGGATCGGGATTTTCTCCGAGTGCTCCCCACATATCAAATTTTTTGAGCCCTAACTTCTTTCCGAATTTTATCGCTTCCCACATAATGAGATTACTCGCCATAGTTTCCCGATATTTATCACTTGAAGCGCCATAAGGATAGTAGAGAGTGTCTTTAAATGTGAAAAGAATCCAAGCGGCGAGCGTCTCCGGTCTACCGCCTACAGACTTCGGCTTATAATTTGCTAATAACAAATGCGCCGTTAATTTGCTGTAGTCTGTAGTCTGTTTGCCATTTGCTCTTAGTGTTTCCCACATAAGCTCATGGTATTTTCGGGTATGTGCGTAGAAATTTTGTCTTTTTGTGGTCGCTTCTGTAAGTTTTAAATACTCTTTAAATGCTTTGTCAGAGTTATCTTCAATGATTTCAACACCATGTTTTTGTGCAACTTTTATGTTGTAGCGGGTTTTTGAATGCATGTTTTTAAGAAGTTCTTCTTCGGATCGGGTAAGATCCAGAACAAAAGTATATTTGGTGAAAAGGGGATGAGCAGCAGGCCGAAGATTCAAGTTTTTCCACCTCAGAGGAGTCCATTCGGCCACCTCGGAGGTGTTGCGAAGCGACTCCTGCGAGGTGAACGTTGAGACAGCGGGTTCGAGTTGGATAAAGATGCATTTGTTTTCTTTTCCGATTTCTTTAAGTTTGGAAATTAAACTTTTGTCTGGCAGGTTTCCTTTCGGAAGATAGCCGATGTTAAAATTTGTGTGAGGAACTTTATGGATTGTGAGTTGAAAATCTTCTCCCTCCTTCGCTGAAGCTTCGGTGGACAGGCCCCTTATTACTTTTACTCCAGTTTTTTCTCGGAATTCTCCCCATTCAAAAGCTTGTAGAGGATGATCGGTTTTTTTATTGAAATCTTTTGCGTTCATAAATATTCTTCGGATTTTCTGTCAAAAATATATGCGTTATCTGCCAAAGTTTTTTCAGGCAGTTCCAGTATGAAACGGGATACAATATTTGATTGTCTCTGTCCGAAGAATAATCTTTTTCTGGAATATGTCAGGAAAAGTTTTTCCATAGCCCGTGTCATACCGACATAACAAAGTCTTCTTTCTTCTTCGAGTTCATTTCTATCCATAGCACTTCTTGAATGGGGAAAAAGTCCTTCTTCCATGCCCACCATAAAGACAATTGAGAACTCCAGGCCTTTTGCCGCATGAAGAGTCATGAGATTTACTGTGTCTCTTTTCTCTCCATCCCGAGGCTTATCTGGTAAATATTCCTGTTCTACAAGCGCTACATTTTCAAGAAATTGAGAAAGATTTGAAAATTCAACCGCAACAGACCTTAGCTCCTTTATATTTTCAAGTCTGTTTCTGTCGTCCTCATCTTTCTCATCATAAAGCGAAAGATATTCTGTTTTTGATAAAACATTGTCGAGAAGTTCAAGAGTGGGAATATTTTCTATCCGTTTCTCATCATATTCGCTTTGGAATTCCTGGAATTTTTTAAACCTTCCCTTGCCCAGTTTTTCAATTCTTTTAATTGAAATCTTGTCTTTTGGATTACTCATCGTTTTTAAATAGGCGAGCGCGTCTTTTATTTCTTTTCTCTCATAAAATCTTGTGCCTCCGATCAAAACATAGGGAATTCCTTTATGTATAAAAACTTCCTCAATTGCACGGGACTGAGCGTTTGTGCGGTACAGAACTGCAAAATCTGAGAACTTAAGAGTTGAAATTCTATATTTAAAATCAGCAATTTGATTTATTATAAACTCTCCCTCATTGTGTTCATTTGAGGCTTCATAAAGTGTAATATCCTCACCTTTTGGGTTTTGCGTCCAGAGGTCAAGAATAGGATGAGATGTGTTCTTGGAAATTATTGCACCAGCGGCATCAAGAATTTTTTGAGTCGAGCGGTAGTTTTGGGAAAGTGAGAAGGTCTCAACATTTTTTCCTCCAGAGGCGGATCGAGAGAAATCTTCTTTAAATTTGGAAAGATTTTGGAAATCCGCTCCCCGCCATGAATAAATGCTTTGAGAGAAATCACCAACAACACAAATATTGGGATTTTCTTTTCCGCCTGCAAAAAGTTTGGTCAATACATACTGAGCTTTATTTGTATCCTGATATTCATCGACTAGAATATGCTCAAATTGTTTTTGATATTTTTCAAGAATCTGAGGATTTTTATCAAAAAGATAAATGGTTTTTAAAATAAGATCATCAAAATCCAGAGCATTATTTTCTTTAAGAAGCTTTTGATAGACGCTGTAAATCTTTGCCACATTTTCCTGAAAATATCCCCTGGCAAAGCCCGGATATTCACTTTCCGTAATAAGTTCATTTTTTGCCTGAGAAATATTTGCAAGAACTGATGAAGGTTTAAAATCCCTATTTGATATATCGAGATTTCTCATTGCCTCCTTTACCGCGTCAATCTGATCCGCAGTGTCATAAATTACAAAATTCGGAAAAACACCAATATGAATTCCGTCACGTCTTAAAATCTTACTGCAAAGTGAGTGAAAAGTAGTCGCAATAGGAGCGCTAGCAGGTACAAATTTTGCAATTCTTTCCTTCATCTCATTGGCCGCTTTATTGGTAAATGTCACCATTAAGATTGAAGTCGCTTCTACTGCCTTTTCCTGAATTAGATAAACGACTTTATACGTCAGCACTCTGGTTTTACCACTTCCTGCGCCTGCTAAGATTATTGACGGGCCTTCTGTGTGAAGAACCGCTATCTTCTGTTCTTCGTTTAAGTCCTTGAGAATATCTTTATCCATAACTTATAATAGATTAAATCCGCCCGCCCCGCAGAGCAGTGCGAGGCATGGGGCTTATTGATTTTAACACATGATTGAGCCAAAGGTATGAAAAAACTTTTTATCATCGCCAACTGGAAATCAAACAAGACAATAAAAGAAGCTGAGGAATGGATTCGCAAATTTAAAGAGGAATTTGAGCGGGAGAGTTTTGATATATCCAGCAAGGAAATAATAATTTGCCCTTCATTCACGGTCTTAAAATCTTTTTCTGATTCTATCAAAAGCTTAAATTTTTTTCTAAAAATAGGTGCTCAGGACATTTCTAGTTTTGATCAGGGAGCATATACAGGGGAAGTAAATGGCTTACAAATAAAAGAATCTGCTGATTATGTAATCGTAGGACATTCGGAGAGAAGAACTAATTTTAATGAATCTTCCGAACTTATTTCTAAAAAAGCCGATATGGCACGAAGATATGGAATCGTACCGATTTTTTGTGTTCAGGACGAGACGACTCCAATTCCCGATAAGATTGCTATCGTAGCGTATGAACCGCCTTCTGCTATTGGGACAGGAAAACCTGATACTCCTGAAAACGCAGAAGAGGTTGCAAAAAAAATAAAAGAAGAAAACAAAGCCCAATTTGTCCTCTACGGTGGAAGTGTAACTTCTGAAAATGTGAAATTATTTTCCGCGATGCAGAATATTGACGGGTTTCTTATAGGCGGGGCAAGTCTTGATCCCTCGGAATTTCTCCAAATTATAAAAAATGCGTAAAAGTAAAAAATCCAAAAAGATTATTTATATTGTCTTAGGCTTGATACTTCTTTTTTTTGTGGGAGCTTTTACAATACAGCTTATCAAGCATTCGCCATTTTTATTCGGCCTTTTATTTAAGAAAGAAATTTCACTAAAACAAACAGACGACCGTATTAATATACTCCTCTTGGGCATTGGAGGAGGCAGACATGAAGGCCCAAATCTTACAGATACGATAATTCTTGCAAGTTTGGACACGGGAAAAAATAAAGTAACGCTGACTTCCATACCAAGGGATTTGTGGATACCGGATTTGGAAAGTGCAAATAAAAAAATTAACGGTGCATATGCTCAAGGAGAAGATAAGGAAAAGGGTGGAGGGATACAATTATCAAAAGCGGTTGTGAGAAAAGTTACCGGTCAGACTGTCAATTATGTTGTCGTGGTAGATTTTTCCGGATTTATAAAAGCAGTAGGCTTACTGGGAGGGCTTAATGTTGCGGTTGATAAAAGCTTCGATGATTATCAATATCCTCTTACCGGTAAAGAGGATGATGCCTGCGGACATTCTGAGGACGATATAAAAGCATTTACTGCAACAGCTTCTGCAGAGCTTGATTTGGCTAAATATTTTTCTTGCAGGTATACACACTTACGTTTTGATGAAGGGGAAATTCATATGGATGGGAAGTATGCTCTTGAATTTGTAAGATCGCGCCACGGAACAAATGGAGAAGGAAGTGATTTCGCACGAAGCAAGAGACAAGAGAAAATAATTAAGGCTTTTAAGGATAAAGTTTTTTCTCTTCAAACACTTGCTGATCCAAGGAAGGTTATTAGTCTTTACGCTACTGTGGAAGATAGTATTCACACAGATATCAGAGAAGATGAGCTTGATGATTTCATAAGGCTTTCCCAAAAATTAAATAAGGCGGAAATTCAAAGTACAGTTATTGATGCTGGAGACGAAGGATCTCAGAGGCCGGGACTTTTGGAATATGCACCGATCGCAAAAGAATATTATTTCCTCTCGGTTTTAATTCCAAGAATAGGAAACGGAAATTTTTCTGAGATCCAAAAATATGAAAATTGTGAGATAGAGAGCGATAATTGCGTGGTATCTAAATTTCCTACGGAGTAATTTTGTAAATTTTAGTATTATTATTCTGATAAACAACTTTTCCAATTTTCTTAAACTTGTCTTCTGAAAGATTTAGATATTTCTGAACTTCCAAGGCTCCCACATAAACATAAGAAATGTTATATTTTTTCATAAGATTCCGAGCTTGATTTACATCCCGAGTTTCATACAGAGACTGAACTTCCGCAATTCTAGGTGCCGGTACATCATATGTTCCGCGCCAGAGCCATTCGTGAACTGTCCAGCCCAAGACTGTAGGAAGCCCGGTGTTAGAGGAAATTCTTGCATAGTCAGTGTATGAGTCGCCTTGCGCTTCGAGTATAACCGGTTGGTTTTTTATGTTTTTGTTAATCCATTGTATTGCAGAATAATCTTGCGGATAAAGATTTTTAAGATATGTGGTTCCATCGAGACCATAATTCGTTTTAAGATTGTTAAAGTAAGAACCTGTGGAGAAAAAAGGATAAGTAAAAACCATAGTTAAGAGAATTATTGAAAAAATAAAATACGGAATTAATATTTTATTTTTCTTTATATTCTTTTTAAAATTTAAAATAAATCTCATGAGAATATATGCGGAAGCAATCGATAACATAATAAATTCCTGGTAAGTCAGTTTAAACATCGTGTTTGCACGGTAATGGTCGGGATATATATCTTTTATGTAAAATATTTCGGGAATGATTACCAAAAAAGTGGAGACCGTTATAAGAATAAGGATGAATCCGTCGGTGGGTAAAATGTTTTTTACTTTGATATAGTAATTTTTCCCGCTGGTAGTTTCCAGTCGGGATCCCGCATTTGCGGCGATGATTTTTATTTTTGGAATTAGAAAGATAATAAAAGAAAAAACAAAAAAATAGAAAAATCCATGAAGTGTCATTACTTGCCACCATGGAGATTTCTGACAATGAGAAGCTTCGAACAGGAATGGACCGAGTTTTCCCATTTTTATTAAAAATTCGGGGGCACAAAGAAGTCCTATTCCTGAAGCAAAGGGTTTGAAATTCAAACTAAAAGGAAGTATGAACACAAAAAACCCTGCGCCTAAAATAAAGATATTTCTTATCGCATTATATATAGAAAATTCTTTCTCAGAGGAGATAAGCATAGAGTGGAATACAAATCCCAAAAACAAAATTCCTGCAAACATAAAATAAATCAGCCCATCCCATGCGTTGGTCATATACATAACTGCAAGAAGAAATGAAACAAAAATGAGAAGTTTAAAATTCAAATTTTTTGTAATGTTTTTGAATCCATTTAGGAAAATTGCGAGAACAAGAAGTACTATCGGAATATCAAGAACATGTCCATGAAGATCTGAAACTACAAATGAATAAGACGGAAATTCGTGAATTGTATTGTGAATGAAGCGAGTCGCATTTGGATACCAGTAGCTATTGGGAAAAGTTGTGAAAGAAAAAACAAGTCTCCAAAAAGGAAGAGGATTTTCCGGCGAAAAGTTTTTGAAAAAAGCGTATATTGTCTGGAGATTTCCTGAAAGTGAAACAAGAAAGCCGGTAAGAAATCCACCAATTAAAATTTCAAATCCAAAATTCCAAGTTCTAAATAAATTTAAATTTCCTAAATCCAAAAGTTTAAATTTTTTATTTTTTGAATTTATTTGTAGTTTGTGATTTGGCATTTGTGATTTAAGCATGTAAATTAAATTTGCTCCAATTGAAAAAGATAGAGAAAAAGTAAAAGAAAATAATGTAGCAAGCATTAGATTGTATGCAATTGCAGAAGAGATAAAAGAAATTCTCGTAACTACAGCTGTCATGAGGTGGCCAAAGTAGTAATAGTTTATTGAAAGCGGCGTAAACCACATGTCTTTTGGTGGGAAATAATCGCTTCTTAAAATTGAATTTATAAACCCAAAATCCATAAATTTTTCAAGCCCATGAATGTCAGGCGCATGGGATTTCACAAACGCCCAAGCTATTATTCCAAGCAAAAATATTATCTCTTCAAATACGAAAATTGCCCAGCTCTTCCTAATTATTTTGATAAAGTTATATTTGAAGATTAATAAGTTTATTCCCAATGAAATTAAAATAACCCCAAAAGTTGTTATAAAACTAAAAGAAGCTATATGAGAAATTCCAAGAAGAAATACAATATATGAAATTATTGAAATGCCAATAACTTTGGAAAATAAATAACCCTTGTCAAAAAAATTTTTAAAAACAGAGATCGTGAGTGGTAAAAAAACAAAACCCAGGACTAAAAACACAAACCACCAGCGAATAATAAATAAGAAATCCTGCATTAGTAAAATAATAATTGAATAATTCTAATTAGTATATATTATTTTTTAGATTTTTAGCTATACAATTTTAATTTATAAAATAATATCTGATTCGTAATGAAAGATAATAAGCCATAGGTTGTATTATTCCATGATTTTCATTAACATATGCGTATTATATTTATTAATGATTTGAGCATGAGGAAATATTTCTTTTACTCTCTGAATAGATTCTTCATTAGGGTATACGATAACAAGATAGGAGGTTCGTCCATGAGGAATCTCTCTTAATAATTCTTCCAAGGGGTGATTAACAGAATTAATTGTTTTATCAGACCTAATGTAGAGAACAATTCCCAATGAATATTTATGAGGTGATGCTACATAAACCATACGGGCATTTTCTTCATTGAGATCTTTATGAATTAAAGGGAAATCAGGATCATCAGGCCCGTCTGTTTTCATAACGTCTCTGAAATGGAGAATATTCCCGATCATTATTGCGATAATACATAAAATAAGAAACAAAATTGCACCCTTGATATATTTTTTCTTTAGTATTACATAGGCATCAATAGTTATCACAGCAATCATAAGGGCAACAAAGGGGAAAGCAATTGAGAATCTATGAAAAGCAGGAGGAGGTATCGTAAAAACCATCCCCGTTATAAATGCAGATAGGACTGTTAATAATATAAAAACATCATGTGCCTTTCTGTTTTTAGCGATTTTTAGAATAAAGAATGGCATGCTTAGGACAAAAAACAAAAAAGTAACTTTGTCAAAAAGCGCTAGTCTTCCAAACCAATACCCAGCGTGTCCTCCAATTCCGTCTTTGTAAAGTGATTGTGAGGATATGTCTATTTGTTTTGCCAAGATTGTCAGAACAGATTTCGGAGCTATTTCTATGTTTTGATAAGGACTCCAGAGGCCGTTAATAAGCGCAACCTGCGTAGTTCTTTGAGTGAAGAAGTTATCGACTTTGGTTGCATAAGCAATAATCGGACTTATAGCATATAAAAAAATACCCAAAGAAAGAAGAAAATTTATCAAAGAAGGCTTAGTCACTTTTCTCGTAATTATTAAAACTAATAAATAAGCAAATACTAAAGGAGCTGCTATATATGAAGAGTAATAAGTCATGTAGCAAGTCGCAAGAAAAAATCCGAGGAGAGCAAAATTTATTTTCTTGCCAACTTGAAGACTAAGCGTAAGAAAATAAGCCGTTAAAAGAAATAAAGCAGTACTACTTACAAAATGAAGTGACCATCTTGATAAATACAGATCCGGAGAAAAAATCGCAAATATTAATATAGCAGTTATTGCAGTTTTTTCATTGTATAAGCGTTTGGTCAGTAGAAAGAGAGATACGAATATAATAGTAATATAGGGTAGTATTGAGAATCTCATGGTTAGCGTAGACAGCCCAAAAATATTGAAAAATAATTTTTGGAAGAAAAAATAAAGGAGAGGGAATTGACATATCCATTCTCCTACAGGCGGATACATTCCAAACCAATCAAGCTTACTTAGATCTCCAAGAGAGTATGAATAATGAGCCGTGAGATACTCATCTATATGAAAACTAGTGGTATTAAGCATAAGAAATATACGTATAATAATCCCGAATAATATTATGCTTAAGATAATTGGAAAATTTCTGAATGAAGTCTTATTTTCTGTATTTTTGATTCTTGATATAAAGGGAAAAGCAGCATATAAAAGGATAAGGCTTGATATCCAGAAAAATAAAGACCAATTACTTACTGTTCGATCAATAATATTAGATATAACTATAAACTGAAAAATCAAAGATATAGCGAAAAAAGCAATACGGACAAAGATATTATTTTTGAAAATGTTCATAGCAAAGATGTATTATTATATTGTATGTCATCATCTGCTTCTAATCTATTGGAATATTTGAAAAGCAAAATATCTCATCCCTACTCATTTTTCATCTCCATATTTTTCCTTGTTATATCTTGGCTTGCTTCTTCAATTCATTATACGCAGATAGCTTATGGAAATAATCTTTCGTGGATTGCGTGGGCAATTTCTATTTTCACTTTTTTATATTCTATTTCTTCTTCCAACCTAAGTATAAAAAAATTATTAAGTAGCGTAGGGAAACGGGAGTTTCTCATTGTTATTTTTATTATTGCTATGTATTTAGTAGTTCATTTATGGAATTTCTCAAGTGCTCCCTGGAATCAGAATGGTTTGTTTGATGATGCAGCTTGGGATATATATTTTGCAAAAAATCATGCCTTCAATGGACCATTCCAAGCTGCTTTTTTTGATGATGTTGGATACATTAGTCGCGAAGTTGTTTTTCATTATTACATCTCTATCTTTTTTAAGATCTTTGGATACAATCTTCTCGTTTTTAATATTTCACTTTTATTTTTGGGATTGATTACTGTTTTTTTTACTACTTTTCTTATTCATAAAATTTTTAAAAATACAATTATAACCATAATATCAACTTTTATTCTAAATTTTTTTCCGCTACATTTCATGCATATTTTCATGGGGCATAGATATGCAATCGCAGCTCCTCTTATGATGATATCGTTCTACTTTCTTTATCAGGCATTTATGGCTAAGTCTTTTTTCAGAGCAGCTGTTTCTGCCTTATTTGCCGGACTATGCTGGGATAGTGCAATTATGGGGAAACAATATATCTTAGGACTCATTCTTTCTGCTTTTTTGATTCTGATTTTTGGAAAAAGAAAATGGAGATCTAAAGAAAATATAGCCACTGGAATTATTTGGATATTTGGTTTTTTTATTGCCTCGACTCCGCTTCTTGTTTACATTTTATTCAACTATGACGACTATGTTATACGCGAAAAAGGATTGTTAAGTGATTTCATGTCACTATTTGTAAATGGAGGATTTACAGCAGTAAAGCCTTATTTTGACCAACTTTCAGAATTATTTTTTGCAGAGCATTCGTTTAGGCGACAGTTTCTTCCCGATTTTTACATAATTCCGCTTGTCTATTATTTGCTACTTATACCAGGGATTTTTATAACTTTTATTAAAAGAAGATTTGAGCTGTTGATTTTATCTTTCTTGCCAATTCTTGGCGCCTTACTTTCCGGATCATATGATTTTAGAGTGTTATTAGCAGTTCCAATTTGGGCAATTTGTATTGCTTATTTTTTGGATTTTGTTTTTAAATCAGAAAAATTGTCTAATAAAAATTTGAGTTATCTTTTAATAGTAACGAGTCTGATTGTTATTCTGTTTGGATTAATATCTTCAATGTCATATTTATGGAATGTGTCAAAAAATCCTAATTATTTATATCTTCTTCCTCATAAAGATGTGGCAGTTTCCAGATTAATACAAGACATTGTGATAGGGAGCAAAAATCCGACAAGTAAATTGAAGCACAATGAGTTTAATAAAACAGTAAATTTGTCAAATGTTTCCCACGATACCTTAGTTTGCCCTTTTAGCGCATACGCAATTATTCATCTTTATCTCCAGAATTACGATGACAAGAAAATCCTTGCATTTTGCAATCAAAGCATACAGCTTCTAAAAGATGAAAGGGAAATTTTAAATGATAATGTTAATGCAATAAGATTATATAATCCGAATACAAAAGATCTGAAACTTGTATGGGAAATATCTGATAAAACAGGAAGTATAATTGATTATTTTAGTAAGTTTGGTAAATATGGATCCGAAGAAAGCATTGTAGATATTAGCGATGATACACAGTTCTCGTTATATGTACTAACGATAAAAAGCAATAATGTTGCCCTCTTTAGAAATGAAATCTTAAATCAATATGCTATTGAGCACCATGAATAAAAAAAGATATATAAAGATTTTGGGATTATATTTTATATTCTTTTCACTCGGGACTGCGTTGTTTATTTTGCTATTCCATACTAAAGTGTTTGCTAATGTTTCAGTATTTTTTTATCGCGGTGTTTTACTTCTTATGCTCTCGTCATTTTTAGTTACCTTGGCCCTGCTTTATTTCAGAACAACTAAATACGGAAAAACTCTTAGTATTAAAGATATTATTTTATTGATTGTTTTGCTCTTTTGTCTTAATCTCGTATTTTTTACACATCTTCCGGTTACAGCCGATAGGTCAGTTTCAGTTTTCCTACTGGGTTATATGAATAGTCGTCCGGAGAAAGCATTTTCAAATAAAGAAATAACTGATGTGCTCATAAAATATTTTATTAATGAAAATAAAGCTGTAGACAAGCGCTTGAGTGAACAAATTATTTCCCACGATATTGTAAAAGAGAAAAACGGATATAGAATTTCAGATCAGGGAAAACTTCTTATGAAATTTTATAATTTGATAGCGGATGTATTTGCAATAGAAAAGAAAAATATTTCACTATAACAATTTAACTTCCTTTTCTATCACAAGACATATTCACGTCATAAATACTTATTAAGTTTTCTCTAGTTCCATACGCTCTGGGAAAATTTTCCTCAAAAAATAAATTATTTATCGGATAGTCATATTCGTCATGATTATTAATCTCGACATAATTAATTTTATATTTCCTCGAATCATTACAGAATTGCGTTAAATTATTTGAATTAAGTAAGCTTCTTCTAATTCTGTCTCTTTCATCCGTATCATATCCGGCGGACCAAGCGAAATATGGCCAGCCAAGGAAGATTTTCCTACCGGCTATCGACGCAGGATTATAGAGATACTGAGTATTTAAGAAAACAGAATCTTTTGGCGTGTTGTCTTTTATCCACTTAACATCTGGATTAATTGGGTAATCAGCAAGAGTTATTTTGCTGTCATTATAAATTGGAAAAAAATCAATTATTCCAGAAAGCACGGAAAAGAAAATTGCAACAACTACAATGGATTTTACAGCTATGTTTTTCTTCCATAACTTTGTCAAAAAATATGAAGCAAACGTGACACCGCAAATCATAAAGAAATTAAAGAATTTATGATTTCCCGCAATTTCCGGTGAAAATTGAAAAAGGTTTCCAATAATAAAAAGACTAAAGAATGCTAAAAAAATCTTCTTGAGCTTTACCGGTGCGAAGACAAATCCACAGCTTAGCAAAACAAGAGGAATGCCCAGATTCATAAACCAGTAATCGGTAAATGATATAAAAGATAGTTTATTTATATCAATTAGATATCCCGGTTTTACCAAGAAGCTAAAAGTACTTGTATGATTGGATTGATATAAATATTGTGGGAACGAAAATATAAATCCAATTATAAAAATAATTATAGTTGGAAATCTTAATTGTCTAAATAAGAGTGCAAGAACACCAATAATGATAATTGTAAACGTAAATACTCCCAAATGGAGATAGAAAAAACTTCCCAATAGCGATCCAAGAAGTACATTTTTTAGCAAGAACTTAGATGAAAAATCTATTTTTTCTCCCAGAAACCATTTAAGCATTTTAGGCATCTTGATTGGCCTGTCATGCATGTGATTTCTTGAAAAGATAGGATTTATTAAAATATATATCAAAAGAAGCGATAATCCGTATGATAAACCCAAATGTCTTTGATTGGTATAAATATTCAGATTCCAAAAAGCAGCGACAGTCTTTCCATCATAAGGCCCAAATGAGGGGAAAACTTTATTAGAAATAATTTCGTTTATCGCAGTAATGGATAAAGGATGAGTTTTAAAGAATTCAATAAATGATAAAGAACCATTAAAAAGAAAAAGAATTACAGAAATTATCCCTACTGATATTGAATTGAATATTTGTTTTGCAAAGATATAAATCATCACCAAAAGTCCCAAAAATCCTATGGCTGAGGGAATGTTCAGTGCATAATTTAAAGGGATACCTATTTTTTCAAGTAAACCAACAAGTGCATAAAACAAAAAATGAAAACGCATAGGTTCTCCCGGGAAAAGTGCATATTCCGGAGGGAAATTTGATCCAAATGAAAATGATCTTATTACAGGAATATGACTTGCGAAATCGCTCCATGCCTTTGCTCCAATTTGAATTACCCCTTTTTCGTATGAAAAAGTCGAGAACATTAACCAAAAAGAAAAAATAAAAGCAAAAATAAATAACAAGCACTCAAGTGGATTTATTTGAGGTATCTTTATCTTATTTAACATTCTTTATCGAAAATATGTGTATCAGTGATAATTGTGGAGAAAAGGGGAGGGGAATATAAATTGTTTTTTCTATTTTTTTGAAATTTTTTCTTATGTCACTCGGTACTACGGAATTTATATGATCAGGAGATCGTAAAGGAAATCTAAAAAGTAATGCCCTGATGGCTTCCCAAATGAATTCATTGGGAATACTGATAATAATGGTGCCGTTTTCCTTAACTATTCTTTTTGTCTCTTCAAATAATTTATCAGGATTCAAAACATGCTCCACAACATCGCACAATAATGCAGCATCGTAGGCATTGTCTTTAATTTGGGAATTTAAAATATCTCCTACAGATACTTTTGCATTTTTTCTCTTCAATTTTTTTATTGTGTTTTTCGCATAGCCAATTTGAGTAGGAGAAATATCAATTCCTGTATAGTCAATATTTTTAGGTATCAACTCAAGCATTCCGCAATCTCCACATCCAAGATCGACGATATTTTTTATTGGAAAATTCAAAAGTTTTTCTATGTGATTCTTCTTTTGTTGCCACATCCATCTCTCCCCGGGGTTTGAAGAATGATAGTGGGTCATCATCGGAGAAGTTCGGGCAACTTGCTCATTCGTTTCGTAAAACTCTTCAAATTTTACTTCTTTAAGTTTTTTTACCATACAGTATTTTACTATTTGCTAACAATTTGCGCAATTTTTTCTCCCAGTTCGACTGCGTAATTTGTTCCTCTGTCCCATGGATAGACCTGCTGAATATTAGCAAGGAAAATATTAGGAAATGGAGTCTTAAAAGGCGGAACAAATTTGGAGTAATTAACAGGAATTATGGGCTGGGCAAAGGGGGCTTTAAAAACGTGAGCCGCAATAAGGTTCTTTTTATAATCAGGATTAATTTTTCTTAGGAAAGGGTCGTAGATTTTAAGAAGTTCTTCTTCATCCATATTCATATATTTATGATCATGAGACAAGTAATTGCCCAGATATACAATGTGCTCATTGTCATAATGTTTTTTATCCATAAAATTCGAATGGTCCACGACAGCCATAATTGGTGCATTTTTCTCGCAAATACTAAGCCAGTAGGTACCATCTTTTAAGAAAGGTTTCTTAAGTCTTAGAACAAGATTTATCGCACCAAGTCCTTTCAGTGAAGATAAATTATCTTTATAATCCTGAGGCAAGTCCTTAACAATTTTTGCAAAAAAGAAAGAAGGAAGTGTCACGATCACCTTGTCAAAATTGACTATTGACGATTTATTATTGACCATTTTATATTCCACAGAAACTTTCTTTTCACTTTTTATTTCTGTAACTTCAGTGCTGAAAAGAAATTTAACATTTTTTTTCTTTGATTCTTTTACTAAATTATCGGCAAAACTTAGGAATCCGCCTTTTGGATATGCAAGCTTTGGTGTCCTTTTTTTAATCCTTGCCCAAAACCACGCAAGGGAGATCTTTTCATAAAATTCTCCAAATTTATTTCTCAGTTGGGGTTCCCAAATCATTTGATAAGATTTTTCACCCATTGTTTTTTTCAAAACTTCGTTGGTTTCAAATCTCTCAAGAGCCTTCCAGAATGGATTAAATTTAAGAATACCCAAGACCATTGCCATTCTTAACTTGTCAATCATTGGCAGTAAAGGAAATTTCAGAACATGAAGCGGGGAGTCGAGCTGATAAATTTTATTCTTGATATAAACAGAAGTTTTTGGCCTTTTGAGGATTACTTCATGATTTATTTTTTCCGCAAGAGTAAGCACTGAATTATCATTTGCAAACCAGTGATGATAATGTTTTTCCAAAGACCATTCCCA
>ERZ1292623.853-Hain-H51-01um-R1-853-length-31170-cov-9_pt1 | contig 31170 bp, 21 predicted proteins | sample MGYA00564398_ERZ1292623 | MGnify/ENA primary metagenome ERZ1292623 (study PRJEB36523, sample SAMEA6512633) | groundwater metagenome | collected 2019-01-07 | study: AquaDiva: Metagenomics assemblies of 32 groundwater samples
TCTCCTCTCTCCTCTCTCCTCTCTCCTCTCTCCTCTCTCCTCTCTCGCGCTCTCTCCGTGCCAATCTGGGAATCCATTCGCCTAGCGCTCGACACGATCCGCGTCCAGAAGCTGAAGAGCTTCTTCACCCTGCTCGGCGTCACGATCGCGGTCATGTTCCTCATCGCGGTCGTGTCCATCGTGGAGGGCATGAGCAAGTACGTGGAAGAGGATTTCATGGGCCGCGTGCTGGGCGCCAACACGTTCACGCTGCGGCGGTTCCCGTGGTTCGGCAATAACACAACGGAGGCAGAGTGGCGGGCGTGGATACGCCGGCCGCGGATGTACCCGAGGGATGCCCGCCTGGTGCGTGACGTGGCGCCATCCGGCACCCGGTGGGCCATCGAGAGCGCCGAGTTGCTGTGGGCCCAGACGCCGTATGCGCGGCCGCGGCAGGTGGAAGCCCACGCCGTGGACGGCGACTACTTCATCATCAAGAAGTACGACCTGTCCAGCGGCCGCGTGTTCAGCCCGCAGGAGATGGAGCTGGGAACCACGGTCATCGTGATCGGCGACGAGGCGGCCAAATATTTCTTCCCGACCGTGGACCCGATCGGCCGGGAGCTGCGCATCGGTGGCCTGCCTTACACCGTCATCGGCGTCATCGAACACCAGGGCAGCCTCTTCGGCCAGTCGCTGGACAAGATGGCCATCGCACCATTCAACTCGCCGCTGCGGAAGCTGACCAACCCGCGCGGCGACGTGGACGGCGTCCTGGTGCAGGCGTCCACGCCGCTCCTGCTGGACGAAGCGATGGAGACGACGCGCGAGGCGCTGCGCTCCAACCGGCACCTGCGGCCTTCGGAGCCGGACAACTTCGTCATGGAGACCTCGGCGTCCGCGCTCGTGTCGTTCCAGCAAACCATGAACGTGATGACCATCGCGGGCACCGCCCTGCCCGCCATCGGACTCGTCGTTGGCGGACTCGTCATCATGAACATCATGCTGGTGGCGGTGGCCGAGCGCACGCGTGAGATTGGCATTCGCAAGTCGCTGGGCGCGCGCCGGCGGGACATCCTTGGCCAGTTCCTTGTGGAGGCCGCGACGTTGAGCACGGTGGGTGCGATGATCGGCATCGCGCTGGGGCTCGCCGGCGCCAAACTCATCGAGGCGAACACGCCGCTCCCCGCGGCGGTCGCGCCGTGGTCGTTGGTCGCCGCAACCGTGCTTGGCCTCGTCGTCGGAATCGTGTCCGGCGTGTACCCCGCGCGGAGGGCATCCATGCTCGATCCAATCGAAGCCCTGAGGCAAGAATAATGATGGGAGCCGGCGGAAAGTTCCTTCAGGCGCTGGAAGGCGTGACCATCGCGCTGGACGCACTTCGCGCCAACAAAGTCAGGGCGGCGCTCACGATCATGGGTGTCGCAATCGGCGTCTTCGTCGTGGTGGCGCTGTCGTCCGTCGTGCGCGGCATCAACGAAGCGTTTGCGAAGGACCTCGAGGCCAGCGGTCCGACGTCGTTCTACGTGTTCCGGCGCGACATTCAGGCCTTTCGCAGCTGCGACGGTACCGCCGAGACATGCCAGGACCGGCGGAACCCGATGATTCGGATGTCGGAATCCCGCGCGATTGAGCGACTGCCGAACATTCTGGCGGTGACCAACCTGATGTTCAGCGGGGGCCAGTTCCGGTACAAGGACCGCCAGTTGAACGCCGACGTCAACGCGTTCACCGCAAACTGGATGAGCGTGAATCCCGGCGACATCTTCCCCGGGCGTAACTTCACGAGCGCGGAAGCCGAGAACGGGGCGCGCGTCGTGGTGGTGAACACGTTCCTGGCCGAGAAGCTCTTCGGTGACTCGGATCCCTTGGACAAGGAGATCTCGATCAACGGCGTGAAGTTCACGGTCATCGGCATTTACTCGAACATTGGCGCGCCCATGGGGAGCCCGATCTCGGGGTCCGGCGGTGATTCTCCCAAGGCCATCGTGCCGTGGGAGACCGGTAAGCGGCAGCTGAACTTCTGGCTGGCCGGGAACCGGCTCATCGTCAAACCCATGAAGGGCGTGACCGTGGAAGAAGCCACCGACGCCGTGGTCGCGACGCTGCGCGGCATTCGGGGCTTGCGGCCGCAGCAACCGAACAACTTTGCCATCATCACGCAGGACCGACTGATGAACGTCTACAACCAGTTGTTTGGGACGTTCTTCGTGGTGGGCCTCGCGCTGTCGTCCGTTGGCCTGTTGGTCGGCGGGGTCGGTGTGGTGGCGATCATGATGATCAGCGTCACCGAGCGGACGCGGGAGATCGGCGTGCGAAAAGCGCTGGGCGCCACGAGGGGCACGATCCTCTGGCAGTTCCTGGTGGAGGCGGTCACGCTCACGAGCATCGGCGCCGCGCTCGGCCTGGCCTGCGGCGTACTGACAGCCATGGGAGTGCGGTCCGCGTGGCCGTCGATCCCGGCGTCCACGTCGCCTGGAGCGGTGATTGCGGCGCTGGGCGTGGCAGCCTTCACGGGAATCCTGTTCGGGCTGCTGCCAGCGATGAAGGCTGCGCGGCTGGACCCCGTGGCTGCACTCCGGTACGAATGAACGCCTAGCCGCAGGCTCGGGACATACCAGCGGCGCAGCCGCGGGGCGGAGTAACTGTGCGATTTGCGGATGTTCTTCTAACAGCGCTGACCCAGATCCGGGCCAACAAGCTCCGGAGCTTTTTCACGCTCCTGGGCATCATCGTCAGCGTGGCGTTTCTGGTGGCGGTCATCGCCATCATCCAGGGCATGAACGCGTACGTGAAGGAGAACATCGCCAACGCGATGATCGGCTCCAATACGTTTCAGGTGCGTCGCACGCCGATCAACCTGGGCCTGATCGAGACGGAAGATTGGCGCCGGATGCAGCGCCGTCCCAAGATCACCTACGCGGACGCCGAGGTTGTGCGCACTGCCCTGCCGGACGCCGAGGCCATCAGCATCACGTCCGGGTGGCCGACGCCGCAGTCGGACATTGTGTGGCGCGAGAAGACGCTGGGCGACGTCCTGATCTTCGGCGTGAGCCCGGAACACCAGGTTGTGCAGGACTACCGGTTCTCGAGCGGCGTGCCGCTCAATGACATCGACATCCGCCAGCGGCGCAACGTGGCCGTGGTGGGAGCGGATGTCGCCAAGAATCTCTTCGAGGGCGTGGAGCCGGTGGGGCGCGAGATTCGCATCCGCGGTGAGCTGTTCACGATCGTGGGCGTCGTGGCAGCGAAAGGACGGGTGCTGGGCCAGTCGTTCGACGGCTTCGCCATGGTGCCGATCACGACGTTCGAGGGCATGTATGGCCGGCGCCAAACCACCACCATCTCGGTGAAGTTGCACAGTGCCCTGGACGTGGATCAGGCAATGAAGCGCGCCGAGGAAGCCATGCGCGTCTCGCACCGACTGCGCCCTGGTGAGGAACCGGATTTTTCCATCGAGACGGCGGACGCGCTGGTGAGCTTCTGGAAGCAGCTCACCGGCGTGCTGTTCGCCGTGGTCCCGGCCATGGTCGCTATCGGAATCATCGTCGGTGGCATCGTGATCATGAACATCATGCTCATGTCGGTGAAGGACCGGACCCACGAAATCGGCCTCAGGAAATCCGTAGGCGCGACGCACCGCGACATCAGCCGCCAGTTCCTGGCCGAGGCAACGATGCTGTCGACGATCGGCGGCGCCATGGGCGCCGGCGGCGGCTGGGCGTTTGCGTTGCTGATCGCGTTCATCTCGCCATTGCCCGCACGAGTGACGATTTGGTCCATCATGCTGGCGCTGGGGCTCGGCGCCAGCGTGGGTTTGATTTTCGGCGTGTATCCCGCGACGCGGGCGGCGCGGTTGGATCCGGTGAATGCGATGAGGGCGGAATGAGGACGGCAGAGAGGAGAGAGGAGGTTGGAGGGAGGAAACTCTCCTCTCTCCTCTCTCCTGTCTCCTCTCTGTTCAGGTTCTTCACCGACTTCGGCGAGAATATCTGGCTCGCACTCGATGCGCTGCGCGTGGCCAAGATGCGCTCCGCGCTCACGATCCTGGGTGTCGTCATCGGTGTGTCGTGCGTGATGGCCATGGCGTCCATCGTGCGCGGCATTCAGGACCAGATTCTCAACACGCTCTCGGTGGCGGGCCCGTCAACGTTCTACGTCGTGAAAGTGTTCTCCACGACGCCGCTCAACCCGGAAAACCTGCCCAAGTGGGTGCGCATCCGGCCGAACGTCGCGGCCGAGGAGGCGGAGCGGATTTCGCAATTGCCCGGCGTCAAGTACGCGGCGCTGTGGGGTCAAATGCTCAACAAGCTGGAGTACAACGGCACGCACACCGGTCTTGGACTGGTGACCGGGGCTGACGACGGATATCACGAGATATACGGCGGCGAGCTGGCGGCCGGCCGGTGGTTCACCAAGTCCGAGATGGCGAGCGGTCAGCCCGTGGTCGTGCTCGAGAGCGACGTGGCGGTGAAGCTGTTCGGCCAGCTCCAGCCGATCGACAAGGTGATCAAGATCGGCGGGCGGCCGGTCCGCGTGATCGGCATCTATCAGGCCGCCGCGAACATCTTCGAGCCACCCGGCCAAGAGCAGTTCGCCATCGTTCCGTTCAAGCTGCTGGATCACCAGTTCACGATTGACAAGACGAACGCGCTGCTCATTCCCGTAAAGCCGTGGCCGAGCGTGAGTGTGGAAGACGCGCAGGGCCAGGTGACGGTGGCGCTGCGCGAGATGCGGCACCTGCGACCCGCGGATCCCAACACGTTCGACATGATCACGCAGGACCAGATTCTGGATCTCTTCAACAAGATCACCGGCGCGTTCTTCTTCGTGATGATTGCCCTGAGTGCCGTGGGCCTGCTCGTGGGCGGCATCGGCGTCATGGCCGTGATGATGATTTCCGTTACCGAGCGCACCCGCGAGATCGGCATCCGCAAGGCGGTCGGCGCCACCCGACGCGACATCATGCAACAGTTCCTGATCGAGGCCGCGACACTCACCGGACTTGGCGGACTCATTGGGATCTTTGTCGGACTCGGCGTGGGGCGCCTGGCCAACGTGGCGATGAGCATCAACTCATCGCCGCCGGCGGACCTGACGGCACTCGCGGTCCTGGTGTCGGTCGGGATCGGAATCGCCTTCGGGCTGTTGCCCGCACGCCGTGCCGCGCGCCTTGATCCTATTGAGGCGTTAAGGCACGAATAGGAGATAAGACAAGGGTCATCAATCCGCGCGCAACGCCTCCATCGGGTCTACGCGCGATGCGCGCCGTGCGGGGATCCAGCTCGCCAACATCGCGACCGCAACGAGTAGCAACGACGCCGCAACAACGGTGACGGGATCGGTCGGCGCGACACCAAACAGGAACGTGCGCAGGAATCGGGCAACTCCGGTAAATGCCACCGCCCCCACCACGATGCCGATGCCGGCGAGCACCATGCCCTGCCTGGTCATCATTGCGGCTACCGCGGAGGGCTGAGCGCCCAGCGCAATTCGCACGCCCAGCTCACGCGTCCGCAGCGTCACGATATACGCCAACACGCCGTACAAGCCGATGGTGCCGAGCAGGAGCGTGACGGCGGCAGCCGCGCCCAGCATCATGATCGTGAATGTCAGCTGCGCCATGGACGCGCGGAACACAGCCGGCATCGGGCGCACGTCATACAGCGGCAGCGTCGCATCCAGATCATGCACGGCGCGCCGCACGGCATTCGTGATGGCCGCCGGGTCGCCGGCAGTGCGAATGGTCAACGCCATCCGGCGCTGGATCTGATCGAGGATCCGATCTGCGCCGGGCACCTGGGGCAGATAGACAGCGCGCGTTCCCGGCGCGGCGAGCGACGTGTCGCGCGCGTCGCCCACGACGCCCACCACGGTGCGCAACGGCCCGGTGGGCAGGACGCGGAATCGCTTGCCGATCGCCGCGCGTCCGGTGGAGTCGCCCCAGAACAGCGCCGCGGTCGAACGGCTCACGAGCGCCTCACCGTCGCGTTGGAGGTCGAGCCGGTCAAACAGCCTGCCCGCGATGAGCGGAATGCCCATCGCGCGGAAATAGCCGGCGGATGTGGTTGAATACAGTTGCAGCGGCGGCAGCTTCTTGGCATACGAATCATCGCCTTCGGGATACGTCGGGCTGTGGTTGCGGCCGCTTGCGTGCAACGGCAAGCGCGACGCGAGGCCGACCTCGATGACGCCCGGCAATTGTGCGAGCCGCGACTCGAGATTGGCGTAGAAACGTTGCACGGAGGTATCCGTGGCGTACTTGGCGCGCGGCAGCGCCACCCAGGCACTAAGGACGTTCTCAGGATTCCAGCCCGGACGCACTGCGGTGAGGTGCTGGAACGTGCGAATCAACAGGCCCGATCCAGCCAGGACCACGAGCGCCACGGCGATCTGCGCCACCACCAGCGCTCCGCGCACGCGATGCTGCGTCCGACCGATGCCGCCGCGTCCGCCCTCGCGCAGCGACTGCGACACCGTCTGCCGCCCCAACCGCAGGGCCGGGATAATTGCACACGCGACGGCAACGAGGACGGCGACGCCAAGCGTGAACACGACCGTCGCCGCATCGACACGAACTTCCGCGAGCCGTGGGATCTGGTCGGGACCGAGGCCCACGAGCACACGCACGGCGCCCCAGGCGAGTGCCAGCCCGACCGCCGACGCCACCGTGGTCAGCACCGCCGACTCGGCAAAGAAGTGAGCCAGGATGCGTCCGCGTCCCGCGCCGAGCGCTTCGCGAACCGCCAATTCGCGCTGGCGGCCGTCGGCGCGCACGAGAATCAGGTTCATGACGTTGGCGCATGCGACGATAAGGACAAGTCCGGCCGCGCCTGCCACGATCCACAACGTGCGCGCAATCTCACCGGTGAGATCCTGCCTAAGCGGCACGATGAGCGGCGCCGGCTTGACTTGGTCAAGCAACTGTTGCGAGGTAATGCCCGGAGCGAAGGTGGGATACAGCTCGGGCAATTGTGGGAGCACCGAGGCGAAGTCGCGCTCCGCGACCGGCGCTGACACTCCGGGCTTGAGACGCGCGACGCTGCTGTAGCTGAAGTCGCCGCTGAATTCTGAAACGGGATCCAGGGCCAACGGCAGCCAAATCTGCGTGCCGGCCTCGGGAAAGCGGAATCGGCCGGGCATGACGCCGATGACTTGCCGCGTGAGGCCGTTGATCTCGAGCGAGTGATTGAGCACGTCCGCCGAAGCGCCGAAGCGGTTGCGCCACAGTGCCTCACTGATCACCACGACATTGGGTCCGTTGGGCGCGTCCTCCGCTTCGGTGAAACTGCGTCCGACCAGCGGCTGGACCTTCAGTACCGGAATCAACGTGGCGGTGATCCAGGCCGACGTGACACGCTGAGGGTCCGACGAACCGCTGGGGTCGGACACATTGACAGCGCTGGTCTGGTAGAGGGCGATGCCCTCGATGGTCTTGGCGAGCCGCTGGTAGGTGTAGTACGTGGTCGGCGTCTGCTCCGCATGCACAAGGTTGATGGGGGGCAGGTTGTGCCAGGCGCCCACCAGCCGCTCAGGCTCACCATATGGAAGGGGCTGGAGCAGGACTCCGTTGACGACCATGAACGTGGCAACCGTGGCCGCGATCCCGATGACGAGGGTCAGCGTGGCGGCAACGCTGAACACCGGAGTGCGGCGCAACGATCGCACGGCATGGCGCAGGAGCATGGTGATGGACATGCCATTCCCTACGAGCGCGCCGATGGGGCAGTTTCCGGGGCGACCGCCCCGGGCGCGATGTAACTTCCCGCCATGACGGTGGACATCCTCGCCATCGCCGCGCACCGGGACGACGTCGAACTCACCTGCGCCGGCACCCTGATCAAAGCGAAGAAGCTGGGCCGGACCACGGCCGTCATCGACCTGACCGCCGGCGAAATGGGCACGATGGGCGATGCCAAGTCGCGCGCATTCGAGGCAGAGGCGAGTGCCAAAGTGATGGGACTGTCGGCGCGCGAGAATCTGGGATTGCCGGATGCCGCGATCGTCAATGACCCTGCCACGCGCGAGCGGCTGGCCCGACTGATCCGGAAGTTCAAGCCACGCGTCGTCATCGCGCCGGCGCGTCATGGGCGGCACCCGGATCATCGGGCGACCGCGGAACTGGTGCGCGACGCGTCGTTCATCGCCGGTCTCGCCAAGGTCGCGCCGGACATCCCGAAGCACCGCCCGTTCAAGATCCTGCACTGCGTCAGCTTCCGGCAGGACTTCGAGAAGCCGACGTTCGTCGTGGACATTTCCGACGAATTCGAGCAGAAGTTGCAGGCGATCAAGTGTTTTTCGACGCAGTTCGACGGCGCAGCGCAGGCGGGTGAGGTGTATCCCACCGGCGAGTCGCTGTACGACACGATCCGGCAGCAGTCCGCCGGCTATGGCGCCATGATTCGTCGCCGCCACGGCGAGCCGTTCTTCACAACCGAAACAATGCGCGTGGACGATGTCGCCGCGCTGGAGGTCTCGACGTTCTGATGAAGAAGACCAGCAAGCGGACGTCGGCTGTCAGCCGTCGGAAGGCCGACAGCCGAAGCCGACAGCCGAAAGTCGCAGCCAGATCCAGGGTGAAGGCCGTCGAAGCGCTGACGTACCCGACGTATCTGTCGCTGGACAAGCTGCTTTCGCTCCAGGAAACGAAGTCCGACGCCGGCTACGCCGACGAATTGCTCTTCATCGTCGTCCACCAGAGCAGCGAGCTGTGGTTCAAGGTGCTGCTCAACGATCTCGAGGTTGTCCAGCACGCGCTGGAACGGCACGACGGCGGTCTGGCGTTGTGGCAATTGCATCGCGTCAACGGGCTGATGCGCATCGTGTCGGCGCAACTGACGTCGCTGGCGCTGCTGCCGCCGCAGCGGTTCGCGGCGTTTCGCGCCAGCTTGGGTACGTCGAGCGGGTCGCAGAGCGTGCAGTTCCGCACGCTGGAGGCGGCCTCGGGCCTGCGCGAGAAATGGTTCGTGGACTTGCTGAAGTCCCAGGGACCGATCCCGAAGCCGGTGCAGGTCTGGCTCGATCGTCTGCCGCTCCAGGACGTGTTCCTTCGGTTCCTCGAAAAGGAAGGCGTCGCACTGGAGCAGCTGTACCTCGGCCCGGGGCCGTCGATCGCGTTCTTCGTCGCCGAGGCCCTGCTGGAGTACGAAATGGCGTTCGCGTCGTGGCGTTTTCTGCACGCGCAGCTCGTGGAGCGTATGCTCGGGCCAGGCACGACGGGCACGGGCGGATCGCAGGGCGCCAGCTTCCTGCATCGCACAACGAGCATTCGCTTCTTCCCCAAACTGGCGGAAGTGCGCGCGCGTTTCTACGTGAGCCGGTGAGTCGGGTGTAGTATTCGGGTGACAACCGGAGGCTCCATGAGCGTGTCTCGCAGAGAGTTCGCGCGGTACCTGGCCATCAGCGGTTCGGCCGTGATGTGGCCGGACTTCCCCAAGGGATTTGCCGGCGCCCCGACCGCACCGCTGCCCCGCACCAGCGAGCCCGATGAGGCGTTCTGGAAGGCCGTCCGCGCACGGTACCTCGTGCCGCCCGACCTCGCCTTCCTCAACTCCGCGAACGTCGCCCCAGCCTGCCTGCCCGTCGTGGAGGTACTCGAGAAGAACACGCGGTTCATGGAGGCGAACCCGTCTTCCACCACCCGTGCGAAACTCACCGAGGGCCGTGAGGAATCGCGTCGTCTGTTGGCGGAATCACTCGGCGCCACGCCCGAAGAGATCGTGCTGGTTCGCAACACCAGCGAGGCGAACAACTTCATATCCAGCGGCCTCAAGCTGGGCGTCGGGGACGAAGTCGTCGTGTTCGGCGATAACCATCCCAGCAACCTCAACGCGTGGCGCGAGAAAGCAAAGCGCTTCGGATTCGCCATCGTGGAAGTGCCGGCCACACTGCCCCACCCCGGCACCGCGTTCTACGTGGATGCCTTCAGCAAGGCGTTGACACCGCGAACCAAGGTCATCGCCGTCACGCACGTCACCAACACCATCGGTGACATGCTGCCCGTCAAGGAACTCTGCGCGATGGCGCGCTCACGCGGCGTGCTGTCGGTCGTGGACGGCGCGCAGACGTTCGGCATCCTCAATCACAGTCTCTCCGACATGCAGCCGGATTTCTACACCGGCTCGGCGCATAAATGGCTGTGCGGCCCCAAGGAAATCGGACTGCTGTATGTGAACGCGGCGGTGCACGACCGTATTTCACCGAGCGTCGTCAGCTTGTACGCCGGCGCGGTCGGGATCTCGCGGACCATGGAAGGGTTTGGCCAGCGCGACGAAGCAGCGCTCGCGACCCTTGGCACCGCGGTGAAGTTCCAGACCGAGATCGGTCGCGCAAACATCGAGAAACGCTCGCGCAACCTGGCACAGCGGATGACGGCCGCGTTCTCGAAGATGGACGGCGTGGCGATGTACTCGAGCACCGACCCGACGCGCTACGCGGCGATTATCACATTGCGTCCAGGCTCGCTGGATCCCGGCAAACTGGTGGCGACGCTGTACGAGAAGGAGCGGATTGCCTGTGCGCGATCGGGAGGCCGGCCGGGCATCCGATTCTCGCCGCACATCTTCAACACGATGGAGGAAGTGGATCGGACGATCGCGGCGGTGCAGAAATACATGGCCTCCTGAAGGCTGATCAGCGGAGCCGGCGCTCGTTCCAGTTGATGTAGGGCCCCATCCAGAATCCCACCTGGATGCTCAACGTGTTCGCGGCTCCCTGCACCGGGATCACGGTCATCGATCCATCCAGGTTGAACTTCACCCCGCGATCGGTGAGGTAGTTGGCCTTGGTGTTGCGAGTCACCCGCGAGGCGAACTCCATGCCGTATTCGCGGCCGTACTTCGTCTTGATGAATCGGACGCCGGCGCCGTAGACGGTCGAGAAATTCCCGGATGAGTACAGGCCGGCCGAGCCGGGAGATGCTCCGCCGGGTGACGTCGGCGGCAGATTTGCCCAGCTGTGAAACCACGTGTAGCCGGGCATCGCGTACACGAATGGCCGCAGGAATCCGTCGGTCGCGAAGAACTCCGGGCCGATATGCCACGAGGTCATCGTGTGGCTGCGCGCCGTGTATTCCACCGTTTCCGTGCGGCACCCGAAGAAGTCGCACACGTCCTGATATCCGGTGGCCTGGACGTTTCCGTAGATGAGCGCGGCGATCTGCGTCCGGATGGTGAGCGGCTGCCGGCGAAACGGCTGAAAGCCAAGCATGAACTCAAAGCCGCCACCGCCGTTCTCGTTCTTGGCGAAATCGCCCAACGGAAGGCCGGCAAACGCGCCGACGCTCCAGACCCATTGGTCCCGGAGTAAACGGGGGCGCGATTCGAGCACCTGTGCCTGTGCCTGAAATGCACAAGTGAGGGCGAGCACTGCCAGGTTCCTTGGGTGCAACATCAGGGTGCGGGGGTGCAGGGGTGCGGTGTCAGCGTGCGACGTTCGGGGTGCGACCGAACCTATAAATCGACTGGTATATTGTAGCGATGCCCGAGCCCATCTATCTCGACCACGCGGCAACGACGCCGGTGCGGCCGGAGGTCCTGGAAGCGATGACGCCGTTCTACGGCCCACGCTTCGGGAACCCGTCCAGCCTGCACCGCTGGGGGCGCGAGGCACGCACAGCGCTGGACGAAGCACGCGAGCGCCTGGCCAACTGCATCGGCGCGCGCTCGGATGAGGTGGCCTTTACCTCCGGCGGCACCGAGGCGGACAACATCGCCATCCTCGGCGCGTGGCGAGCGCGCAAGGTGGAAGGACGCAACGCCATCGTCACAACGCCGATCGAGCACAAGGCGGTGCTGTCGGCCGTGCATCAGGCAGCCCATGAGGGCGCCCAGGAGCGACTTTGTCGCGTTGACAGCACGGGCACGGTGGACGTCGCGCATTACAGTGAACTGACGCAGGACGGCGTCGCCATCGTGTCAGTAATGTGGGTCAACAACGAGATCGGCACCGTGCAGCCGCTGGCCCAGCTGGCCGTGCGCGCCAAGGAACGCGGCGCGCTGTTCCACACTGACGGCGTGCAGGCGTTCGGCAAAGTGGAGGTGGACGCGCGCAAGATTCCGTTCGACGCGTTGGCGCTGTCTGGTCACAAGATCGGCGCGCCCAAGGGCTGCGGCGCGATCTACATCCGCCGCGGCACAACGCTGGAGTCGCTCTTCCATGGCGGCACGCAGGAGCGCGGACGCCGGCCGGGTACCGAGAACATCGCCGCCGCCATCGGCTTGGCCACAGCCGCGGAACTGACGCTCCGCGAGCGCGAGGCAGAGTGCGCACGCCTGGTGCAGCTGCGCGAGCGGCTCGAACGCGGCATCCGCGAACGGATTTCGGACGCGGTGATCCACGGCGCCGGCGCACCAATGCGCGCGCCGCATGTGGTGAACGTTTCCGTGCCAGGCACGGACAGCGAGTCCATGCTCATGGCGCTGGACCTTCAGGGCATCGGATGCTCCGCCGGCTCCGCGTGCCAGGCGGGAACGTCCAGTCCGTCGCATGTGTTGACGGCCATCGGTGCATCACGCGAACTGGTGAACGGCGCGATCCGGATGAGCCTGGGATCCATGAGCGACGCGAAGTCGGTGGATCGGGTCATCGAAGTGTTCGCGAAGCTGGTGAGCAAGGCACGCGGACTCGCTGGCGTGGCGTCCTGAAAGCCGGCCAATGAAGGAGCGTGTGCTGGTCGCCATCTCCGGCGGCGTCGACAGTTCCGTGGCCGCCGCACTGCTTGTGGAACAGGGCTACGACGTCGTCGGCGCCACGATGAAGCTCTTTTGCCACGGCGACGAGGTCCCGGACCGCCCCTGCTGCTCCCTGGACTCGATCAACGACGCCCGTCGCGTCTGCCAGACGCTCGGAATCCCGCACTACGTCCTGAATCTCGAAGATGCGTTCGGGCACGACGTGGTGGACGACTTCGTGAGTGAGTACTCGCGCGGCCGCACGCCAATCCCTTGCGTCCGCTGCAACACGTTCACCAAGTTCCGCGACTTGGTGAAGAAGGCGGACTCGATCGACGCACGGTACGTCGCCACCGGCCACTACGCCCGCATGATCGACGGCGCGTTGCACCGCGGCCTCGACCCCGCCAAGGACCAGTCATACTTCATGTGGGGCATCGAAGCGCGCATGCTGTCGCGCATGCTGCTCCCCGTCGGCCACCAGACCAAGGCGGAGACGCGGGCCGTTGCCCGTCGCATCGGGCTCAACACCGCCGACAAGATCGAGAGCCAGGACATTTGCTTCGTGCCGGACGGTGATCACACGAAGGTCATTCGCTCAAAGCTCGGCGCCAACGCGCCGGCACTCTCGCGCGGGTCGTTCCAGTTGTCGACGGGCAAGGTGGTCGGCGAGCACGAGGGCTACGCACGGTTCACGATCGGACAGCGGCGCGGAGTGCCGGGAGGATACCGGGAGCCGATGTACGTTGTCGCGATTCGGCCGGAAGAGCGGGCGGTCGTGATAGGGCCGAAGTCAGAACTGCTGGGACGCGGACTCACGGTTCGCGAGGTCAACTGGCTGACACCTCCACTGCAGGCCCAGGGCCCAAGACCCAAGACTCAAGACCCAAGTCGAAGGTTCAGTGTGCAAATCCGGCATCACGCTTCGCCAGCGCTGGCCGAGGTCATTCGCGAACAGGATGGCGAGATCGAGCTGGCGCTCGACGAGCCGCTGTCAGCAATCACGCCGGGGCAGTCGGCCGTGTTCTACGATGGCGACCGTGTACTCGGCGGCGGGGTCATTGAAACGGCGTACATCACTGCGCGCACCCCACTGCCGGTGTTGGCGTAGGACAACAAGAGACAGGACATGGGAGAGCTTGGCCGCGGTGTCTTGTCTCCTATCTCCCGATGTCCTCGAACGCGATGTTGCCGATCGCGTAGCGCTTCCGGTCCATGTAGTCGAAGTGCCACCACTCCTTGGGGTTCACGGCAAATCCCTCGTGCTCCAGGAGCCGCCTGAGCAGCGCGCGATGGTGCCGCTGCAGCGCCGTTCCGCCGAGATAGGTCGAGAACGCGCGCTCGGTGCTCTCGTCATACGTGCTCGGCATTTCCACCACCTGCTTGGTCTCGAGATCGTACAGCGTGATGTCCACGGCGATGCCGCGGTTGTGCCTCGACCCGGTCGCGGGATTCGCCACCAGCCACTTCTTCTCTTCCGGCGTGGCGTCCCAGAAGATCTTGGTCACGTACCACGGACGGTATGCGTCGTGAATCAACAACCCTAACCCGACGCGTTTGGCGTTCTTGTTCGCGCGCACGAGCGCCTTGGCCGCGTCCCGCTGCATGAAGGCGCGCGCTTCGTCGTACATCTTCGTTCCCAGGAAATTGTTCTCCGTCGCGTACCGGATCTCGAGCCGGATGGTGGAGTCCAGGGTGGTCACGTCCACCAGGTCCGTGGGCCTGAACGAGCCGGACTCGGCCGGTGGCGTGGCCGCCAGCGCCTCGCGGCGGATCTCGTCGATCGGACGCACCGGCGTCACTTTGAGCTGCACCTCGCCGGACGCCAGCTCCATGCGACGGCGGGCCATCACGGTTCCGCCCGCTTCGATCGACTGCACCACGGCCTCCGCCAGGTGAAAGCGAACCTCGCCTTGCACCGGCACCGGTGCGATCGGCGCCCGGAATACCGAGTCGGAACGCTCGGTCAGCGGCACATAGTTCTTGTGCTCATCCATCACCCAGAGGCGGCGGTCCCGCTCGATCACGAACCAACGCTTGACGGTGTCCGGGCCGTAATCGCCGATGAGCGCTCGCCAGCGCGTGGGCACCGAATCCGGCTCGCGGCTGAACTCCATGAGAAGTGATTTGGTCCATTCGTCGAGCTTCTCCGGGACCGGCGCATTGGGTTGCTTCTTGCGACTGCACGCGGCGACTGCCACCGCGAGCGCGAGCACTGCGAGACGACGACTGTATGGCATGGGAGAATGATAGAGCGGCATCACCCGTCATGGACGACGCCCCCGGCTGGAGCTACGATGTTCCTGCGATAATGCGTCCATACCTGAGACCCGCCATCGGGTTCCGTCCCCTACCGGTCGCCGGCGCAGATCGCGGGCCCGGCCTTGGTAGACGTACATGAAAACGGTTCTTCTCATCGGGTCCCTGGATACCAAGGGCGAGGAATACGCGTTCGCGCGCGAGAGCCTGCGCGCGCGCAAGCTATCCGTTCACACGATGGACTTCAGCGTGATGGACGAGCCCACCGCGTTCGTGCCGGACATCTCCGCCGCCCAGGTGGCCGAGGCGGGCGGATCGTCGCTGGCAGCCCTGCGCAAGCGGCGCAATCGCGGCGAGGCGTTGGACGTCATGACCGCGGGCGCGCGCACGCTGACGCGCGACATGTTCGAGAAAGGGTACTTCCACGGCGTGCTGGGTTTTGGCGGCGGTGGCGGGACGGCGGTCATCACGGCGGCAATGCGCGAGCTGCCGGTTGGTCTGCCAAAGCTCATGGTCTCCACCATGGCGTCCGGCGACGTGCGGCCTTACGTGGATGTGAAGGACATCATGATGATGCACTCGGTGGTGGACGTCGCCGGGCTGAATCCGATCTCGCGATCGCTGATCCTCAATGCGTGCGGCGCGATGGTGGGCATACTGGAAGGCGGACGCGCCAGCGAGTCGCGCCGGCGCAAGCCGCTGATCGCGGCCACCATGTTCGGCGTGACGACACCCTGCGTGGCCGAAGCGCGCAACCGGCTCGAAGAGCGCGGGTTCGAGGTGGTGACGTTCCATGCCACCGGTACCGGCGGCCGCGCCATGGAGGGCCTGATTGACGACGGGTACTTCGACGGCGTGATGGACGTGACGACGACCGAATGGTGCGATGAGGTGGTGGGCGGCGTGCTGAGCGCCGGGCCAGACCGCCATGGCGCCGCGGCGCACAAGGGGATTCCCCAAGTGGTGTCCGTGGGCGCGATGGACATGGTGAACTTCGGCCCGATGGACAGCATCCCCGAACGCTTTCGCGCGACGCGCAAGTTCTACAAGCACAACTCGGCCGTCACGCTGATGCGCACGACGCCCGAGGAGTGCCGCGAGATCGGCCAGCGCATGGCGGCGCAACTCAACAAGTCCAAGGCACCGGTCGTGCTGCTGCTGCCGCTCATGGGTGTGAGCATGATTGACGAGGAAGGCGGTCCGTTCCGGGACGCCGTGGCGGACCAAGCGCTGTTCGCGTCCTTGCGCGATCATTGTGGGCCCAACGTTCGCATTCGCGAGATTGAGGCGGCCATCAACGACACCGAGTTCGCCCACGCTCTCGCGGACGAAATGCTCGCGATCGTCACCTAGACTTCATTCATGCCATTCATCGCGTACGACGAGTGCCTGAAGCGACTGCGCGCCCAGGTGAAGGCCAACAAGCCGATCATCGGCGCGGGGGCCGGCACGGGCATCTCGGCCAAGTTCGCCGAACGCGGCGGCGTGGACCTCATCATCATCTACAACTCCGGCCGTTATCGCATGGCAGGACGCGGCAGCGCCAGCGGCATGATGCCCTACGGCGACGCCAACGCGATCGTGGTGGACATGGCGCGCGAGGTGCTGCCGATCGTGAAAGACACGCCCGTGCTGGCTGGCGTCTGCGGTACAGATCCGTTCCGGATGATGCGCGTGTTCCTGCCGCAGTTGAAGGAGATGGGCTTCGACGGCGTGCAGAACTTCCCCACCGTGGGACTCATTGACGGCCAGTTCCGCCAGATCCTGGAGGAGACCGGCATGAGCATCCAGCTCGAAGTGGACATGATCGCCATGGCCCACGAGCTCAAGATGCTGACGTGCCCGTACGTCTTTGACGAAGACACGGCGATGCGCTTCACGCAGGCCGGCGCGGATGTGGTGGTCGCGCACGTGAATACGACGGTAGCCGGGTCCATCGGCGTGAAGACCGCGGCCATGTCACTCGAGGAAGCCGTCCAGCGCGTTCAGGCGATGCACGACGCCGCGAAGAAGGCCAATCCCAACGTCATCGTGCTGTGCCACGGCGGCCCGATCGCCACGCCTGAAGACGCGCAGTACGTGCTGTCCCGCACCAAGGGCGTAGCGGGCTTCTTTGGCGCGTCCAGTATCGAGCGGCTGGCGACCGAAACGGCGATCGAAGCCCAGGCCCGCGCGTTCAAGGCGACCAGACTCGGAAAGAGCTAAGGCGCTGCTGGCGCCATCCTCCAGAACGCGATGCCGCCGGCCTGCTGGCCTACGTCCACGGACGCGACGCGCTTGAGCGCCACGAGGTCGTAGACGTCCACCTTGCCCGGCTGCGCGCCCACCGCCTCGTTGCTCACGAACGCGTAGCGTGAATCTGGGCTGATCGCGACGCCGTGCGTCACGGTGGTGCTGCTCTTCTCCAGCATCACACTCTTGCCGCTGGCCAGGTCAAAGATCTGCACCGAGCCGCCCTGCTTGAGCGACGCCACCAGCAGCTTGCCGTCCGGTGTCGCCGCCAGGTTGTACGGCCCGCGTCCGGTGGCCATGCGGCGCGTGACGGTCCACGACGCGCGGTCCACCTCGAGAATCTCATCCGCCTTGTTGCATGAGACATAGATCCTCGCGCCGTCCGCGCTCGGCTGCGCCCACGTTGGCGAACACGATGCAGGAGGCATGGGCATCTTGTGGCCGGCCGCCATGTGTTTGGCATGCTCGCTCTCCCACTTGGCTGGAATCGAACCCTCCTTCCCTTTGGCCAGCGAGAAGCGCCGCGACACCGCGAACGACCGCGTGTCGAGCTCCACGAGCTGGTCATCCATCATGCACGTCGAGTACTGAAACGCGCCGCTGGGCTCCACCCGGCTCCCGTGCGGCATCGTGCACGTGGTCGTGCGCGCGACTTCAGTGTTCGTCGGCGTGTAGACCACTGACACCGTGGACGGCACCATCTCGCCGTGAAGGTTGAAGTTCACCACGAACGCGTACAGCCCATCCGGCGTGACGTCGAGCGACGCCGGAAAGAAACTCAGGAAGATGCCCGGGCCCACGAGCGTGTCCGGGCCGAGTTCGTACTTCCAGTACTTGCCATCCGGCGCGCCGTGACCGGTGGTCATGTGCAGATACTTGCCGTCGCGCGAGATCTGGAGCCCGTGCGGGCCCTCCATCTCGACCGCCGATTCACCGATGCCGATGGTCTTCTCAACGACCGCGCCGGCCGGCCCGAAACGGACGCGGTGAATCAGGTCGGCGCTTTCGGCACCAACGTAGATCCAGTAGTCGTTCGCCGGCTTCGCGGGCAGCTGCGCGACCGCTGTCCCCGTTGCGAGCAGCAGTCCCAGCACCCCGCACCCTGCACCCCGCACCCTGTTTGTCAGGTTGAAAACAGTCCCCTTCACGTCCATCATCAAGGCTTACGCCCTCCAATCGGGAGTCCCTACGTGAACGTAACTCGCTCGCTCCGGCTCGTCACGACCGCGATCATCGCGTCCTCATCCGCCCTGCTGGCCCAGCAACAGCCGGGGCCCGTGACGGACACCGCCATCGCGCGACTTGTCGTCACGCCGACGAGCTTCACGATCAAGGCCGGTGAAACCGCGCCGATCAAGGTCACGGCGTACGACGCGAAAGGAAACGAACTGCGCGCCGCGCGCGTTCGCGTCTCCGGCCCGAGGGACGCCGTCGCCGTGGGCGACAGCATGATCAAGGCGCTCCGGGCTGGCCGATATGAGATCGTCGTCACCGCCGGTGGTCGTGAGGCACCGGTGATCGTGCAAGTCCCGATCGCCATCACATGGCCCGCCGTCACGCGCATCGCCATCAAGCCCGAACCGGGCCGTCTCTATGCCGGCGTCACGCTGGCGCATGACGGCAAGGCGTTTCACGCGGATTCCTCGGAGCGGAAAGCCGCCGGGCTCGCGTGGCGCAGTTCCGACGCGAAAGTCGCGACGGTGGATCGCTTCGGCAACGTGACCGCCAACGCCGTCGGCCCCGTGTCGATCTCGGCTGAGTTTGAGGGCGTGCGGTCCACGGTGCGCTATACGGTGGCCCAGAACCCGGTGGCGAGCCTCGCTATCGAGATCGCGGAGAACATGGTGCGGAGCGGCGATGTGCTGCACCTCAAGGCAACGGCCAAGCGCGCCAGCGGCGCCGCCGTGGCCGACGTGCCGATCACATGGAGCTACACGTACGTGCCGGATGACACGATCGCGGCGCCGGGCGCCACGGGCATCGTTGACCGCGGCCTGTTCGCGGCGGAGGTCCCGGGCCGCTACACGTTGTTGGCGACCACCGGCCCCATGACTGCACGCAAGGTGATTCAGGTGACGCCGCGCGACGTGCGCCGCCGCATCAACGTCACCGGCCGCGGTACGATCACGCACGTCAATACGAGCGACCTGTGGCCATGGACCGCGAAGGACGGCCGCGACTACGCGCTGGTGGGCACTTGGGGCGGCGATGGCTGGGGCTACGTCTTTGACATCACCAACCTGGCGACACCAGTCATCACGGATTCAGTGAAGGTTGACGCGCGCACCATCAACGACGTGACGGTCTCCCCCGACGGACGCTACGGCGTGCTGTCGCGCGAGGGCGCCTCGAATCGCGTCAACGGTGTCGTGATCCTGGACCTCGCCAACCCAGCGCATCCCAAGGTGGCGGCGACGTTCGATCAGGAACTGACGGGCGGCGTGCACAACATGTTCGCCACCAACGAGTACCTGTTCGCCATCTCCGGCGGCGACAAGTACGTGATTGTGGACGTGCGCGACATCTACAAGCCGAAATACGCGGGCGAATACAACCACCCCAACTCGCGCGTCCACGACGTGTGGGTGCGGGACGGCATCGCGTATTCCTCCGAATGGGGCACGGGCGTTGTGGCCGTGGACGTGGGCAACGGCAGGTACGGTGGCTCCATCGAGAAGCCGGTGCTGATCGCCACTTATCCGACCACCAGCGGCGCCTCGCACGAGATCTATCCCTACGTGCAGAAATCCACCGGCAAGACGTACCTCTTCCTGGGCGACGAGATCATGTCGCGCGCCGGCCGCGTGTGGGAAGGCACCAACTACGGCAGCTCATTGGGCCGCCCGGGCGGTGTGGCGCAGACGTCGGCGGGTTACACGCACATCGTGGACTTCACAGACCCCAAGAACCCCAGGAACATCGCCAAGTACCACCAGGAGGAGTTCGGGTCGCATGACATCATCGTCGAGGACGACGTGATGTATCAGGCGTACTACGACGGCGGCCTGCGCGTCGTGGACGTATCCGGCGAACTACTGGGCAACTTGGCCGAGCAGCGACGCGAAATCGCGGTGTTCAAGGCGTTTGACCCGAATGGCCGCACCGCCAACGCGTCGTTCGCGATGAACGCGATGCCGTGGAAGGGACACATCCTGTTCACGGACTTCAACTCGGGGTTGTGGGTGGCGAAGCTCGAACCCAAGCCAATCGTGCCGTAGTCGGGAAGTTCGTTTTTCACACGAGCAAGAGCCCTTCCATGCGCGCCAGCCTTCTTCTCCTGATGCTCGCCTCCACGGCGAGCGCCCAGCACTCCTACAACCCGTCCGGCAACTTCGACCCCGCGGTGCCAACACCACGCTCGGTACTCGGCTACGAAGTCGGGGACCGCTTCACGCCGCACCACCTGATCGTGCGGTACGCCGAACGTGTCGCGGCGGCGAGCAGGCGCATCCGCGTGGACACGGTGGCCCGCACGTTCGAGGGCCGCGAATCGTTGCTCATCATCGCGACGAGCGAGGCGAATCACGCCCGCATATCACAGATCCTCGCCGACGCCGGGCGGGTCGGCACCGCGGCCAGTGACGCGGCGGCCAGCACGGCGCGCATGCCGTCCATCACGTGGCTCGGCTACACCGTGCACGGTGGCGAGGCGTCCGGCACGGAAGCGTCGCTGGCCCTGCTGTATCAGCTCGCGGCAGGTCGGGACGACTTGACACGCATGATTCTCGACAGCGTGGTGGTGCTGATCGACCCCGTGCAGAACCCCGACGGGCACGAGCGTCACGTGCAGGACGTGATGCGCGCCCGCGGCCAGCTTGGCGTCCCCACAACGCCCGGCGCGCTGATCCACCAGGGCAACTGGCCGGGGCCGCGCACGAGCCACTACTACTTCGACCTGAATCGCGACTGGTTCCTGCACTCGCACCCCGAGACGCGCGGACGCGTGGCCACGTTCCACAAGTGGTACCCGCACGTCGCCGTGGACCTGCACGAGATGGGCTCCAGCTCCACGTACTTCTTCGCGCCGCCGATGGAGCCGGTGAACAAGAACGTGCACACCAGCATCCTGAAGTGGTGGGACATCTATGCCGCTGCGAATGCCGCGGCGTTTGATGAGCACGGCTGGTCTTACTTCCGGCGTGAAGGCTACGACGAGTTCTATCCCGGCTACGGCGTGTCGTGGCCGATTCTCACCGGCGCCGCGGGCATGACGTATGAGCAGGCGTCGTCCAGCGGCGGCGCGATCACCCGCAGCGACGGCACCGTGATGACGCTGCGCGACGCGTCGTGGCACCACTACACCGCGGCGTGGGCGACGATTGCCACGACCGCGCGCCGCCGCGCCGAGCGCGTGCGAGACTATGCCGCGTTTCGTCAGTCAGCGGTGACGGATGGCGCCAGCGGCCCCATGCGCGCGGTGGTGTTCGAGCGCGACGCCCAGGGCCGAGCGGATTCACTGGCAAGGCGTCTGATGGACAACGGCATCACGGTGCGCCGCCTTGGCGCAACTACCGAACTCACGGGCGCCACGCCGTTCGGCGACCAGACCGCCGGCACTCAGCGCGTCTCGGCCGGCAGCTACGTGGTGGACTTCTCGCAGCCGCAAGGCCGCCTGGCGAAAGCCCTGCTCGAGCCAGACGCGATGCTGGATTCCAGCTTCATCCGCCAGGAGCTGGAGAGCCGCCGCACCAACCAACCGGAGCGCTTCTACGACCTGACCGCGTGGTCCATGCCGTACACGTTCCGCGTCCGTGCATGGACAGTGCGCGCCGCCGTTGGCGGCACCGAGGAACTGCCGGCGTCGTTCGGTTCAGCCGCGGCGGCACCCGCCCCCGGTACCGGCCGCTATGGCTACTCGTTCGAGGCCGGCAGCGAGGCGTCGGTACGCATGCTGTCCGCGCTGTTCCGTGACAGCGTGCGCGTGTGGTATGCGCCGCGCGCGTTCCGATCCGGCACGGCCAACTTCCCGCGCGGTGCGTTCGTCGTTCGCGTGGCGTCGAACGATACCGGCGTACACGCATCCGTCCGCGCGGCGGCCGCCGCCAGTGGCGCCCGGGTCGCACCGCTCGCCTCGGCGTTGGTGGACGAAGGCACGGACTTGGGCAGTAACAGTGTCCTCCCGCTGCGCCATCCGCGCGTCGCCATGCTCGGCGGCGCCCCGGTGAACGGCAACGCGTTTGGATTTGCGTGGTACGCGTTCGATAACCGGATCCAGTATCCAGTGACGAGCATCGCCGCCTCGAACGTCTCGGCCGCGGTGCTCGAGAACTTCAACGTGCTGGTGATTCCGTCGGCGGGCGTCGCCCAGCTGGACGCCACGTTCGGCGACGGTGGACGCGCGGCCCTGAATGCGTGGGTGCGCAATGGCGGCGTCCTCGTGACACTCGACGCCGCCACCGGCTGGCTGGCAAGCGAGCGCACCGGCCTGGCCCGGCTGCGCCTGCGGCGCGACAGCACTCGCGCCGATAGCGCCGGCGGCGCGCCGCTGTCGGCCAGCGTGCCCGGCGCGATCCTTCGGGCATTTGGGGACACGCTGTCGCCGCTGCTGGCCGGCGTACACACCGCCGACGTCCCCGTGCTGCTCTTCTCGGATCGGGTGTACAACGTGCCGCGCGACCTGCGCGCCGGCGAGGCCGTGATCCGTTACGCGGACCTGCCGCGGCTCAGGCTGGCGGGATACCTGTGGCCCGAGGTACCCGCGCGCGTGGCGGGTTCACCTTATCTGTGGACCGAACGCGTCGGGCGCGGGCGGGTGATCGGGTTCGCCGGCGATCCGAATTTCAGAGACATGTGGCGCGGTCTGTTGCCGATCTTCGCGAACGCGGTGTTCCTGGGAGGGAGCTTCTAAGTCCCGGCGCGGTCGCTCGACTATTTCAGGGAGCGCAGCGCGCCGAGCATGGACGCTGCGTGTCCCGGAAAGACGCAGACGTAGGTGTAGGAACCGGGCGCCGGCACCACGAAGTCCACTTCCACCGTCTCGCCGGCCTGATACGCCGCAACGGCCACCTGGTCGCTGTCGTCGTCGGATTTCGGGAGGACAAAGTTGTGCGGTAGCGTGCCCTCGTTCACGAAGCGGAGTTAGTGACGCCCCAAGTGTTCGGACCCGCAAGAATTTATGGTGCGAACCACGTGGATTTCCGCGCCCGCTCGGCGAGTACAACGCTGCCTCCGGCGCGTGTAACGGAGTGGCTCAACATACGCGCCATCGCGACGCGCACCGTCTCGAGCCTCGGCCACGCGGCACCCACCGGTGTTCTCGCGTAGACGCTGTCAAGAACATCCATCCGAAAAGCGAGCGGCAGTTCCACCTGCCACAGCGGCGGCAGGCGCTCGCCGGAGAGCATCGTCAACGCAATTGCCTGAGCGATGGTGCTATCCGGGACCATCCCTCGCACAGCGCGTGCGCGCGTGTCGAGCAGATCCCCGGCACGTCCTACATCGCCGGCCATGAGGAGCAGATTGAACGCCCACGCGGCCGCCATGCCCTCCTCGAGAAACGCGGCGGTTCCGAGGTCCAGGCTGATTCGGCGCCATGCGTTGCCGGCCGCCATGGCTGCGCGCGCATCGTCGTAGCGGCCGAGTCGCGCGAGAATCGACATGCGCAGCAGACGCGAGTCCAGGGCGCCGAACTCGCTACCGAGAGAGTCGGCGAGGCGCAGCTGTATGAGTGCGCGGTCATACTCTTCGGCAACCACGGCAACCTCGGCCGCAATATGCCGCGCAACGCCTTCGTTAGGCCCTACCACCAGCCACCGACTGGATATTGCGACGGCCGAGTCGAGCGCCCGCCGGCGAGCGGCGACGATTGTATCAAGGGGCATCATCGCGAGCGACTCCGCCGGCACCAGCTCGATCGAGTCGCGCAGCAGGGAGACGAACACACGCGCCGGCACCATGGTCATGAGGCGCAGAAGATCGCCGCTCTCTCGTCGCCAGCCCGGGAGGACGGCAGGAAAGGCACCGGCCGCGAGAAGGTACTGGGCCATGATCGGCAGAAACGCGTCGTGTCGTGCGGGGTCAAGCGCCAGCACGCGCCGAGCCAGTCGAAGATTCTCATTGACCGAACCTCGGCGGGCCTCGCCACCCGGCGTCGGGACCAGAACGCCGTCGGCATACTCGAGAAACGACAGCCAAGAGACCGCGCGCAGATCCGTTGAGTCAAGCGCGACGCGTCCAGCCAGCAGTTCGCGAGCCCCGGCGAAACGACCTGAGAAGATGGCATCAACACCGAGGAACAGTTGGCGTTCCGCGGGCGCAAAGTGGTCGGCCAACGCCAGGCTCCGCTCAAAGGCCCGAACCAGCGTGCTACCCGGTGACATCGCGGAGAACGGGTCCGCGAACAACGCTGCTTCGACGAGAAGGAAGTGCGCCTGCGCGAACGTGCTGTCGATACGCACCGCTTCGAGCAGCGCCTCGCGTGCCTGACGGAACTGCGCGCGATTGATGTGGTGCACCCCACGCAAGTAGGCGCGATAGGCGTCCAGCGACCGTGTGGTGATCGTGGCGAGCCCCGCCGTTGCCGTGTCGAGGCCCGCGCCATGCAGCAGCCTGGTGGCGATAGACTCGAACAGCGGCCGCACGTCAGCGCCGGTGGGCGCCTCGACCGTGAATCGCGCGACGACGTCGCGGTTGGTCACCACGTCAACCGCGCGGGCGCTCACGCGCAGACGACCTCCGCTCGCCACGATGTCGCCCGACACGGCGGTCCAGCCGCCGGTCTCCTCGGCCAGGCGGCGCACGCGTTCCGGCGCCAAGATCGTGCCCGCGCTGAGGCCGTGCCGCCGCATGGCGGGATAGAGCCGGTCATCGGCGACGACGCGGAGTTCCCTCCAGCGGCCAAGCGACTCCCCGATCATGGAGGTGGCGCCCTCCACGAGCCACTCCTGCTCACTGCCGCGCGACAAGTTTCGGAAGGGCAACACCAGAAACCGTCGACCGCGTTCACCCTCGGGCGGCACGGTCGCCGTGACGCTACCACCGCAGGGCGGCGCGGAACCGTTCGGACACTGCCCGCTTAGGGTTCGAGGGGCCAGCGCCAGCAAACAGGTGAACGCGAGCGTTTGAGCGTAACATCGTCCCATCGGTCTAAGATGCCGATGCACCTCATCGCCCGCCACGCTCAGATCGCCCACACATCACCAGCAGAATGCCCGCTACATCGGTTGTTCACCCGGCCATCGTGCCTGCCGTTCCCGGCGTCGCCGTGCGCGCCGCACGAACCGGGCTCGGCATTTTCGCTACGCGGGCGTTCGCCGAGGAGAGCACCATCGGCAGGATCCCCGGACGCGTGTACCACTGGCAGGTGCTGTGGCGCCGCGGCGGCGAGTTCATGGCCAATTGCTTTCGTTTCGGCGACGAGACGTATCTCGACCCTGGCAACGGGTTGGGCCGCTACCTGAACCATTCCTGTCGCCCCAACGCGGCCATTCGCAAGCGCAATAACAAGCTGTTCCTCTTCGCCGCCCGCGACATCAGGCCAAGCGACGAGATCGTCATCGACTACTCGACGATCACCGGTGACGACGACATGTGGCGCATGCGGTGCCACTGCGGATCGCCGCAATGCCGCACGTGGATCGGGCGCTTCGGGCTGCTGCCACCAGCGATCAAGCGGCGCTACCGGCGGGACGGTTTGCTGCCGGACTTCATGCTCGGCGCGCTCGAGTAGCAATCGAGTCAACTACAACGGCATTTCACGCGGACACAACGATTACCGGCAACTGTTAAGAAAGTGGACGGCGGCCTCCAGGCTGCCAACGTTGGTCAACCGCTTTGCGTCTCGCTGGTCGAGGGTTCGATACTTTGGGCAGAGGCTCAGCAGTCGAGTCAGCTCCTGGGAGTCGTTACCGGAGTAAATCACACTTTTTTCCTTTGTGGTGTTGTTCACCACCACCCATTCCTTGTGGTATAGCCCCCCTTCATCTCCAACCTCCACGATTCCTTCTGTCGCCTCGAGCACCTTTTGCTGCGCTTGTGCGCCGGCGACGACGGCGCCAGCCACATCTCCCACACCTTTGTCGGAACCCTCGAGGGAAGCCCGTACCTCCTGCTTTGCCGCGGCGTTGGCCGCTACGACTCTGCCGGCGGTGGTTGCCGTGTTGATCACTCCCTTGGCCAGCTTGGTGGCGAACTTCTTCAGATGTGTGGGATTGGGATTGCGGTAGTAGCTGAAATCCTTGTCCGCACCAAACACTTCAACAAATTCCATGACGCCGCCGGAAAAGGCGCGGATTCCACCTTGCAAGGGAATGAATCGCCGCTCGGTGCCGTCGATCGTCTGAACGAAATGGGATAGCCCCTTGTCATTCGGATGGTATTTCTTGAAACGGCTGCTCGCGTCGACGACGACGATCGCACCGTTCCGCTGCGCAATCCTGCCGTTCAGTCGTGTTCCATCCTCAAGCATGACATACCCGACCTGAAGGTTCCTGGTCTTGATCCGTGATTTGCTGGATTCGAGACCCGCCAGGTACTCGTCCTGAGGCACAAACGCGTTTTCGAGCGGAGCATATCTTGTCGTAGCACCCGCTGCTTCCTCCTCGAGGTACTCGACCTGATCGGGAGTGAAGTAGGACAGGAGCGCCTTGTCGGCATTCGGCAGGAAGTAGGCACCCAGGGGAATACGATAGGATTTCACCATATTCTGAGCCCGCCGCAGCGATATCCTGCCGACCATCTCTTCCCCGGTGGCAAGCACGATGCGTCCGGGGTGCAGGGATTCGTTCTTGTCGAAACGTGCGGTTGCCTCCTGGTTGTTGACAAACTCGCCGCTCAAAACAACAAACTGTTGCGTGACACTTTTCTCGGTCGCGTTGACGACCTTGATGCCCGGCCCAGCGGCGAGGTATAACAGATCCTGATCCTCATCAATCAGGTAGGCACTTTGTTGGGATTTTCCTGTCTGCAATCCCAGTCTGCCTTTCAGGACTGCCCCATTGTGGAACAGAACGTCTGCTGGCATCAGACTTTCCGCTTGCAACTTCTTCGGATCGCGTTCCAATCGGGCAATCCAGGCACCCTGATCAATCAGGCTGCCTCTAAGAAGGTGGTAGCTCGCTTCGTTCCCGCCCTTCTGTCCGGCCTCAAGCACATTCGGGACACCAGGCTTCCCGAACCGGGGGGTCAGGTAGATCTCTACCGGACTTGAGGCATCCGCTGCGAAGTAGACCCGGTCAAAAGTGCGCAGATCGCCGACCCCCTCCTGGCTCGAACTCAGCGCGACGAGCCCCTCATTGCGAACGTCGTTGTCCAGTTGAACGAATCCCGGGTGATAGGAGTCCGCGAGGTCCTTTGACTTCTTTTTGGGAGTCCAATCTGAAGTTGTGAATTGGGCACCAAACGCAGCGACTGCGGCCAGCTCGAATTTGTCGGTCTTGCCATCATGGGAAATGCTGACATCCGGAATCACATCGGCATTGGGGTCGGTGCTTCTTCCGCGCTCCGCCTCCACAGTGAGTCGATTGTGGACTACCAGTTTTCCAACGAATCGTTCTCCCGACGGCAGGATCACAAACCCGTCGATGGGATTGGTGAAACGGTTCAGCCATTGGCTTGATGGGTGAGCCAGCCGCGCCTGCAACGACCTGTCCTCCCGCTCCTCCTTGCCCCACTTGTAGAATTTCTGCTGCACTTCCAGCGGGGTGACGTCCTTGCCGCCGGACTTGTCCTGGGCAGACAAAGGAAGGCTCTGCGCAATGCAGACGCTGACGGCCAGAATTGAAAAGAGGGGCTTCATCATCGTTCGCGCGATTTGGGAATGCAGCATTGCGGAATATGCACCGCGCTGACGCGCACCGTGAGGACGCGGTCAGTACCAGCCGAGCCGTCGCCGCGCCTCGCCCTGGAGGTATGCGTCTGCCGGCGTGCGCCGCGGCATTCTCTCCAACTGCTCGACGACCGCGACTGCTTTCGCCCAACGCCCCGTCCGCAGGTACAGCTGCGACAGATCCACCAGCGCAAGCATCAACGTCGGATCCAGTGCATTCGCGCGCTTGAGGTGCATTTCCGCGCTTTCCCACGACGCCGTTCGAGCCACGTCGAGGCTCGTGAGCGCCGCTGCCAGGCGGCGAACCAACCATGGCAGCTTGCGCACCTCGCTGTGCAGTTTGCCCATCACCTCGTGCGCGCCTGCGTGTAGCGAGTCGATGATCAGCGCCCGCGACGCCGCCTTGTACGTCCCCGATGCCAGCGGCACTGCCGATCGGAAGCCCGCCCGCAACGCGCGCCGCCCCAGTGCGGCGGCCAGCCAGAAGTGCATGTCGGCGTCGTTCGGCGCCAGCGCCACGGCGCGACGGGCGAGCTGGGTGGCCCGCACGTAGTGCGCTTCGCTCACCGCGCGGTCCCTCGCCACCATACCCATCGCGATCTCGACCCGCGCCACGCGCCATAGCAGCGCCACGTCGTTGCTGTCCTGTTTCAGGCCCATCAGCGCGTGCTCCAGCGCCGCCGCCGCATCGCCAAGTATGAACGCACTGTCAGATTGCGCCGCGCGCGCGGCACAGGGCGCGCATGGCCTGGACTGCGCAACACCCGGCGCCGCGACGGCCAGCAACAGCACCGCCGCCAACCGCATCAGCGATTCCCCAGCCGCTATGGGACGATCGGCGTCTGACGGTCCGGGCCCAGCAGCTTGTCGACATCAACCATGATGCCGTTGAGCTGCGAGCGCAGGAACGCGTACCGGTCCTTGGCGTCCTTGCCCACGCGCTGGTCGCTGCGTGAGGTCATGGAGTAGAGGTACGTGATGTGCGCCTGGAGCCCCGGTGTTGAATACCGGATCGGCGGCGTGAGCAACTTGCTCTCGATCGCCCGTACTCGGGTCACAGTGTCCGCTTGCGCCGCCACCGTGGTATCGCGCTGACGCACGCGCGCCTCGCGCAGGCGAGTCACCGTGCGGCTTGCGTCGCCCACCATGTCGCGCGCCTTCACGTTGTGGTTGAACAGCTCGCGCATGTCGGCGCGTGTGATGCCATCACGCGTGACGCGCGGGTCGGCGACGATCGTGAGCGGCTTGGTGAGGCGCGTGCCGTCCGACGTCGTGAGGCGCACGGTGTACCGGCCCGGCACTGCCGTTGGGCCGTTGCTGCCCGCCAAGCCCTGGCCGTCGCGTGCACCGTGGTATGAGAGATCCCACACGTAGCGATTGAGCCCGATCTCGGTCGGGAGCGGGAGTGCGCGTCCGGCGCCACCGCGAGGTGGACCGTCTTCGTCCGGATCAGCTTGCGCCGCCGCGGCGGCGTTGCCCACTCCCGCGCCCGGCATGCCTGCCTGACCCGGAGCCCCTGGCCGCCCGGCGCGATCTGCCCCCGTAGCGGCACTGGCAAACGTGCGGACCACAAGGCCCGCCGAATCCAGGATCTCCATCTTCAGCGGCCCAGTGGGCGCGGCGCTCAAGTAGTAGTCGATCGTCGCGCCAGCCGGCGGATATTGCGGCCGGCTCGGACCACCGCCGCGCCCGAACCCTGGCCCACCGCCGGCGCGCGTGCGCATCGCTTCGCGCGGCTGCAGCAGCGTCGCCGCGGCGGCGGCCAGGGCCGACGACGTGCCGTGCAGCGGTGTGAGATTGTCCACAATCCAGAACGCCCGGCCTTGCGTGGCGATGATCAAGTCCTTGCGAAACACCTTGATGTCGTTGATCGGCACCACGGGCAGGTTGAGCTGCAAGCTCTGCCAGTGCGTGCCGTTGTCGAACGAGGCGTACATGCCGAACTCCGTGCCGGCGTATAACAGGCCGGGCCGGGCCGGATCTTCACGCACCACGCGCGTGGGATTGTCCGCGGCGATGCCGTTCGTGCCATCGGTGAGGCGGCGCCATGTCTTGCCAAAGTCCTCCGTGCCGTAGATGTACGGCTGGAAGTCGCCCAGCAGATACCGATGCACCGCGTAGTACGCGGCGCCCGCGCGCGTCGGTGACGGGTCGATCATCGCCACGCGTCCACCGGGCGGCAGGTCCTTGGGCGTGATGTTCGTCCATGTGGCGCCGTTGTCGCGCGTGACATGAAACGGACCGTCGTTGGCGCCCGTCCAGATCACGCCCTTCTGCACCGGCGACTCGCGGATTGCGTAGAGGGTTGGATAGACCTCTTCCCCCGTCATATCTCGCGTGATGGGCTCGCCCGAGATCGCGTTGGCAAGCTTCGGATCGTTGGCGGTCAGGTCCGGCGAGATTTTCTCCCACGTGACGCCTTCATCGCGCGTGCGATGCACGTGCTGCGAGCCATAGTACACAACCTTGGAGTCCCACGGCGAAATCTCCATGGGCGACACGCGCTGAAAGCGGAGAATGAGATCCGCCGGCACGTTGCCGTACAAACTCTGCGCGCCCACCCAGTACTGCCACTCCTGCCCCGTTCTGAGACTCATGCGGCTGTACTGCCCCTTGCAGGAGCCGTACACCGTGTCCGGGTTCACCGGGTGCGGCATGATCGGCCCCGTCTCGCAGCCCGGGCCCGTGCGCCACTCCTCGGCCTGACCGCTGCCCAGCGGCAGGCTGGGCACGATGAGCGTGGAGTTGTCCTGCTGCGCGCCGTACAACCGGTACGGGAACTGGTTGTCGAGGTACACCTGGTAGATCTCGGCCGTCGGCTGATTGTATTGCGTGGACCACGTGCGTCCGCCGTTCAGCGAAACATTGGCGCCGCCGTCGTTCGACTGCACCATGATGTTGCCGTCGCGCGGGCTGACCCAGATATCGTGGTTGTCGCCGTGCGGCGTGGGGAAATTCCGCAGCGTTCTGCCGCCGTCGGTGGACTTCCACGAACCCTCGGCGCCGACGTACACGACGTCCGCGTTGGTGGGATCGCCGCCGAGCGTGGTGTAGTAGAACGGACGCTGCACGATGGCCGGCGTCGCGTTCGTGATGGACCACGAGGCGCCGGCGTCGTCCGAGCGGTACAGGCCCCCGCCCGGCTTGGCCTCATACAATAGATAGAGGCGGTTTGGATTGGCCGCGGTGACCGCGATGTTGCCCTTCCCGATCAGTCCGTTGGGCAGGCCGGACGTCAAGCGGGTCCAGGTGTCGCCGCCATTG
>ERZ1292623.854-Hain-H51-01um-R1-854-length-31168-cov-14_pt1 | contig 31168 bp, 31 predicted proteins | sample MGYA00564398_ERZ1292623 | MGnify/ENA primary metagenome ERZ1292623 (study PRJEB36523, sample SAMEA6512633) | groundwater metagenome | collected 2019-01-07 | study: AquaDiva: Metagenomics assemblies of 32 groundwater samples
CAATTCCCAAAGGAATACCGATCATTTCTAGGACTTCTTCTTTTTTGATGTTCTTAATTTGATTTAGAGAAAGATCTTTAAGTTTTTCTGTTAACATCGAAGCGCTAGCCATGCTAATAGCGCAACCTTTTCCTATAAATCCAACATCAATTACTTTAGTACCATTTAATTTTACAAATAATTCTATTTGATCACCGCAAACAGGATTAAATTCTTTATGATAAATATCATAGTCTTTTAAGGGTTTGAAGTTTCTTGGATTTTTAAAATGATCTAAGATATTTTCTTTATAGATTTCATCTTCTTCACTATTTCCAATCCAGTTTGGATCTAGGTTTTCTTTCATATCCTAAAAACCTCCTTAACTTTCTCAATCCCATTAACTAGCTTATCAACATCTTCTGTTGTATTGTAAAAATAAAATGAACTCCTGCAGACGCTTCCGGCACCTAAAACTTTGGTTACTAGAGGCATCGCGCACATATGGCCTCCTCTAGTTGCGATATCGTACCTGTCTAAGATTGTTGAGACATCATGAGGATGAACGCCTTTTATGTTGAAAGAGATAACACTTCCTCTGTTTTCTGCTTTTTTTGGGCCATATATTACGAAGTTATTTATTTTGCTTAACCTGTTTAATGCATATTCAGTCAGGTATTCTTCATATTCTTTTATGTTTTCCATACCAATTTTATTTAGGAAATCAATTGCCCTTCCCAAGCCAATGGCTTCAGCTATGTTTGGTGTGCCTGCTTCAAATTTCCAAGGAAGCTCGTTCCATGAAGAATCATCAAACCTTACTTCTGAGATCATATCTCCGCCGTAAAGGAAAGGATCTAGCTTTTCTAGTAATTGTTTTTTTCCATAGAGAACTCCTATACCAGTAGGACCGCACATCTTGTGAGCGGAAAATGCCATAAAATCGCAATCTAAATCTTTCACGTCAATTTTAAAATGCGGAACAGATTGAGCTCCATCAACAACAAGCAATGCATTTTTGCTGTGTGCTATCTTCTCTATTTCTTTTATATTGTTTATTGTGCCCAGAACATTAGACATGTGGGTTACTGAAACTATCTTTGTATTGCTTGTGATTAGTTTTTTAGCATTTCCCAAATCCAATTTCCCTTCTTCATTTACATGTATAAACTTAACAGTTAATCCCCTTTGCTTTGCCAATTGCTGCCATGGAACCAGGTTAGAATGATGCTCCATTTCTGTCAAGACTATTTCGTCGCCTTTGTTTAGCTTTCTGGTTAAAGAATAAGCTAAAAGATTAAGCGATTCTGTTGTGCTTTTAGTAAAAATAATTTCCTCGAATTTTGCGTTGATGAAATCAGCAACTTTTTGATGAGCTTTTTCATATTCTTCAGTAGCTTTTTGCCCTAATGAGTGAACGCCTCTGTGAACATTTGCATTGTATTTTTTATAATATTCATTCATGGCTTCTATAACGCAATTAGGAGTTAAGCTGGTGGCAGAATTATCCAAATAAATTATATTATTCTTTAAAATATCAAATTCTTTTTTTATTTCAGAAACATTTAAAATTTGTCTGGTTTTCATTTTACACTAATGAACCTATTCTTTTTGATATAGAGCTTATTATTTCATTTCTTATCTGCTCATCTTGGATTTTTACTATAACAGGATCAAAAAAGCCTTCGACTATTGTTTTTTTAGCAGTTTTTTCATCTAATCCTCTAGAAGTCATGTAAAATAGTTTATCTTCGTCTATCTGGCTTATTGTTGCTCCATGCGAGCATTTTACGTCATTATTTGCTATTTCCAAATTAGGAACAACGTCTGCCCTTGCGTCATCGCTTAATAAAATTGTATCGTCTTTTTGATAGCCCTGACAATTAACCGCCTTAGGATTTATTTTTACTAATCCCCTGTAAACTGTTTTTGCTTTGTCATTTAAAACTACTCTTGTAAGCATATCGCATGTTGTTTCTGATGCTGCATGGATAGTTTCTGCGTTTAAATCATAGCATTGGTTTTCATCTCCATAAATAACTCCCCAATTCTTGCTTCCTGCGCCATGACCATGCAAGTTTGTTGAGGTTAATGCCTGGGTAAATTTGCTTCCGATGCTTGCGTCTATCCAATACATAAACCCATTTTTATCAACTTTTGACCTTCTTTTTGAGAAATTGTAAACTGACTTACTAAAATTTTGAATTGTTATATACTCCAGATAAGCATTTTCTTCAACAATTGCTTCTACTATGTGACTCCTAAATACTTGCCCATTGTTTAAATTAGAAGAGCTGTATTCTATTACAGTGGCTTTGCTGTTTTCCTTTGCTATAACAAGAATATGATCTAATTGCGTTTTTGCTACGAGATTTAAGTTAATTTGTACTGGTTTCGAAAGCGCTTTTCCTTCTGGGATGATTACTAAGAGTGCATTATTAAAGAAAGCTGCGTGTAAGGCTGTGAATTTATTTTCCTCTGAAGAAATGCATGACATAAAGTATTTTTTTATTAAATCTTCATGTTTTTTAAGGGCTTCCTTGAATGTCAAAACTTCTACTTCGTCATTATTTATTATTTCGAATGTGTTTATTTCATTTAAAGGAGTAGTTTGATCTAAGTTTAATTCTGACACGTCAACAAAGATTCCTATTCCGTATTTGAAAGAAGGCATTTCTAATGCCTTGAAGCTACTGAAGGCAGAAATCCTTTTATTTAAAAGCCACTCTGGCTCATTTAATTTTTTCGATAGTTCTTTTACAGTGTTTTCGTTTAACATTTTAATAAAGTATTTATCCGACTGTTCCTTCCATCTCTAATTCTATTAATTTGTTAAGTTCGACAGCATACTCTAATGGCAACTGCTTGACAATAGGCTCAATAAAACCAGAAACAACCATTTGCATAGCCTGTTCTTCAGTTAAACCTCTTGACATTAAATAGAAAATTTGCTCTTCTCCAATTTTTCCAACAGAGGCTTCGTGTGCGATATCTACCTTATTCGTATCTATTCTCATGAATGGGAATGTATTTGAAACAGATTCGTCATCAATTAGTAAAGCATCGCACACTACTGAGCATTTTGTGTTTTTTGCATTTTTGGTTACTTGAACAGAGCCTCTATAAGAACTAATGCCGCCGCCTTTACTTATACTTTTTGCTTTTATTGTTGATGTTGTGTTTGGCGCTGCGTGAATAACTTTAGATCCTGTATCTTGATTTTGCCCTGGGCCTGCAAATGCAATTCCTAATGAATCTGATTTTGCTCCTTCACCAATTAAAACAGAACAAGGATACAACATTGTGGTTTTGGAGTTGTGGACTATTAGGCCATTAGCTATAAAATTATGAAAATTTTCAACCTCAATATCAAATGTTGGTTTAATGCCAAGTGGTATTATAGAAGTAACTTTTGTGAATTTTATTCCATCTAAAATATTCCAATCTATAAAATTTTTTGAATTTGAGTTGATTACAGCAATATGCGCTCCTTTATTTATTTTTTCAAGGGGCACCCAGAAAGTTTTATTTTTATCTAAAACTAAAAATGGATGATTTGCTGATGCCTCTATTATTCTTTCACCAGCAATTAATTTGTAAACTTTTTTATATCCGCTAAATATTTTGTTTTTTACAATAGCTTTTTTTATTTTATTTGTTTTTTTGTCCCAAACATAGACTTTATCTCCCTTATTAATATCTTTGATATTTTTTGGACCTTTAGGATTAGTAAATACTTTAGAATTTCCAGTCAGGCAACCATTATTGCCATTTATCCATTCAACAATTCCATTTTTTTCAACAATAGCTCTTTTGGTATTCAAATTGTAAGTATTCTTACTCCAATTTTCAACACTTGAATATCTAACTCTTGCACCTTCATGTACAAATATCTCTACACAGCCAGCATGCAAATTGCTAGAAGACGAATAAAGTGGCGATGAACAATTATGAACTGTATATCCATCAACACAATAGGTTTCATTATCTTCCACAGCAATATTATAAACTAATTCGTCATTTACTTCCCTAGATGATATTTCTCTAATTGGATAAAATGCAAAATTTTCATCGATGCCAAACATACTAGCCCTATTATGATCATTTATCTTAGGATTTATCTTAATACCAATAATGTCCCCAAATTTAATCATATGCTCACCGCTTACACCGAGAGTGTACATAGTCTGTCTATTTTCCTTTTTCCTATTTCTAGCGTTTATGAAAGCAGGGATTCCAAGTCTTAGCAATATATCTCTACATTGTCTAACCAATTTTTCAGAGACAGTATTTATCCTAAACGCCTCCTTAAATCCAGATTTGTGTCTTTGTTTGTAATAATTTCCGTCTCCTTTGAAATACGATGCAATTAAATGCTTCTGTTTATCTGGGTCTTCAAGCATCATCCATTGAGGTATATTTTTTAAATTAGCTTTTTTACCAAATACTTCAAATATTCTACAAAGCTCAGTCGAACAAACAACCACATTAGTGCCATTGTTCTTTTTATGGTGAGTTTCTATAGTTTTTTTAATTCCGAAAACAGATTTTAATAAACTTTTAACATCATCAATCAAGTCTCTCTCTTTATTACCAAATGCAAATGTGAGATAATGTCCACCAGAGATACTGCCCTCGGCTATGTAATATCCTGCTAATTTAAAGAATTCTTTAGTAGATGGTATTCTTTTCTTAACAAATTTATAACCTTGTTTTCTTCCTATCCACTTTTGAATTTCTACTTCATGGTAATCTTCTGATACAACTGTTTTGTTTATTGGAATTACTAAATAATCTCGTCTCTTAAAAAATTTAGGAAGATTCCATCTGATGTTCCATGTTTTATTCCTATCATTCTTTTTCAACCTATCGACATATAGAAATGGATGGTCTTCTGTTACTTCTAAAGTGTCCACTGAATTTCCATAGATTCTTATCTTTTTTAACGAGCCAGAATAAGGCCTTCTATAAATCTCTTTGACTTTTTTGTAGGTGCCGTCATGAGTAAGCACATTTTGGCCAGGTATAATTTCCTTTATAGGCTTATAATCTGGATTAGTGTAAATTAAGTTCCCTTCTGTAAAGCATCCTTCAACATATTGGACTTCACTATTCTTATCTGCAACTATCAAAGTATGTTCAAACTGTCCGCCTTGCTGAGCGTTCATTCTGAAATACGCTTGCAATGGAATGCTGACCTTAACACCTGGTGGTATATAGATAAAGGTTCCGCCTGACCATACTGCTGCATGTAGCATAATAAATTTATGATCGTTTACTGGAATGCATTTATTCATGAAATATTTTTTAACTAATTCTGGATATTTTTGCAATGCAACATCCATGTTTTCAAAGATAACGCCTTGGTCTTCTAGTTCTTTTTTTAGGTTGTGGTATGCCATGTTGCTATCGAACTGGAACCCCGCGCCACCCAAAGATTTTTTTTCTGCTTCTGGAATTCCGATTTTTTCTGCAACTCTTCTGACTTCTTCAGGGAGATCTTCCCACCTTTTGGATTCTTTTAGCCCTGGATCAACGTAATATGAAATTTTATCCAAATCTAATTTGCTTAAATCAGGACCCCACTTCGGTATTGAAGTTTTTTTGAACCACTCAAAACCTTGCAGTCTTTTTTGAAGCATCCATTCTGGCTCATTTTTTGAGTTTGAAATAAATCTGACTAGCTCTTCACTTAGTCCTGGCTTGGCTATATACTTATTTTCCAAAACTACTGCTTCATCATATCTTGACCTATCAATAACAAATTCTTGCATTTCCATTTCAATTATTCTCCTCAGTTACGCAGATTATCTCATTTGGGTATAATTTGCATTCTTCTGGCAAGGTTCCATATTTTTCATGAATTTTACAAAGGAGCTTACTTTTTCTTATTTTAGTGCAAAGCTGTTGAAACTCTCCGACCAAATTACCGGTTTTTAAGAAAATTTCAACAGAGCCCCTTATGTCATTTGCTGTGATCTCATCAAACTCCAGATCATTGCCTCTTTTGCCATGCAAATATTGAGAAACAGCTGCTTCTGTTAAATAGAGCTTTTTTGCTATTTCCCTTTGGGATAGGCCTTTTTCTACCAAGATTTTAGAGAATTCCCTTCTTAATGCCGGCAGGATATACCAGACTTCTATCTCTTGAGGCATGACGGCTTTCATATGTATTAACTATCGTTAATTAATGGTATATAAAGATTATTATACTAAAGTAAACAATTGTTAAACTATGAAATACTACGATAAAATCGCCTCTGGATACGATGAGCTATATGGGCGGGAGCAGGTAGAGAAAGCCAAGAAAATATTAAAATATATTAAGCCTAGAGGGGTTTTATTAGATATAGGTACTGGAACTGGGATAGCTACTAAAGAATTTGAAAAATACTGCAAATGCATTGCTTTGGATCCTTCTAAAAAGCTATTAGAACAGTATAATGGTGAGAAAGTGGTTGGAAAAGCCGAAGATATTCCTTTTTCTGATGGTTATTTTGATGTTGTTGTTTCTTTAACTGTGTTACATCATACTAATATTAAAAAGGCGTTAAAGGAAATATTCAGAGTTGTTAAAAAAGACGGGCAGATTGCTATAACAATATTGAAAAAATCCAATGTTGATTTAAGCTTGTTTAAGGATTTTAAAAAAATCGATATCGGGAAGGATTGGTTGTTTGTTAGTAGCAATAGGATCAATCAAACATACTAAATAAACCTCCTTTCTTGCTTTCTTCTTCCCTTTGTTTTTCTTTCATTATTTGTTTTTTTCCCAATACTATAAATCCTTTACCGGTTTTTCTTTCTTTTTTTAAATTAAATTTTAAATTTTCTTTTATTTTTCTGTCTCTACTTTCTACCTGCTTCAGTAATTGATTTCTGAATTGCACATTAACGTCATCAATGTTGTCTTTTGGATGATGTTTGTGTAATTTTTTTATTTCCCTTATTTTTCTTAATTTTTTTGCTAACCTTCTTTTTGTTCTAAAAAATACCAAATAAATTAATATTAATAAGACTATAACAATTATTACTAAACTCCAATAAATAAAATTTATATTTAAATTAATGCCTCTTGAAGTTAAGCGAACATTTTCAAATTTTTTATCTTTAATTTCCACATCATAAACTCCCGGCTTAACTTCCCTTGCTAGGTTAATTCTTAATTCATTATCTGGCAATATGCTTGTTTTTTTAGTAACGATAGAGGAAGTTTCTGCGCCAGTTAACCTTATTTCTATAGGCTCTGTGTATTTTATATTCCCAGTGTTTAGTATGACTAGCGTTTCATTTTCTAATCTGAAATCTAAACTATATAATTGGCCCACGTAAAGATTTGCCTCTGACCTTAATTTTGTTGTATAAGCGATTACTTTCCATACGCCTGGAGAAGCTCCTTGAGGCAATAAATAACTAATTGGAGCTCCTGATTTTACCGAATCCTGAAATACAGTCTTTCCATTATTGTCTTTTATTTCTATATTAACAAGCTCTTCAAGAAGGTCTGAAGCTTGGTCAAAAAGCAACGGCTTTATAGAGATCTCTTCTTCTGGCTTAAATACTGACTCTTCAACTTCTATTTCAATGTAAGTTGGCACCGGTATTACTTCAACTGACGTTTCTGTGTCTCCAGTATTGCCTGCTTCATCATCAACTGTGACTCTGATATTTAACTTGCCTGACTTTATATTTTCCGACAGGTCAATTTTTAGATCAAACTGCCCATTTCTTCTTACATTAGCAGTGTATGTTTGGCCTTCGATTGCTATGGTTGCTGTGCCGCCTTCTATACTTTCCTTGAGTATTGTATTGGCTGACCCAAATACTGTAATCGTGGTTCCGGGCAATGCAGATTCTTTATTTGTTTCTGCAAAGACTGATATCTCATTGATGATTGTGAATTTTACAACATTTGTGAACAGTGCCTTGTTACCGTAGACATCATTTACTTCTATGTTTATAGTGTAATCTCCTGGAAGATTGTTGATTGTGTCATAGGTATAATCTAAAATGCCTTCTGTTAATTCTACTGCCTCTATCAAATTAATTTCATTGTTTGACAATAAGTAGATAGTTGCAATTCCATTTAATACGTCGCCATTTAATTTTTGCACCTTTCCTTTTAATTCTAAAGGCTTGCCTAACTGGATTAGATTGTTTTCCAATGAGAAAGTTCCATTTAGCTCTTCTGTTATTTTAAAGTTGTTTGTTTTTGCTTGTTCTACCAAAATATTATCCGAGATTATTGATGCGATTACTGCACAATCGCCTTTCATGGACAAAGGAACAGCCAGGTTTTCTTTAATATCTAGTTTTTCACCTCTTCTCAATGTAAGGTACCGTATTAATAAGGGGATTTTTTCTTGACATTGAAGCTCTAATTGAAATTTTCCTCTTAGATCCTTATCTTGTATAATGTAGCCTGATATTTTTATGTCATCTCCTAAGTTATATGTATTTGATTCTGTATTGTCTAGAAGTATTAGGCCAAAAGCAGACTGGGCGAGCAGTATGCAGACCATGACAATTGCTCCTTGTTTCATATTAATTTCAATTCATTAGATTGTATTTAAACTTTGTTCTTAGTTAACTTTAAATAGATAAATCCAATTGGATAATTTATGAAATACAAGGAATTGAGGCATTCAGCTGCACATGTATTGGCACAGGCTGTAAAGAGCATTTATCCCGACGTTAAACTTGCCATCGGGCCTCCTACTGAAGATGGATTTTATTATGATTTCGAATCTAAAAAACCATTTACCCCTGATGATCTAGAAAATTTTGAAAAAAAGATGCAGGAGATTATTAATAAAAATTACAAGTTTGTTAAATCAAAGAAAACCAGAAAAGAAGCTGAAAATATCTTAAGAAATGAGCCATATAAACTAGAATTGTTAAGAGATCTTCCTGACGATAATATTACTTTCTATACTGATGGAGATTTTGTTGATTTATGTGCTGGCCCGCATGTTAGTTCTACTGGCGATATAAAGGCGTTTAAACTGCTTAAAATTGCCGGCGCTTATTGGAGAGGAGACAGCAGAAATAAACAATTGCAAAGGATTTATGGAACTGCTTTCCTAAGCAAAAAAGAATTAGACGAATATTTGAAGATGCTTCAGGAAGCTGAGAAAAGAGACCATAGAAAACTAGGCGAAGAGCTTGAATTATTCTTCTTTAGCCCTGTTGCTCCTGGCGCCCCTTTTTGGCTGCCTAAGGGAATGATTATTTTTAAAGAACTTGAGAGATACTGGAGAGAGATTCATGACACAAATGGTTATTTTGAGATATCAACTCCGATAATGGTTAAGGAAGAAGTGTTTAAGAAAAGCGGACATGCAACACATTATGCTGAAAATATGTTTGGCTTGAATGTTGAAAAGGAGCAATTTTATCTGAAGCCCATGAACTGCCCTGAAGGGGCTATGGTTTATTCATCTAGGTTAAGAAGCTATAGAGACTTGCCTATTAGATTAAGCGAGATTGGAAGACTGCATAGAAATGAATTAATGGGCGTTTTAGGCGGAATGTTTAGAGTAAGACAGATAACTATGGATGACGCCCATCTCTTTTGCACTGAGGAGCAATTATTTGATGAGATAAGCAACGTTATTAAGATTATAAAAGATTTTTATAAATTGTTTGAGTTAGAGCCGAAGTATTTTTTCTCTACTATGCCAGATAAAGCTCTTGGCGATGTTAAAATATGGCAGAAGGCTGAGAAAGCGCTAGAAGAAGCTTTAAAGAAGAATAAGCTAAAGTATGAAGTTAAAGAAAAAGAAGGCGCGTTTTACGGACCAAAGATTGATATTTATGTAACTGACTCTTTAGGGAGAGAGTGGCAGCTTGCTACAATCCAGCTTGATTTTAATTTGTGCGAGAGGTTTAATTTAACTTATGAAGGAAAAGACGGAAGAAAACACAGGCCTGTTGTGATTCATAGAGCTATATTCGGCTCATTTGAAAGGTTTATAGGTATATTAATAGAGCATTATGCTGGCAAATTCCCTTTATGGCTAAGCCCTATTCAGGTTAAGGTATTAACATTAACTGACAAGAATAAAAAATATGCTAAAAAGATTTATGAGATGCTTAAGGAGAATAGGATTAGGGTTGAGTTGGATGATAGGCCAGAGAGCATGGGCAGAAAAGTTAGAGATGCGCAATTAGAAAAAATTCCATATGTTTTAACTGTTGGAGATAAAGAAGAGAAAAATAAAGGCGTTGCCGTAAGAACAAGAGATGGAAAAATAAAGTTTGGAGTGAAAATTGAGAAGTTTCTTAAGTATGTTTTAGATGAGATTGAGAAAAAGGTATAGGCTAATAATCCTTAAATATAGGTATTAATTTTATTGCCACATGCAAATCTTGTTCCCTTACCCAGAACCCAGAAAAGTACAGAATGCATTACTGACCCAGATAAAATCCTGCGTTGAAAATAAACAGAATTTAATTGTTCATGCGCCAACTGGTCTGGGGAAAACTGCTGCTGTGCTTTCAACTACATTGCCTTATGCTATTGAGAATAACTTGACTGTTTTTTTTATTACACCAAAACATAGCCAGCACCACATAGCCATTGAGACCTTAAAAGAAATAAAAGCCAAATTCAATCTGGATTTTCAAGTTGTTGACTTTATTGGAAAGAAACATATGTGCTTACAGGCCGGAGTAGAATTAATGCCCAATGGGGAGTTCCATGACTATTGCAGAGATTTAAGAAAAAAGAAGGCGTGTGATTTTTATCTTAATTTTGATGACAGAGTCAGAAAATCAATGTGCTTAAGACAAATCAAAGGCCCTTTGCACGCAGAAGAGCTTATCTCTGTTTGTAAAGTCCATGCTGTATGCCCTTATGAAATTGCAGGGTTGGTTGGAAAAGGGGCGATGGTAATTATTGCAGATTACCACCATATTTTATCGCCTTCAATTAGGAATTCTTTATTTAATAGGATCCAGAAAAATTTATCAGAATGCATTGTTTGTTTTGACGAGGCGCATAATGTGCCTGATAAATGCAGGGATTTGATGACGACTGGATTATCTTCTATAACTATTGATAATGCGCTAAAGGAAAACAAAACGTTTAATTTTGATTATGAAAATGAGTTGTTTGATATAAAGAATAATCTTGCCAACTTAGTTAGTAAAATCCCGATAGAAAAAAATGAGGCTCTGGTTAAAAAAGAAGACTTTACTGCTGAAAAAGGCCTGATAGCTCCATTAAGAGAGGCTGCTGAAATAGTCAGGGAAGAGCAAAAAAAGTCTTATTTGGCTGCGGTAGCGTATTTTCTTGAAGCCTGGCTTGGCCCTGACAAGGCGTTTACACGAATTATTTCCAGAAATTTTACAAGACATGGAAAACCATACTTAAATCTAACCTACAAATGCTTGGATCCTTCACTTTTGATTTCCCAATTAGATGCTAGCTCATTAATATTTATGTCAGGAACTTTAACTCCAACGCCTATGTACTTGGATTTATTAGACTTGGACGCTAGAAAAACTATAACCTCTGAATACAAAGATCCGTTTCCGAAAAGCAACAGATTAAGCTTGCTAGTGCCATCTACAACGACAAAATACTCAAAGAGAGATGAAGCAATGTTCAAGAGGATATCTAAAATATGCTCTGACATGGCTAATGCGATACCTGGCAATGCTGCTATATTTTTTCCTTCTTACAGCGTGAGAGATAGTGTTTATTACTTTTTTAAGCATGAGGTTAATAAAAAGATTTTGCTGGAAGAAAGGGGCTTAAACAAACATGAGAAGCAAGAGACAATAGACAGATTTAAATCTTATAGCAATGAGGGGGCTGTGTTGCTCGGAGCTTCTTCCGGGAGCTTCGGCGAGGGAATTGACCTGCCTGGCAACTTGCTTAAAGGAGTAATTATTGTTGGACTGCCATTGGCTAAGCCTGATCTGGAAACCCAAGAACTGATTAATTACTATGATGAAAGATTTTCCAGGGGATGGGACTATGGATATATTATTCCTGCGATAATCAAAAGCTTGCAGAATGCCGGGAGATGCATAAGATCTGAGACTGACAAAGGATGCATTATTTATCTAGATGAAAGATATGCCTGGGATAATTACAAAAAATGTTTTCCTGCAGATGCTAATTTTGAGATTACTAAAATGCCTGTTGAGAGGATCAAGGATTTTTTCAATAAAAGTTAAGAAGATTCTTCTTTAGCCTTTTCTTGATTGCTTTCTTTTTCTGATTTGCTCAGAATGTCTTCTACGCCAATTTCTTTTGCTGCAAAAGTGCTAACAACATCAATATAATATTTGCCTTCATCTAGCTTGTATACCAATGGCTTTTTTCTGAATATGTCTATTAGGTTAAGCTCGAATTTCCCGGGATGGATAACTTTAATATTTTCCAGATCTAAGATTATTGGAGATTCCTCATTTTCTATCCCAATGATTTCCTTAACATCTTTTTCCATCTGAGTTTTATCATCGTCAGATAGATTTTTCGTTAATGCTTCTGCTTCTTTCTTGGACTCCTGCTTTATGAAGAAAAAGAACTTTCCTCCGCATTTATTACAACCTTTTAACAATACATCGCTGCCATCAGCATAGAATGTATTGCACCTCACACATTGATGTGGCATGATTCAAATAGTTGCGTAATGAACTATATAAATATTTCCTAAGGCTTACCATCTGTGAAGGTTTAAGAAAGCTTTTATCTCATCCATGTATGAATAGGTTTCTTCGTATAATTCATTTTCCAAATCTTCTATTCTTGACCTTATGATGAATTTTTCATAAAAACCTCGAAGGAATCTCATAAAACCAGTCTCCCATCTGTTTTCATAGTCTTTTAGAATATACGCCTTGACCTTTAATTCAACTTCTCCCTTGTCAGTTTTTATTTTTATGCCGCCTCTTTCTATTTCTACTTTTTCTAAGCCACGAACGAGGAAACTGGTTTCTATAACAAATTTAAAATAATCGTTTATTTTTCTTTCAGCATACCATCGAATTTCTAGATGTTTTGAGCCTCCGCCTGTGTCTTCATCTTTGTATTCTTTTTCCTGAAAATCGTAATTGCGCAATTCAAACCATCTATAGAGCAATTTGTATAATTCTTCTAACGAGAAAATTGACTTATCTTTGATTTTAACGTTTGGAACTATAGTATCCCTTTGGACCATATTTTTAAATACATGAGTTTTATATATAAATATTGTTATTTGGTGAACTGTAAGGTAAACAAAATATGAGAGCTGTTGTTATACATCGATGGGACGGAAATCCTAATAGTGATTGGTACCCTTGGCTAAAAAATGAGTTAGATAATAAAGGGTTTAAAGTTAAAATTCCAACAATGCCAAACACTTCTGAACCTAAAATAAAAGCCTGGGTGTCTCATTTAAAGAAAATTGTTGGCGAATTAGACAATGAAACTTATTTTGTCGCACATAGTATTGGTTGCCAAACAGTTATGAGATTCTTAGAAAAAGAAAATTATAATGGTAAAATAGGCAAAATGGTTTTTGTTGCAGGTTGGTTTAAGTTAGATAATTTAGAAGATGAAGAAGTTAAAGGGATAGCTAACCCTTGGACAAATACTCCTATTAATTTTAATAAAGTCAAAGAAAAGATAAGTAAGATAACCGTATTTTTGTCTAGTAATGAGCCTTATGGATTTATAAATGATAATGCAAGGATATTTAGAGAAAGGTTAAACGCAAAGGTTATCATTTTAGAGAACAGGGGGCATTTCACAGAAGATGATGGCATAAAAAAATTGCCAGAAGTGTTAAAAGAAATCTAAAATAGACGGCAACAACTTAACATTATTTGTTTATCAATGAGAGAACTTTTTTTGCTTCTGCTATTAACTCATCTGTTTCATCCTTGACCTTTCCTCTTGTCTTGTTGATCTTATCTTTTATTATCAAATCTTCGTATACTTTTCTCAGGACGTCTCCAAGTTTTCCCTTGAACTTACGTTTATAGTCTGTTTCAACATAGCCTTTGAATCTAACATAAATTTCTGCCCTTTTATTTAACCATCTCCAAGTCCTGATATCAACATCTATGTGAAGCTTAAAATAATCGTCTATTTTTTTATATGCTTCCCATTCCAGCACTTGTTCTTGGCCTTCTGGTTTGTCACTGCTTGTAATGCCCTTTTCACTAAAATTGTAGCCGTTTTCAGAGAACCAAGGAATTAAACTTTTGTAAAGCTTTTTAACATCCACTTCACCCTTTACTCTTAGTTCTTCTCCAAAAAAAGTTTTGTTTCCAACTACGGAATATATACCCATAAGAAAATAATCAATTTGTTTGTATATAAAGATTTATTTTTTTACCAGAAGGGATTTGAAGTGTTCTATTAAAGCCGGCTCTGTTCTTACGACGTCTTTTATAGTTAGCAGGCCAACTAGCTTGCCGTTTTTGATTACCGGAAGTCTTCTAACATCTTCTCTAAGCATTTTCTTTATTGCATCGTGAAGGTCTGCATCTGGAGTGATTGTAATCATACCTGTTGACATTACGTCTTTTATTTTTGTTTTTTTAATGTCCAGCTCCTTTCCCACTGCGCCTTCTACAATGTCTTTTTCAGTGATAATACCAACTAATTTGTTGTTTTCTTTGACTACAAGGCACCCAACGTTATTAGACAGCATCTTTCTGGCTGCCTTTGGCAGAAGTTCGTCTTTTGAGGTTATAACTGGGTGTCTGCTCATTGCTTGCGATACCTTGATTCCTAATTTTGTTTTTGTCATGCTAGCAATTTATAATACGATAATTGGGTTTATAAATTTTGGGAAACCTTAAATATTTGTTTTATTGAATTATTAGTTATGGATTTTAAAAAAATAGAGAAGAAATGGCAGAAGAAATGGGAGAAATCCAAGATATTTCAAGTAAAAGAAGCTTCTAAAAAAAAGTTTTTTACATTAGAGATGTTCCCGTATCCCAGCGGAAGTGGTTTGCATATGGGCCATGCTTTTAATTACATCGTTGGTGATATTTATGCACGATTTATGAGGATGAACAAGCTCAATGTCTTATACCCAATGGGCTATGATTCGTTTGGCTTACCTGCAGAGAATGCAGCACTGAAGGAAAAAATACATCCAAAGAAATTCACTGAAGATGCAATAAAAAATTTTATTTTGCAACAAAAATCTCTTGGGTTAAGCTATGACTGGAGCAGAATGATAAAGACGTCTTCCCCAGATTATTATAAATGGAATCAATATTTCTTTTTGAAGTTTTTTGAAAATGGATTGGTTTATAGAAAAAAATCAAACGTTAATTGGTGTGCAAAATGCAATACTGTACTAGCTAATGAGCAAGTACATGGCGGAAGATGCTGGAGGCATCCTGAGCAAGAAGTTGAAATAAGAAGATTAGAGCAGTGGTTTATTAAAACTACTAAATATGCGGATGAGCTTCTTGAAGGTATTGAAAAGCTTGAGTGGCCTGAGAGAATAAAACTAATGCAAGAGAATTGGATTGGAAGATCTGAAGGTACTGAGATTTTGTTTGAAATTCCTTATGAGAAAGAAACAAATTTTGTTTTGTTGCACGGATATACTGGCTCTCCAGAGAGAAATTTCTTTCCCTGGCTGAAAAAAGAACTTGAATTAAAAGGACATATGGTTTTAGCTCCTTATTTGCCGAATACAAAAAGCCCTAATATAAAAGAGCAAGTTGAGTATGTCTTGAAAAATTGCAGATTTGATGAAAATACTGTTTTATTGGGGCATAGCCTGGGAAGCGCTGTTGCATTAAAAATTATTGAGAGGCTAAATGTTAAAATCAAAAAATTAGTCTTGGCTGCTGGTTTCTGCGAGCCTAAATCTTTAGATAGGCAACAGCCATTTGAGAAAACATTTGACTGGAAATTTGATTTTCAAACCATTAAAAGAAATGTTGATGAAATTATCATATTGAGGGCTAAAAACGATAGCGCTGTTCCTAAAGATAGGGCTGATAGTTTGAAGAAGAAAATCGGCGGGGAGATTATTGACTTTGTAGCTGAAGATGATCATATTTGCGGAAAGGAAGAGCCTTTTGTTCTGAATGCCTGTTTAAGAAGGTGGCCGATATTTACAACAAGAGCGGATACTTTGTTTGGCGTGACATTTATGGTTATTTCCGCCCAGCATCCTGGATTAATGTCTATTGTTACTGAAAAACAGAAAAAAGATATTGAAAAGTTTTTGCAGAATATTATGTCAACTAAACAAGAAGATCTGGATAAATTGGAGAAAGAAGGTGTTTTTACTGGCAGCTATGCATTGCATCCTTTAACCAATGAGAAAATTCCGATTTGGGTTGGAAATTTTGTTTTGGCTGATTATGGGTCTGGGATGGTGATGGCTGTTCCAGCGCATGACCAAAGAGATTTTGAGTTTGCAAAAAAGTATGATCTGCCTATTAAGGTTGTTATTCGTAGCGATGAAAAGAATTTTGATAAAGCATATGAAGGCCGGGGTGATTTAATAAATTCTGATGGTTTTAATGATATAACCAGCGAGGAAGCTAAGGAAAAGATTACAAAAGAGCTTGAATCAAAAAAATTAGGGAAGAAAACTGTTCAATATAAATTAAGGGATTGGCTTATTTCCAGGCAAAGATACTGGGGAACTCCTATACCGATTATTTATTGCGAAAACTGCGGCATTGTTCCTGTGCCTGAGAAAGATTTACCTGTGTTACTGCCTGAAAAAATCATGTTTGGGAAGGGGAATCCGCTTGAAACAAATAAAAATTTTGTTAATGTGAGATGCCCAAAGTGCAAGTCAAAAGCAAGAAGAGAGACTGATACTATGGATACGTTTTTTGATTCTTCATGGTATTTCTTGCGCTATATTGACAATAAAAACAAGAAAAAGCCGTTTGAAAAGAAAAAAATAGATTACTGGATGCCTGTTGATCAATATATCGGAGGCGCAGAGCATGCAGTTATGCATTTAATTTATGCTAGATTTTTTGTTAAGGCATTAAGAGACTTGGGTTTCGTTGATATTGACGAGCCGTTCTTGAGGTTATTTAATCAAGGAATGCTACATGGTGCAGACGGCTTTGTTATGTCGAAATCCAGAGGAAATGTTGTGCTTCCTGAAAAAATAAGCGATAAGTATGGGATAGATACTGCGCGTTTGTTTTTGGTTTCAATTGCTTCTCCCGACAAGGATTTGCTGTGGAGTGATGAGGGCATTGAAGGAAGCTTTAGGTTTTTGAATAAGATTGCGAATTTAGTTTATAAAATAAAAATAGGAAAAACTAGCGAGAGATTTGCTCATAAACTGAATAAGACAATAAAAGAACTGACTGAGGATATCGAAAATTTCAGGTATAATCTTGGGGTCATTAAGCTTAGGAGCTTATTTGATTCTCTTGAAAATGAGATATCTAAGAAAGACTTGGGGGGCTTGATTAAATTATTAGCGCCTTTTTGTCCTCACTTGGCTGAAGAATTCTGGGAGAAAATCGGAAATAAGCCTTTTGTTTCTATGGCAGAATGGCCTAAGGCTGATGTGGATAAGGTTAATGAGGTGTTTGACAAGGTTGATGAAGTTGTTGATAAAACTCTTTTAGATATAAATAATATTTTAAGGATAATAAAGGAAAAACAGAAAAAAGATATTGAAAAAATTTACCTTTATGTTTTACCAAAAGAAAAAGAATTTTACTCTGAAGAAGAGCTAGCTAAGAGAACTGGGGAGCAAGTAAAGGTTTATGCTGTTAATGAGAAAGATAAATATGATCCTGAAGGCAAAGCTGCTAAAGCTAAACCTGGCAAGCCTGCTATTTATGTGGAGTGATTATGTAAAATGTTCATAGGTCATTCTTAATCCATCTTGCAATTTAATTTTTGGAGCCCATCTAAGTAAAGTTTTTACTTTGTTTATGTCCGCCAATGTATTTTTTGGTTCAATAACTTGCGGTCCATGAATTGGCTTTATACTCTTATTGCTTAATTTGATTAGATTTTCAGTTATTTGGTTTACAGAAAAATTATTTCCTGAGCCTATATTAAATGCCTCGCCAAAACATTCTTTGTTATTTGCTTTTGAGGCTAAGACGTTTACTTCAACCACATCTGAAACATATGTAAAATCTCTGGTTTGATTTCCGTCCCCGTTTATTGTTGGCTGGGTATTGCTCGATATTAATTTAATGAATTTAGGGATTAAACAAGCATAACCTCCGTCTGGGCTTTGTCTTGGGCCGTATACATTAAAGTACCTTAGGTTTATTGTTTCTATTTTGTACAATTTGTGAAATAACGTGCAGTAATGTTCTCCGATAAGCTTGTGCAATGCGTAAGGAGACATTGGATTCGGCGTGAACGTTTCTTGCAGAGGCAGCTTGTCTTGATCCCCATAAATAGATGAACTGGATGAGAAAATAAAACGCTTTGCATTAAATTTTTTGCATAAATTAAGAAGGTTTATTGTTCCGTTCACGTTTGCATTGTGAGTTTCTATTGGATTTTGAATTGAAAATTGAACCCTTGGCAATGCTGCTACATGAAAAACTGTCTCTATTTTGTTTTCTTTGAAAATATTCGTAAGATCTTCGCATATGCTTTTTTTATAAATTGTGAGGTTTTGATTGTTATTATGCTGTTCTAGATTCTCTTCTTTTCCCAATGAGAAATCGTCTATTACAATTACTTTTTGGTTTTGCTCTAATAGTTTATCAACTAAGTGGCTGCCAATAAACCCTGCTCCTCCTGTTACCAAAACATTCATAATTGAGAAACTGAAATGGGCAGTTTATAAATATTTATATTAAGTTATTTTTTTCTTTTTATTGATATAGTGTAGTATCCTATTAATAATATGATAGTTAGTATTATGTTTATATTTGTAAATACCGGGAAGTTTTCTTGAAGTTCTTTACAGATAATTTGATCAGGATAGTTATCTGCTGGATTTCTAGCTAGGCATTCTTGCTCGTAACTGCGGCTGTCAGATTGATCCTTATTTATCCAATCGATGAGTTCGCAGCCAGTATAAGTGTTATCCTCGCTATCTTGATAGTTTGTTATTTGTTTTTGACAGAATCCATCTTCATCAGGATCATTATCATAAAGACCGTCACAATTCCACGTGCAATCTAGATTTTCCCTGCACCTTCCGCCAATCCATTCACATATTCTTCCTCTCATTCCAGAATTTCCTGCGCAAACATTTGCGTTGCAGTCAAATTCGTTTTCATAATCTTCACAGTGGTTAACGTCTGCGTTGCCACCAGTGCATTTAGTGCAAGGTTCGCCTATAAGTCCGCCTATAAGTCCTGGAGTATAATAGCAATTTCCAAAAGCAGGACATTGATATGAACATTCCCTCTGTGAGCAGGAATTTCCATTAAAGCTATTGCCTTCGTTACATTCATTACAGTTACCACATGATCTTCCTCCTGGTCCGTCGTCAGACGTATCTTCGCAACCTGAAACATTTAGCTGACATTCATTTAGTTCATCAGAAGCAATGCAATCCAAAGTTCCAACCCATGTGGATTTAACCTTGGAACATTCATCTATTTCGTCAAACCAGACTATATTGCCACCTGTGTCTTTATCACAATACTCTCCTGGGTCCAACTCTCCATCCCCACATTGCTGCGCATTAACTATAAAAGGCAATAGTAAAAGTGAAATTACAGTTATTGTTAATATTATTTTGTTACTCATTTTGTTAACCTAAGTACATGTTTCACAAATGCATGTTGAAGTATCAATTATTAAACAATTGCTTCCACAAAATAAACGTTGTCCTTGTGCAGGATCTCCCCTCCACTCATTCCCCTGCCTATTATGGTCACTACATAAATACTTATTACCAGGCAACACATCGTCATTGGTGCCTGACGTCCCATCTGGTCCAACATCACAAACCTCTCCTGTATCTATGTCGTCATCGCCACAAACGTCTGGCTCATCTTCCCTTGAAACAGATAATATTCCGAATTCTTGGTTTAAATCTTTTGAAATAAAGTCCCTTCCATTAAAAGTTACAACGAAGTAATAATCTCTAGGATCATTGCCCATATCGTCATCACCATCATAGGTCCAATGGGCCCGCCATTGCTGAATTGGATAGGTGCCTGTAAATGTTGCTACAAGATCATCAAAAACAGGATCGTCTTCGTATAACTTATATGTGGCTAGCCCAGAACATTCTGATGTTCCAAACATCTTCATATTTACTATGGCCCCGTTGCCAACTGTGTTTATTCCCCTTCCACTTAGGTCAGTCCAATGAGAGTCTGTAATGACGCATCCAGGCTTACAGCAAATTTTTCTTGTGTATATTGATGAATCCGCGGTACAATCTGCTACATGCGCGTTTGTATCTCCTGACAATGTCCCGAAACATTCTGCTTGCGGATCAAAAGTTTGGCAATCGTCTCCTGCCCCTGTATTTGGTACATAGCCGCATCTTAAGTTGCTATAGCAGAGAAATTCGTAGCCATCTGTTAGACCTGCTTGCCTATTCCATTCTTCAGCATGGGCATTATCTCCATCTGGCGATGTGGCAGATATTCTTAGAATGGCGTTTACTGGTTGGGCTGATTCGTCTGCTGGATCAATTGGTCTATCATTTGCGTCCCTACAAGCTCTATCAAAAAATATTGCATCATCCCAGCAAACTTTAACATTATAAATCTCATCATTTTGGGTTGCTGAGAAAGCAGCATGAGCGTTTTCTGTATCTGACATCCTATAGACAATTTTACGGGTATCATCTTGACAAGCATCTTCACCGATACTTACTGCCCTACCAGTTATTCCTATTAAATCCAAGTTATAATAATAGCTGTATCCGACTAATAGGATAAAAATAAATAAGATTGTTAGTTGTTTGTCTATTGTATAATGGGCCACACTTATCTCCCTCTTTTATATGTTATATTTTTATTTAGATTATATAAAAATGTTCCTGTCCTTAAAAGAAACAGATTGTTACCGAAAACTATATAAAAAGAATAAAATGGTTCAATTTAAGAGGAACGACAATGATAGAACTTGGCGGTAATATCAAATTAATTAATTTTGAGGCAATAGAGCCTGCGTTGTTAATAGTAGTAAAGAAAATTGTTGGGAATTATACAAAAAAGATTTCTGAAACAATTAAGGATTTTAAGTCTATAGAAGTTAGTTTGGAGAATAAGGAAAAAAATAAGATAAAAGTCAAGATAGAGGCTTCTGAAACAAAGGAATTTGAAGCTGAAGATAAAAATTTATTCTTTGCACTTGATAAAGCCCTGGGGGCTGCTTTGAAAGGTTAATTTGTAATTTTTAAATAACCGATGTTACTATAAAAATACAGACGCGACTAAACGATATACAATTCTCTATAAAGAGGGCATTTAAACATTCAATAGCTTTATAAATTAGCCATTAATATGAATTTGCTATGGTAAAAAGAACAGGCGGACCTAGGAGAAAGACTAGATATAAGTTCAGCAAAAGGAGAAATGAAAGGGGAAAAATATCTATTAGGATGTATCTGCAGCAATTTAAGGAAGGAGATAGAGTGTTGATGAAGCTTGAACCTTCTGTGCACGAAGGACCATATTTTAGGAGATATCATGCCAAGGTAGGCGTAGTAAAAAGAAAACGCGGAAGCTGTTATGAAGTCAGCATATATGATGGAAATAAAGAAAAAACCCTTGTAGTTCATCCTGTTCACTTGATAAGGCAATAAAATGGCAGACATTGAAATTTTAAACGAAAATCCATTAACTTTGGCAGAAGCAAAAACGCTGATGGAAAAAATAGAGAAGAGAGACAAGGAGCTATCAGAAAAAGCCAAGAGGACTAATGACTACTTGAGTAAGGTCACTAAAAAGTCTGTGCAAGAAATTGCTTCAATAAAAAAGAAACTGGAAGGTTTGGATAATAGGCTAAAGGCCAAGCATATTACAAAGATTATCGATATACATCCAAAGGATCTTGACAGTTTGAAGGTAGTATTAAGCGGAGATGGAGTAACATTAAAGCAAGAAGATTTACAAAAGATATTAGAATGCCTGAAATGATAAATGCAAAGAGATATCAGAGAGGAGAAAGCAATTACATTGGATTTCCTCCCGAATGGCTACCCATTCGATACAAGACCAATGTTCAAAAAGACCCCTATAGCGCAAGCTTTAGGCAATGATCACTTTATTCTACTTGAATTAGTACCAAAGAAAGGTGTTTTTTTGCAGCCTTATGAAGGAGTTTATGTTGGAGAAGGCAAAAGGGACAAGATTCATCATGTAGTTGGCAAGATACCATATGAAAAATTAACCGAAACTGCTAAAGGAGAACTGGACTTTGTGATTAAGGACTTGGTTGAGAAAAATGAGAAGAGATTTGTGGATTTTTTCAATACTGCTGGTCCGATAAATACAAGGAGACATCAGCTAGAGTTGCTTCCTGGCGTAGGAAAGAAACATATGTGGGAGATAATTGAGAAGAGACAAGAAAAATCATTTGAAAGCTTTGCCGATATTAAGGAGAGAATTAAATTACTTCCAGATCCTAAAAATGCGGTTATTAAGAAGATAATTAGTGATTTAAAGGGAGAAGATAAGCATAGGTTGTTTCAATAAGTTTTAAAAAGGCAAAATTTCTCAGAGTTTGATATGGCAGAAATGAAGCAGATTGTGAGAATTATAAATGCTGATATACTTGGCAATAGAAAACTGAGGATGGCTTTGACATCTGTGTATGGGATTGGTTTTTCATTTTCCAATGCCGTATGCAATACTCTTGGGTTAGAGCAAGAAAGACCTGTTGGCACACTGTCCAATGAAGAGATTAAAAATATAGAAGACGTGATAAAGAATCCTTCCAAGTATAATGTACCTTCTTACTTGTATAACAGAAGAGGAGATGTTGAGAATGGTGAGGATAAACACATTATTACTTCGGACCTTAGATTAAGCAAAGAATTTGATATAAAAAGATTGAAAAGAATTAAGTCTTACAGAGGAATAAGGCATGCTTTGGGCTTACCAGTTAGAGGACAAAAAACCAGGTCCAACTTTAGAACTGGCAAGGCAATCGGCGTATCGAAGAAGAAAGCAATAGCCAGAACAAGAGCTAAGGATGGGGGCACTAAGTAAAATGGGAGATCCTAAAAAACCGAAGAATAAATTTTCTCGCCCGAGTCATCCCTGGCAAGGCAAAAGAATTGAAGATGAGAAAAAAATAGTTAATGATTATGGATTAAAGAATAAACAAGAAGTCTGGAGAGCAGAATCTTTTTTGAAGAAATTAAAAAAGCAAGCAAAATTATTAATCGCTTCTAGAACCGAGCAAGGCGAGATTGAAGCTAAGCAGCTTATAGAAAGGCTTGTTAAGTTAAATTTAATCGGAAAGGATGCAAAAATAGAAGATGTTTTGGACATAAGTTTAGAATCTGTGCTGGATAGGAGACTACAAACACAGGTGTATAAACTTGGCTTGTCAAAAACAATAAACCAAGCAAGGCAGTTTATTGTGCATAGGCATATTGCTGTTGATGGAAAAATTGTGACAGTGCCGTCATATCGTGTTTGCCATGATGAAGAAGGAAAAATTGGCTTTTGGTCTGCGTCTAACCTAAATGATGAAGATCATCCAGAAAGGATTATCAAGAAAGAGGTTAAACAAACAACCAAGGTTGAAAATGAATTAAAAGAACCAGAAGAAAATCTTGAAAGTGAAATTGAAGAAGAAAAGATCTTGGAATAAAAAATTTTGGAGAATTTGAGGAGGAAATTTTAATGGTTGATAAGACAACAGAAAAAGTAATTGAACTAATGAAAATACCAGAAAGAATTAGAAATATCGGAGTTTGTGCGCACATATTTGTTTTGATACTTCAAAGCAAAGTGTAGAGATCATGGAAATAAATTAGTTTAACAACTAATTTGCCACTGAGACTACATTCTCCGACAATCTTCTTTCGGGCGCTGGAATGATTTCAGAAGAGCTAGTTGGAAAGCAATTAGCTCTGGATTTTCGTGAAGATGAGCAAGCCAGAGGCATCACAATTGATGCTGCTAATGTTAGCATGGTTCATGAGTATGAGGGGCAGTCATATTTGATCAATTTGATTGATACACCTGGACATGTTGATTTCGGTGGCGATGTTACCAGGGCTATGAGGGCTGTTGACGGCGCGATTGTTCTTATTGATGCTGTAGAAGGAATTATGCCCCAAACCGAAACTGTGCTGCGACAAGCTTTGAGAGAAAGAGTAAAGCCGGTGTTGTTTATTAACAAGGTTGACAGATTGATTAAAGAAGTTAAACTGACTCCTGTGCAGATGCGAGAGAGGTTTATCAAAATTATAAATGAGGTTAATAGGTTTATTGCACAGATAGCGCCTGAAGAGTTTAAGCAGAAATGGCAAGTATCTGTACAAGACGGAAGTGTTTCTTTTGGAAGCGCGTTTCATAAATGGGCTTTGTCATACTCGTATATGCAAAAATTCGGCATTAGTTTTAAGGAAGTTATTGATTCTTATCAAGAAGGAGAGAAATATAAGGAATTAACTAAAAAAGCTCCTGTACATAAAGTTATTTTAAACATGGTTATTAAACACCATCCTAATCCTAAAGAAGCACAAGCGTATAGGGTTCCTCATATTTGGAGAGGAGATCCTGAAAGTGCAGAGGGTAAAGCCTTAATAGATTGCGATATTAATGGGCCTGTTGGATTTGTGTGTACAAAAATAGAGATTGATAAACATGCAGGAGAAGTTGCTGCAGGAAGATTGTTTTCCGGTACTGTTAGACAAGGGGACGAGGTTTACATGAATTTAGCAAAAAGAAAGGTTAGAGTGCAGCAAGTTGTTATTTACAAGGGTGCGCGGCGTATTCAAGCAAACGAGGCTAATGCTGGCAATATTGTTGGAATTTCTGGACTTAAGGATGTGTTTGCTGGTGAAACTGTTTCTACTTATCCTATAGAGCCTTTTGAGGCATTGACACATTTATTTGAGCCTGTAATAACTAAATCAATTGAAGCCAAGAAAGCAAGTGATCTGGCAAAGTTGATAGAGGTTCTAAAGCAGGTGAATAAAGAAGATCCCAGCATTACTATTGAAATTAATGAAGAAACTGGAGAGAATTTAATGCATGGTATGGGCGAGCTACATTTAGAGATTATTGAGAACAGGATTAAAAGTGAGAAGGGATTAGACGTTGTTACCGGTCCGCCTATAGTTGTTTATAGAGAAACTGTTACTAAAAAAAGCGAGGAAGTTGAAGGTAAAAGTCCAAATAAGCATAACAAATTTTACATTGTTGTTGAGCCATTGGAAGATAATGTTTATGGTGCTATAAAAGCTGGTGAACTGCCTGAAGGCAGAGTTAAGAAAAATGACAAGAAATTATTGGAAATATTTAGGGATCTTGGATGGGACGCTAAGACGGCGAGGAATGTGAGAGATGTTTACAAAGGCAATTTACTCTTAGATCGAACAAGAGGAGAAGTTCATATTGGAGAAGTTATTGAAATGGTTCTTGATGCGTTTGAACAAGTGATGAGAGAAGGACCATTAGCAAGAGAGCCTGGATTAAAATTAAAAGTCAGCTTGATGGATACCAAGCTACATGAAGATGCTATCCACAGGGGTCCCGCACAAGTGTTGCCTGCAGTAAGAGCTTCTATTAAAGGAGCTATGATTAATGCGGCGCCATCGATATTTGAGCCAGTACAAATTTTGCAAATTGAGGCTCCTTCAGAATTTATGGGCGAGATAAGCAAGTTGGTGCAGAATAAACGAGGACAATTGCTCGAGATGAATCAAGAAGGTACGCATATAACTGTTAAGGCTAAACTGCCTGTCGCTGAAATGTTTGGATTGAGCAATGACTTGAGGAGCGCAACTGGCGGAAGAGGCGTGCAATTTTTAATTGACCAGAAATATGAGAAACTGCCTTATGAACTGCAACAGAAAGTTATTTCTAAGATAAGGGAGAGAAAAGGCTTGAAAATTGATGAGGACTTGGCCATTCAGGGCGAATAATCGTTAGGTGATTATTATGAAGCTTAAACCGATTATTTATCCTAAGAAAATTAAATATGTTGAAGTTAATGGAGATTACGATAAATACAATTTGGATAAGAAAAGTTTTTTATTAATTAGAGTAAAGAACAAAAAAATAGAAGTGGGAGTCTGTGATTATGATTGCAAGCTAATTAAAGCATATCGTGGAAGTAATGTAAAGGCACTTTATAAAAAAATAATTGATGATGGCTGGATAAGCGAGATGAAACATGCTGCTTATTTAGGGATGGAACTGCAGAGAGCATTTGAATGCATGAAAACTGGGAAAAAATATGTGCAGGAAGCTGCGTGAATTCGTGATTAAGATTATGGTACGTGGCTAAATTGTTCAAAATTTGTTCTCTGGTATAATTTTTATCTTTAGAGCATCTGGATTTTCAATTGCTCCAACTTCCAAAGCTCTCTTAGCAGCTTGCGCGTAATTTGCTTGGGCTTGTTTGTATTCTCTATCCAAAGTCGTTAGGGTAATTAATCGCGATTAGTCATAATAAATATGTAACTACTTTATAGAGATTAAAATAGAAAGCTTTATAAACAGAGAAAGCATTGATTTTTATTAAGAGCATAGTCCTAATTTATTAAGAAAAACTTTATAAATAGATATCAATAGACTCAAATTATTAAAAATTTTTTGAATTTGGGGGGGGATAATCACAAAAATGGCAAAGGAAAAACCACACATTAATGTTGTGTTTATTGGTCATGTTGACCATGGAAAGAGTACTACAGTTGGAAGACTGATGTACGACTCTGGAAATGTTCCAGAACAAGAAATGAGAAAGCTAAAAGAAAAAGCTAAAGAATTGGGTAAAGGTGGTTTTGAATTTGCGTTTGTTATGGATAATCTAAAAGAAGAAAGAGAAAGAGGTATTACAATAGACCTTTCTTATAAGAAGTTTGTAACTAATAAGTTTGAAATTACTATTATAGATGCTCCTGGACATAAAGACTTTATTAAGAATATGATTACAGGAAGCTCTCAAGCAGATGCCGCATTTTTAACTGTGAGTGCTGCTGAAGGAGTGATGGCACAAACAAAAGAGCATGTTTGGCTAGCTAAGACTCTTGGTGTTCAGCAAATGAATGTTTTAGTCAATAAGATGGATGTTACTAAGTATGACGAGGCTAAGTTTAATAAAATTAAAGAAGATTTAAGTACTTTATTGAAAACTGCTGGGTATAAATCAGATCAAGTTACATTTATACCAATATCTGCATTAGAAGGGGACAATGTTGTAAAGAGAAGCCCGAATATGGGCTGGTATAAAGGACCTACACTTTTAGAATTCTTTGATCAACTGAAAGTGCCTGAAAAACCTGTTGATTTGCCCTTAAGATTGCCAATACAGGATGTCTACAATATTACAGGCATTGGAGTAGTTCCAGTTGGAAGAGTTGAAACTGGAGTTATGAAAGTTGGAGATAAAATTGTAGTTGTGCCTGGAAGAGAAGGCAAGCCAGTACATGGTGAAGTTAAGAGTATAGAGATGCATCATGAGCAAATACAACAAGCAGAACCTGGGGATAATGTTGGGTTTAACGTAAGAGGTATTGGAAAGAAAGACATTGCTCGTGGAGATGTTCTCGGGCATGAGAATAATGTCCCCACTATTGTTAAAGAATTTACAGCACAGATAGTAATATTAAATCACCCAACTGTTTTAAGTGCAGGCTATACACCAGTATTCCACATACATACTGCTCAAGTTGCATGCAAGATTGAGAAGATTTTGAAGAAACTAGATCCTGCAACAGGACAGACATTGCAAGAAAACCCTGACTTTGTAAAGAACGGGGATGCAGCTATTGTTAAAGTGGTGCCTACTAAACCTCTTGTAATAGAAAAACAGTCTGATATTCCGCATATGGCAAGATTTGCTATCAGGGATGCGGGGGCAACTGTTGCTGCTGGTATGTGCATAGACTACGTTAAGAAATAATTTTTTCTTTATTTGTATATGCTTTATATATTTTTGTAGAAATGGAAATTCTTTTATACTAGTTTTGCCTTTTTGTTACAATTGGATAATGGGGGTATTTGAATGAAAAGAAAAACAAAAATTATTTTATTCTTTAGTGTGTTGGCTACTTTGATGTTTACAGCGGTTTTTGCCATTCCTCTTGAGGGACAAGTTAGACAAACTATAAGGGAATTAATTGAGAGGCAGGACATAGTTGATGATGACTTTGCATGGAGATTGGCTGGTGAACTTGTTGATGCTGGCTATAATCTTGATAGTCCTAGGTATAATCAAGCTGAGATGAGGGAGATTGCTTTGGCAATGGCTGAAAATCCTGATTATTCTCAAGAAGACTGGAGATATGTTGCTGAGCTATTGAGGATTTATTCCGATGGCATTGATACTGAAGATGGAGACGTATTGGGTCAGGTAGCATGCACGCACAAAAAGAAAGGTGTATTCTGGGACAGCCAGCCTTATGACCAATGCAGTAAAACGTGCTCAAGTTCTGGGCAATGCTATTCGTGTTGCGATGCTGCAAAAACTGCTGGCGACTACGATGATACAGAAACGAGATGGTGTAAAAGATACTGTCAAGAAAAATGGAGTGAGAATTAGGATATCCTCCTTAATTTTTTATTTTTATTCTTTTGAAATCCATTTTACCATATACTTGAATAAGTAGTGAGTTGGAATAAATACTATAATTGTTGCCAAGAGCCAATGGACAAGAAATAGTGGAATAAATGAGGATAAATTTGAGATTAGATTGTTAAAAAAATCAAAGACTCCTAATTCGCACGTGCTTCTTACACAGTTTATATTTGCTTTGGTTAATAAAAGAGTTATGATTAAGACAATTAACAAAAATGCTGATGCTCCTGCCCATGAAAATTTATGAAACTTTTTTTGATCGAACACTATTAATATTGGCACTATAAACAGAAAAAGATGGTAGAAGGTTATTATAAAACGCGCCGGGCTAATTGTAAACAAATATTCTGCAATACCAATTGTCAACCTCCCAAGAGTTAAGTAGCTTATAACGTCTATCGTCCATAACAGCTCTAAGAAAAAAGATGCTGTAAGAATTGTGCTTAATAAAAAATTATTTCTAAGGTACAATCCTAGTGTAAATAACCAGACAGTTAGTGAACAAAACCAGAGAATGCCAAAGTAATATTCTCCGAGCAAGGATGCCAGTACATTTGCAATGCCCAGTATAAAAAAAAATATTGACAACAAGATGTAATGCTTTTTATTTAGGGCCATCTTTTATATTGGATAATGAACTGATCTGGTTTTTTCTCCATAAATTGTAGGCTGGAATCTTTATATACTTCTCGTATACTCTCTGCAATCCAATCTTTAGTGGCTGCAATGATGCTCCTATGGTTGCATGTAAAAATGGTTTCCAGGTTGATAAATAGTTTACCATATCTGGGATAAATTTGTCTCTAGCGCCGTCGCCCGGTCTACAGCATAGATGTTTAATTGTTGTTTCCCAAATACGCCAAGTATCGCCATGCTCATATAATGCACCGTATACTAACGATGCCAATCCTAAACCGATTATATAAGATGATTTTATTCTTGGCCTGTTTAATCCTAAATCCGGGGTAGTTTTAACTTCGTCTGAAGGAATAGGTGAATCTAAAATTGAGGCATCTTTCGCCAGCGAAAGAAATTTCCTTGTTTTTTTCGGTTTGTTGACCATTTCTTTTATTATTGAAACTGAGTATGATCTTCTTAAACGGTCTTGGAGTCCAGTTAATGTATTTTTTGTATGCTTATGATTTAAATTGAATTCTTTTGCTAAAGAATCCGCAAGGACTTCTAGAGAGTCTTCATTTATTTTTAGAAAATCCACGTTATTATGCCATTGGCCGTAGTGAGGAAATAAAACATTTACAATCTGATTTAGATCAGAGTTTCTATGGTCTGGTAAACGGTTAAGAATTCCGTGTTCTAATCTATCAATACCTCCTCTTTCCGATGCAGAAATGGTTTTGCCATAAGTTTTTGAAATCGCGTCTTGCGTAATCTGGGCAACACCATTAGCGATTACTGTTGCTTTTTCGTCATCTAGTTTTCTCTCTTGAGATATTCTTTTGTATATGTCATATACTGATGCAAAAGCTAAGCCAAAAAGTATTGCTGCTCCATGATCATGAATTCTGTCTCTCCAGAATCCATCTGGTCCTAATGGTCCTTGCATGATATAATTTGGCAGGGTTTCATCACTCCAATCTAAATGCAAATCTCTAGTCCTATAATGATATATAGCAGTAGTTGCTTGTGCCAGCAATTGGAAAATTATGTGGGTTAACAGTGTTTTTTTTAGAGTTATTATTGAAGCCTTATTTCTATCTAATGCATTATGCATGTAAGTTAAATATCTTTGTGAGTTTATGCTTGACAATAACTCTTCTAATTTCGTAAGCTCTGCATAAGAGACTTGATTTTTATTGGTAAATATATTTGATAAAGAAGAGTGTTTACTATGCAATCTTTTTAAAAAATCAAACCAATTGCTGACATATTCTCTATAGCTATCTAAATCCATTGCGTGATGGACCGCTACTTTTTCTTTATCGTATTGCTGATCCCCGTTATGTTTTTCAGGCATTGTAAACCTTATACTCATTTAACATATTTATAAATGTTATTATTAAAAAGTAGAAAATTTAAGCGGTTAGATAGCTTTATAAATTTAATTTTGTGATGCGGGTATATGCAAAAAGCACGAATAAACCTAGCCAGTACTGACATTAATAAATTGGGCCAGATTAGTGATGCTATTCGGGAAATAGCTAAAAAAACAAAGGTTAAAATGAATGGGCCTATACCATTGCCTGTTAAAAAACTAAAGCACACTGTCAGAAAAAGCCCTGGCGGAGATGGAAAGGCTAGTTTTGATAACTTTGAGATGAGGATTCATAAAAGATTAATTGACTTGGGGGTGAATGAAAGGGCTTTGAGACTTGTAATGAGGATTCCTATTCCAGAAGGATTAAATATTACTATTGAGATGCTTGAGTAAATTTATAAACCAACTAAATTCTAAATTTTATTGTGCCGCGATCGCATAACCTGGTAGAGCCTTTCTTAGGAAGAAAGCCTCAGGAAAGAAGTTCTTTTTCCAAGGTTTTTCTTACAAGAAAAAGCTTCGGGAGATTG
>ERZ1292623.660-Hain-H51-01um-R1-660-length-35850-cov-9_pt2 | contig 31162 bp, 32 predicted proteins | sample MGYA00564398_ERZ1292623 | MGnify/ENA primary metagenome ERZ1292623 (study PRJEB36523, sample SAMEA6512633) | groundwater metagenome | collected 2019-01-07 | study: AquaDiva: Metagenomics assemblies of 32 groundwater samples
CCGGCCCGCGCGAAAGTGCCTAGCCTACGAAGGGTTCGATGATGTCCGCGAAGGCGCTACGCGCCCGGTTCAGGCGCGACTTTACGGTGCCAAGGTTGCATGAGGTGATCTCGGCGATCTCCTCGTACGACTTGCCCTCGAGTTCGCGCAGGACGAACACCTGGCGGTGATGCTCCGGCAGCGCGGCAACCGTCTGCTCCACCAGCTCGCGCAGGTGCCGCTTCCGGTACATGTCGTCCGGACGTGACGTGGTGTCCTCGAACTGAAGCGGACGCTCCTCCTCGTCCTCACTGCCCTGCATCGCCTGGAAGAACACCAGCGGATTGCGCGACCGGTTGCGCAGTTCGTTCTTGGCCAGGTTGGACGCGATCGTGTAGATCCACGTTGAAAACTTCTTGGACTGGTCGAAGCGATGCAGGTGACGGTGCACGCGAATGAACACCTCCTGCACCAAGTCCTCCGCGCGGTCGCGGTCGCCGATCGTCCGGTAGACGAAGTTCAGGAGCCGGGTTTGGTACCGTTCCACGACCTCATCAAACGCCCGCGTTTCACCGCCAAGGAAGGCGGACACCACGGCCGCGTCATCTGCGGCGTGGAGAACTTCACGGACACTCGGCGCGGCTTGGCCGGCAACCTGTATCGCGTGCTTCTTGGCGAGTCTTGGCATGTCGTCCCCTCCGTTTTGCGTTGTCCCGTCTGGTCGTGCTTCCGATCACACCGAGACTCCGTCCGGTCTGGCCCATTCCATTGCAGGCCCCGTGCCACGCTGCGTTTGGCCGAAGAATTCGCAACCGCTTGCAGCGCATTGGCTTGCGCCGTTTGTGACGCACGTCGCTGGCGGGGGCCTGTCTACTATATGAGACGTGCGTCCCGTGACTATTGGGACACGAGGCGAGCGCGGATGGTTCACCCGCCCGCGATGGCTACCGACCGAGCCTGAATCCCGCGACGAAGAGGATGGACAGGGCGGTCTTGGCGTCGACGATCTCGCCCGTTCGGATCATCTCCAGGGCGCGCGACATGGACACCGTCTCCAACGTCATGACTTCGTCGCGTTGGAGCTGTTGCTCGCCACGCGTGAGATCCGTAGCGATGAACGCGTGAATGCGCTCGTCGGTGAAGCCCGGGGTCGTGTAGAACGTGAAGAGATGTTCCACCCGACTCGAGGTACATCCCGTTTCCTCGAGCAGCTCGCGCCGAGCACACACGATGGGTTCCTCATCCCCGTCCAGTTTTCCCGCCGGGACCTCGTAGATGAAACCGTCCGCGGCGTGCCGGTACTGTCTGATCAGCAGCAGTTGCGGATCTTCGGAAGCGGGATCGCTGAGGAACGGAACGACGGCACTGGCGCCCGGGTGCCGGATCATCTCCAGGTTGGCCATCGCGCCGTTGGGCAGTTCGACCGCATCCTCGTCGACTTTGATGATGCGACCGTCGTAAACCCGTCGCGTCGACACCAGCTTTCCCTTTTCGGAGGTCACGACTCGTCCTTGGGATTGTGGAGCGTCACTGGCGCGAATGCGAGTTCCTCCAATTGGGCCCTGAGTGGCCCGGCGTCCCCAACCATGAGCACCTGCAGCGCATCCGGCGTTAGATACTCGCGCGCGGCGCGCAGCACGTCGTGCGTTGTCACGGCGCGAATGCGCTCACGATAGACATCGTGAAAGTTGTCGGGCAGCCCGAACGTGTTGAGCGTCACCAGCGCATCGGCAATGGACTCGGTCGTTTCGTAGCGAATCGGAAAGACACCGTCCAAGTAGCTGGTGGCCAGGGACAGTTCGGCGGCGCTTACCTCGGCTTCGCGGATCCGGTCGATCTCGGCGATCACTTCCTTCGCCGCGCGCGCGGTAACCTCGGTCTGCACGGCCGTGGACACTGAAAATGGCCCGCACTGACGACGCCAATCGAACCCTGAGAACGCACCATACGTGTACCCGTGGCGCTCCCGCAGGTTGAGGTTGATTCTCGACGAGAACAAGCCGCCGAGCACGGCGTTCATGATCACGATGGAGTAGTAGTCCGGATGATTCCTCGGCACGCCCACGTGGCCGATTCTGAGCTCCGCCTGCTGCGCATCGGCCTTTGGCACGATGTGCAGGCCACGGCCATCGCGCGCCGGCGTGTCGTTTGTAGTCGCGATCACCGGGGCGCCCGCGGGCCATCCGCCAAACGCCGACCGTGTCATCCGGTCGCCATCGTCGACATCGACATCGCCGGCGATGACGATGGTCAGTCCGCCCGCACGGTACCGGTCGTCAAAGAAGCGCTGTACATCCTGGCCGCTGATCGAGGTGACCGATTTCTCCGTTCCACCGATCGGCCGCGAATACCTGGACGCAGCCGTGTAGACGACGCGGGAAAACATGTCGTCGGCCAGGCCGCGCGGTTCTGTGTGCTGTCGCATCAGCTCGGCGCGACGTTCCGACTTCAACCGCTCCACCTCCCGTTCCGGAAACGACGGCGCGCGAACCACCTCGCCCAGGAACTGCACGGCACTCTCCAGATGCTGGCGCAGCGCGGAGACGCAGATGACAGAGACGTCCCACTGTGTCTCGATCTCGACGACGGCGCCGAGCCGTTCGAACCGCTCCGCGATTTCGGCGCCCGAGTACCCCGCACTTCCCTCGAGAAGGAGGTCGCCGACGAGCTGCGCGATACCTTCGCGGCCCGCTGGCTCGGTCACGGCGCCGGCTTCCGCGACGATGCACACGGTCGCGAGCGGCAGTTTTCGTGCGGGTGCGATCACCAGCTTGCCGCCGTTGTCAAGGCGGCGACGCTCAAAGCGCGGAAATCGGTAGGGCCGCGGCGGGAGCGAGTCGGGGCGCGGCACGCGGCCGCCGGCCTGGGTGGCGCCGGTCACGCGGCAGCCGTTCGGGTCGCCGCCTCGCGCGGCACGTACAGCAGGCTGGCCCGATTGTCGCTGCCAAGGCGGTCTCGCACGAATTCGTTTACGGCCTTCGCGGTCACCTTCCGATAACGCTCGACCTGTTCGTTGATGAGCGACGGATCACCAAAGTATGTGGCGAACATCGACAGCCGGTCGGCGCGTTCTCCGGCCGACTGGATAGCCGTCACGTAGTCCGATTCGAGCAGCGCCACCGCGCGACCGACTTCCTCACCGGTCACCGGCTTCGAACGCAATGCGTCTACCTCTGCGGCCACCGCGACCTCGAGTTCTTCGCCCGACACGCCGGCCAGCCCGGTGACATCCAGCACCAGAAGGTCGCTGCCCTTGGAGAGGTCGTATGTGAATGCCTTCGTGTCCGAGGCCAAGCGCCGGTCACGAACCAGGCTGCGATACAGGCGGCTGCCCTTCTTCAGCCCCAGAACGGCCGCGCACACGCTGGCCGCATAGTACGCCTCGCTGCCGAAAACCGGAGACAGAAAAGCCAGGAACAACCGCGACAGCGCCACGTTGTCCGGAACGACCTCGCGCCGCCATCCCCCAAAGCGCGGCGGCATGGCGTCGCTGGTCGCGCTCGGCCGGCCTCCTCCTTTGGGGATGGGGCCGAAGTGACGCTCCACCCAAGCCCGTGTCCGCGCAGGATCGAAATCGCCGGCGATGCTCAAGACTGCATTGTCCGGCGTATAGTACGTCCGGAAGAAATCGCCGATGTCCTCGAGGCTCGCAGCGTCGAGGTCCTCGTTGGATCCGATGAGTGAATGGTGAAACGGATGCTCCAGCGGATAACACAACGCCGGCAACCGCTCCCACCACGACCCGTACGGCTGGTTGTCCAGGGACCAGCGGCGTTCGTTCTTCACCACATCCCGTTGGTTGTCGAGCTTCTGCTGCGTCATCGCTGGCAGCAGGTGGCCCATCCGGTTCGATTCGAGCCAGAGCACCAGTTCGAGGTGATTCGACGGCACTGTTTCGAAATAGTTCGTTCGGTCCAGCCATGTGGAGCCGTTCAGTGTCCCGCCGGCGCGCTGGATGAGCTCGAAGTGCTCGTTGGAGTCCACGTCGGCGCTGCCCTGGAACAGCATGTGCTCGAACAGGTGCGCGAATCCTGTACGTCCGGTCCGCTCATTGGCGGACCCTACGTGGTACCACAGATTCACCGCGACGATCGGCGCCGTTTGGTCCATGGAGAGGACAACAAACAATCCGTTCGGCAATCGAAAAGTGTCGATGGGTATGCGCATCGCGTCCTAAATTGAACGGGCGTCGGAGGCTGGGACAACGTACTTATGGGAGCACGAAGATTGCTGACCTTTGCGGGCATCGCCGTCGCGGCGGTGGTGGTGTGGGCGGTATTCACGACGGTGTGGTTGTGGCGCAACCAGGAGCGGGTGGTGTTTCAGCCACCCGCTGTCGGCGCGCCCGATCCAGCGGCCGCCCGTCGCGTGGAGATACGAGCCGGTGACGGGAATCCCACCTTCGCTTATGTCGTGACGCCGCCGGTCGCCGTCGCCGCCCGGCCAACGGTCGTGCTGGCCTTCCATGGCAATGCCGACCTCGCGGCCTGGCAAGTTCCGTGGGCCCAGGAATTGGCACAGAGGTCAGGGGTGGTTGTGGTGGTGGCCGAGTATCGCGGCTACGCGGGCGTCGTGGGAAAGCCGACATACCGTTCAGCCGCCGATGATGCCCGCGGTGCCCTGGCGTTTGTGAACACGCTGAAGCCCGGCCGCGTCGTGCTCTACGGCCACTCGTTGGGGACAGCCATCGCCGCCGAGTTGGCCGCTGAGATGACAGCCCAGGCACCGTCTGCCCTCGTGCTGCAGTCGCCGTTCACGTCGGCGCGCGACATGGCCGCGCGGATGCTCGTTCCGGTCGTCTCCGCCGTGTGGAGCCGTATCACCCGGGTGCACTACGACACCCACAAGCTCGTTCGCCTGTTGGATGTGCCCGTCTGGGTCTCGCACGGCAGTCTGGACCTGACCATCCCAGCCAGAATGGGCCGCGACGTCAGTGACGCGTCACGCCGGAAGGGACCGTTCCTGCTGGTGCAGGGCGCCGGACACAACGATGTCGCGGATGTCGGCGGTGAGCGTTACTGGCAGTGGCTCACCAGCGCCGTCACCGGCAACCCGGTCTCAGCGGCGGTCACTGAACTCGAGCAAAAGCGCGGCCGGAGCCTTCCATGATTCCCGCATAGCGTAGCGCCAGAACTCGGCCAGGTTGTCGGAAATCGGACTGGTTCGGGTTGGCGACGTTCGCGGCCGTAGTCCGTAACGGCGTGCCAGAATCGAGAGTCGCAGCATGTGAAACGGGTCGCTCACGAGGATCACGTCGCGTGGCCCGGTCTCGAGCAAGCCGGCCACGTTGCGGAGCGCTTCGCTGGTGGAGCGGCTTTCGGTCTCCACCCACAGCACCGAGTCCGGAACGCCGTTGGCGATGGCGTAACGGCGCGCCACGGCGGCCTCGCTGGTTGTGTCTCCGGGCGCTCGTCCGCCGGTCATAATCAGTGTCGGGGCAAAGCCGCGCTGCCACAGTCCGATGGCGTGGTCCACGCGCGCGCGCAGCACCGGCGACGGCTTGCCGTCGTATTGCGCGGCACCCAGCACGACGATGGCGCGTGACGGCGCGCGTGAATCCCGGCGCTGCCAGACCAGCACGAGCACGAGCGACAGCAACCAGAGCACGCCAATGCCGGCGAGTGCGCCCCTGGCCAATCGCCAGCCCAGCGATGTGGAGGCCCGCTTCATTCGGATAGAGTCAACAGCGCCAACCACATCACGTCGAACGCGCCCCGCGGATCTTGAACGCTTCCGAGGGCCGCGCGACAGGCAATCCCGTCGACAAACGCCAGTACGGTTTCGGCCACGAGCGCCGCTGGCATTCGGGGCGTGAGTTCAAGCTTCTGGAAGGCAGCGCTCACGTCGTGCGCCACGAGTCGCAGGCGTTCGCCGGCCACTCGCCGCGACGCCGCGCGTGTCGCGGCGGAGTCGCAATCCGAAAGTGACACCAAGACTCGAATGTCGCCCTCGCGAAGTTCGCGCTCGAGCCAGGCCCACAGCGCATCCAGCGGCTGATCGGCCATGGCCACGTCGTTGCCACGAGCCCGCTCCAGCACAACGCCACCAACGCTCTCGACGAGCGCGGCCAACAGCGAGTCCTTGTCCTCGAAGTGGTAGTGGATCAGGGCCTTGCTGACCCCCGCTTCGGCCGCGACATCGCCCATGCTCACCTGCGCGGCGCCACCACGCCTCACCAGGCGTTTGGCCGCTTCGAGGATCAGGCCATCAGACGACGGGCGTTCGCGGCGCTCGGACACGATGGTCAGAGTGTCGCCGCGTCGCCTGGCGCGGGAATGCTCACCGCGTGTCCGCGCTCGCGGATTCTTGCCGCAAACGCTTCCTGCGCCGGCGGTTCGCCATGCACGAGCCAGACCGGTGGCGGCTTGGGACTCGCGCCCCGAACCAGATCCAGCCAACGGCCCAGCTCGCTACGATCTCCGTGCGCACTGTACCCGTTGAGCACTTCGACACGTGCCTTGAGCGGCACTTCCTCGCCGAAGATGCGGAGCGTCTCGCGCCGCTCCACGATACGGCGGCCAAGCGTGTGTTCCGCCTGAAACCCGACGATGAGAATCGTGTTTCTCGGATCACCCGCGCCGTTGAGCAGGTGATGCTGAATGCGCCCGACTTCAGCCATGCCGGAAGGTGAGATGATCACCATCGGCCCACGCTGCGTGTTCAGCGCCTTCGACTCCGAAACGTCCTTCGTGTAGTGAAGGCGCTCGAACTGGAAGAGCTCCTTCACTGTGCCCACCATGTGCTCGGTTTCGTCGTACACCTCGGGGTGGCTCGCGAAGACTGCAGTCGCCAGTGACGCCAGAGGACTGTCGATGTAAATCGGCACACCGGGTATCCGGCGATCGCGCATGAGCGCATGCAGATCGTACACCAGTTCCTGCGTCCGGCCGACGGCAAACGCAGGGATGATCACCCTGCCGCCGCGTGCCGCGGTTTCGGAGACGATGGAAGCCAGCCGGTTCCTCATGTCACTGAGCTTCGGGTGGTCACGATCGCCGTAGGTGGACTCCATGATCACGACATCGCCGCCACCCGGCGGTTGCGGATCGCGGATGATCGGCTGGCCCCATCGACCGATGTCACCCGAGAAGATCAATCGCCGCGTCCGCGAACCCTCCGTGCACTCCAAAACCACGGACGCGGAACCGAGGATGTGGCCAGCATCCACGTAGGTCGCTCGCATTCCGGGCACCACTTGGAACGACTCGCCATACGGCTTGGTCTTCACCTGCTGCATTAATGGCGGAATGTCTGCCGTTGTGTACAGCGGCTCGATGACTGCAGCTCCGCGGCGCCGCAGGAATTCGGCGTCCTTCTCTTGGATGAACGCGGAGTCCATCAGCATTACGTCGCACAGGTCGCGCGTCGCCGGCGTTGTCCAGACGGTGCCCTTGAAGCCGAGTCGAGCGACGTACGGCAGACGGCCCGCGTGGTCGATGTGCGCGTGCGACAACACGATGGCGCTGAGACGGTCGGGCGGAATCGGGAAGCGCGCGTTCTTCTCGCGAGACTGCGCGCGATGTCCCTGAAACAAGCCGCAGTCCAGCGCGACCGTGTGGTCGCCGACCGTGAGCAAGTGACACGATCCCGTGACTTCGCGGGCCGCTCCCGAGAACGTGACGTGCACGTTCGGAACCTAGTACCTTCTCGCGCATGGACACCAGTTCGCACCTCCCAACGCTGCGGGTGGTTACGCACCCCCTGGTCCAGCACAAGCTCACGATTCTCCGCGATCGCAAAACGCCGACCAAGATCTTCAAGGAGTTGGTCGAGGAGATCGCCATGCTGATGGCCTACGAGGCCACCGTGGACATGCCGCTCGAAGAAACTCGCGTCGAGACACCACTGGAGTCCACGGTTGGTCGCCAATTGAGCGGCAAAAAGCTCACGCTCGTGCCAATACTGCGTGCCGGGCTCGGTATGGTCGACGGTATCTATCGATTGGCGCCCAACGCGCGCATCGGCCACATCGGCTTGTACCGCAATCACGACACGCTCCAGCCGGTGGACTACTACTTCAAGGTTCCCGGTGACACGGCCGATCGCGACTTTTTCGTGCTCGACCCGATGCTGGCGACCGGCGGAAGCGCCGCGTCAGCGGTTACTTCGTTGAAGAAGGCCGGCGCCACGCGCATCCGCTTCCTCTGTTTGGTCGCGGCACCCGAAGGAGTTCGTCGTTTGGCGGCCGAACACCCTGACGTCATCGTGTTCTGCGCCGCACTTGACCGCGAACTCAACGAACACGGCTACATTCTTCCCGGACTCGGAGACGCCGGCGATAGATTGTTCGGCACGCGTTGATCGCCGCGAAAAAATGCACTTGTAGGAACGGTGCGTTCACCGCTATCATTCGCGCGCTTTCGCGCACCAAGTCGCGCGGTCCCGCCTTTTACGCGCCCGGAGATCGATCGACCGAATGTTGATCAACCTGCTGCCCGATTTCTTCGCAGTCCTGGACAGCACGGACCGAGTCGCCTCCTACCGCCGCTACTACGAAAGCCACCGCCGCATTCTGCAGGCGTATTGGCATAACTACGTCATCGACCCGGACAGTCCGCACTTCGCGGACGTCGTTCGCAGCACGGTGATGGCCGATCGAAGCGATTTGCGCGCAATGTTGGAGCGAACGGATGTGGTCTCGCTGATGCGCGAGACCGAAGCGCGCTGTCGCGACCTGTTGCAGGCAGACGCCGACTTCGATGTTGTCGTGATGGTCGGTGTCGGCGCTGCGAATGCAGGTGAGCTTGTCGTCGGATCCCGCGGTGTGGCATTCGTTTGTCTCGAACACTTCACGGGAATTGCGAACCCCGACACGCAGGGCCTGGGGCTGGAGCCCGAGCTCATCCCGATGTGGCTGTCGCACGAGATTGCGCACGTCGTTCGCTACACCTCGCCGGAGAGCCGCAGCGAGATTCGACCGATTTTGGCCGATGCTGGTGGCGATTATTCGTACTGGGACACTGGCAGGCGCGCTTCTTTGCGCGAATTGTTGGTCAATGAGGGCCTCGCTGTGCACGTTTCCCAGCAAATGAGCCCCGGACATGCCGCGTGGGAGTACTTCGGCTACCAGCGCCGTCAGTACGCTCGGATTCGCGAGCTTGAGTCCACGATGCGTCGCGTGATGGAGCCGGATCTGCATAGCGCCGGACTCGGCCTGCGACTCAAGTACCTCTCGGGAGGCATGAGCGACGAGGCCCGCACGGTCAATCGTGTCGTCCTCCCTGAGCGCGCCGGCTACTACCTGGGCACGCGCATGGTGGAACCCGCGGTCACGGCTCGGGGGCTGCCCTGGGCGGTTCGGGCCAGCGCGGATGAGCTTGCCCAGGTGGCGGGAAGCCTCGCGGCGACTGCCTAGCCGCTCTACTCGGCGTCCGGGTTACGGGTCACGGGTTTCATTTCCCGACACAGAACGAGCTGAACACGCGGTCCAGCACGTCTTCGACGTCTACCGCGCCAATCAGCTCCTCCAGTAGTCGCGTGGCCTCGCGGAGATGAACCGCGGCAACCACCGCGGGCACGCGATCCTCTTCCCACGCCACAACGAATCCGGCCAGTTCGGCCTTCGCCGCCTCGAGCGCGAAGCGGTGCCGTTCGTGGGTGATCAGCGGTGCATCGAAGGACAGCTGGCCGCGGCGCGATTCCAGCGCGCGTGACACGGCCGACGCCAGCTCCGCCAAGCCAGACCCCGACTCGGCGCTGACCGCCACGGCGCCGGCCGGCGCACGCTCGACACCACGGTCTGCTTTGGTGAAGATGAGAACGACAGGCGCGTCCGTCAGCGTAGCCACCGCGTCAGCGGCACGGCGCAGCGACGCGCCAGTATCGCCGCACGCTAGAGCAACGTCGGCGCGGCCGATGTACTCGCGACTTACTTCGATGCCGAGTTTCTCCACTGTATCGGTAGAATCGCGCAGGCCGGCCGTGTCGATGAGGCGGATTGGCCAGCCATCGGCTTCCGTGATCGCTTCCAGTGCATCGCGCGTTGTGCCGGGGATGTCGGTTACGATCGCGCGGCGGCGACCGAGCATCGCGTTGAACAGCGAGGACTTGCCCACATTGGGTTCCCCCGCGATCACGACGCAGGCGCCGGCGCGCACCAGTTCGCCCACCGGCGCGGTCGCAAGCACCTGTTCGATCTGCGCGATCACATCCCTCGCGGCGGACAAGATGCGCGTCGCGGGGATCGGGCCGTCATCCTCGTCGGGAAAGTCGATGTCGTAGGCGGCCAGCGCTTCCACCTCGATCACCCGATCGCGCAATGCGCCGATGCGCCGGGACAGCCCGCCGTCCACCTGGGACAGCGCCACGCGGAGGGCCGCACGCGACGCCGCTTCGGTCAGGTCGCCGATGCCTTCGGCCTGAAGCAGGTCCAGCTTGCCGTTGAGCACCGCGCGCCGGGTGAACTCCCCGGGTTCGGCCGGCCGTGCACCCGCCGCGACGAACGCCGCTGCCACCAGCGCGGGCGCAAGCGGTCCGCCGTGACACGTGAACTCGACGGAGTCCTCGCCGGTGAACGACGCCGGCCCTTCGTAATGGATGGCGATTCCCTCGTCGATCGGCGCACCGTCCCGATCGCGGGCCCGCGCCAGCCGCGCCGAACGCGCTGCCTCCGGCCACGGCGACAGCACCTCATGCCCTATCTCCAGCGCCCGCGACCCGGAGAGTCGCACAATGGCCAGCGCCGCGCGGCCCGGCGCGGTGGCCACCGCAACGATGGTATCGGTGCGACTATCCACCGGGCGCTTTGGCGCCGCCCGCACTCTTCGCGGTGACCGATTTGGCGGTCACGCGTTCGCGCGCCAGCAGCCATTGCTGCGGCAACGCGGCGACGTTCTGCACCGCGTAGTACAGGTTCAGGCCCGACGCGAAGTTCCAGAACAACACCGTGAACATCACCGGCATGATGTACAGCATCATCTTGCTCTGCGGGTTGGGCGGCATGCCCCGCATGCCGATCCACGAAAGCACGAACATCGATGCGCCCATGAAGAGCGGCGTGATGAAATACGGGTCGCGCAACGACAGATCCGGCAGCCACAGGAACGACACGCCGCGCAGCTCGATCGTGTTCTGGAACACGAAGTAGAGCGCGAACAGGATCGGCATCGGCAGCAGCATGGGCAGGCAGCCCAGGATCGGCGTGAAGGGGCTCATGCCATGATCCGAGTACAGGCGCATCATCGCCTCGCGCTGCTTCTCGGGGTCGTTTTTGTATTTCGTCTGCAGCTCCTGCAACTGCGGTTGGATGCGCTGGAGTTTCATGCTGGACCGCATCGCGTTCTGGTTCAGCGGCCACATGAGCAGCCGTACCACGACGCCGAAGATCACCAGCACCCAGCCGTACCCCACGTTGACGGTGTCACGCATCCACAGCAGCAGGCGCATGACAATCGTCGCGAACGGTTGTACCACGCCGTGCAGCCAGCCGCCGTACGGGTTCACGTTCTCGAGTTCCGGCGCGGTGGCGCGGAGGTGTTCCCACGACTGCGGACCCGCGAAGACGCGAAACGAGAAGCGTCCGTCCGTTATCGGAAGCACCGAGGATACGTATGCCACGGTGGCGTCATCCTCGTGCGGTTCGCCGCGTCGGATCAGCGACTGAAACGGTGTGGCCGTCGGCGAGGAAAGGGCCGCGACGACGAAGTACTTGTTGCGGACCGCGAACCAGCGCACCGCGCCGCTGTCGAGCTGGGGGATGGTGTCAATCGAATTGAAGCTCACGCCTTTGGGATCCGACACGCCAACCCGGTAGGCTAACGCGAGCAATCGCGTGTCCTCCTTCACGTCCGCCTCGTCGGTGTGGATTCGTGTCGGCAGCCACGCCGTCACTTGCGCCGACGTGCCGGGCGTCAGCGCCACGGTTCCCTCGACGCTCATCGCGAAGCTGTCTGCGGGAAACCGGTATGTCAGCGTGATCGGCTTCGCGAGTGATGTACTCGTCGCCGTGATGACCGCGAAGCTCCCTTCCTGGCGCTGCGGCCCGAAGCGGAACGTCACCGTGTCGAGCGCAATGACCTCGGTGCTCGTGCGCAGGCTTAGTCGGAACAACCGGTCGTTTTGCTCGATGAGCCGGACTGGCGTGCCTTTGGCGATTCCCGGCCGAAGCGAGCGGTAGTCGGGCAGTGTGACCTGTGTCGGGACACCACCGGCGCTTGTGAGCGTGTACTCGGCCCGCGCGGTCCGCACGGTGGTGGTCTCCACGGGACGCAGCGCCGCGGACGCCGCCGCGGGGGCCGTCGCCCGCTTTGTGGATCCGGCCAAACGCGTTGCCTGGGGCGTTGCCGCCTGTGTGGCCGGGGCCGGGGCAATGGTCGGTTGTCCGGCGGCCACCGCCATACTGTCGGCAGGCGCCGGCGGCGCCGGTGTGGGTGACGGGAAGATCATCGGCGTCACGATGATGACCAGCGCCGTCAGCGCGATTGCGAGGAGGGTTTTCTTGTCCATGAGTGACGGCTGACTACGGGACCGGGTCGTAGCCGCCGACGTGGAACGGGTGGCAGCGAAGGATGCGTCGAATGCCCATCATGCCGCCACGCCGCGCGCCATGGCGTTCCAGCGCTTCGATCATGTAGGCGGAACAGCTTGGATAGTAGCGGCACGACGCCGGCAGTAGCGGCGACAGTGCGACTTGATACGCACGCACGATCAGGATGATCACGTGTCGCATCAGTGCGCCGTGCCTCCGCTTCGCGGACTGGCCGTGTCGGCTCCGAGTCGCTTGGTCGATTCGTCGACGTCGTCGCTCAGCATTGCAAACGTCGCTCCATACGCCTCGCGGCGCGCGCGCACCAGGAGATCCATCGGTGCCAGTACAGGAAGCATGCGTGACCGTACGAGTTCGCGCAGCCGGCGCTTCAACTTGTTCCGCTCCACCGCGGAGAACCCGAACTTCGCGACGACGATCCCGACGCGCGCGTAGTCGGCCGAGGGATCGAGACGGCGAAGGTCGAGCAGTTTCGCGCGGACTTTGGTCCCCGAGCGCACCAAGCGCTCTATGTCGCCGCTGCGCGTTATGCGCCGGTTGCGCGGAAAGCTCTGCGGCGGCTCAGGCGCCGGCGTACTTGCTGGGGAGTTGAACTGTCAGGCGCTTGCGGCCTTTCTTGCGGCGGCGACTCAGCGTGGCCCGTCCCCACTTGGTCTCCATGCGCGTACGAAACCCGTGCGTGCGGATGCGGCGCTTGTTTCGGGGACGATACGTCGGCTTGCCCATGACTACCAACTCCAAAGGATGATGAACTCAGAGGGGCTAAACGTATCCGCCGCCAAGAGATAGTTCAAGTTTCAACATGTCGTTGCTAATCGCGTGGGGCGCGCGTAGCTTCGCCTCCCCGCCAAGTTTTCCACACGAACAATCGTTGTGACCCTCACCGCTCAAGAAGCTTGGACGCGCCTGTTGGATCGAGCACGTCTCGAGTTGCCCGAACAAGCATTCAAGACGTGGCTTGAGCCGATGGAGCCTTTGAAGATCGAGGCCGACCGGTTGTTCGTGGGCGCTCCGGACCGCTTCGCCGCGGAGTGGAACGAGTCGAAGCACTCGCAGTTGCTGCAGTCTCTGGCACCGATGGCTCTCGGGCAACCAATGACGGTGGTGTTCCAGGTTCAGGAGGAACGTCGCCGTAGGCCACAGATTGACCTGTTCGTCGCCGAGCTCCCAAGAGGGGACGGTGCTGATATTGCGGCTCACAACAGAGCCACCAACACGCCACCATTAAGCGATCGATACATATTCGATCACTTTGTCATCGGCAAGTCGAACGAGCTCGCAGCGGCCGCCGCACACGCCGTCGCCCAAGCCCCGGGCAAGGTCTACAACCCGCTCTTCATTTATGGCGAGACCGGCCTTGGCAAGACGCATCTCATGCAGGCGATCGCGCACGAGATCGTGCGTGCGGAGCCGAACTTTCGCGTCACCTACCTCAGCACCGAGCAGTTCACGAACGAACTCATCGCCGCAATTCAGAGCCGCACGACTGGCGAGTTCCGCCGGCGCTTTCGCGAGACCGACCTGCTCCTCGTAGACGACATCCACTTTCTGAAGGGAAAGGAGACCACGCAGGAGGAGTTCTTCCACACGTTCAATGCGCTGTACGAGGCCGGCCGGCAAATCGTGCTCACCAGTGATCGGCCACCCTCGGAAATCCCGGGACTTGAGGCGCGCTTGGTCAGCCGCTTCCAGTGGGGCATGGTCGCTGACATCGAGCCGCCGGACCTCGAACATCGCATTGCGATCCTTCGCGAGAAGGCGGCGATTGACCATCTGGAGATGACGCTGCCCGAGGACGTCATCCGTTTCATAGCGGAAAACGTCAGGTCCAGCGTCCGCGAGCTCGAGGGATCCATCATCAAGCTGCTGGCATACGCATCGCTCAAGCACCAGGAGATTTCCATCGAGCTGGCGCGCGAGGCGCTGCGTGACAAGCTGCGTCCATCATCGAACCCCGGCGCCATTGGCCTGACCAGCTACACGATACAGGACTCGGTCGCCAGGGAGTGGGGGGTTACTTCCGAAGGACTTCGGTCCAAGACGCGTACAAAAAACCTGACCGTACCGCGGCAACTTGCTATGTACCTGATGCGCGAAATGCTCGGCATGCAGCTCGTCGAAATCGGCGCCGGTTTCGGGGGTCGCGATCACTCTACCGTCATCCACAGCATCGAGCGCGCCAACGCCATGATTGCGGAAGAACCGGCGACGGCGCAGCGCATTTCACGACTTCGGATGGCTTTGGAAGCACTGCGTTAAACCCACACCCGTCCACAACTTGTTCCGGCTAGCCGTCGAAGAGCGCTGAGAATTGTCGAGGGTTGGCGTGTTCCACAAAGCGTTCACACGTGGTTTGTCTAGCGAACTGCTTGTACGGCATTAAGTTGTGCAAGTCGTCCACATCACTACGACGGCTACTACTACTACTAGATACATCTCTTTAATAAGACGTAGAAGAGAAGGCGCATTCGTCCACATTCCCGGGGATCGTTGATGCGTTTCACGATTTCGCGTGAAAAGCTGCAAGAGGGCCTGTCCGCCGTCGCGTCCACCGTGCCGGCAAAGACGACGTTGCCTGTACTCGCGAACATCCTGGTGGAAACCACGGACAAAGGAATTCGACTGTCCGGCACCGATCTCGACATCGCGGTCAGCACCGAAGTCAGCGCGGACGTGGATGCGCAGGGCGCAATGACAATCCCGGCCAAGAAGCTGGCCGAGATCGCGAAAGAGTTGCCGCCGTCCCCCGTGAAGTTTGCTTCGTCCGGCGAGCAACGCGTGACGCTCGACTGTGGCCGGTCGCACTTCAAGATCCTCGGGCTGCCAAAGGATGAGTTCCCGAGTTTCCCGGTGATCAAGTTCAAGGAGAGTTGGCGCGTTCGTGCAGGCGAGCTGCGCAAGCTGATCGACCACACATCGTTTGCGGTCTCAACAGAGGAAAGCCGGCCGATCCTGAATGGTGTGCTCTGGGAACTGCGCGCCGAGCAGATGCGGATGGTGGCGACGAACGGACACCGACTCGCCAAGATGGAAGTGCCGATTGCGACCGCCGGCGCTCCCTCCAGCGACCTGATCGTGCCACCCAAGGCGCTGGATCAGATTCGCCGGCTGTTCCCGGAGGACGAGGAACTTGAGATCGCCCGCGGCGACAACCACCTCGGCTTCCGCTCGCCGTTCACGTCGGTGTATACGCGGCTGATCGAAGGACCGTATCCGAATTACTCGCAGGTCATTCCGAAGGACAACGACAAGTTCGCGATCTGCGACAAGACCGCGCTGATTGGCGCGCTCAAGCGCATGTCCGTCATCGCGTCAGACCAGACGCATCGCATCCGGCTGTCGTTCAACCAGGCGCTGCTGCGCTTCAGTGTGCAGACGCCGGATCTTGGTGAAGCGACGGATGAGCTGCCGGTGCGCTACACCGGCGACCCGATCGACATCGGATTCAACGCGAACTACCTGCTCGAGATCCTGCGCTACCTGCCGACCGACGAAGTGAAGATCACAATGAAGGCGCCGGAGCGCGCGGCCACACTTGAGCCGGAAGGCTGGAGCGATCCGGCGTCGTATCTGACGCTTGTGATGCCACTGAGGCTGGTCGACTAAAGCTTCTGGTGACTGGTAACTGGTCCATTCACCAGTCACCAGTCACCAGAAGCGGGTTCCCAGCCGTAAGCCGGGTTCTGTCGCGCTTGCGCGCTGACGATCATTCGTCTGGGAGTGTGGTCACCCACACCCTCTAGCAGCCTACCCGCAGCGTCTTGATCGAGCCGGGCCGGCTCTCGCTGCTTATTTGGCCTTGCTCCGACCGGGGTTTGCCGAGCCGACACTGTCGCCAGCATCGCGGTGGGCTCTTGCCCCACCTTTTCACCCTTGCCTGATCTCGCTTGCGCGAGCCATCGGCGGTTGTTCTCTGTGGCACTGTCCGTGGCGTTGCGCTCTCGCGCCGCGCCCCCAGGCGTTACCTGGCGATCTGCCCTATGGAGCCCGGACTTTCCTCGGGATCGCTCCCGCGATCGTCTGGCTGGAAACCACGCTCCCTTGAAGATAGCGACATGACGGTCGCGCGTGCCTTGAAATAGTTCACACCGGCATGCGACGGAAAGATGACATGCGCTGACGCCGACCGAACCCCCAATGACGTCGCGCTGACCACGCCGTCCGAGGTTGATTGCGGCGACCCCGAGATGGGGGCCGCCGCGAACCCCAACTCAGGCCGGACCATGACAGCGATCGCCGCAGCGCCACGCCGCTCCACGCTTCCCACCACCATGACGGCCGTTTCCACCGTCCTCACTCCCGCGGAACGTCTCCGCGTCGACGCTGCCGGCGAAGGGCTGTATCGCTCCATTCATCGTGACTCGGTGCACGATGTGGCGCGCGACGTGCGTGAGGCGCGAGCCAACGCCATCGTGGTGAGCGTCAAGGTTTGCGAGCGCGGCATGGCGGAGCCGCTCACCGAGATGGTCCGGGAGTTCCCACGCGTCCCGACACTGGCCCTGCTCAGCGAGTTGAATCCGCGTACACCACAGACACTGTTGGCGTTGGGGACGAGCGGCGTGCGGCGAGTGATAGACGTGCGCGACGCGGCTGGCTGGTCGCAGCTGAGGTCGGCCGTCTGCGACGAGTGCGGCAACAGCATCCAGCGCTACGTCTTGGGCAAGTTGGCGCAGGATCTCACCGGTGCGTCGGAAGACTGCTGGCGGTTCTTTCAAGCGCTCTTCCTCAGCACGCCCGACGTCTGCACCATCCGGCGCTTGGCCGACCGGCTCAACGTCATGGCGAGCACGCTGATGAGCCGATTCTTCCGGGCGAGAGTGCCCTCGCCGAAACGGTACCTGGCCACGGCGCGACTGGTGAGAGCCGCGCACCTCTTCGAGAACCGCGGGTTCAGTGTCGCGAACGTTGCCAACCACCTGCAGTACTCATCGCCGCAGAGCTTTGGCCGCCACGTTCGGGCGCTGCTCAGCATCACCGCCGTGGAGTTCCGTGAGCAATTCGACAGCCCGGCGATGGTGGAGCGCTTCCGGCAGGACCTCGTACATCCGTATCTCGACAAACTGCGTCGCATCCGGCCGCTGGCCCGCACGAGCAGGCCGCAGCGTCAGGTGATGTGAGGAACGATCTCGGTTGCCGTGGTCAGCGCGCGGACGGCGAGCCCGAGCGACTCGAGGTGTTCGCGCCCGCCTTCCTCACGGTCAACGAGCGCGAGCACGCCGACCGGAACAGCACCCATCTGCCGGAGGGCCTCAACGGCACGAGCCGCGGATCCGCCGGTGGTGACAGTGTCCTCGATGACGACGACCGCGTCACCAGCCGCGACCGGCCCTTCGACAAGCTTCCCGATGCCGTGCAACTTGGCCTCTTTGCGCACCGTGAACGCCCGCAGCGGCCGCGCGCTGTCGGCGCTCGCGTGACAGATCGCATAGGCGATGGGATCCGCGCCCATGGTGAGTCCGCCAATCGCGGCGGGTGTCCAGCCAGCGTCGACGATCGCTTGCAGTCCAAGCGAACCCACGAGACGCTGTCCGTCCGGCGTCATTGTGGTCTGTCGCGCGTCGATGTATAACGTGGACTCGCGCCCGGACGCCAACGTGAACTTCCCGCGGCGCGCGGAGCGCGACGCGAGCAGGCGCACCAATCGGTCGTGGTCTGTCATCGGTCGGGCACGTTAGTCCGGCAACAGGGCACCGTCAAATCGCACCGTCCCCGGGGTCGTTCTCAAAAACAACCAAGCGCGTCGGCAACCTCGCGCTGCTGATCGGCCTGGTGGCGTTGTCGCTGGTGGGAATCGTGACGGCAACGGACCGCACCTTGCGTGTGGCGCTGTGGCTGCTGGGCGCCCTGGCGTTTGCGGCGCTGTGGGCCGGACTGGCCCGCGAGCGGCACCAGTCGGCGCAACTGGCGCAACGCACTGAGGAACTCGAACGGCTGTACCAGGAAGTTGCGCGCGCCAACCGTATGAAGGGCGAGTTCCTCGCCAATGTCTCGCACGAACTGAGAACGCCGCTCAACGCAATCGTCGGGTTCGCCGAGATGTTGAAGGACGGCACGTACGGTGAACTCTCCGCGCGACAGGCCGTGCCGGTGGACCGCATTGCGACCGCGACAGCGCATTTGCGCACCTTGGTGGACCAACTGCTCGACATCGCCAAAATCGCGGCCGGACGAGTGGACTTTCACCCCGAGGACGTCTCCCTCAAGGCCTTCGTGCTGGACGTGGCCGCGGAGATGGAGCCGCTCGCCAACGAGCGCGGCCTCACGTTGTCGATCTCGGTGGGGCCGTCCGTTGGCCGCGTGCGTACCGACGCCACCCATCTGCGCCAGATCCTCATCAACCTCATCGGCAATGCGGTGAAGTACACGAGCGCCGGCGGTGTTCAGCTGCGCGCGAATGTGAGAGGGGGCGCAGCCAGGGAAACGTCAGCGTCGGAGCCGTTACCCAACTATGTCGCCGGCTTGGGACACCGGACATGGATGGCACTCCAAGTCAGTGACACGGGCGTGGGAATCGCCGCCGAAGACCGCGAGCGCATCTTTGACGAATTCGAACAGGTAAACGCGGGCGCCCGGTCAGACTCGGCGCGCCGCGGCAGCGGACTGGGCCTCGCGATCTCCAGGCGCCTGGCCCGGCTGATGGGAGGCGACCTGACCGTCGTCGGCGAACCAGGGCGAGGCTCCACGTTCACCGTCTGGCTGCCCCACGACGACGCGGGGCCGGCGAATGCCTAGTCCTGAACCTCGCGCGCGAACATCTGCTTCAACTTCCCGAAGAAGCCGCTGCCCCCTTCCTCAACCGGCTGGCCAACCGCGTCGCGCAGCGCCTGCGCGAAGGCCACGGTGCTCGCATACCGCTTGGAGGGGTCCTTTGACAACGCTTTCATGATGACTTCTTCGACGGCGCCCGAAAATCGCATGCCCGGTTTGGCCGAATTGAGCGGAATCGGCGGCTGCGACAGCAGCTGGGAGAACATCTCACGCGGTGTCTTCGCGGTGTACGGCAGGCAGCCGGACATCAGGAAGTAGGCGATTGTCGCGAGGCTGTACTGATCGGCCGCGGGCGTGACGAGCTCGCCCGAGAGGGCCTCGGGCGCGACGTACATCAACGTGCCGACGAAGAACCCCGCGCGCGTGAGGCGCTGCTCCGGCTGCGTGTCGGTGTCGGTCGCGATGCCGAAGTCCAGGAGCTTCACGAGTCCCGACTCCGAGTCGTACATCACGTTCTCGGGCTTGAGATCGCGATGGACGATGCCAGCGTCGTGTGCGGCTTGTACGCCGGCCGCAATCTGCTCCACGATGCTCGCGACCTGGCTCAGCTGCAGTGGTCCGTGGCGGCGCGCATACTTCTCGAGGAGGTCACCCAACGCCCATTCGATCGCGAGGAAGTGCAACCCCGGCGTCGCCTCGCCGATTTCGATCGTCTTCACCACGTTCGGATGAACGACCCGCTCGCCGAAACGTGCTTCGCGAAGGAACCGGGTGACGGCCGTGCGGTCGTTCCGCAGCTTCTCGCGCAGAACCTTGACAGCCACAAGGCCGTGCGACGGGTGCGACGCCTTGAAGACCGCGGACGTGCCACCTTCGCCCACTTCATTCTCGAGCGTATAACCCGAGAGCGTGCGCCCCACCATGCTTTCTCGTGCCACCGCGGCGAACCTAACTCCCGGGTGGGGGGTGGGCAAGCGACCCCCGAGTGAACTGCATGCTGCAAACCGATGCGGCACAGAGGTTTCCGCCACGTCGGATCGGTATGCAAATGCCTTTGTGGGCGCACGCGATTTTCTTGACAAAAAACCGCGCCGACTTCTATATAGGGCCGCGCAGTTACGGCCCATGCCCCTCCTTCAGATTGGGCACTGAGGGCCATCCTCGCGGGAGGCGGGAGACATGCCAAAGGGGAAGGTGAAGTGGTTCAATGACGCGAAGGGCTACGGCTTCATTGAACAAGAAGGTGGCGAAGACGTGTTCGTGCACTTCTCGGCGATCCAGATGGACGGATTCAAGACCCTCGCCGAGGGACAGGAAGTCGAGTTCGAGGTCAAGACCGGGGACAAGGGTCTGCACGCCGCGAACGTCACGCGCGGCTGAGTTTCTCGCCTCCACACGAACCGACACTGCCTGCCAGCTACCGCTTGGCAGGCAGTGTTGTTTTTTAAGGCGTGTCCGCTTTCCCGCCCGCCAAGCCCACCGTCTTCCTCGTTGACGGATATGCCCTGATCTATCGCGCGTTCTACGCGATGATCGCGAGGCCCCTGACCACGAGCCGTGGCGAGAATACGTCCGCCGCTTGGGGTGTGGTCAATTTCCTGAATCGGTTGCTGAACACGCACCGGCCGGACTACATCGTCTGGGTGCACGACTCCGGAACGTCCTTTCGCAAGGACACGTTTCCCGAGTACAAAGCGACGCGCGAAAAGCTGTCGGCCGATCTCCAGCAGGACTTCGACCGCGGAATGGAACGGATCGCGGCCCTGCTCGCCGCTTACCGGGTAAAGGTCACCACGGTGCCGGGATTCGAGGCTGACGACGTCATCGGCACTTTGGCGCTCAAGGCCGTCGAGCAGAAAGTGAACGTGGTCATCGTTTCGGGAGACAAGGACTTTCAGCAACTCGTGCGGCCCGGCGTGTGGCTGCTGAACCCCGGGCGCGGCGGACCGGCGAGCGTCGAGGAACACTGGGTCAGCACGGAGAACGCCACCGAACGGCTTGGCGTTCCGCCGGACCGTGTCACCGACTACCTGGCGCTCGTCGGCGACTCCTCGGACAACGTTCCTGGCGTGAAGGGCATCGGCGAAAAGGGCGCGGTCGAACTCGTGAGCCAGTACGGCGGCATCGAAGAGATTCTCGCGCACGCCAGCGAGATCACGAAGAAACGTCCCCGCGAAGCGTTGCTGGCGCAGGCGGACGCGGCGCGGCTCTCGAAGTCGCTTGTCACGATCAAGACCGATATCGACGTGCCGCTGGATCTCGATGCGACGCGCGTACGTGAACCAGACTTTCGTGCACTGCGAGCGCTGCTTGTGGAACTCGAGTTCAACACGCTGGCGCGTCAAATCGACGCCCCCGAGGACGCACCCAAGCCGGATCGCGCGCCGAGTGCGGCCCCCAGTGTCGCGCCACGTGAACGGCGGCACGAGACCATTACGACGACCACGGCGCTCGCTCGCGTGATTGGGGCCGCGCGCGTGGCTGGCCGGGTTGCCGTTGCGATCCACACGGCCCCCAAACCCGACGCACCCTTCGCGCAGGATCCGCTACGGTCGACGATCGTGGGAATCGCGCTGGGGCTCGAGTCGGGGGAACGCTGCTATCTCCCGCTGACGCACCGTGCTTGGCAGCCTCCGCAGACATCGCTCGGCCTCGACAGCGGTGACGCCGCGCCTAACAAGGCACGCGCCAGGAGCGCGGAGGCCGGAAGCATCGCCGCAAGGGCACTTTCCACGGGCGGCGTTGAGGTGGCGAACCTCCCGGTGCTCGATAGCAAGGAGATGTTGCCGCTGCGGGAACTCCTCGCCGAGGCCAGCGTCAAGAAGACCGCCGCGAACGGCAAGTTCGACATCCTGGCACTGCGTTCGGTCAGCGTCGAATTCGCCGGCCTCGACTTTGACACCACCATCGCGAGCTACCTGCTGGATCCCGGCCGCCGGGAGCACGCACTGGAGGTCCTGTCGCTCGAGTTCCTCCAGGAGAAAATCGCGGACATCGAGGAGCTCTGCGGCAAAGGCAAGTCGGCTATTCCGTACGATCAGGTTCCCGTGGCCGCCGCGTCGGCATACGCCTGCGCCCGCGTGGACGTCGCGGTCCGGTTGCGCGCCATTTTCGAGCCGCAACTCGACGAGATGGCGGCGCGGAAACTCATGGACGAGGTCGAGATTCCATTGGTCCCGGTGCTGGCAAACATGGAGTGGACGGGGGTTTCGATCGACGTCGAGGGCTTCGCGGAACTGAAGAAACGGTTCGAGGGCGAGCGTCAACGCCTGGAAACGAAGATCCACGAAGCGGCCGGCCGCGAATTCAACATCAACTCGCCGATCCAGCTCCGCGAGATTCTCTTCGACAAGCTCCAACTGCCGGTACTGAAAAAGACGGCCAGCGGCCCCTCGACCGACGCGAGCGTGCTCCAGCAATTGGCCGAGCTGGGCCACGAGCTGCCCGCGCTGATGCTGGAGTTCCGCGAGGTCACCAAGCTTGAGAACACGTACATCGACACGCTTCCGGGCCTGATCAACCCGCGCGACGGGCGATTGCACACGACGTACAACCAGACCGTGGCGGCCACGGGCCGCTTGTCGTCGAACGACCCCAACCTGCAGAACATCCCCATTCGCAGGGAGCTCGGGCGGGCGATCCGGCGCCTGTTCATCGCCCGCCCGGGTTGGCAACTCCTGTCGGCGGACTACTCGCAGATTGAACTGCGATTGTTGGCGCACCTGTCCGCGGACCCGTCGTTCGTCGAAGCGTTCAAGGTTGGCGGCGACATCCATCGTCAGACCGCGGCCCTGATCTTCGACGTCGCGCCGGACGCGGTGACGTCCGAGATGCGGGCACGCGCCAAGACGATCAACTTCGCCACGATCTACGGCCAGGGGCCGCACGCTCTCGCGCTGCAACTCAAGATCACGCACGCCGAGGCGCGGGCCTTCATCGACCGTTACTTCGAGCGTTTCGCGGGCGTCCGTCGGTACCTCGATTCATGCGTGGAGGTTGCGCGGGAGCGCGGCTATGTGGAGACGCTCTTCGGCCGGCGCCGATACATCCCCGAAGTGCGCGACCGCAACTTCAACATCCGCGCGTTCGGCGAGCGCACCGCGGCGAACTCTCCAATTCAGGGTTCCGCGGCGGATCTCATCAAGATCGCGATGATCCGCGTGGCCAAGGCCTTGCTGCGCGACCGGATGTCGAGCGCGATGCTGCTTCAGGTGCACGACGAGCTCGTGTTCGAGGCTCCTCCGAAAGAGACCGAGGCACTCGGCGCGCTGGTCCGCCGGGAAATGGAAGGCGCGGCTACGCTTTCGGTGCCACTCCTGGTGGATGTCGGTGTCGGCCCGAACTGGTTGGAATCCAAGTGATCACGGCGCGGACAATTCTGCAGCGCAAGCCGAGCGAGTCTGGCTTTACGCTCGCCGAGCTGTTGGCGGCGATGGTCGTCATTGGCGTAATCGCCGCGGTCGCCATCCCGAAGATCCGGAGTGTGCGGGGTGGGGCGAATGCCGTAGCGGCCGAAGCCGACCTCAAGGCGGTGTCCGCGGCGCAGGATTCGTTCTACCGCGTGCGCCAGCGGTATTCCGCCAGCATCGACTCGCTCAGAACCGCTGTAACACCAAGCATCGCAATCACGATCCGGGAAGCATCAGCAACCGGTTGGTCGGCGAAAGCCTGGGACCCGGACTCCTGGCCGCATGCGTGCGCCGTTTACGTTGGCACGGCTGCGCCGCCCAAACCAGCCACGAGCCAGGGCGTCATCGCGTGCGACTAAGCGGCGCCGGTTACGGAGCGTGACGGCGGACCGCTCCGCGCCGCCCTATCGGGAGTTCACCTCCCGCCGCGAAGGAATGATCTACGCGATGGACGGCGGGCTTTGGCTGCATCGGCACAGATGGCGCGGCAACCCTATGGCGCACCTGGTGTCGACCGATCGCGACAAGCTCCTCGCGTACGGAGCAGTCGTCGGGATTCCCGCCGGCCGGCTCCAATTCAAACCGCTCAAGGACCCCCGCACTGGCCATCGGCGCGAGGCGTGGCACTGGGACCTCGGTGGCCCCTTCCTGCCGCCCCGCTAGGCGACGTTCACGGCAGTTCCGGGCCGGAGGTCAGGCACGCCGCGCAGCAGCCACCATGCGCCCAGGAACATCGAAGCGACCACGCCCACAGCCAGGCGGTAAGCAACAGCTGTTCCCAGTGGCGCTTCGAGCGAATCCACCGTGAGTGACCAAATGAGCGGCCCGGCGATTGCTGCTGCGCGTGCGGACAGCAGCATCAAGCTGAAGTACCTGCCCGCCACAACATCAGGCACGAGCGACAGCAGAAGCGGGCGCTCCACCGCGTTTACCCCGCCGAAGTTGAGCCCGATCATCAGCCCCACGAGCCAAAACATGTTCTTCGATGGTGCGGCGATCATGAATAGCAGGAGCGCGACCCAGATAAGCAGGGTGGTGCTCAATGCGCGCTTCGGCCCCCAGCGGTCCGCCAAACGACCGTAGGCATAGCTGCCGAAAACGGCTGGCACCGTAAGGACCAGAAATAGCGTCGTTTCGGAGCCCCGCTCGAACCCCACGGCGCGAACTGCGTAGACCGCCATGAAGCCGATAATTGTCCCCACAGCGTCCTGATACAGGAACGTGGTGAGGATGAAACGGAACACGCCCGGACGGCCGCGCGCGTCACGCAGCGTGTTAGCCAACTCACGGAAGGCATCGCGCCACCGGATCGGTACGCTCCCCGGTGCCGGGTCGTGGTCCCGGCAAAAGAGCAGCAGTGGCAGCGTGAACGCGAAGTACAACATTCCCGTGGGCACAAATGTCGAAACGCGCCCCGCCCGATCGGTGAACGGAACGAGGTGCAGAGCGTTCATCACCGATTCGCTGAGTTTGCCGATGATCGGGAGTCCTCCAGTGAAAAACGGGATTACCAGGATCACGCCGACGATGGATCCCACATAGCCGGCCGCTACGCCAAACCCGGACATGCGACCCTGCTCGTTTGCCGGCACAAGTTCGGGCAGCATCGCGTTGTAGAACGGCATCGCCGCCTGATAGGCGAAATTCGCTGCCACAAACGCGGCCAACACCCACACGAGATCGGCGAACGCAGGTCGCCAATCAGCTGCCATGGTCGCGGCGCCAAGAACCTCCTCTCCGACCATCGGCAACGTCGTGTAGCCCAAAACGCCGATCGCCATGCAGGCAACCGCAGAGGCCATGGAGAAACCGACCACCCACTTCTTGCGCCGCCGCCGCGAGTCAGACACCGCGCCGAGCATCGGGACCGCGAGGAATACGAGGGCGCTCGCGACCGCGTTGCCCAACGCGTAGACGGTATTCGACGAGTGAAGGTCGGCCACGAGCCAGACGCCGAAATACAACGACGCCACGTTCATCGAAAAAATTGTGTTGGCGAAGTCGTAAAATGCCCAACTCCAGCGCTCACGAGCCGGGGCGGCGACAACCACACGAGCTTCTCCGGCGCGGTCGAAGTGGGCTGGGACGGAGTGTGCCATGTTTGTTTGACGTGGGTGTCGCGAAAACCAAATTACCGCTCATGCGGCTTCGCTGTTTGACCTTGTTCATGGTTGTCGTTGCCGCGGCGTGCGGACGGGCGGATGATGCCCGGAACACTCCTGGCATCGGCGCTTCTGGCGCGACGTTGGATTCCACCATCACGGTCGCCATGACCGGCGAGTGGCCGGCTGACCTGGGCACCGCGCTTGTCATTCCGTCTGACACCGAGAACCTCGCCGTCGTGTTGTATCCGGCGGTCTTCATCACACCCCTCGACCCGAAGACACCGTTCGCGCTCGTCACATCCGGCGGCGACACGGTTCGGGTTCGTGTCAGAGTGACCGGCCTGGACTCGGCGTATTGCGGCGACGCTCCCACTGTACGCCTTTCACGCGGCACGCCGCTTGTGTGGTCGATTGGCATCACCGACGGCGCGGCGCGACCGATGCGTGCCGACTCACTGGACGCGGTGTCATCCGCCGACTCACTCCTCTACTCCACCGAGGCTTCGCGACTGGCTTCCGCGGTGTCGGTGGGGGCGCCATCCCGTTTGGCGGGCCTGCCCTTCGCGCTCACGTCGTTGCGCAGGCTGCGCGTTGGCGACACCACCATCATCGCGGCCCAACTGGTCCGGCGGGTGAACCAGGAGGCGAACCCGGCCGAAGAGCGGACGTTTGTCATCGCGGAGCAAGCAGCGTCAGCGCCATTCAAGGCCGTGTACAGCATGCGTTCCGAGGGCACCGAAGAAACCACGGCTCACTTCGACCTCATCGGTGCCCTCGGCACAGGACCTGTCACCTATTTGGTGCTCGCCATGGACTCACCGTCTGGGTCGACGGTCGAGGTGCTGGAACGCTCCGGCGGAACGTGGCGCGTCCGTTGGACGCGATCGATCGGCTGTTGAGCTAGCTGGTTTCGCGTCGACGGCCCAGCATTGCCGGCGCCGTGCCGCGGCCGAATACTCCAAGGGCGGCGAGTGTTGCGAGATACGGGATCATGAGCACCAGCTCGTAGCGGACGCGCCAACCCAACGCCTGTACGACGTACTGCAGCGCCATCGCGGTTCCAAAGGCCAGGCTTGCGAGGGCGACGCCGGTCATTCGCCACCGACCGAGTGCCACGATGGCGATGGCGATGAACCCACGACCGGCCGACATGCTCTCGGCAAAGGAGCCGGCCTGTGCCAGGACGAGCGTCCCTCCGGCCAGTCCACCCAGGGCGGACCCAAACACCACAGCGCCTGCTTGCACGAGCCCGACGCGAATACCGGCCGCGGTCGCCGCTTCGTGCGAATCGCCAACCGCACGTAGCGCGAGGCCCGCGTGCGTCCGATGCAGCCACCACCACACGGCTGGGGCCAGCGCGAACGCGAGATACGTCGTGACCGGCTGTGCGAACAGCGCCCGCCCGACAAGCGGCAGGCTCGACAACAGTGGAATCACCACCGCCGGCTCAGTCGAACCGATGGCCGCTGCGATGTCGCCGCGCGCCCGGAAGAGTGTTCCTGTGATCCCCAGTGCCAGCATCGTGAGTGCCGTGCCGACGATGATCTGGTCCAAGCGACGCCACACCGAGAAGGCCACGAGCAACAGTCCCACGGCCGCGCCGGCTGCCACGGCTGCTCCATAACCCGCAAGTGGAATCGTCCCACCGGCGACGAATGCCGCATAGGCGCCGGCGATGATGCACCCTTCGAGTCCGATGTTCAGTACGCCAGCACGTTCCGACACGCTCTCGCCGATCGCGGCAAGGAGCAGCGGTGCTGCGGTTCGCACGGCAGCCTCCAACAGCGGCGCGAAGTCGCTCATGGTGCTGTTGAGGCGGGCAAAGCGGTCCGCCGCAGGAACCCGGCCCCGATGACGAGCGTTGCCAGGATCACCACTGCCTCCAGCGCCGACGCGACCACCGACGGAATGCCGGCGTCTCGCTGCATACCCAACGCGCCGGTCTCGAGTGTGGCGAACAGGAGGGCCGAGAGCGGGACGAACGCCGGGCGCAGTCCGGCGAGAATCGCGACGGCGATCGCCGAGAACCCGTAGCCCGGCGAAATGTTCTCGTACAAGGCGTAGGTGACACCGGTGACTTCCACGCCGCCGGCGAGTCCGGCCAGCGCGCCGCTCGCCACCAGCGCTCCGAAGGTCACGCGCGGAACGTCGACGCGCCCGATGATCGCCGCCGCGCTCGGCGACGCGCCAACAGCGCGTACCCGGAATCCGGCGGCGGTCTCGCGCAGGAACCACCACGCCGCCGCGCACACGATGACGGCGATGAAGATCCCCGCGTGAAGTCGGAAATCCGGCAGCAAACGCACCAAGCGCGCCGGGACTTCGACGAGCTCAGTCTGCGGGTATACGCCGGTCGGTTCCTGCAGCGGACCGCGCACGAGATACGCGACCAGGCTGGCGGCGATGAAGTTGAGCATGATGGTGCTGATCACCTCGAGGACGCCAAACCGGCGCCGGAGTTCGGCGGCGATGGCGGCCCACGCGGCGCCCCCGGCAGCGCCAGCCACAAGCGCAATCACGACGTGTAGCGGTCCGAGCGAGTGCCCGAGACCAACAAAGGTCGCCGCCACAGCGCCGATCATGAGCTGGCCTTCGCCGCCGATGTTGAACACCCCTGCCCGGAACGCGACGCACAACCCGGCACCCAGCAAGGCGAGCGGAATTGCCCGCACCAAGGTGCCCGAGAAGAACGCGCTCGTGGTTCCCAGAGAACCGTGCCAGAAGGCCGCGACCACGGTAGACGCGTCGTGCGTCGGCGACAGCCACCAGAGCGCGGCGAACAGAACCGACAACAGGGCAAGGACGGCAACGCCGAGCAAGCCCCAGCGCGAAACCGTCATGCCGCGCCCAGCATCAAGGTGCCGATACGGTCACGATCGAGCCCGGCCTCGCTCACCGTTCCGTGAAACACAACGAGTACCCGAGTCGCGAGCTCCAGCACTTCGTCCACATCGCTCGAGTGAACGACCACTGCCGCACCGCTCGCTGCCGCCTCCCGGAGCTGCTCGTGCACGAAAGCGGTCGCCCGCAAGTCGAGTCCGCGCGTGGGATTGTCGGCAACAATGAGGTCCACCGGCTGCTCGAGTGCCGCGGCAACCACCAGTCGCTGTTGGTTACCTCCCGAAAGTGTGCCCGCACCTGCCTGCTCCGAGGCCGCGACGATCCCGAATCGCTGGATCAGGGCCCGCGCGCGCTCACGCACCCGGCCCCACGCGATACGTCCGCGCGCAGCGCCCACTCCGCGCAACGCCACGTTTTCAGCGAGGCTCATTGACAAGATGAGCCCGTCGCGATGCCGGTCGGCGGGGACGACGACCACGCGCTGAGGCAAGCGCAGTTCGCCGGAAGCTGGCCGCTTCAGCGCGCCGAGGGCCGCCATCAGCTCGTGATGGCCTGCCCCATCGACCGCCGCGATTCCGACGATCTCATGGCGCCGGACCACGAACGAAGCGTCACGGACGCGCACTGTTCCGCGGTCATCGGCCACGGAAACGCGTTCGGCGACGACAACCTCTTCGCCGGGAACCCCGATCGCGACGGCGCTGGTCGCCACTGCGCCCGGGAAGATGGCGCCGGCAAGCGATGACTCGGTGGCCCCAGTCGCCGGCCCGGCGAACGTCACGCGCCCTCGACGCAGCACCGTGATGTCGTCCGCGACACTCAGTGCCTCGCGCAGCTTGTGCGTCACCAAGACCACACTGCCACCCCGCGCGGCGAAACTGCGCACCCACGACAGGAGGTCGCGAACCTCCGTGGGTGCCAGCACCGCGGTGGGCTCATCGAGGATCAGCACCCGCGCGTCGGCCGCGAGCGCCTTGAGAATCTCGAGACGCTGGCGTTGCGCGAGTGTCAGTTCCCTGACCGGGATGTTCAGTGGTACGTCGAGCCCGGATGAGTCAGCCACGGCGCGGAGGCGTTCCACGACCTGCCGCGACCGGTACAGGCCCGCACCGCCGAGCGCGACGTTTTCCGGTGCCGTGAGGGACTCGGCGAGCGAGAGGTGCTGGTGGACCATGCCGAGTCCGGCGCGCGACGCGGTACGCACCGAAAGCCGCGGCGTGGCGCTCCCGAATACGGAAACGATTCCAGCATCGGGCGCCGCAAGGCCGATCGCCACGCGCATGAGCGTGCTCTTGCCAGCGCCGTTCTCGCCCAACACTGCGTGGACAGTGCCGTGCCGCACCACCAAACCCGCGTCGGTCAGCGCGGCCACCTCGCCAAAGCGCTTGTGGATGCCGCGCAATTCCAGCGCGGGACTGTCGCCCGGACCCGCCGTCGTCACAGCCCCGTGGGCACGTTCACGAAAACAGACGACACACCAAATCGCGATGCGAGGTGTGTGGCCAACGCCCGCACACCCAGCGTCTCCGTGGCGTAGTGCCCGCCATACAGAACAACCAGGCCAAGCTCCATGGCTTCAACCGCGGTGTGGTGCGTTCCCTCACCGACGATGAGCGTGTCCACGCCCCGATCGCGTGCCTCGGCGAGCGTCGCCGAATTGGCGCCGGCGCCGGTGACGATTGCCCAACGCCGCGTGCGATGACCCTTGGGAAACGACGTCGCGACCAGCGTCGTCTCGAACCGAGCGGAGTACTCGCGGGCGCGCTCCACCACACTTTCGGTGGGGACATCCGCCTTTCCGCTGACCCCGATTCCCACGCCGCGAAACTGGCCGAACGCCGAATCCGGCGTCAGCGAGAGCTCCTTTGCGAGCAATACGTTGTTTCCCCACACCGGGTGCATGTCCAGCGGGATGTGTGACGAGTAGATCGCCAAGCCGCCGCTGATCGCGGCACGCAAGCGGTCGAACGCCACCCCAACGATCGGGTGTGATCCGCGCCAGAACATTCCGTGGTGCACCACGAGCAGATCCGCCCGCTCCCGCAGCGACGCGGCGACGGTGTTTGCTGAATAGTCGACGGCCGCCGCCACCCGAGTCACGCTGCCGCCGTTCGCCAACTGCAGTCCGTTGAACGCAGCCTCGTAGTCAGGCACATCGGCGGACCGCAGCTCAGTATCGAGGTACGAAACGACTTCGGCGAGCGTCGTCATCGCGGGTTGGCGGGAGCGGTGAACCTGCCGTCGTGCATCAGTGCGCGCACCGACTCCACTCGTGCGCGCAAGACCGCGGGAATCCGGTCTTCGAGCACGGGATTCAGCACCAACTCCACGACTCCCGATCGCGAGTCGTACGCCACCACCCGTGGCCGGAACGTGCCTGCTTTTACATCTTGGGCGATCAGGAAGAAGGCGCGTGGCAGGTCGATGACGACGCTGCCGAGCGTCACTTCGGGGGCGACGCCATTCTGGTTCGAGTTGGAGCCGACCACGAACACACCCTTTCGCTCGCGCGCCGCCTGAAAGACACCCAGCCCAGCCGCGTCCGCGTTCTGGAAGATCACGTCGGCGCCTCGCGCAATCTGCGCCATCGCCTGCTCTTTTCCGGCACTGACATCGTCCCAGTTGCCGATGAACGC
>ERZ1292623.857-Hain-H51-01um-R1-857-length-31104-cov-5_pt1 | contig 31104 bp, 26 predicted proteins | sample MGYA00564398_ERZ1292623 | MGnify/ENA primary metagenome ERZ1292623 (study PRJEB36523, sample SAMEA6512633) | groundwater metagenome | collected 2019-01-07 | study: AquaDiva: Metagenomics assemblies of 32 groundwater samples
TTGTTGGAGTTGGCGCTTTATTCATGCACATGGGCGTTCTCTATTCTATCGGCAAACTGCAACCATCAAACCTGTATCATATTGTTTTCAACAATTTTGCGCACGATTCAGTGGGCGGACAGCCTACTGCAGCCGACGCTATTGATATCTCTGCTTTAGCGAAAGCAAACGGATATAAAGAAACATTCCTAGCGCAAACGGCAGAAGAAATTAGGCATGGTTTGTTGAAGATGAAGAATGCTGCCGGGCCGGTATTGTTAGAGATCCGCTGCAATAAAGGAGCGCGTAAAGATCTGGGAAGACCAACACAGTCTCCTCTGGAAAATAAGAAGCATTTTGTCGAATTTCTGCGAGATGAAATTAAATGAAATTAAATGAAAATTGATCAGGGAGTAGAGGCATGCAAAGAGAATATGTTGGTTCAGGGTGTTTGATCCGTCTTAAGGAGGTTTTAGAAGCAGAAAAACCTTCATCTATTTTTTTGGTGACTGGAAAAGTGTCGTATGGCCAATCCGGAGCTCAGAGAGTTATTGAACCTTTGCTTTCCAATTATAAAGTAACGTATTTTTCAGAGTTTTCTGTTAATCCACAATTGGAAGATATCAAGAAAGGAATATCTTTATACCGACAAGCTGGTTGTGACTTAGTTATTGCTGTGGGCGGAGGGAGTGCCATTGACATAGCAAAATCGATACATCTCCTTGCAGCTCAGCCCGGAGCGGCAGAGAAATATATAACCAAAGAGCTTACTCCTGTTCATAAACCAAAACCATTTATTGCTATACCAACCACGGCGGGAACAGGATCAGAAGCAACCCATTTTGCCGTCATATACATAGAGAAGGTAAAATATTCTCTCGGCCACAAGGAATGGATGATTCCTCAGTATGTGTTTCTAGATCCTACTTTTACTTTAGGTCTACCTAAGTCTATTACTGCTTCTACGGGGATAGATGCGTTATGCCAAGCGGTAGAATCGTATTGGTCCACTCAATCAACAGAGGAGTCAAAAAAATATGCGAGGCAAGCAATAACCCTGATTTTGAATCATTTAGTTCCGGCAGTTCATAAACCTTCACTGCAGAGTCGCGAAGCAATGTTGCAAGGAGCGAACTTAGCGGGGAAAGCGATCAATATTTCTAAAACTACTGCTTGCCATTCTGTTTCCTATCCTATCACTTCTTATTTTGGAGTTGCTCACGGTCATGCCTGTGCGCTGACACTGGGAGAGATGTGCAAGTATAATAACGATATAACAGATCATGATTGCCTGGATACACGAGGAGCAGCATATGTGAAAGGTATTCTTTCAGAATTATGCGAGCTGTTTCAAGTAAGTACTGTTGAAGAGATGCAGCGGAAGATTGATGGCATAATGGATCAGGTTGGACTTACCAGAAAACTTAGTATGCTTAACATATCTGCTCTCGAACATCACGATATTATTGTTGCTAATGGTTTTAATCCAGAACGGGTGAGAAACAACCCCAGAGAGTTAACCGAGGGAGCATTGCGGGAGATATTAAAAAAGATTAGTTGATGAAGGATTATTTTTTACCATAAAAAACCTAATTCCATAACCGCAGCCGAAGGCGAGGGCAAGTCACTACGTTCGTGCCTTCACGAAAACTGAAGAATACAAGCAATATGAAGAATATCATATTGCTGTACAGGAATGAAATCTTTGTTTCATTCCTTGTATCAGTTTTCGGAACTGAAAAATGATAGTTTTCATTTTTCATGTTTCCTAACGGAAAGATTTGAAATCATGTTTTATGATTTCATAATCTTCTTAAATCATTTCTGCTTGGTTTTGTTCATGAGTGGAAAGAAAAGAGAAAAGATGATTATCACTATTGACGGTTCTTCGTGGACTGGGAAATCAAGCTCTGCAAAAGCTCTGGCAAAAATGTTAGGGTACCAGTATCTGAACACCGGGGCAATGTTTCGAGCGATTGGATATTTTGTAAAACAGAAAGGTCTGAAAGAAGAAAAAGACATCATTGGTGCGCTGAAGGATGTAACCATGGAATTTAAGCTGGTTCAAGGGGAAAGTAGATTATTTTTGAATAGTGAAGATGTGAATGAGCAGATAACCAGTAATGAAGTTGTTTCCTTGGCTTCAAAAGTGGCTGGCATCCCTGCAGTTCGAGAGAAACTTCTTCAGCTTCAGCGCCATATTGCCAAAGAGGGAGGATTTATCGTAGAAGGCCGGGATACCGGCACCGCAGTCTTTCCAGATGCTGATTGGAAATTCTTTTTAGATGCTTCTATGGACATAAAAGTGAAGAGATATTTTAAGATGCTTCCGCCTGAGGAGAAAACAAAACATCCTCCTGGGGAAGTTCGCCAGATTATTACCGATATTGATGCACGGGATCGCAGCAGGCCAGTCGGACCGTTGACTAAGGCTAAAGATGCCATTCTCTATGATAATTCAGACAGTCCAAGCGCAGAACAAGATGCTATGGTGATGTGGTATTATATCACTAAAAGTGAGGAGATGATTCATAATCTTAATAACTTACACAAAAATTAAAAATCTACAATCATTAAACGTCTGCCATCACCATGGTTACCATAACAGAAATTCGTGAAAAATGCAAAAAAGAATACTGGGGATTCTTTAATAGGTTAGTTCATGAAGTTGGTTTTTACTTCACTAAGCCGTTCATCAATACACCTATCACCTCCAATCAGGTTACCTTGTTCTGGTTGTTTTTAGGCGTAGTTGGAGCAGCGCTGTTGTCAACCGGCGTCTACAAATGGATGCTTTTAGGAATTATCATATATCATCTTGGGCATTTTTTTGATTGCGTTGACGGGAATTTAGCCCGATACCGCAATAAGCCCAGTTTGAAAGGACAATATCTGGAGCAGATCGCTCATCATATTACTATATTGTCTGTTTTGTGTGGTTTAACAGTTGGTACGTTCAGAATGACCGATAATGTTCTTTCATTATATTTAGGCGGAATAGCGGTTGGAGCTTTCGTATTTGCGAAGCTGTTTAACATCAACCTGATTTCGTATAAAGCTGAACTACGGGACAGAGTTGCACAGATCATAGATAAGCTTAACCCTCGGAAAAGAAGCAAACTGACTATTTTCATTTTTGGTTTTGTGCGCATAGAACATCCCTTGAATCTGATGTTTTTCACTATCCTGCTTAATAAGCCTTTGGTCGGCTTAGGATGTTATGCTTTTCTGCATACGGTAGAGATGGTGAAGAAGTTAGCGACGTCTCTGGTAAAGCTGCAGAAGGCGGATGACGAAACTGCTTTAGCACAGCAGAAATAGGTCATAAGAAATCTAACCCGAGTTACACCCTTTTGTTATTGATCATATCTGCTAAAAAGCCAAAGAGAACAATCTGGATTCCTACCAACATGAATAAGGCGCTTAAGACGGTGGTAGGTAGTCTTCCGACATTACCTAGGGTGATAAATCGATATACCAGCCAAATTCCGAGAATAATGCCGATGCTGAAGAAACTCAAGCCGATTTTTCCAAAGAACTGCAATGGCTCATAGTTTCGGTAAATTCTAAATATATTTATCCAAGCCTTAACTGCATACTGGAATGGATTTTTGAAAAGCCTGCTCTTCCGCGTTCTTCTGGAATCAATAGGTATTTCGGTGATCTTGAATCCCTGCTTGGCTGCCTTGATGATTTGTTCTTGAGTGTAGGTAAAGGTGTTGATGAAATCTATTTCCCGCGCTAGTTCAGCGGTGAAAGCCCTAAAGCCAGTAGTAGAGTCGGTGATTCTAATTTTGGTTAAGGAGCTTAAGACTTTGGAGAATAAGATGTTTCCTATGCGTTTGGTGAGCGGCATGTACTGGATTCTTCCTCGGAATCTGCTGCCTAAGACGAGATCGTATCCCTGCTGTACTTTTTCAATAAGTTGGGGGATGTGTCTGGGATGGTATTGGCCGTCAGCATCGGTATGAACGATGATGTCAGCTTTCCGCTCCAGGCATTCTTTCATTTCGGAGCGGAAAGTTTCCGCCAAGCCTTTGTTGCGGCGATGGGAAACCACTATAGCTCCATGTTCTTGGGCGATTTTTGCAGTTTGGTCTTTGCTTCCATCGTTTAAGACAAGTATCTTGTAATGGTACGAAGTTACTTTCAAGGCTTCTTTTATTTCAAGAATAGTTCTTCCGATGTCCCTTTCTTCGTTATAGGCGGGGATGGAAATGATGATAAAGGGCTTTTTAGGTTTAAGAAGCTGTTTAGCAGGAATGCTTTTCATCTCTTTATCGGCAAAAGTTCAGCTTAAATATTTTATGAATCTGGGCTTTCTATTTCAGAAATTATATAAAGCAACTTTCTCCAATTTTAATAATGAAGAATCGTAAGCTTATAATCCTCTTGGTATTAGCCGTTATTCTGTTAGGAGCAGCTGTTCTAAGATTGTACAATCTGGAAGAAGAGAGTTTATGGCTGGATGAGTGTTTTACTCTTGATTACAGTTCAAAGCCGATCCCTTCGCTGATAGAGACCCTGAAGAAAGATGTTCATCCTATCGGGTATTATCTTCCCCAGCACCTGCTGTTGGATTATTTCGGTTCTTCGGAGATTAGTTTACGGATCTTATCAGTGTTTTTTGGAGTGCTTTCGGTGTATTTAACCTATTTGCTGGGGAAAAAATTCTTTTCCTGGAAAGAAGGGTTGCTGGCTGCTTTTTTTATGGCGATGTCGTATACCGCTATACTTTATTCTCAAGATGCAAAGATGTACAGCATGTTTGGAGCATTTTTCCTGCTTTCTCTGCTCGCTTTCATCAGATTTCTGGAGAAGCCCTCATGGCTAAACACGGTGTTCTTTTCTCTCTCTTCAGCATTGCTGCTGTATACACATATCATAGGATTAGTAATTTTTGGCGGTTACTTCTGTTTTTATGTCACTGGTTATTTGCTTAAACATAATGCTGGCATTGGCTCTTCATTTTCTTATAAAACTCTTTTTTCTTCAAAAATATTCTTAGTCTTACTAATAGTCTTTTTGTTGTACTGGCCTTGGTTTACAATGTTAGTGCTGTATCAGCTTCCTCGTTTATACATCTCACTGGGAGAAAAGTTTATTGAAAAGACCGGGTTAAATCTTTTACCAGTTGTAGTTGCTAGTATGATATTTTTGGTTTTACTTTATGTAATTATTTTGTATCTTATGGTTAAAGGTAAAATTAATGTTGACAACATCCAGAAACGCTTTGGATCTTCTACTTTCCTCGCGAATGAAAAGGCCTTGTTTTTATTATTACTACTTTTCTTAGCCTTTGATCTTTTAGTAAGCCGTTATCTTTTTTCTTCGGTACCTATAGTTCGCTTTGTTTTTTTCCTGCTTCCTATGGGCCAGATTTTACTTTCTAGAATTTTACTGCGGATGAAAAGCACTCATTTTGCTACTATTCTATTTGTTCTTTTTATGATAAGTGCGTCATTTGAGCTTTACAAGTATTACCAAGTTGATTCTAAGGAACAGTTTAGAGAAGCTGCGAAGTATGTTGAAAATCATGCTTCGGCAGCAGATATTTTATTTCTGCACCGTGCAACCATAGCTAAGCTCTGTTTTGATTACTACTATTCTGGTAATGTTGAGGAAATACGGCTGATAACTTCTGGCGAGGACGTTATTTGTTGATGGAAAGAGCTGCTGGAAAAAGAGATGCCTATCTGGTCCTTACCCATAATTACCATACTAAAGATTATTTTAAGCGAAAAATGGATGCGCTTTACGAATTAGTGGAGGAAAAGAAATTTATCGGGATAACTATTTACAAATATAGGATAAGTGATGCTTATTCGCGGACTTCAGAATCATAATCTATTTAAATCAATCCTAATGCAAATAAGCTGTGTGTAAGAGTGGTTAAGATTGGTGTCATTGGATCCGGTAAATGGGGTGAAAACCATCTCAAAGATTTATCTAAGATTTCGTCCTGTCATTTGGTAGGATTAGCTGATATTGATGAAGGGAAGAAAGAATTGGCCGAGAGGCATGGCATCAAATTCTTTAAGAATTATCAGGAGATGCTCCCTCATGTAGATGCAGTTACGGTGGTAACGCCCACTCTTTTTCATTATGAGATAGCGAAAGATTGTCTTCTTCAAGGCAAACATGTCTTTGTGGAAAAACCTTTATGTTTTGATCACCAGCAGTCGGAAGAATTAGTACATCTGGCAAACGAAAAAAAGATCATACTTTCCGTGGGATATGTTTTTCGCTTTAATCCACTGATGAACAGAGTCAAGGAGTTATTGTCGGTGATTGGCGAGATCCATTATATCTCGGGAAGGTATATTCATTCTACCGTTCCGCCGCGGAAGGATTCCGGAGCTATTTTTAATCTAGGGGTTCACCTTATTGATTTTTTAAATGTTCTCCTTCCGCAAAATCCCCAAAAAATATATGCACGAAACTCTCATATTATTTCCAAGCATAATGAAGATTCCTCTTTTATCACCATCGATTATGGCAATTTTAGCGCACACTTAGAAGTCAGTTGCTGTCATCCCCTGAAAAAGAGGGATATGTGGATTATCGGTTCAAAAGAAAAACTGTATCTTGATTTTTTAGATCAAGTAATCGAGCGGCACCCGTTGGTGGTGAATGAGGATAAGACTGAAAGAAAAGAAACCTTCCGTGACCCGGAAGTGGGCAAAAATCAGCCTCTGTATGAAGAATTAAAATATTTTGCTCATCTCTGCAATAAGAAGAGCATTGGAGAGGGAGTGAATCTCAATCTTTCTGCAGAAAATGTTCTTACCACCAAGATGTGTTCTTTAGCTATAAAATCGGCACAACAGAATGAGGTTCAGGCAATAGAATGAAGAATGTTACAATCTCTACTACGGCTATGGTAAAAGATTCTGTAATAGGAGAGGGGTCGCAAATCTGGGAATTTGCAAATGTGTATGGAGCAAAGATAGGGGAGAATACTAAAATAGGATCGTATGTAGAAGTGCAAAAAAATACGGTCATTGGAAAGAATGTCATCGTTTCTTCCCACTCATTTATCTGCTCTTTAGTTACCATAGAAGATAATGTATTTGTTGGCCATGGAGTTATGACCATCAACGATCTTTATCCGCCGTCGAAAAGAAGAACCGGAACAGATGCAGGATGGAAATCAACCTTAATTAAAAAAAATGCAGTGATTGGAAGCAACGCTACCTTGATGCCGGTAACTATAGGTGAAAATTCAATTGTCGGTGCCGGAGCAGTGGTTACCAAGGATGTTCCAGATAATTGTATTGTAGCGGGAAATCCTGCGAAAATTATAGGGCAACTGCCTCAAGACCAGAGAAATGCCAGTGGCGCTATGAAAATACCCTTGGCTGATTTAAAATTACAGCATGCAAAAATACGTGATGAGCTAGACACGGCGATCAAGAAAGTGATTGATGATTGTTCGTTTATCATGTCGGAACAAATGGGTGTATTTGAAAAAAACTTTGCCGAATTTTGTAAGGTTAAGCATGCCCTTGGAGTGAGTAATGGCACCAGTGCCATTTCCTTAGCCTTAGAAGCTTGTGGCATTAAAGAAGGAGATGAAGTAATTACTACCCCCCACACTTTTATTGCCAGCACGGAAGCAATCTCCAAAGCAGGAGCAAAAATAAAGTTTGTGGATATCGAAGAAAAAACCAATTTGATTGATGTTAAAAAAATAGAATCAGCAATCACGGAAAAAACGAAGGCTATCCTCGCTGTTCATATGAATGGCCTCATGTGTGATATGGAGAGTATACGAACAATTGCTGATAAATATGGTCTGAAAGTCATAGAGGATGCTGCTCAAGCGCATGGCGCGTTGTATAAGCATAACTCTCCTGGCTACTATAGTGATGCAGCTACGTTTAGTTTTTATCCTGGGAAAAATCTCGGTGCCTTTGGAGATGCCGGGGCAGTAGTGACTAACCATGATCACATAGCAGAAAAAATAGCGATGCTGCGGAATCATGGCCGAAAACCAGGTGACAAATATCTTCACCAGATAGAAGGTTATAACGAGAGATTAGATAGCCTTCAAGCAGCGGTGCTTACCGTAAAATTAAGGCATCTTCAGGAATGGAATGAACAAAGGATTAAAAATGCACAGTTATACCATCAATACCTGCACACTGCAGGTCTCATTTTACCTCTCGCTCCAGAAAATTGCAAACATGTGTATCATCAGTATCCTATCCGCTGTAAAGATGGGGAAAGGGAAAAATTAATTCAGTTCTTAAAAGAGCACGGTATTAGTACAGGAATTAATTATCCTCTTCCTTTACATTTACAGCCAGCCTATGCTTATATGGGCCATAAAAAAGGGGATTTCCCCGTAGCAGAGATGGTGACTGCAGAGGTTATCTCTTTACCTATGTTTCCTGAATTACAGGAAGAGCAAATTAAATATGTAGCAGAAACAATTCATCAATTTTTAACTTTAAGAAATAAAACTGGAATACCATGAATAAAGAGCTATTCAAAAATAAAGTAGTCCTGGTTACGGGCGGAGCAGGTTTTATAGGCAGCCATTTAGTTGATAAAGCGTTGGAGTTAGGGGCAGAAAAAGTGGTTTGTTACGATAATCTTATTGGAACTAATAATAGCCTTGCCAATATCGCTCATCGTAAGTCTGATCCGCGGTTTACTTTTGTTAAAGCGGATATTAAGCATTATCAGGAAATAAAGCCTTGGGTGGAAGAAAGTGATATTATTTTCAACGAGGCAGCTTCAAAGTTAGTGGTTAGTTTAAAGGATCCAACTATTGATGTTCAAACCAATGTAGTGGGTAATTTTAATGTAGCAGAAATTCTACGGAAAAGCGAAAGTGATGCCAGGATAATACATGCTTCTACAGGATCGGTGTTTGGCAGCAATGATAGGCCGTTTGAAGAGACCGATCCAATGAATCCTTCTACTGTGTATGGCATAAGTAAATTGGCGGCCGAAAAATATTTCTTGTTATACCATCGGCTTTATGGGATTAAAGCTACAGTATTACGTTATTTTCATGTCTTTGGGCCAAGGCAGGATTTTACTGGCGAAGCAGGAGTAGTGGGAATTTTTGTATCTCGGGTGCTTAAGGGATTACCTCCTCAGGTATGCGGCACTGGGGAAGCCATTCGCTGTTTCACTTTTGTGAATGATGCGGTTGATGCCAACATTCTTTTGTATAAGAATAACAGTTCAATTGGGCAGGATTATAATGTCGCTTCTCGGAACAGAGTCAGTGTGCTTCAACTGGCTAATGAGGTGATATCTAAGTACGGTACTCCTGGCATGAAGCCGGAGTTTATCGCTCCGCGGCTGGGAGAAAATTTTAAACCTATACCCAGTACTAAAAAAATAGAAAATCTGGGATTTAAGGAATCGGTTACTTTTAACGAGGGGTTGGAAAGAACCAAGCAGTGGATTGCTGTTCAGTTGGGACACAATTAATAGATTATTTTATTAAATTCTTTATTTTGGGCTGTGCTTCATAATCATAAAGTTTATATGTAATTATGAAGAAAACCAGCAACATGAGAGGTTCTCCAAGTATAAAAGCAAAGCCAGAGATTAGTATTGTTGCTCCAGCTTACAACGAACAAGGATGCATTGAAGAATTTGTGCAAGAAGCAGACAAGGCTTTTGATGAAAATGGGTATTCTGGCGAAATTATTGTCATTAACGATGCCAGCCGGGATAATACTTTGCCTATCTTACTTTCCCTACAGAAAAAGTTTCCAAGGTTAAGGATTATTTCGCATCGCAAGAATCGCGGCCTCACCTCGGCTATGATCACCGGCATTGAAAATGCCCGCTATGATATTATATTTTTTACTTCTTCCGATTTGGAATCGCATACAAGGGAAGATCTTCCCAAACTGATCGCAGCTTTGGAACAAGGATATGACGTGGCTATTGGTTGGAGAACCAATAAGCGGCAAGGATTTTTGAAAACGCTCATTTCTAAAAGCTTTAATGCAGTAGTGAGATTACTATTCAACGTTAAATTCCGCGATGTAGGTTGGGTGCGGGCATTTCGTAAAGAAGTGTATTACAATATTGAATCTATGCGTTCAGATTGGCACCGTTATTTTGTCATTTTAGCCGCGCAACAAGAGTATAAAGTTAAGGAAGTCCCGCTGCGGTTTTATCCCCGAAAGTCTGGGAAATCAAAATATGGCCGAATCGGCTTGAAAAGAATTCCTGGCGGCTTTCTTGATTTACTGGTAATCAAGTTTCTTACCTCTTTTTCTAGGAAACCGATGCGCATGTTTGGCACTTTTGGAGCTTTCTTGACCGCCTTAGGATCGTTATGCGGCCTTTATGTGTTGTACCTTAATTTTGTGGCGTTAGAAGCAGTAGGAACGCGCGTGCCCTTAGTATTACTGACGGTTTTTTTATTCCTGACTGGCTTGCAGCTTTTCGGATTAGGATTTGTAAGCGAGCTTATCGTTTCTAACAGTAAGAAACAGAAACGAAAGCAGAGTTAGAATTGTAGAAATATTCACTATAGAATGCCTGAAGAGCATTAACAATAAGAAATAGAAAATACGGAGAAAAAATCATGTGTGGAATTGCCGGGTGGTATGGGCCGAGTAATCGGAAACTTCTGGAGAAGATGACTTCTTTTTTAGATCATCGCGGCCCAGATGGGGAAGGTTTTTTTGTCGACAAAAAAGTTTCTTTAGGGCATAAAAGACTGAGCATTATTGATCTTAAAACTGGTCAGCAACCTATCTATAATGATGATAAATCAGCAGTTATTGTCTTTAATGGAGAAATTTATAACTATAAAGAGATCAGAAAAGATTTAGAAAAAAAGTATACCTTCAAAACTAAAAGTGATACGGAAGTTATTTTGCGCGCCTACGAGGAATATGGCCCTGAATGTGTGCAAACGTTTAATGGCATGTTTGCGTTTGCGATCTGGGATGCTAAAAAGGATCTTCTTTTTCTGGCTCGGGATAGGCTGGGAGTTAAGCCGCTGTATTATTATCAAAATGCTACCAAGCTTATGTTTGCATCAGAAATAAAAGCCTTTCTGGCCGATCCTACTTTTCCTCGTCAATTACATCATCAGGCAGTTGCCGAATACCTCACTTTCCAGAATATTATGGATGATAAAACTTTTTTTGCAGGTGTGAAAATGCTTCTTCCGGGACATTACCTGGTGGTGCAAGAAGGGAAGGATGTGATAAAACAATATTGGGATGCTTCTTACGTGAAGAGCAATAAACAGAAGGTCGAGGAGTATTATGCTGATTTTAGGTCAATCTTGTCACGATCAGTAGCTCGGCACATGGTCAGCGATGTTCCGGTAGGGAGTTATTTAAGCGGGGGATTTGATTCTGGTTCAATAGCTACCTTTGCGGCGGGAAAAAGCCAAAAAAGGATAGAAGCGTTTACCGGAACTTTTAAAGAAGGTGGAATCTACGACGAAACAAAAGGCTCAAGGTTGGTGGCTCAAAAGATTAATGCAGTTGTTCATGAAGCAGTCGTATCTTCTCAAGATTTTGTGTCTTCCATTGAAAAAATACTGTATCATCTTGATGAACCAAAAACCGGAATACCGGTCATTTCCCAGTATGTCGTTTCAAAATTGGTGTCAGAGCAGGTCAAAGTAGTGCTTACCGGTCATGCGGGAGATGAATTGTTTGCCGGTTATCCTATTTACAAGGTTGCATATTTTAAAGATCTAGTTAGAAAAAATCCTTTTACTGCCTTGCGCTTCTTTTCTTTCTTTACCTGGAGCGAGATGCCCCGCAGCCTTTATTTTCTATTTTTTCCCCTTTTTGATAAGGAAGTTAAACACGGCCTCTTTATCATGTTTAACAAAAGACAGCGTAAAAAATTATTGTCGAAACAATTTTATCAAGGTTTGCCGGACAAAAATACAGTTTCAGTTTTAGAAAAATTCTGTCGCCCGGATCTGAAGTCTCAAACTGACAAAATTCAATATCTGTACTTGAAAACCTATCTCCCTTCCCTGCTGGTCTGTGAGGATAAGATGGGCATGGCGCACGCGATAGAAGCAAGAGTTCCGTTCTGTGACAATGAAATGGTTGATTTTGCCAATTCCATTCCTCTGAAATTTAAATTGTATGGCCATGAACTTAAACATATTATAAAACAGAGCATGAAGAAGGATTTGCCTTCAATACATTACCATCAGCAGAAAAAAGGCTATCCTACTCCTTTCTCTTTATGGCTGCGCAAGGATTTAAAAGAGTATGTTTATTCGGTCCTGCTCAGCGAGAGAACCAAGCAAAGAGGAATTTTTAATCAAAAATATGTCAAAAAACTTCTTGATGCACATTGCGGCCGCAGCAAAGACGGCTTAATGGACCTGGTCAATGCCGCGCGGATATGGTCGCTTCTCAATGTTGAGTTGTGGTGCAGGATATTTATAGACGGAGAATATGAGAAGTTCGCCACAGATAAACTTAAAAAGCCAGAAAGAGCTGTGAAGGCATGATCAGCATTGTCACTATCTTACTGTTCTTCATTTATCTTTGGGGCTTAGGATTTTCTGTAACTTATTTCATTTATTCAAAAAATCGAGACCCTGAAAAGCCAAAACCTGATTTTTGGGAACGGGAGATTATGAATATAGGTATTGGTTTAGGCGTTTTTGCCATTCTTTCCATCATCCTTAACTTTTTTCGTGTCCCTTTGGATTGGAAAATTTTTTTATTGCTAAGCTTGATTGTTCCCATCTATGCAGGAGCCACCATTTTAAAAAAGAATGGGTTTAGATTGCCATTGCCAACCAGATTTCCAAAGTTGGTCTTAACCAAAAACAATTTATTTACCTTTGCAGCCCTGTTTATTTTTGCGGTTTCTCTTTACATCTACGCTTCCGGAGCTTTTGCCTATCCCTATCTTGAAGATGAAGACCCCTGGGGGCATTCAGTAGGAGTGAAATACGTTGCTCTGAATAAAGATGCCTATGATCCACATCTCAGCCCTACCGGTGCAGTAAACTTAGATTTATCATATATAGATCCTTATCCGCCAGCGTATGATGTTCTGATGGGAATATTGCATCAAACTTCACCAAATCTTACCTGGACTTTAAAATTCTTTAACGCTTTGATTATTGCCTTAGGATTTTTGTTCTTTTATTTTTTTGTAAATTTGTTGGTGCAGCACAAAACCAAAGCTTTAGTAGCTACTTTTTTTTTGGCGGCTCTTCCTAGTTACCTATCTCATTTTATCTGGGCCCATTCCATGACTATTACGCTTCTTTTTCCTGCTCTGTATGCATTTACCAAAATTTTTGAAGAGAAAAAATGGGCTATCGTTCTGGCCGTAGTCGTGGGAGGCATCTGGGTAACTCAAAATCTTTCTCAACCGATTAAACTTACCACTATACTTTTGATTTACGCAGTAGTAGCGTCGGTTGTCAACTATCGTTTTTTGAAATATCACTTTGCCGGGATTTTTGGCGGGACAATTCTTTCTCTTTTTTGGTGGATGGCTATGATACATAAATATTCTTTACAATATTTTTTTGGAGCCTACGTGAGGGTGCCAGTTGCGCTTCGAGAGACCATGATCTCAAATTCAAGTGCGGGAACTGCTGTTAATACTGCATGGACGGCAGGATTTAGCTTTTTTGGAAAATTTCTGTCCATAATTAAAACTATCACTCATCCTGGCGGATCAGGATCAAGAGCATACACCCTTGGAGATTTCTTTGTAGCAAAATCAAATAATATGATTAATGCTCCCATAGGGATAGGTGTGGTTCTAAGTCTCCTGACTTTATTTGGACTAGCATATCTAGTGTTCAAATACCGTTCTTCTTTAGTTTCTCAAGAAAATTGTTGGAGGATAGTCGTGTTGTTTTGGCTGATCTATACTTTCTGGGTGGTAAACGGTATGACTTTTCCGATTTCCATAGCTCGGGATGCGTTTAGAACTTGGTTTCTGTTGGCGATCCCGGTTTCCATCATAGCGGCAGAAGGGAGTTATGTTTTTATTAATACTTTTAGAAAAAATAAATTGGTGCAAGTATTACTTACGGTGCTTATAGTAGCGGGAGTGATCTTAACTTCTGGAGTACAGAAATATGAAGCGAATACCTCTATCTGGCCGACTTCTGGATCATTTTCTACTTCTCAGGAACCATTTTTGTATGGGGAATTATTTAAACAGCTTCCGCTAAACTCCAAGGTTTTTTTATATGCTCCTCGTGATAAATTAGTGATCGGATACGGCATGTTTAGTTGCGATTGGTGTCTGGAAGTTACTGATTTTAGAAATGAAGTTATCTATAAAGATGCAAATGAAGTATACTCTTTTTTAAAGAAAAATGAATATCAATATTTTATGATTAATAAACACATGGATTATAAATATTTGACAGGTAAATTCGGACAGGAGGAAGTGGAATCTTTGCTACCAAAACGATATCAAGAATTTTTAAGCTTGCCTGCTCTGGTTCCAATTTACTCTAATGAAAATGTAATCTTGTTTATGGTGAAATAAATGGAAGAACATAATCCTTCTACACCTACAGTGAAGCGGTCGCACAAAATATCGCACAACATATTGTTGTATTCCTTGTATTTTCTGCTGCTGCTCATGGTGTTTTTTTCCTTGCTGGCTATACGAAATGCTGGCGAAGAGGGATATGAACGATGTGTGCAGAAAAAATGCGAGCAAAAAGGAGACGCTTTTTGTTCAAAGGCCAGGGAGATAGCTAATTGCTGTGCCGGAGCCGGCGGAAATCTGGGCATGGTTAATGATCCAAACTCAGGAAGTTCAAAATATACTTGCGTGTTTAATTAAGTATTTAATAGAAAAAAATGCATGAAAGCTTATGAAAATTAAAAAAACCTTAGCGGTACTCTTTTTAATTGTTGTTCTTGCTTTTATATTGCGCCTGGTGGTTGCCCAATACGTCGAAATGGTGCCGGATGAAATAGTGTATTCTCTCCTCCCTTGGAACATTATTTCCGCGCAACGGTTAGGCACGGTCGATGGTGGTCCACTGTTCTCTTATCTTACTGATCTTAGCTATATACTATTTGGAGAGGTAAATGCCGTTTCTTCCAGATTTCCATCTATCTTCTTTGGATCGTTAACGGTTATCCTTCTGTATCTCTGTTCGCTAAAACTGTTTGGCAATAAAAAAGCAGCCTTATTTGGCGCTTTCTTATTTGCTGTTTCTGGATATGCGCTTGAAAGCAACACCGAACCGGATACGGCTGCCTACTTTTTTGCCTTACTCAGTATTTATTTTTTCTTATACTTCCTTGAAGGAAAAAGAAATTACCTGTACCTTGCTACTGCTTCCCTTACGTTAGCTGCTCTTTGTAAAATTTTACCGCTTATGCTGGTGCCGGTGTATGTATTGGTCTTTTTTCTGCACGGGAAGGGATATCTTAAAGGTGATCAAGATCATACCGGAGAACGGGGCAAAACTGATACAAAATTATTTGATAGAAAACTGCTTACCATCATAGCAGGATGTTTGGTTATAGTTTTACTGTTGCTCATGCCGGTAGTCATGTACAATTATCTTGAATATAAAAATAACGGAAAAACAGAAAATATTGTTTCTACCTTACTGGGTATTGGCGCGCAATTTCATCCGGAAACGTCCCAAATTGATCCTTGGAATTTTTCTACCATGGTGGGGTTTTTAAAGATTTTTGTTGCTAAGTTTTTTAGGCCCGATCCGCTGGTGGTGGGATTAGGAATAGCAGGAATATTATTGGTGTTACTGCAAAGAAAAGCTGGACATTTTATATTCATACTTTCGGCATTGCTGTTGTTAACCTACATCGGCGGAATTACCGGCAGCGCATCCCATTATCTCTGGATACCTTTAGTGCTAAGTTTGTTTGCAGGATATACTCTTGAGAAAAGCCAGGCCTATCTTAGTACAAAGTTTCAACTGCGCCCGACTTCGGTCGTTTTTGTTTTTATTTTGGTAATAGCCGCTGTTTCATCCATCCATGTACAAGCAATTACTGCCGAGAAATCTGCGAGCATGGCTCTACGCGAATATGTCGTAGATACTATTCCTAAAAATGCTATTGTAGTTATGGATCCGCGAATTTACCATGGAAGTTATGCTTGGATCTTAAACGAACGGCATTATCTTAATGGAATCCACTTTGAAGGATTATTAAATCAAATTGCCCAATCTTCTGGCCCTACGGTAGAAGTTCCTTTGTATTACATTGAATGCAGCGGGGATACCACTTGCGGATGGAAAGTGGAAGATTACGATAGAGTAAGTCCTTTTGCAGAAAGTTTAGCAGATTATTTGAAGAAAAATTTAGAGTATATCGGCGAAGTGGATGCCAATCATCATTTTTTTATCCATAACGGAGTCATAACCGTGCCCTCCTCAATATTTCAAAGCATTGACAGAACGCACGTGTTTTGGGGCTCTTCAGTAGGATGGAAATATCCTGATTTGAATATTGACGAATATCCTTTGCAAGGAAGCAATAAAGTCTTTCATGTAATCGGTTTAGTATTTTTGTATCTTGATCTGTTGTTAGCTTTTTTAGCGATAGTGCTTTTATTTGTGTTTTTGAGGAGAAGTGAGAAAGGGAATAGATTAATTTCATAGTTCTCCGATCCTACCAAAAGGAATAAATAGTTGTAGACTGCTTTTATAGGAATAACGATGGTTTCTGCAAAGAAAGATCACGGAAAACGAACCCAGGAGTGGGATTCATACTGGGGGAAAAAAAATACGGTAAGTAACGGTCTTTATGATACTGTTGCCAAGATCTATAGAAAACTTATCATGGTCAAGATGTTTGAGCACTTTATGAAGAAAAATTTTTCTTCAGGTTCAAAACTCCTGCATGCCGGATGCGGCGGCGGATATGCTGATGTCTGTTTACACGGTTATGCTGACATCACCGCCCTGGATAATAGTTCAAATGCCTTGGAAAGGTACAAAAAAAACCATGGCGATAAATCTAAGATTATTTTAGGCGACATTTTTCATCTTCCTTTTGAAGAAAAAAGTTTTGATGGCATCTATAATCTCGGAGTGATGGAACATTTTAAAGAAGATGAAATTCAGGCCATTCTCACTGAGTTTAAGCGGATTTTAAGTGACCACGGTAGGATAGTGCTCTTCTGGCCGCCGACCTTTGGATCTACCACCAATACTCTGGATGCCTTGCACTTTATTCTCAATACTATTTTGAGAAGAAAAGTACGGTTACATCCTCCTGAGTTAACCCGAATCAAGTCTAAAAGACAGGCCCTGGAAACGCTTCAGAAAGCTGGTTTTTCAGTAGTAGATTATTACTTTGGGCCGAAAGACTTTTTTACCCAAGTAGTTATTGTAGCTAAGAAAAGTGATTTGTGAACATATAATTTAAAAATTAAAGTCAAATTTTGTTCTGTGGGTTTTACTGGCGTACCATGAAAGAAGCATTATCTCGTTATTACCAATCGATAAAAGAACATAAAGCAGCAATAGCAGTTTCTTTACTTATTGGTTTTATTTTTCTGTTACCTCACCTACTGATACCTTTGTTACAAGACGATAGTAGGAATTATTCTCCCTTGGTGGTTAAAGGGGTAGATGCACGAAGCGTGGATGAGGTTTTTTATGCCGCTTACGTGCAAGAAGCAGCGGAAGGCCATCTTCTTCCTCGCTCTAATATATTAGAATGGAAAAATACTTCTATCCTTTCGCATGCAGGGGCTCCGTTTCCTTCTTTCATTGTAGGTATGCTGTCTTTAGTCTTAGGCGGAGTTGTGCCTACCTACATTTTTTCTTATTTTTTCTTTACCGCTTTAAGTTCACTTCTTATGTATACGCTTGCGTATCGCTTGACCAGACATAAAACGCTCTCCCTCCTGGCTGCTCCGTTACTGTTCTTTTCTCCTACTTACTTGCTCAAATTTTTCTCTGACCAAATCGTCCAGCCCATAAGTTACTTTTCTCGTTTTTATCCGGTCTTAGTTGACTTTCCCATTTTTGCAGTTACCTTATTGGCAATTTTCTTGCTCTTAGAAAGGAGAAAATGGAAGTTCGCGCTGCTGAGCGGGATTTTGGGTGGGTTGCTGTTTTATACTTATTTTTATTACTGGACCTTTTACCTTGTTTTTATCGGTTTGCTGTGCGGGTTATATTTGATCAAGAAAGATTGGGTTTTGTTCAAGAAATTAGCTCTGTCTTGTTTTTTAACTATTACGATTGGCGCAACCTTTTTTTTGAACTCTCTGAATACGATTGCCAACCAAACAGAAATACTTCGCCGGCTGAATGCTATAGTCGGACGAAGTCCGGAATGGCTTATCACTCTTCTGCTTTTGAGTATGGTAATGATGTTGGCTTATACTTATAAGAAATTTAAAAAAAGCAGTATCCAAAATGCTGAAAATAATTTTTATTTCCTGTTAATTTTGACCTTGGCAAGCATAGTTGTTATGAACGTCCAGGTAATTGTAGGGTACACCATTAATCCGCGCCATTGGTTAACTACCGCTTTATGGCCTATTCTGGTTCTGGCTGGAATATACGTTCTAGAGGTTGTAATTGGAATAATGATCAATAAGAGAGAAAACCTAAACAAATATTTCAAAGCATCTCTTTTCTTTTTTATGGGCTTACTGCTCTTATTTGGAGTATTATGGCAAGTACGCTTTGCGTATACTACTCATTCCGTATATTCGCTCTCTGATTCCCAGCTAGAATTATTTAAATGGCTTAATAACCATACCGCAAAAGACGAGGTGGTTCTCTCGATAAGTTCAGAAATGATTCTTCTTATACCAGTTTACACCCATAATAATAATTATATTCCTAATGCAGTAGTAGAACCTATCCCCATCCCGGAAATAATTGCCCGAAGATTAGTTGCCTATAAATTAGTAGGTGTTTCAGAGCAGGACATTGCATTTTTAGATAATCCTTGCGCCTTCGGCGAGTTAATGAGTTTTGAACGCAGCAAAGAGGGGATCTATAATTATTCTTTATTTGAGGAAGCATTTTCCCATCTTCTCACCTTTGAAGCAGCCTTCCCGCGAAGTAAAGGATGTGCTGTTCCGCAAGAATTTAGAGAAGAAGTTTTCAAGACTTATGCCGCTCTTCCAGATGATAAGGACACATTAATCCAGAAATACGTTGTTGATTACGTTATTATTGGCGCTGATGAAAAAGATAATCTATCTTTAAAAGCTCTAGAACCTCATGCTCAGATGGCGTATAGGAATGCTGATTTTACTGTTTATAAAGTAGATGAATAGTATTTGATGGAGTACGGCAGTGGTGACTTTTTCTACTAATCACTATAGTATAGTAGCATAAATGTTATAAATATCTTCTTAGACCACCTATTTACTATGGTTACCAAGATAGGCAGCGTGGTTCAGGAATTTTACAATAAAACTCCTTTCCCAGACTACGATTTAGCGCGTTTTAATAGCAAGGAAGATCTTTCTCTTGCCGCTTATACCTTTGCTAAAATACTGGATAGAAGTATTCCCGCAGATGCTTCGGTTATCGATGTTGGAACAGGTACAGGACAACTTTCTGCTTTCCTCTCTTTGCGCCGTGACTGCGTCTGGGGGATAGATTTTTCCGATAGTTCTTTACTGAAAGCTAAAGCCTTAAAAGAAAAATTAAAATTAAATTCCTGGAACCTTAAAAAAGCAGATATTCTTGATCCGGCTCAGGTTGAAGCTATTGGGAAGCAATTTGATTATGTTCTGTGCATGGGAGTGCTGCATCATACTGGAAATGCCTACCGCGCTTTTGAGAATATTATGAAATTAGTTAAGCCGGGAGGCTATGTAGCCATAGGATTGTATAATTCTTACGGCAGAATCTTGCTTAAAAAACGTATTTTTTTGGCTAAGACTATTTTTAAAAATAATAATGCTGCCAAGGATAAATATATCAAAATGCAGATAGGCGAGGTTGAAGATAAGGAACGAGCTCGGGGTTGGTGGAATGATCAGTACCTGCATCCTCATGAAACGACTCATACGGTGGGAGAAGTCATAGGTTGGTTTAAAAAAAATGGGATAGAATTTTATGAAACCGTTCCTTCCACCTCGGTGTTTTCTTCATCAGCAATGGAGATAGGCGGAGTATGGAACAAAACTACTTCTCCTCTTTTTATGGTACAGCTCTATAAACAATTAACCTGGATTTGGAAAACTAACTGTGAAGGGGGCTATTGGATCACTTTTGGAAGAAAGCCTGGATCTTCTGTGACTGCAAAAAATCAATAGGTACCTGAAACTATGCGTAAAACGACGATAAGCGAACTGATATTCTTTTTAACAGGCATTTTTCTTCTTTTGCTAGGCGTAAAATTCTTTCATAATCCAGTTGGTTATAATAAAATCTTATTTTTATTCCTAACTACCATAAAGTACGGAACTATTGCTCTGGGGGCTTTGGTCATGGTGTTTTCCATCGGTTCTATTTTTTCTGCAACTTCGTGGTTAAAAAATGCAAAAGTAAAAAAATATTTCATTAATATTGCGGTTCTGTTGGTTTCTTCTCTTCTTTGCGCTCTGGTTTTGGAAGTTATTTTACAAGTCACTTTTCCGGAAAGCTGTAAACAAGATGATCCTATCTATGATCATTCGTATAAACCAAATTGTTATTCCCGCTTTAGTTCTTTTGAATGGGATACGGAAGTATACATTAACGCAGAAGGTCTTCGTGACGATGAAATTGTGCCCAAAGAACAGTTTGATTTTAGGATATTGATGTTAGGAGACTCTATGACTTGGGGATACGGCGTAGAAAAAGAAGAAACCTTCAGCGAAGTGTTACAGCAAAACTTGAGAGCCAAAGGCATCAATGCGGATGTTATTAATGCCGGAGCAACTTCATATTCTCCCTCTTTGGAATATCTTTTACTTAAATATAAAGGATTATCTTATCAACCTGATATAGTGGTGTTAAATCTCGATATGAGCGATGTTCAGGATGATTATATCAGAGAAAAAGCTGCAGAATTTGATCAACAAGGAAATATAATAAAAGTTTCAGGCATTAAAGAAGAAGGTTATACTCTCTTGCATAAAATTAGAAAGAAAATGAAATTAAATCGTTTTATTGTCGATAAGTTAAATTTAATTGATTCCAAATGGGTTAAAAAAGAGGAAGCTCCGGAAGTGCTGCCGCTAGGCGATCCTAAAACTGATCGATATGCTATTCTTCGGGATATGCCGGTGCAGGATGAAGAGGAGCATTGGAATAGGACTTTTCATTACCTCTCTCTTATTAACGAGTTATGTAAAGAAAACGGGATAACTTTTGTTTTAACTCTCTATCCCTACGGAGTACAAGTTTCTCCTGATGAATGGAGTGAAGGGCGACATATGTTTGGATTTAAGCCCGGCGTGGTGGAGGGTGATGCTCCGCAACGAAAAGTACGGGAATATGCTGAAAATAATATTATCTACGTGGAGATGTTAGATTCGTTTCAAGAATCAGAAACATTTCCTTTATATTTCCCTTATGATGGGCATATTAATCGGGACGGACATGCTTTGGCGGCCACGGTTTTGGAGAAACAGTTACGGGAAGAAGGAATAGTGGAGCCTTCTGGCAAGCTAGGGGAAAGTATGAATACTGGTTATCCTTCTATGCCTTTTAAGATAAACTAGGGGCACGTACAGTCCTCCTACCGTTTCTCGTCCTAAAACCTAAAGAGAAATCAGAAAAGGATTAAATACTCCTTTAACATCTTTATTGATATGATTAAAAAGGATAAAAATAAAAAACTAGGTTTGTTTTTGTTAGTCTTAAGTGTAATCTTTCTAATAACAGGATATAGGTTAAGTAGTAATGATCTTCTCTCATCCCCCTATCTTTTGCTGATTATTATCGGCTTCGTAACTGGCTTCATAGCAGCATATTATATAGGAAAATCAAAGGATTATCAAAGACTTAATCCAAAAATAAGCTCTAAAAAAGATTTAAAACATTATTTTGGTCGCGGCGCATTGGCAGGTTTGATAGTTAGTTTATTATTAAATTTCTCTTTAATTAAAACAATCATATGGATAATTACTTTTGAGGCAATAACTTTAGCTTTTTACTATTTCTTCAATCAAAAAAAATCTAAAAAATAAAGATTTTAGTACGTAAATTATATATTATAAATAAAACTTTATATAAAGAGGGGAAGAAGATATATTTAAAAATACCTTGATATTCCTTACCTTAACCAATAGTTTAAAAATTGTTGAAAAATAAGAAACTGTCAAAAATGGAACATTCGCAACAGAAAATCATTGAAGAAACAAGAAAATTCTTTCAGAAAGTTTATACATGGATGTTTCTTGGCCTTATTCTGTCAGGATTGACCGCATTTGTGGTAGCTAGCAACCCTATGCTTTACAATATCATTTTATCTAATAAAATTATTTTTTTTGGTCTACTCCTCACCGAGTTAATCTTAGTATTTAGCTTAATAGGATTTCTTAAACGGATTTCCGCAAGCCTTGCTATTTTCATGTTTTTTCTGTATTGTTTTATGACCGGTCTTACTTTTTCAGTAATATTCTTGGTGTACACAATGGGGTCAATTGGGTTGGTCTTTTTTATTACAGCAGGAATGTTTGGAGCGATGAGCGTTTATGGTTATTTTACTAAAGCTGACCTTACTAAAATTGGCCAAGTTTTGATTATGGCTTTATTTGGCCTAATAATTGCTTCAGTTGTAAATTTATTTATGAGAAACGATACTGCTGATTTTGTTGTTTCGATTATAGGAGTTATTATTTTTACCGGATTGACTGCCTACGATACTCAAAAAATTAGAAAGAGTAATATTATTGGAAATGAAGGCACCCCAGAAGATACTAAAGAGTCAATTATGGGGGCATTGCATTTGTACTTGGATTTTGTAAACTTATTCTTAAAATTATTACGTTTGCTTGGAAAAAGAAAACGCTAAAAATGTTCTGGGCACGTAAAGTCCTCTTACCTTTTCTCGTCATAAAACCTAATCAGAAAATCTGAAATTCGCTCCTTATTCCTTCTATTCTAAATTCTCTCTAACGAGAATGAACACGGCAAAACTTGGGGCTGTATTCACTTTTTCTACCTTACAAAGCTTAAGAATGCAATCTCTCCTCAATCTCTTTTTTCAATGTAGAAATGTATAGGTCCATTTCCGCACTTTTCCACATTTCCTTGCTGATGTCAAGTCCTTGATACTTATTTTTATTCCTAATCGTCCTGACATTTTCTAAGAATTTCCAATCAAATTCTAAATCTTTAAAATGAAGAACTATGAATGTAAATAATGCCTGATGATTGCTGGTCTTTTGCCGTTTGAAACGCATTAATTGGTCACCAAGTTCTCTAAATACATCGTAATGGATATTAAATATCACGCGCCAACTGGGATTTTTTAACTTGCGCAACTCTTTTCCGAATTGGTAATCTTCCATCACCATGGTTAAAACTTTCTTTATCTCATCTTTATCTAGGTTAGCCTCTTCGTATAATCCCTCCGTGGAAAACTGTTCATATATTTGTTCTGCTGTTCTTTCTTTACGCATGGACTCTTACCTCAAATGGTTCTATATTTTCAGTTATTAAAAAACCTTTTACAATATTTGGAATGACGGTAGGATCAAGATTTCTTTTAATCTCATTCTTATTTTGATATGCAAAAACCTGTATCTCACGACGTAACTTTTTCTCATATAACCCTTTCTGAAATTCTGCATCCTCTCCGTAGATAAACAAATCTATATCGCTGGACTTGCCCCAATCACCTCGGGCAAAACTTCCAAACAAAATTGCTGTTTTAACACCTCTGCAAGTATTAAGCCCTTCAAAAAGCCCGCTTTGTTCAAGTAGTTTTAATCCATACAATCTTTTTTCGGAACGAAATTTTGCAGATTCTTTATTTGCCAGGTAATATGGCATCTTCCCCTTATTCTTGATCCGCATGATAAATTTCTCTTTGAGAAGTTCTTTAAGAAAATGATTCACTCTTTCTCTGCTAATTCCTGACTCTTGCAGGAGGGCTTGGAAATGCCATCTTCTCAGCGTATTGTAAAAAAACAGCGCTTTAACTTTTTCTTTCATTTTAGTATGGAAAATCAAACTAATATTTAAAGATTGCTGTTTAGGGTACATAAAGTTCTCCTTGTCCGAAAACCTTGTTTGTCGTCGCAAAATGCTTTTATAATTTCTAAAATATGAGTTAACTCTATGTCCACAGCTAGGCAAATGATGATCTCTGTTTATCTTCTATCAGCATGAAGTTCATAACTATTATAAAGAAATAGTGCGCCCAGGTTCTATGGCAAAGAAAAGTATACCTGTTTCGTATTTCGCTCAGACCAATCTTCAACTCTATAATCAGATGGTGGCAGCAGGATACGATGAAACAGATCTTGCTCTGATCATGAATGCATATCAATTAGCAACCACCATCTTTGTGGGCTGCTATCGCCGTTCAGGTAAAACTCAGCTGGCTCACCTTATCGGCACAGCTAGCATCATGGTGTGGCTCAAAAGATCAAGTACTACGGTTGCGGCTGCTTTGTTACATGCTGCCTATGCGGAAGGAGATTTTGGTGGTCAGTCGATTCAAAAAGAATTACGAAAGGCCACCTCTCCGGAAGTACAGCGGCTCATTGCTGCCTATTATCGGTTACCCTGGCAATATGAGCCAACTCAGGTGAATGGATTGATCACCAGGATCAGTCATATGACCGACGCTGAACGTGAAGTAGTTTTACTTAGGGTAGCCAATGAACTAGAAGATTATCTTGATGCGGCTCCCGGTTATCATGAAAGAAAAGATGGACGTTTGACCTACTTAGATGAGGTTTCTTTGTGCAGACTTGCTCAAGCTTTGGGACAACCACGGCTGGTTACTGAAATACAACAACAATCTACGCTCTTGAAAGCATCATTAGCATCGTTTCCTGCTGCCTTCCGTCGTAAATACGTACGATTTAATGCGCCTCGGTCTTATGGTCTTACTCTAAGCGGCTACTGGCGGAAGTTACAGCGTTGTTATAGAAGAATACACAAATTAGGGCTGCTGGAAGTGTCTAAGGCACTACGCCGTCGCTTTAAGCTACTTCTACGAGGACGTACATGAAGATAGCGTTAATTACTCGGGATTCAAAAGTAACCAAGGAAGCAACCTACATTACTTCTCGTAATTTCGCCGATCGATTGTCAGAGTATGGAGAGGTAACTATTATTCCCGATAAAGAATTACGAAGTTATGTATCTAAAATAAAAGCAGTAAGAAATAATTTTACAATCGTCCATAACTTCAGCGCTTCTCCCTTATTCGCGCTTAAAACTATTTTGGCTAAGAGATACCATAAAAATGCTAAAACCGTTCACACCCTCAAATCATATTCGCGCTCAATCTTAGGTTCACTTTATTTTTCGCGCCTTCTTAACTTTGTTGATATGGTAACCGTGCCTACTCAGGTTATGGCAGAAAAGCTTCTACGATGTGGAGTAAAGAAAGAAAAAATGAAAGTTATCCGCTCGCACATCGATACAGAAAAATTTGTGCCTTTAGACAAAGAGAAATTAAAAGTTAAGTATGGTTATGCAGGCAAAAAAGTGGTCTTATATTATGGTAGCACTTATTTCAAAAAAGGACTGCAAAACCTGGTTAAAGCCAGTCCAGCTATTGAAGCCAACATTATCATCGCCCCCCGTGATTACCCTGATCAACATTTTTTTGAATCAATTAAAAATAAACCTAATATTAAAGTAATTACTGATGATATTAATGTGGTTGAATATGTAAATCTCGCTGATGTAGTAGTTCTTCCCTACCTCAATCTTACCGCTACCGAAGGCAACCCTTCCAGTTTATTGGAAGCAATGGCTTGTAAAACAGCTCTGGTGACCACGGATCTTCCTGAACTGCGAGAAATTGTTGAACCAGAAAGAGAAGTGCTTATGGCTACGCCAGGAGATGTTGATTCTTTAACGCTACAAATAAAGAGAGTATTAAAAGATGCCTCATTAAGAAAAAAGTTAGCAGAAAATGCGTATCTTAAAGTGAAACAATTTGATACCAAAATTATCACCAAGCAATTTGTGGATTTGTACCAAGAATTGGTCTCTTCAAAGTAGAAAACCTATTATTGAACCTATTACTAAATCTAATACCAATCAAGTAATAACTTGGCCATTACAAAATTAAGAAGAGCTCTGTTATCTCTTTCCAAATTCTGCGTCTCAAGACGCAAATGGTAAGATAATCTATTAAATATATTCATCTGTCGCTGTAATTCCTGGATGGTCTCGGCAGGGCGCCGTTGATGAAGGATTTCTGGAGTGTTGTATAATAAAATAGAAATAGTGGGTTTAGGAAATAAAGAATAAAGCAATTTTTTCCACCAGAAAGGAACGTTTTTCATTAGTATTATATCAGTACAGTATCTATCAGTGATAACTATTTTTTTACGCATTCTGAGTGGAAAGACGGTTAACCAATAACGTAATAAAAGATCGGAAACAAACAGAAAGGAAGATGCGGTGTAGAGGAGAGAACGTGTAAAAGGGACATGCCTCGAGGCATTATGATTAGTAAACTCATTGGTAAACTCACCTGCATCACGTTTCTTTTCTGCACTTTTGTACTTTCTGCCTATTGCCATGAAAGGCAAAATATGATCCCTTCCTCTCCCCAGGTATACCATTACCGGATTTCGCTTATTTTCTTGCAAATAACCATGCAAGGATTTTACTAAAGTAGATTTTCCTGCTCCATCGGGGCCAACAATGCTAATCAAGGGATACGGTCGCAAGGGGCGTTTCCAGCGTATCCATCTGAAGGTAAGTCTAGCTAAAGTGATACTATTTTTAGGATTTTTGAGTATAAACAAAGATAACAAGTAAGAGATTGGAATTCTCCGGAATTGTTTTACCTTCACTAATTCTAGTAATTTTTTAGCAGTGCTTTTTGTGAAAATGAAAGACAACTGTTGAAGTACAAATAGTTCGTTTACTGCTCCTTGCTCCAGTAGTTGGGAGAGAATATGCTGATATTTAGGTTTGAAATATCTTTTTCCCAGTATCGAATGCACCAGAAGCATGACAAAAGTATCATTGGCATTGGGCACATTAAAAAAATCTTTTCGTACTCGATTTGCAATAATTGATTCGTCCATATACTTCATATCATTCCAGTATACTCCTCCTACTTGGATATCAAAACTTACTTTTATATCATCTATTAGCTTAAAATAAGCTCGATGCCGAAGGGAAAATTGTTGTTTCCGTTCTGTAAAGCCATTCCGGAGCAGAATTTCTTGTACTCTCTTAAAATCCTCTTCGCAAACAGCCATATCCAGCCCTTCCCAAGGATACGTAGAATCAAATAAAAATTCAAAATTTCGTAAGAGGCAGTAGCCTACTGAAAAGGCATCAAAATCGCTGAATATAGCTTGGTATTCTTTGCGGAGAGCGGCATGATTCTTTTTGTTCAGGCTACTTTTTTCTGTTTTCTCCATTTTTGTATTATTGTGTTGTACTATGGTATTATTGTTATAACTTTGTTATAATTATCTTAAAATGGCCATTATCTCTTAAATATTTTTAACGAGATGCTTTTTAATTCTTTAAAATCAATGATGTTGAAGAGGTATAGTAATAAGATATAGATCAGTGAAGCAAAAAGAAATGATATGATTATTTCGAGATAAATAGTAAGATGAAGCATTCTACTTAGATAAAAAACAACCATGACAAAAACTGAGGCGCTTAAGCATAATTTTATCCAATGCAGGTATGGTGAAGGAACACCAACCGATTTCATTAATTTCTGGGTGGAAAGTATCAAGATTAGCAGATACGCTAACGCCGTGGATATAGCTGCTCCAGTAATACCCCATAAAGGAATGAAGAAGAGGTTTAAGCCTACATTTAATAAAGCGGAAAGGAGTATAATCTTAGTTACGATCTTTGGTTCACCCATACTGGAAATGATAATGTTATTCACCGAAGCAACAATGAAAAACATTGATCCAACCAAGAGGATCCGAAAAGCTAAAGTTCCGGTAACATATTCATTTCCAAAAAAGAGAACCAGGTAGAAGCTAGCGAAAGCAAAAAGAATGAAAATTAAAGGGATGACCAGGGCTAAGGTGTATTTGTGAAGCAGAGAGATGCCTTTTGCTAAGTTTTTAAAATCATTTTTCACAGAAAGTTCGGTAGAAATGGGAAATACTATCGCCGAAATAGCTCTACTTACATGGATAAAGAAAAGAGAAGTGGGAAGGACTACGTTATAGATTCCAACTTCTGCTAAGGAGCTGAAATAAGTTAGCATAAGTGTATCAGTATAGGCAATTATTTTTCCACCGATATCTGCGGCCATCAAGGGCAAGCCAAACCAGAGAAGATCGCGGCTGATTTCTTTGAAATGGACTATTTTGTATTTGGAAAAAGAAATATTGCGTCGAATGAAGGGCAGAAGCAGAAAGAACAAAACGATACAAACTAAGGCATAAGGTATTGCGGCTGCCAGAATACCGTAATTATAGCGAAGGAGAAGTACGGAGAACAGCAAGATAAAAAGATTTTTTCCTACTTCCATGAGAGAATACGGTATCATGTCCTGAAAGCCGTTGAGAACAAATTTAGTAATAATAAATAAAAAACTAGTCATGGTATAAATCACTAATATCAGCAAAATTATTTTTGATTCTGGAGCCTTAAAATAATGTACGGAAAGGTACCCAGAAAAAATGATAATTACTATTCCAATAAGAGCGGAACTCAGAAACTGCATACAAAAAGTAGCATAAATTGCAGTTTTGATTTCATTATATCTTTCTTCTACTTTATATTTAGCGATAAAATTGACCAGCGCGCTTCCTAAACCAAGATCGCGGAAAAATAAGAAAAACAAAATGAAGGTTAACACTGCTGAGAACAAACCAAATTGTTCCGGCCCTAGTTTTCTAGCAACAATAACGCGGGTCGCATAACTGAATAATGCAGCAATAAAAGTCATACTGAATACCAAACCTATGCTTCGTAGTATCTTGCCTAGATGGTTAGCCATACTTTTCTCCAAGAATCTTTCTTTTTAAAGCTAATGAATTAGAAATTTTTAATCGTTCCTTGAGCTAGAGTCATTCTAATATCATAAAAGTGCAGAGCTATCCGTCCTTTTAATGTATTTGAGCTTCGAAAAGCTTTTAAAAGATAGATTTTCACAAGAAAGAAGATGATCGTAAGAGAGCGGTGCAGGGTTGATGATAGTGAACTTATAGAGTTGTTTGACCTAGGAGAACTCTACCTTTCCCATTTTCAGGATCCTCATCAGCCGCCGCAGCAACCGAAAGTTCCCTTGGTTCTCTGCATGGGAAAAAACAGCAAGATAGTACAGCTCAAACATAGCGCTCCGTCTTCCAATATGTATGAAGAATACTGGTACCGCTCCGGCATTAATCAAACCATGGCCAATGAATTAAAGTCTATCGCTGCTTCAGTAATGGAAAATATGTATTTAAAAGAGAAGGATATCGTGGTAGATGTCGGCTGTAATGATGGCACATTAGTAAAAAACTATCCAAAGCATCTTACTATTGTAGGTTTTGATCCAGCTAAAAATTTATATCAATACTCCTCTCAACATACCACTAAAACTATTGTTACTTATTTCACCGCGGAAGAATATTTCAAGCATTTCCAGCAGAAAGCAAAAGTTCTTACCAGCATTGCCATGTTCTATGATTTGGAGGATCCAAATAAATTTGTAAGTGATGTGTACAAAGTGCTCGATAAGGAAGGATTATGGGTCATCCAGATGAGTTATCTTCCTTTGATGTTAAAACAGATGGCTTTTGATAATATTTGCCATGAGCATCTGGAATATTACTCTTTACAAAGTTTAGTATATTTGCTGGACAGGCATAATTTCCAGGTTGTTGACTGTCAGCTCAATGACATTAACGGCGGAAGTTATAGAATTTACATCCGTAAAAAAGATGCCAACCCGCTTTTATTTAGCACGGCCCAATATCGTGATGTAGCTGATTTCAGAGTGCAGAGCATTCTTGCCTATGAAAAAAGTCTGAAATTAGATCAGCCCGAGACTTATATTAACTATTTTGAGGAGATGCAGAAGATAAAAAATCAAACTCTCAATTTTTTGCAGCAGGAAAAAGCAAAAGGAAAAAAGATTTTTGGATATGGCGCTTCTACCAAAGGAAACACCTTGCTGCAATGGTACGGCATTGATAATCAAAATAAGCTCATTGAAAAAATAGCTGAACGTAATCCTGATAAATGGGGTAAAGTTACTATTGGAACAAACATCCCTATTTGTTCTGAAGAAGAGGCGAGAAAAGAAAATCCCGATTATCTGTTGGTCTTACCTTGGCACTTTCGTTACGAATTTGTAAAGCGAGAGACTGATTTTTTACAACGAGGAGGAAAATTCATCTTTCCACTTCCTAAGTTTGAGGTTGTTGGTTTAGGTGACATCTAAACATATGTCCAAGCAACCCTCAAAATTATTTCTCTCTTATGTGCTTCCTGCTTATAATGAGGAAAAAAATGTTCTTCCCTTAATGGAGAGCATTACCTCAGCCATGAAAAATAGTAAGGAAGAGTACGAAATTATTTTTGTGATTGAAGGAAATGATCAAACCTATCCGCTTCTGCAAAAATACCACGAAGAACATCCGCAACTAAAAATGAAGCTCTTCTACCAGCCAGAACCATTAGGATTGACTAATGCTTTCAAGAAAGGATTTGGACATATTGCGCAAGAATCAACCCATGCCGTGACTATGGATGTTGATCTTAACCATAAACCGGAAGAACTGCCCTTACTCATACAAAAAGCGAAAGAAGGATACAATATAGTAATTGGTTCCCGAGCTTTAGATGGAGCCAAAGTTATGAATGTTCCGGCTTGGAAAAGAGTTATCAGCAAATTTGCTAATACAGTGTTTAACAAAGCTTTTAAGATAGAAGTTAAAGATAAAACCAGCGGTTTTAGGATGATTGACGCTACCACTATCCGAGAAATTGCTCCTCTCGTCCAGGCTAAGAATTTTGAGGGCCTGATGGAGTTTTTATTGATTGCCAATTACCGCCACAAATCGATGGTAGAAGTTCCCATCACCTTAACCTACCGCCAATAC
>ERZ1292623.859-Hain-H51-01um-R1-859-length-31080-cov-7_pt1 | contig 31080 bp, 39 predicted proteins | sample MGYA00564398_ERZ1292623 | MGnify/ENA primary metagenome ERZ1292623 (study PRJEB36523, sample SAMEA6512633) | groundwater metagenome | collected 2019-01-07 | study: AquaDiva: Metagenomics assemblies of 32 groundwater samples
ATTATTCCTAATTTGCCAGGCCGGGGAGTGCTTGGTTTTTCAATTTTTGGAGCATCCAAGCGGGAAGGGTTGGGCCATAAAACACGGAAAGAATCTTTATCTGTTGTAATTGTTCTACCTGCAAACGAGCGCGTTGGAAAATGGCGCGGATCATTCTTATTGTATCCTGAACTTAAGAAAGATGAATCTGGAGTTGTTGCACCTGAAGTTTATGTTTCAGGCTCAGGAAAAACTAATGATGCTGTGGTGTTGTATATTCATGATGATCTTGATTTTATGAAAGGCTTGCCTGTCTATACGAATATCGGCGGGGCTTTTGCATATCGCGATTATTCTTGGACAAACAGCCCTGTGCGCGGATATAGCGCAAGAAGTTTTCCTTTTTCTGATGTAGTGCCTGTATTAGAGCAATAAAAGTTGAAGAAAGAATATTTTTAATCTAAGCCTAAGTCGCGAGTTTTTCTGCCAGATTTTCCGGCAAAGGAGAAGAGTATGCAGGATGCTCGTTTAGAAATAATAAAATTCTTTCCATATCCTGCTGATGCTTGGGATTTTTGCTCCAGCGCCAATTAGAGAGCATTTTTTCCTTGATGTGCCTGATATAATTGATATTAACAATTAAGATTTTTTTGTTGTCATTTGTTTCGTATATTGTTTGGTTTGGAAGGTATCTCGGATTGATTTCACCGATATTTAGATTTTTTTCTGAAGAAATGAGTTTATTATGTTTGTTCGTGTGATGCAAGTATAGCTTAATGCGAGTGTCTATACTGTTTTCCGGGATAATGTTGCCGTAGTTGTCAACACTGCAAAATTGAAGGTTTCTGTTTTTCCAATAGTCGTTTATTGCATCTTCAATTGAGATAGGGCGGTAAACTTCGTATTTAATTGGGTCGTTTTTTGATATTTTATAGCTTCTAAGCCTTCTAAATAGGAATAAATTATATTCTTCTGCCTGTTTAACCATGTGCTCAAGAAGATCTTTTTTTCTGATAAGCGCGATGTCTGTGTTTGTGTTGGTTCTGGGATAAGTGTTTGTAATCATTGAGAGCGCGATTGCTCCGGAAATCCACCATTCATTTTTGCTCCCCCACATTTTCGCAAGATTCTCAAGCCAATCATGAAGATCTTTTTTCCTTTCATACGGCGTTTTAGCTGGGTCTATTTTGTATGTATTATTCAGAATGCTGTAATTAAGAGGTGCAACACCTTGTTTTTTGTCTATAGGATCTCTCCACACCATTCATTTAATGACAAATCCGGGTTTTTATTTCTTTTCCCATAAGTTTATAAGGCGCTGTTTTCTCAGGATTTTAGTTTATGATAAGGAGGTAAAATGGCAACAGAAGGTTATTGTGTAAGATGCAAGAAGAAAGTGACAATAAAAGACCCGAAAGAGTCTACTACTTCCAGAGGCACTAAGATTGCAAAAGGAAAATGTCCTAACTGCGGAACAACGGTCTGCAGAATGGGCGGGTTGAAATAAGTTTATTGATTCAGAAAACAAACTCCTGCTTTTAAGCTGGAGTTCTCCGTCGTTTGTTTTCTGTCTAAAAAACTCCAAAAAAACTGCGGACTTTAGTCCGCAGATGTCGCAAGGAGTTTTTTATATTTTTATTAGAATAATTTAAATAGTTCTTTGCGAATTATCTAGAATGATGGATACAAAGAGAGAATTGAGCATAGAGGAATTGACTAATTTTTGCAAGAGAAAAGGATTTGTTTTTCGCAGCAGCGATATATACGGAGGGCTTGCAGGATTTTGGGATTTTGGACCACTTGGAGCAGAACTTTTTAATAATATTAAGCAGAATTTTTGGAAGTTTTTTGTACAAAAAAGGAAAGATATAATTGGGATTGAAGCGAGCATTATTTCTCATCCTAGAACTTGGAAAGCTTCTGGACATTTGGCTAATTTTAAAGATATTGCAGTTGTCTGCAAGAAATGCAAGAAAGCGGCAAAGATTGACAAGAGTGATTTGGGAAAGATCAAATGCGAGTGTGGCGGAGAGTATATTAAACACGGAGAATTTAATTTAATGTTTTCTACAAAAGCAGGAGCATTGAATACTGAAGAAGTTTATTTGAGAGGAGAGAATGCCCAGGCAATGTTTATGAATTTTAAGCTTGTCCAAGAAACAAGCAGGAAACAGCTTCCTTTTGGAATTGCGCAGGTTGGAAAATGTTTTAGAAATGAAATTGCTCCGAGAGATTTTCTTTTTAGAAGCAGGGAGTTTACAATTGGAGAGCTTGAATTTTTTATTCATCCTAAGGAAATTAAGTGCGAGCTTTTTGATAATGAACATAAAAAAATCAAAATTAAACTGCTTGATGCTGATGCACAGATTAGGGGAAAAGAGGTATTGAAGGAGATTAATGTTGGGCAGATGGTTAAGGAGAAAAAACTGGATGAGTGGCATGCCTATTGGCTTGCTGAGCAAATTATTTGGCTTAGAAGTTTTGGATTAGGAAATAAAATTAAAGTAAGGGAACACAAAAAAGATGAATTGAGCCATTATTCTTCTGCGACATTTGATATTGATTATGAATATCCTTTTGGAAGCAAAGAAATAGCAGGAAATGCTAACAGAGGGCAGTATGATTTGATGCAGCACATTAAAGAATCTGGCGAAAAATTGGATGTATTTGATGAGAAGAGCAAGGAGAGAGTGATACCTAAAGTAATAGAGCCGACTTTTGGAATGGAAAGAGTTTTTTTGGCTGTGCTTTGCCAAGCTTACAGCTATGACAAAAAAAGAGAGAATGTTGTTTTGGAATTACCTGCTTTTTTAGCACCTGTGAAGGCAGCAATATTTCCTATTGTAAAAGATGAAAAGATGATAAAAATTGCAGAGAAGATTTATGATGAGCTTAGAGAAGAGTGGAATGTCAGTTACGATGAATCAGGGAGTGTTGGAAAAAGATATAGCAGAAACGATGAAGTTGGAACTCCAATGTGCATAACTATTGATGAGCAGTCGTTAAAAGATAAGAGTGTGACTATTAGGGATAGAGATACGACAAAACAAGTAAGAATAAAAATAGATGAAATTGAAGAAGTTTTAAGAAGAGTTATTAAAGGAGAAAGTCTGCTAAAATTAGGAAAAATTGTTGAGACTAGAGTAAAATAATGGAATATAAAAAAAGAGAATTAGATGAAGAGAAGACAAAGCAGATGCTTTTACAGAAAAGTGAAATAAGTCTTTTGCTTGATACGTATGATGATATTTTTTCTGACTTTGATCCCAGACCATATACACAAAGAGCACTTTCTGATGATTTTCTTCTTGAAGCAAAGAGAGCAACAAGAGATAAAGAAGGAATTTTTCAACTACGTTTTCTTATTCCGGCAAATCAAAGAAAGGTTGAGCATGAGATACTTATAAAGAAAAGATTAAGAGAACATTTTAGAAAACATGTGTTGATGCTTGAGGAAGATTTGCATAATACAAAGAAGAAAGGAATACGGATGTGCATTACTGGAGCAGTAATGCTTTTACTTGCAACTTTTATTTTGCATTTTTTAAAAGATAATTTTTTCTTGACTTTGTTAGTTGTTCTGCTTGAGCCAGCAGGATGGTTTACTGCCTGGACAGGACTTGACCAGTTGTTTTATCCTGCTAAGGAGAATAAACCAGATTTGAATTTTTATAGAAAAATGGTAAATGTCGAAATATTTTTTATCCCTTATTAAAGCGAGAAGTTTAAAAATGATGTAGTACTTAATTGAGGATGGAATGGATATATCCGATTATTAGTGTAGTTATTGTTAGTTTAGTTTCTTTTATAGGAGTTTTGACATTATCTTTTAAAATAGAGAAACTTAGGAAAGTTCTTATTTATTTAATAAGTTTTTCTGCTGGTGCTTTGTTTGGAAATGTTTTTCTGCATCTTTTGCCGGAAAGTGCAAGTGGAAATGGCTTTAATATTTCTATTTCTCTTTCTGTGCTTTTCGGAATTGTTGTTTTTTTTGTTTTGGAGAAAGTGATTCACTGGCAACATTGCCACATGCCTATTGAAAAAGAGCATGTGCATGATTTTGCTTATATGAATTTAGTAGGAGATACATTGCATAATTTTATTGATGGATTGATTATTGCTGCAAGTTATTTGGTGAGTATTCCAGTCGGGATTGCTACGACTTTTGCAGTTGTGTTGCATGAGATTCCTCAGGAGATAGGTGAATTTGGAGTTTTACTGCATGGAGGATTTTCGAAGAGTAAAGCATTGATTTTGAATTTCTTGTCAGCTTGTTTTGCTATAATTGGCGCGTTAATTGGTTTATGGCTTAGTGGAATATCAGATAATTTCGTGATGATTTTGATTCCCTTTGCTGCTGGAGGATTTATTTATATTGCTGGGAGCGACTTAATTCCTGAATTGCATAAAGAGACAAAACTTTTTAGATCAGTTTTGCAGGCTGTTGCTTTTGTTTTTGGTATTATATTGATGTGGTTATTACTAATGATTGGATAAGTTTAAAATATCTTATTTTCTTTTTGCGATAAGGGCCTGTGGTTCAATGGTAGAATATTCCCATGGCATGGGAGTGGTCCGAGTTCAATTCTCGGCAGGTCCATGAAAGTGTTTTATTTAATTAAAAAAAGTATGGCAATCTTTTTCTTGGATAAGAGCTTATTTTTTCATTTAGGGAATCGTATGTATCTTCTATCTTTTTTTCAATAAGAGCTATTTCTTTTTTGTTTGAATGCATCCCATAAGCTATTTTTATATTGACTGTTTGTTCTGCGTGCCATTTTACTAAAACATATCTCGCCACTTCTTCTTTTTTGATTGCTAATATATTAGGAGCTTTTAAGTTAATATCGTATCTTGCAGCTATTTCTTCAAGCGAAGAGCTGTTTTTTTTCATGTATTTACTAATATAATGAAGTTTATAATTTTTTAGCAAAGAATTAGAAAGTATTTTAAAGAAGAAGCACTTATCATAAAAATGGGGAGTGTGATAGGTATTATTGCTATTAAAGGCGGAGTTGGAAAAACCACTTTATCCGCTTCTTTAGCTTCTGATCTTGTAAACAACTACGGAAAAAAAGTCTTGCTTATAGATGCCAATTATTCAGCCCCTAATTTAGGTTTACATATGGATATTGTCAAGCCAAACGGGACAATTCACGAAGTACTTGCTGGGAGAGCAAAGATACAAAGCGCGATTCATTCAAGATATGGGGTAGATGTGATTCCTGGAAGTTATTTTTATGATAGAATGATAAACACTTTGAAATTGAGAGATAAAATTGCAAGATTAAAAAATAATTATGACTTTGTTATTATTGATTCTTCTCCTAGTTTGAATGAAGAAATATTGTCAACAATACTTGCTTCTGATAGTTTATTTTTAGTTACGACTCCAGATTATCCTACTTTGAGCAGTTCTATACGTGTTGCAAAACTTGTTAAGCAAAGAGGAAGAAATATATCTGGAATTATAATAAATAAAATACGCGATCCCAAATACGAGTTGAATTTGGAAGAGATAGAAGAAGCGCTTGATATACCTGTAGTAGCAAAAATACCTGATGATGCAAAAAATATAGGCGCATTGTTTTCTAGGATACCTACAGTGATATATGACAAAAAAGGAAAGTTTTCTAAAGAAATTAATAATTTAAGCGCAGCTTTAACTTGTGAAAAAGAAAAAATTCCCTTTTTTAGAAGAGTAATATCATCACATTTTAGGAAGGAGGAGATGAATAGACAGATTTTAAAAAAAGATTTTTACGATTCTGTTTTTAAATAAAATGAATAAGATTGAGTGTATTTTCTGCAAAATAGCAAGGAAAGAGGCGAAAGCAGATATTGTCGGAGAAAGCAGCAATTTTATAGCTATAAAGGATTTGCAGCCTGCTGCGAAAGGACATACATTGATTATTCCCAAAGAACATTATGCCACATTACTGAATATACCGAGTAAGATTAGTGAAGAGATGCTTGAAATGGTTAAAAAAGTTGCTTCTGAACTGATTGATAAAAAGCTAGGAAGCGGCTTCAATTTAGTTATGAATAATCTGGCTTCTGCAGGACAAGTAGTAATGCATGCCCATATTCATGTTATTCCAAGAAAAGAAGGAGATGGATTGAGATTTTTAACTAAAATTTAGAATTTATCAAGTATTTTTAGTATAGTTATTATTGTCAGCATTACAAATCCAAATATTAGAGAAGATAATCCAAGGGGCGTATCAATAATAAAATATGCGGAACTTATTATTAAAATAGCTAGAATTATATCAAGAGTTAGAAGAATGTTGCGAGTTTTTACATAGTTAGAAATATCTTCCATATTATTTATTGAAGTAATTATTTAATAAATGTTTGTTTTATGGCGCTGGGGAGAATTGAACTCCCGACTTCGGCCTCATGAGAGCCGCACTCTACCACTGAGTTACAGCGCCATGAATTTTAAAAATAGAACTAGTTTTTAAGCTTGTTGGAAAGTTTAATAAAGATAAAGTTTTTTGTTAGATTATGGCAGTAGAAACTGTGAGTACGGGAATAGGGGATGTAATAAAATTAGTTGGAGGTCTTGCATTATGGCTGCAAGCATTAGGAATAATTGTTGTGTTATGGATTGTATTTGAAATTATAATGCTAAGCTTGAACCTGAAACGTATGAGGGAGGTTTATGCTATTAAAAAAGACATGAAAAGAATAGAAGCAAAGATTGACAAAATATTGCGAAACCCTTAAGTTTTTTTTGTTAGAGGAGCATAAGGAATAACTGAACAGGCTGAGTTTTTACCCCGCTAGTTTTTTGCTTTTCCTTCATTTTTACCAGACGAGCAATGTAACCTGCAACTTTGTTTTTAATTGGTTTGCTTGGCATTGTATTATAAAGAAGCTTTTGATTGTACGAAAATTCCTTGGTGAAATTATGCTCTCCTTCTAATAGCTGTCTGGCAGCTTTCTTTATCATTGTTGATTTTATTCTTCCCATTTTTTAGGTAAGAAATGAGGGTTTTTAAAGTTTATCAGCGTTAATTAATCTTTTCAAATTTTGAGAAGTTTTTCCATTCCTTCATATGTGCAAGAGCTTTTTTGTCAAGTTCTCCATGAGCCATAATCAAAAGAGGGAGTTTTTCAAATTGTGCTTTTTGAAATGCCAAAACAAAATCAGCTTCAGATACCTTTTTTTTATTTTTAGCAACAAGTAAAAATTCCTGCTTTCCTAAAAGAGTATTAATGCAGATTTTCGCGATAAAATCTTTCTTTTTTTGTTCTCTTATTTCAAGTATTTCTATATTTTTTGTAACTAGGTAATTTTGAATATCTTGAGAGAATTTTGCATCTAATAAAGAAATATTTTTTGTCTCTATTTTTTTATTAGTTTCTTCTACTTTTTCTTCTTTTATTTCTTTATCAGCATGTTCTTGCGGTTCTTTTTTCATTTTTTCTACTTTTTCTTTTTTTCTCACTGATTTTTTTCTTTGATATCTTTCCAGAATAAGCTGTTCTATCTCTTTGTTTTCTATAAGGAAATGCTTCCAAAAATTTTTTAATTCATCATTTATTTTTATTTTAAGTGGAACTGCGAAATCTTTAATTTCTCCAAGAGCGACACGAATTGCTGGCTCAAGTTTTTCGTCTTCAAGAAGTTTTTCTTTTTTTAGAAGCGCTAAAGCTTCTTTTTCTTTTGGAGCCAGATATTCAATAAAATTCTCTAATTGTGCTTTTTGCCCTTCTAAGTAATATAATGGAGAACTACCTACTTTCATATTGCTTATTTTAGCTTTGTTTTCAGAGTATAATTCTGAAAGATAAGCTGATGCGAAGAGCGTGCTGATATTTACTGCCCTTGCTATATGTATTGGAAGAGAAGGCCCTTTCATTTGCAAAGTTGATATTATCAAATCCTTGCTTTTTATCAGCCTGTTAGTATCTGTGGGCATGATTTTCTTAGAATGAATCATATTATAAATATTTGTTTATATTTGATTTATTGTTGTATATTAAGTAGATTTTTAAAGATAAAATGTCTTTTTTCGGATGACAAGAAAACAGATATTTGTCATTATTGCAGTTTTACTGATTTTGGGAATTATTTTAAAGGTGTTTATTTTTAATAGTTCCTATACTAACATAGATTATAAAGAAAGCGAGGTGAAAAATTTAACAAAAAAGAACGTTTCTGAAGAGAAGAATTTTTGTTCTGGTAAAAGCAGAGATGGAGATTTTTGCATACAAATTTATGAGCCTGTATGCGGGTGGTATTCTTTAGGGACTTCAAAGACATTTGGAAACAGTTGTTTTGCATGTTTGGACAAGAGCGTTAGTTATTGGATTGAAGGAGAATGTGGGAATTAGATTTATTATATTTTAATCCAAGAGACTTCATAGTATAAAATATCTCCTTCGTCATCGACAATGGCGAGCAAAAGATTTTTTTTAGAAGAGTGAGCAACTCTGTTTTTTGCTGTAAAATCGTGCCAATTAAGAACATCATGTTCGCGTGATGTGTATAATACCCAACGCGCATGGGCAGTTCTGGGATTTTCGCCTTTATTATAGATTCTAAATTCTGCACCATATTTAAGGGCTGTTTTTAGGACATATCCTTTTTTTCTTAAGTCAGAGAAGACAGAGAGTTTAGTTTCTATTTTTGTATCTGTTTTTTTCACTTTTTTAAGCATGGATTCAAAGGATATTGGTTTTGCTTTGGAAAAAAGTTGCATTTTTTTTTCTTGCATTAAGTATAAAGCTTCAATTGGTGCGTATTCTATTCTGCTATTTTTCTTTTCTCCAAATGAAGATTTTTCATTTAGCGAGAATGAGTCCTGTGAAAGCGAGACAATTTTTTCTCCCAAGAAGTGTGCCATAATCATGAAAAAATTAAGATAAATGAGTATTTAAGTTTAAGGAATAGGATAGGTTTAAAAAAACTGTTTTTCTAGATTTAATAATGAGCAATTATGGCGAATTTGAAGAGATAGAAACAGAAGGGAAAAAAGATAATGTGGAGGTTGGACAGCCATCTAGGGTCAGAGCACCTAAAAAAGATGAAATCATAGGCGTTATTATTCAAAGATATGGTGGGAACAGAATGGAAGTGTGTTCAACTGATGGAAAAAGAAGAAATTGCAGAGTGCCTGGAAAATATAAGAGGGAACTTTGGCTTAGACCGAATGATATTGTTTTGATAAAACCATGGAAAGATGATGATGAAAAAGCAGACATTATTTTTAAATATAATCCTTCCGCTGTGAGTCAACTGAGGAAGAGAGGCATTCTTAACTTTATAAAAAATGAATTTTGAAGTAATTGAAAAAAAATGGCAGAAGAAATGGGAAGAGAAGAAAGTATTTTCAGCCAAAGAGGGAAAGAATAATAAATACTATGTTTTGGAGATGTTTCCTTATCCGAGCGCTGATTATTTGCATATGGGACATGTCAGGAATTATTCAATTGGGGATTTAATTGCAAGATATAAAAGAATGAAGGGATTTAATGTTCTTTATCCTATGGGATTTGATTCTTTTGGACTTCCTGCGGAAAATGCGGCAATAAAGGAAAAGATACATCCTAAAAAATATACAGAGCATGCAATAAAAACTATAAAAAAGTTGATGAAGGAGCTTGGGTTGAGCTATGATTGGGAGAGAGAAATAGTTACCTGCTATCCTGAATATTATAAGTGGAATCAGTGGATATTTTTGCAGATGCTTAAGAAAGGAATTGCTTACAGAAAGAAAGCTCCTGTTAATTGGTGTCCTAGCTGCAATACTGTTCTTGCAAATGAAGAGGTTATTGATGGAAAATGCTGGAGATGCGAGAGCGAGGCAATTATTGAGCATCTTGAGCAGTGGTTTTTGAAGATAACATCTTATTCAGATGAGCTTCTTCAGGGATTGGAGAAAATTGAATGGCCTGAGAGAGTAAAAGAAATGCAGAGAAATTGGATTGGGAAAAGTGAAGGGACAAAGATTATTTTTCAGATTGAAAATTCTGAAAAGAAAATAGAAGTTTTTACAACCAGAACAGATACTCTATTTGGAGTGACTTTTTTGGTTTATTCTGCCCAGCATTCTGATGTTAAGGAAATTGTTTCAGGAAGCAAGTATGAGCAGGATTATGAAAAGTTCAGGAAAAAAGTTTCTGCTTCACAGAAGCTTGATTTGAGCAAAGATAAAGAAGGATTTTTTACAGGAAAATATGCTTTACATCCTTTGACTGGAGAGAAAATTCCAATATATGCTGCGAATTTTGTTGTTGCTGATTACGGGACAGGAGCAGTTATGGGTGTGCCTGCTCATGACCAGAGAGATTTTGAGTTTGCTAAGAAGTATGGAATTCAGATAAAGAGGGTAATTAAACCAATGACTAATGTTCCTGGAGATGAAGCATATACTGGAACTGGTAAATTAATTAATTCAGACAAGTTTAATGGATTGTTTAGTGAAGATGCAAAAGAGCGAATTACAAAAGAATTGGAAACAAAAGGAAAAGGAAAAAAAATTATCCAATATAAATTAAGAGACTGGCTGATTTCAAGACAGAGATATTGGGGGACGCCTATTCCTATTGTTTATTGTTTGGATTGCGGAATTGTTCCTGTGCCGGAAAAAGAATTGCCTGTTTTACTGCCTGAAAAAGTCAAGTTTTCAGGGAAAGGAAACCCACTTGAAACAAATAAAGAATTTGTCAGTGTGAAATGTCCGAAATGCGGTAAACTGGGCAGGCGAGAGACTGACACAATGGCTACTTTTTTTGATTCAAGCTGGTATTTCTTGAGATATTTGGATAATAAGAATGATAAAAAGATGTTTGATAAAAAAAATGCTGATTATTGGATGCCTGTTGAGCAGTATATAGGGGGAATTGAGCACGCCGTATTACATCTCCTTTATGCAAGATTTTTTACAAAGTTTTTGAGAGATTTGAAGTTAATAGAAGTTGATGAGCCTTTTATGAGATTGTTCAATCAAGGAATTGTTCATAAAAATGGCAAGAGAATGAGCAAGAGCAATGGAAATGCAGTAACTGCGGAAGAAGTTTCAAAGAAATATGGAATTGACAGCGCTAGATTGTTCCTGCTTTTTGTTTCTGGGTCTGATAAGGATATGGAATGGGATGAGCATGGAATAGAAGGAGCTTTTAGAGTGACGAATAAATTAATGAAACTTGCTGAAAAAGCAGGAGGTAAAAGTGATACTTTAATGGAGCATAAATTGAATTTCACTTTGAGAGCGTTAGAGAACGGATATGAAAATTTTGAATTTAACAAAGGGCTTGTAAGATTTATGGAATTTGTTAATTATTTGAGCAATAGAAAGGAAATTCCAAGAGAAGTTTTGATTTCTTTGACATTGGCAATTTCTCCTGTCATGCCTCATGTTGCAGAGGAAATCTGGAGCAAAATTGGCGGGAAAGGGCTTGTTGCTGAGCAGAAATGGAGAGGATATGATGCTTCCAAGATAAATGAGAAAATAGAGAGTGTTGAGAAAGCAGTTGAAAAGACAATTGACGATATTTTAAATGTACTAAAAATAATCAAGGAGAAGAAAGGTGAAGAGAGCGAGAAAATTTATTTATATACGCTTCCAAATGAAAAAGAATATTACGATGCAGATGCTTTGAGCAAAAGAGTTGGGAAAGAAGTTATGGTTTTTGCTGTGAATGACAAGAAAAAATATGATCCTGAAGGGAAAGCAGGGAAAGCTAAGCCTGGAAAGCCAGGGATTTATGCAGATTAATATTATAGAGTAGTTATCTTTTTTATTAATTATACGTCGGATTTTTTGAAGTTTGTCTTTTACAAGTGAAACGCTTTAAAAATTATTTAAAAAGGCTAGATTGTCTTTAAGGAGTGACTTGGTATATAAGGATAATTGTTGTGAAAAAAATATCTTTTAGTTTATATTAATATATAAGCGCATTTTTGTTTGATAAATCATGGAAAGAGCAATTTGTGCAATACCAGCGCAATGCAGGAAATGCGGGGAACTGTTTGACCTAAGGTATGACCTAAGTGAAATCAGCGAGGAGAGAATGAATATGGGGTTGATTGAGGCATTAAGCAATTCAAATGTTTTGCTATGCTGGTATTGCAGGCAATTGTGACATAGAAAATAGCCTTTATCAAAGAGGCTATAAGTTTTCATTTGTAGTGGTTTTTATGGCAATTTTTTTGGACAGGAAATTTCTTTTAACATTAGGTTTATTAGCCTTATTTATTATTGAAGCAGATGAGTGAACTTATTGCTGCGCTAATATTAGCTGTAGTTCAAGGAATTACTGAATGGCTGCCTATTTCTAGTTCAGGTCATTTAGTTATATTTGAGAAACTACTAGGGTATGATGGGGGATTGTTTTTTGAAGTTGCATTGCATTTTGGGACATTAATGGCTGTTTTTGTTTATTTTGGACAGGATATCGTTGATATTTTACGTGATTTGCTAAATTTGAATTTTAAGAGTGAGAATGGAAAAATCGGCATTTTTTTAATTATAGCGAGCATTCCGGCAGGGATTATAGGATTATTTTTTCATAATATTATTTCTGTTTCTGGAAATTGGATAATGCTTGCTTTGGGTTTTTTAATTAGTTCGATTATACTCTTTATTGGATCAAGCGCCCCAGCAAAAGTGAAAAAACTGGGATTTTTAGGGGCTATTTTTGTAGGATTAATGCAAATTTTTTCTTTATTCAGAGGAGTTTCAAGGAGCGGCTCAACGATAACTGCTGGATTGTTGGCCGGACTTAATGAAAAACAAGCAATAAAATTTTCTTATCTTTTATCTATACCGATAATATTAGGAGCAAATATAATTTTAGTGGGCAACAATACTCTGCCAAGTGAACTAATATGGGCTGCCTTGGTTTCTTTTTTTGTCAGCTTAGGAGCAATGCATTTTTCATTTAATTATATATTAAACAATAGAAAGAATCTGAGGTGGCTTGGAATCTATCTTTTGGTTGTTGCTCTTGCTTTAGGAGTTTATTCTATTGTAAGCTGAAAAGATAATATTGATGAATATATATAAATCTTTAAAAAATAATGTTTTTGATATGTATCTTTCTTATGTTAGAATGATGCTGATAGAAACTAATTTTCCACAACAGCTTTTATCCTTCTAATTCCTGCAGATACGGATTCTTCTTTAATGATTTTGAAGTTTCCGATTTCTTTTGTGTTGCTGACATGAGGGCCTGTGCAGATTTCCTTGGAAAACCAACCGGATTTTTCTTTTTTATCTTCTATAGTGTAGACAGAAACAAGTTCAGGATATTTTGCACCGAATTCTGACTGCGCTCCTGAAGAAAGAGCATCTTGAAGAGGAATTTCTTCTCTAATTACGTTTAATCCAGAGGATATTTTTTCATTTACTAGAGATTCTACTTTTTTTATTTCTTCCGGAGTTAGTTTGCGTGGGAAATTGAAGTCAAATCTTAATCTTTCTGGAGTGATGTTAGAGCCTTTTTGCTTTATATCTTTGGAAAGAATTTTTCTGAGAACTTCGTTTAAAATATGGGTTGCAGTGTGTAAACAACGAGAAGTTTCTGATTCATCAGCTAAGCCAGATTTGAAAATTCCAGATGATGCTGTTCTGCTTAGGTCTTGATGGCGCCGGAATTCAGCATTATATTCTTCTAAATCAACTTTAATGCCTTTTTCGTCTGCAAGCTCTTCTGTTATTTCAATTGGAAAGCCATAGCTTTGAAATAAAAGGAAAGCATCTTTGCCTGTAATTATACCCTTGTGTTCTTTTGCAATTTCATTGAATTTTTTGAGGCCTTTTTCTAATGTTAAATTAAAACGAAATTCTTCCTGAACTAATTCAGATTCTATGAATTTATAATTTCTATGCAATTCTTGGTAATCTGGATAGATAGAGAGAATAGCTTTTGCTATTTTTGATGTAAAGTTCTTTTTAATACCTAGAATTTTTCCATACCTGATTGCTCTTCTGATTAATCTTCTTAAAACATAACCTTGTCCTATATTAGATGATTTGATAGAGCGTTCATCTCCGAGAATGAAGACTGCTGCTTTAATATGGTCAGCTATGATGCGCATTGCTCTTGTTTCTTCTTTGTTTTTTTCATATTTTTTATTTGAAAGAGATTCTATTTCTTTGATTATTGGTAAAAACAGAGATGTTTGATAATTATCTTGTAAGTTATTAAGAACTGCAAGTGTTCTTTCTACTCCCATGCCAGTGTCAACGTTTTTTTGCTTTAGCTGGAAAAATCCCAAGAGATTTTTTTCTACGAATTCCTTTATTGATTTTGTGTCTGTGTAATGTTTAGATAGAATATCTAATCTTTGTGCAGTTTCAACGTTCTTTTTGTCATGGTCAAAATACATAACTTCTTCAGGTTTGAGGTTGAATTTCTTTAGTAGCTCTTTAAAATATTTTGGATTATCTTTATTTATTTCATTTTCTTCTAATGAAAAAGCCTCCCAATTAGAATTCCTTCCTAGACTAGACTTTTTTACTAAATCTAGGCCTTTTTTTCTAAACTTGTTTACAACTAATATATTGTGACTATTAAAGCTGTTGATTAAATTTAATAATTCTTGATTAAGATTAAAATCTTTATCATAAAGACAATGCATCCCATCAACCAAGATTAATCTTTTATCTTTATTATATTCCATAAAAACATCATTCCAAATTTCTACCCAGTTTTCATCATCTGGATTGAATTTTTTTGGAGCTTTTGTTTTTCCTATCCAATAAAACATTTCTGTGTCAGGACCGCATGGACCATAAAGACCGGCAGGGCTCCACCAATTATTTTCTTTTGGTAGGAAAGAGATACTTTCTTTTGGAATACTGAGTTTCATCCAGGCTTTTGCTGATACCTCATCTTTGATAGCACTATTATCTCCTGCAAAACAAGAAACAACAAGCTTTTCTTTTGGTATTTTTAAGATTTTTGTGAGGAATTCAAAGCTCATTTTTATTGCTTCTTCTTTCCAATAATCTCCTAAACTCCAATTACCGAGCATTTCAAAGAATGTGTGGTAAAAGGGATCGCCGACATTGTCGATGTCCTGCGTTCTAATGCATTTCTGGACAGAGACAAGGCGCTTTCCTAATGGGTGTTTTTGGCCTAAAAGGTAAGGGACAAGAGGATGCATGCCTGCGGTTGTAAAAAGGACAGTTGGGTCGTTTTCAGGGATTAGAGAAGAGGAAGGAATGTGCTTGTGATTCTTGCTTTTAAAGAAATCAATATATGCTTTGATGAGAGCTTGACGAGTTGTAATTTTCATCATTAAGATAAAGAAGAACAAGGGTTAATAAAATTAGTGTTATTTTATATATTTAGCGGAGCATTGAAAGTTTTTTTCTTATTGATTCTATTTCGTCTTCAAGGTCCATTTTTTCTCTTGCCAGATATTTTTTTTCTGCAGATATATTTTCTATATCATGAGAGGTTTTTGGCAGAAGTTTATCTAAAAGAGCAAGAGAATCTTGAAGAGATTCAATTTTGTTTTTGAGAAGTATTTTCATTGCCAGTTCATTTTTTCTTAGATTTTGGTATTCTTTGTATTTTTTAGTTATTTTTAACAAATCTATTGTAGATTCAAGTAGATTTTTTTGGCTGTAGATAATTTCTGCCTTACTAAGTTTTATGTGTTCAGATGTCATAATTTTTCAAAGATGTTATCATTTACATCTTTTATACGTGATTTTACAGAAACAATGCTTTTTTCCCATGAAGAAAGCTCCTGTTCTTCACGCAATTTTGTTTCTCTTATTTTTTTTAGAAGGTCGTCTATATCCTCTAATTGCGTTTTTATTTCATTAAGAGCTATTTTTACGGAGCGATATTTGTCTATTTTTATATAAATTTCCTGAGATTTGGGATGCTGATAAGAAGGAGAAGGGACAAGATTTTTATTTGGCTCTTCAATCTTACTTGGTTGAGGAAATGAGTCACTTATTTCAACTGTCTTGAAGGATTTTTTTATTTTTGGAATTTCTGTGTCTTCTACTTCGTTAATTTCTGGTGGTTCATCATTCGCAATTGCATTTTTTATAGCTGATTGTGAAAATCCTTGTTCCATAGGAGAATCTGGAAAAGACGGAAGCGCATGATTTTCTGGAGAATTATGGTTTTCTTTTTTTGGAGGAGAGAGAGAATTGTTGAAGATAGGCTCTGCAGGCAAGTCTGGCAGATTCTTTTTTTCTTCTTTTTTATTCCAGAACATGACTGTAGATTTTTAAATTAATTTATATAGCTTTATATTAATTATAGAATAGTAACAAGCAATTAGAAAAGTTTTTAATTCAATTGTTTTAGAAAATATATGCGTATTGAACTTCTAAAGTATATAGCTTCGATGTTGATAGGAGAAAGAGCAAAGAATATGGTAGACTTACTTTTTGGAAAGAAAAAGGTAAATGAATTTTTAATTGCAAAAAAACTTAATCTGACTATTAATCAGACACGGAACCTTCTTTACAAACTTGCAGATGAGGACTTTGTTAATTTTGTAAGAAAAAAGGACAGCAAAAAAGGAGGGTGGTATGTTTATTACTGGACACTAAATGAGGATAAAAGCCTCTTCAAGTTTAAAGATATAATAAAAAGAGAAATTGAAAATATGAAGAATCAATTAAATATTAAAAAGACAGAAAAATTTTATCATTGCCTGAATTGCGGAATTGAACTTAATGAAGAACACGCATTAATCCAGGAGTATACCTGTTTGGAATGTGGAGAGATAATGCAAATGAAAGACAACTCAAAAGAATTGATTAGTCTTGAAAAAGAAATTATGAAGAATGAAAAAATGCTTGAAGATGTAGAAGCAGAACTTGAAATTATAAGACAAAAAGTGGAAAAGGATAAGATAAGGAAGATGAAAGCAGATGAAAAGAGAAAAGCACAAGAAAAAGCAGCTAAAAAGAGAATGAGGAAAAGAGAAATGAAGAAAGCCAAAAATAAAGAAAGAGCAGATAAAAGGACAAATAAAAAAGCCAGGAAAGTTAAAAAGAAGAAGAAAATGAGGAAAAGAAAAATGAAGAAAGCCAAAAATAAAAAAAGGAAAAGATAAATGCAGGAAAGATTTTTTGAAAAAAGGGAAAGTCTAATTGAAAGATTATCTGCTACTAATTGGATTATTTTGATTAGTGTAATTGCCTATATATTATTCATTTTAGCGTATTATGCCAATCAGAATTCTATCAGCTATTTTGCTTTAAAACCTAAAAACATTTTAGAAGGGAATTATATATGGACACTTGTTACTCATATTTTTGTCCATGGGAGCTTTTTTCACCTTTTTATAAATATGTTTGCATTGTTTTCGTTAGGAGGCCTGTGTGAAAAAATAATAGGGAAAAAAAGATATATTTTGTTTTATTTATGTGCAGGAATTTTTGCAGGGATTTTGTCAGTTGTGATGGCAGGTTATTTTGGACACGGTTTTTGGGAAAGAGTATTTGGCTCTCCGAATGTTGAGATGGTTGGAGCTTCAGGAGCAATTTTTGGAATAGCAGGGCTTTTCATGCTACTTCTTCCAAAAATAAAATTTCAAATAATATTTCTGCCTTTTTTTTCACTTCCAGCTTATATAATGGTTCCTTTGGTATTGGCACTAACATGGATAGTTGCCCTTGCTGCAAATCTGCCTATCGGGAATGTCGCACATTTTGGAGGGTTTATGGCTGGAATGGCATACGGATATTATTTAAGGATCAAATACAAGAGAAAAGTAATGATGCTTGAGAGGTATTTTAAATGACTAAGGAAAATAAAATAAGGAAGTACTATAGCGAGGCTTTTACATATATAAAAAATAGCAGATATTATATTTATATATCGACGCTAATATTTATTTTTTCTGCTATTTTTGCTTTTCTTTATCCGGATGTTTTCTCTATTTTTGATGAAGAGTTAAGAAAGCTTGTAGATAAGACTAGAGATATGAGTGTACCAGGACTTATTGCTTTCATTTTTTTTAATAATTTAAAAATATCATTTATAGCGATAGTATCCGGCATTTTATTCGGAATAATTCCAATAATTATGGTTTTAGCAAATGGAGCTGTTTTAGGGTATGTGTTTGCACGGATTTATGAATTGACCGGAGTTGGAGAGTTTTGGAGGATTCTTCCACATGGTATATTTGAACTACCCGCTGTTTTCATCTCTATAGGGTTAGGGATAAAATTAGGAATGTTTATTTTTTCTGAGAATTTGTTTAAAGATATCAAGAGAAGATTCTTATTGTCAATGAAAGTTTTCTTATTTGTTATTTTGCCCCTTCTTATTATTGCTTCACTTATAGAAGGGATGTTCATATTTTTTTATAAATAAGTTTAAAACTTGTGAGTTTTTATAATAGAGAATGGATATAAGCAAGAAAAGCGCAGATGAAATTGACGAAGCAATAGAGGAAGAGAGTACCAAAAAGGTTGAAGCAACACTTTTTGTTTCTGGGAAATTTTTGACTATTCAGGAGCTTGTAGCATTGACTGATGTAAACCCAATACTTCTTAAAAAGATCCTGGGAGATTTAAGCGAAAAATACAGAAATTCAGGAATTGAAATAGTGAATCAAAATAATTTATGGAAAATGGATGTAGTTCAAGAGTATACCTGGATAGTTAATAGACTTGCAACAGGAAACGCAGAATTCAGTAAAGCTGAGCAGGAAACATTGGCAATTTTAGCTTATAAACAACCAATGAAACAGAGCGTGCTTGTGAAGATAAGAGGAAACAAGGCATATGAGCATATTCTAAAGTTTGTGGAGATGGGTCTTGTAAACAAGAAACGCATAGGGCATACTGCTGAATTAACATTAACTGAGGAGTTTCACGAGTACTTTCACTTCAATACATTGGAGAGTAATAAATCAGAGACAGGAGCTCCCTAAGACTATGGAGCTCTATGATTTTTTAGTGTATGCTCTTGCATTCATCGGATTTTTTGCAACATCTTACTATGCTATTAGTTTGTTTACTTATTATAAAAAGAAGCCTCTTGATAGAGAGAGTACAGAAAGAAATGTGAGTATTATAATTCCTGCATACAACGAGGAGAAAAGTATTGCAAGGACTATTAACTCTGCGCTGCAGCTTGATTATCCAAAAAATAAACTTGAGATTATTGTTGTAGATGACGGCAGCAAAGATAAGACATACGAGATTGCCCGGCGTTTTATGTTAAAGAAGTACTCTAAAGTACTTGTGTTCACGAAGCCTAACGGTGGAAAAGGTTCTGCTCTTAATTTAGGTATTAAGCACGCGAGCGGGGATATTATTGTTTCAATGGATGCAGATAGTTTTGTGCAGACAGATGCTCTTAAGAAGATGATTGCTTTCTTTGATAATCCAAAAGTAATGGCAGTAACACCTTCTATGGGAGTATTTAAGCCGCGCGGCATTTTGCAGCGTATTCAGCACATTGAATATTATATGGGCGTATTTTTGCGCAAAAGTTTTGCAACTATGAATGCTATTCACATTACTCCCGGGGCATTTTCTGCATATCGTAAAAGCTTTTTTAAGAAACATGGAGGTTATGACGAGAAAAATATCACAGAAGATTTAGAGATAGCCTTGCGCATCCAGCATAAGCATTATATTATTGAGAATTCGCCTAAATCAGTAGTCTATACTATTGCGCCGCGTACTTTTCGGGCTTTAATGGTGCAGAGAAGGAGATGGTATATAGGACTTATTCATAATTTATGGCAATATAGAAATCTTTTTGGTTTTAAGAGAGGACCTTTAGGAGCGTTGGTTTTACCTGTTGCAGTTTCAACTATTGTTTTAGCAGTGATAGTTACTATCTATTTGGTTATACGTACTTTGTTTGATGTGCGTGATGATTTATTATCGCTTCAGGCAATTAATTTTCGTTTTAATGATGCTTTTGAGCTTAATTTTTATCTTATTAAGCAGTTTTTTTATCAGTTATTCAGCTCACCGGTGTTTCTTATTGGCTTTGTCTTTGTATTTTTGCTTGCTTTTTATATGTACTTCTCGCGGAAACAGATGAAGTACAGCGAGGGTATCGCATTTGATTTTATATTTTTTGTTACCCTATATGGATTTTTATATTCATTCTGGTGGATTGTTTCTTTTTTATATTATTTATTTAAGCGTAAAGTAGTATGGCGGGAGGAGAAACATGGAAGACATTAAACAAGCTGCCGGACAGAGTGTTCCTATAAGCAGGTATCTCTTAGCTTTAGTGATGGCAACAGCACTTTTTGTCGCAGTATTCCTGGCAGTTTATTCTATATCATATCTAAATTATGAAGAAACTGTGGCAGAGCAGAACATTATCAGGACATATATCAGTGATTTTGATAGTTTACTTATACTACAGAAAAGCTGCGATGTTTCTGTATTGGTGCAAGCATCTGAGAAGCTTGATCGTGTTGGATGGAGGCTGAGCTTACTTGAAACTCGCTTTGGGAAGAACGACGCCCGCGTGCTAGAGCAAAAGAGTTCGTATAATGAACTGGAAGTGCGTCATTTAGAGCTAGTAAAGCTTTTCCAGCAGCAGTGTAAAATACCATTTGTACCTATCTTGTTCTTTTATTCGAATAAAGAAGAGCACAAAGATGAAAGTGAGCGTGTTGGTTTTGTGTTGAGTACTTTAAAGCGAAAGTCGCCCGAAAAAGTTATGATATATTCATTTGATTATAATCTCAAGAGCGAATTGATAAGAGAGTTAAAAGAGAAGTATAGAGTAAAGGAAGCACCCATAGTGCTTGTGAATGAGAGTTATTTTGCTAAAGTAAGCAACATAGATGAGTTATTGCCATATATTTCATAGAATAATTTATCTTTATGAATATGCGCCTGAAGATATAGAAGTCAAAGCAAAACAGTCTTTTTATTCTAGACTCTTACTTGACTTAAAAGATAGGCATACTAACAATATACTTTTAATACCTATTGCAACAAATATGAATGTTTCATCACTTGATTTAATCATTAAAAACTATGGCATCAAAGAAAGCCCAGTAATTTTCATAGACGAAGAGCATTTAATTGATTATATAATAACTTTAGATGATTTAGAAAACATTGTAATCAAGAGCAGTAAAGAATAAATACTATAAGGTTTTAGGGATTTTATGGAAATACAGGTGAGGTTTGTAGAGGCGATTGAAAGTGGAAAAATAGTTAGAGTTTCCGAAGATTATGCTTTTCGAGAGGGACTTCCAATATTGAGGAGGCCTCAGTCTAGAGCAGAGTATCCAAAAAAAGCGCCTGAAAAAGAAAAATGGGAGCTTTTTGGAATTGACACTTTTAGGAAGCCATTGAAGAATAAAAATAATGTGATTGCTACATTGGTAGATAATTTTCATTGGCAGATTTCTTCAAAAAGGAAGCAAAGCAATATGACTAGAAAACAGTTTGCTGCTGCTTTGGGAGTTTCAGAGGGAGCAGTAAAATTAATTGAAAACGGCCTTCTGCCTTCGGATGATTATGTTCTAATCAGCAAAGTAGAGCAGTATTTGGGCATAAATCTAAGAAAAGACGGGAAGGATTATTCTAAGTCAGCAAAAGAGATGCTTGAAAAGAGAGAAGAAAACATCAAAGGAAAAGAAGAGAATACTGAAAGATTATTTGGTGACGAAATAGAAATTATAGAGTGAGAGAAAGTTTTATAAATAAGCAAGAAATATTGTTATTATGAAAATTGAAATTTTAAACTCTGATAAACATGAAATTGATCTAAAGATTGATAATTTAACAATAGCAGAGATATTGAGGGTTTACTTATATGAAAATGGAGCTGACTTTGCTGCATGGAGGAGAGAACATCCTTCGAAACCGCTTTTATTTAAAATAAAGAGTTCCGACAACACTGTAAAAAAAGCTATTAGCAATGCTGTTACTGCGATAAAGAAAGACTGCAACAAGATAGTTAAAGCAGTTAAAAAATGAAGAAATAAAGAAAATTTGAATGATGTGCGATACCTATTTTTTACATTGATTATTTTTATATACTTAGAAGTTTCTTGTAGAACATGGCAAGAGTTTCTGCTGGAAGCTATGATTTGAATAAATGGCTTTTTGGAGGGTATGAAAACGATATAGTCAGCATTATATACGGGGGAGCTGGAAGTGGAAAGACTAATTTTTGCATGCTGACTGCAGTTTCACAAGCGAAAAAAGGAAACAAGGTTATTTTTATTGACAGCGAGGGAGGATTTAGCTCTGAGAGGATAAAGCAGCTTGCTCCAGATAATTATGAAGAAACCTTAAGAAACATTCTTCTTTTAAAACCAACCAGTTTTCATGAGCAAAAAGAAGTTTTTAAGAAACTTTCTAGTTATCTGAAGGATGAAGTGAGCATGCTTATTGTTGATGGAATGACTATATTATACAGGCTTGATTTGGCTGTTGCAAGGCAAAAAGGCGACGGAGAAATAAAAAAGATAAATGCTGAACTTGCATGGCAGATGAAAACACTTGCAGAAATTACAAGGAAAAAAGGAATTCCTATAATTGTTACAAGCCAAGTTTATAAGTCAGAAGACGAAATAAAAATAGTCGGAGGAGATATAATGTATTATTGGGGAAAATGCCTTATTGAACTAGTGCATGAAAACGGAAAAAGAACTGCTTATTTGAGGAAACACAGAAGTCTGCCTGAAAAATCTCTAGATTTTCAGATTATAAATGAAGGGATAAAAAAGAAGTGGTGGATTTAGTTCTGAGAGACTTGCACAATCGTTATATAGAGTATTTTCTTTGTGAGTGAATGAAGTATAGTGAATTTATTGATTTGTATGAAAAGTTATTTTCTACAAGCAAGAAACTGGAGAAAGTGGACTTATTAGCGGATTTTTTAAAAAACCTTCACAAGCAAGGAAACAGCAAGTGGATATATTTACTGAGGGGCAAAGTTCTACCAGATTATGATACTAGAGAATTTGGAATATCGCAACAGTCTGTTATGAAGGCAATAAAATTTGCTTATGGAGTCAACAGCGAGAAAATAATGGAAATTTATAAGAAATCCGGGGATTTAGGAGATATAGCTTTTGAACTTGCAGAGAAGAGAAGACAGAATGTTCTTTTTTCATCACGACTTAGTGTGGGAAAAGTTTTTGAAAACCTGCAGAAAATTTTAGATGTCGCGGGAAAAGGAGCTGTTGATAAAAGAATCTCTTTTGTTGCTGAGTTGCTTACTTCTGCTTCAGGCAGAGAGGCCAGATACATTATCAGAACTTTACTTGGAGAATTAAGAGTTGGAGTTGCAGATGCCTTGCTTATAGGCGCTATTGTAAAGGCGTATTATGATGGAGAAATGAAAGAAAAAATAGAGTATGCTTATAATCTTGCAAATGATTTCGCTCTAGTTTTTGATGCTGCTGCAAAAGGAGAGGAAGAAATTAGAAAAATAAATATAGTTCCAGGAAGGCCGAATAAGGTAATGCTGCCTGTAAAGGTTGAAGAGATAAGCGAGGCATTCAGAATATGCGGAAAACCTGCAGCATTAGAGCACAAATATGATGGTTTTAGGATGCTTATTAACAAGAATGGGGAAGAGATAAAATTGTTTACAAGGAATCTGGAAAATGTGACTTTGCAGTTTCCTGATGTTGTAAAAACAGTAAGAAAGAATGTGAAAGGAGATAGTTTTATATTGGATAGTGAAGTTGTTGGGTATGATCCAAAGACAAAAAAATACGAGCCATTTGAATCAATAAGCCAAAGAATAAAAAGAAAATACGATATAGAAAAACTTATTTTAGAGCTTCCTGTAGAAATAAATGTTTTTGATATAATTTATTACAATGGGAAGAGTTTGTTGGAAGAGATTTTCTCTGAAAGAAGGAAAATTGTTGAAAAGATTGTAAAGATAGAAAATATGAAGATAAGACCTTCTTTTATATTATTTACTGATGATGAGAAAAAAGCACTTGAGTTTTATGAGAATGCACTTAAAATAGGAGAAGAGGGGATAATTGTAAAAAAGCTTGATGCACCCTATAAACCTGGGAGAAGGACAGGATATATGGTGAAGCTGAAACCTATTGCAGCAGATTTAGATTTGGTGATTGTTGGAGCAGAATATGGATCTGGAAAAAGAGCAGGGTGGCTTACAAGCTATATTGTTGCATGTTCTCATGAAGGAAAATTTCTAGAAGTTGGAATGGTGAGCTCAGGATTAAAGGAAAAAGGAGAAGGAACTAGCTATGAAGAGATGACGAAACTGCTTAAATCCCTTATTGTGAAAGAAGAAGGAAAGAAAGTTATAGTAAACCCAAAAATTGTCGTTTCTGTTGCATATCAGAATATTCAATCTAGTCCAAGTTATAGCGCAGGATATGCCTTGAGATTTCCAAGAATTATTAATTATAGAATTGATAGAGATATAGGTGATATTGCAACTCTGAAAGATATAAAGAGGGAAGCTGAGAAAGAAAGATACAGAAAAATGTGATGAAATTTTTAATTCGGAAGCTTTATAAATAAAATTGCTTTATAAATGATGAGCAGTAAATGGTAAAATCAAATCTTAAAGTACAAAATATAGTTGCAACTACTTCTCTTGGAAAAGAAGTATCTTTGACTAAGTTAGCAAGAACGCAAAGCAATACTGAATATAATCCAGAGCAATTTCCAGGACTTGTTTTGAGGATAGACAAGCCGAAGTCTGCAGTTCTTGTTTTTTCTTCTGGAAATCTTGTGTGCACTGGGACTAAGAGCGTATCCCAAGTTAAAGAAGTGATAAACGCCGTAATTAGACAAATAGCAAAAATAGGAGTTAAAATAACAGACAAACCAAAAATAACAGTACAAAATATTGTAGCTTCAGGAAGCATTGACTTAAATTTGAATCTTAATCTTCTTGCTCTTCAACTTGAAAACACAGAGTATGAACCAGAGCAATTTCCTGGGCTTGTTTATAAACTTGTAGATCCTACTGCAACTTTTCTTTTGTTTTCAAACGGAAAGCTAGTGTGCACTGGGACAAAAAATAAGAAACAGCTTGAAGATTCAATGGTTCAACTTAGCAGAAATATAAGGGCAGTTATAAGAGAAAGAAAGAAATAGGAAATTTCATTGTTAGAGCTTGATTTTTTTGATATTAGTTCAAGAAGAGAGGCTGGCTTGGGAATTGAGCTTATTTTTTCATCCCTTTCTTTTATTATATGTTCCGGAATACAAATGCCTACGTTAATATAAGGGTTCATTATTTCAAGTATTTTTCTTCTTTCTGTCCAGCCAGATAGTACTTCTTCCTTTCTTTGACTTAAGAGCTGAAGATATTCATTTTCTGTTATTTGACAGATATTTTTTATTGAGATTTTATGGGAAGAGTTTTTTCTATCTTGCATATCCATTATCTTAATTTCTTTTTTTATTTCATCATATTTTAGCTGTTTTTTCTCATATTCTAGAGAATATTTGTTTCTTATTCTTTTTTTTGAATCAGCGATGATAAAATCTTGATTATCTGTTATGTATATATCAAGTACTCTTCTTAATTTTTCCATTTTGAAAACTGGAAGAAACAGTATTTAGAGATTTTCATGAGTGAATCATCCTTTTAGATCAGAAATTCCAAGAAGCAATAAGAGTGCGCCTAATCCTCCAACTGCCCAGACTAGCCCGCCTTTAAAAAATGTAACTGCTGATGAGCCAAGATTGTAGTAATTTTGTATTGAAACTGCGACAGCAGCAATAAGGAAAATTAGTCCAATCAAAAGTTCTGCCCATTTGTTCATGATTATATTATTTTTGGATGGTATATAAACATTTTTGTTTTGCAGAATATAAAGTGCAGTTTGACTTTTATGACTGAGTAAGAAGGCTTAAATAAGCTGTTTTTTTAGTTTTTCAATGTTGACTAAAAAGCAAATAAATGAATTAAAAGAGCATTTTGAGAAATGCCAAAACCCTGTTTTTTATTATGATAATGATGCAGATGGATTGTGCAGTTTTTTATTGTTAAGAAGATTTTTAGGAAAAGGAAAAGGAGTTGCAGTGAAAAATTATCCTGATTTGAATCTTCAATATGCTAGAAAAGTACATGAATTTAATTCTGATTATGTTTTTATTCTTGATAAACCTGTTGTATCAAGGGAATTTTTAGAAAATGTTCAAGCGGTAAATGTTCCAGTTGTATGGATTGATCATCATGATACTAAGTTCAAGAATGAGTTTCACAATCTGCACATATATAATCCTACAAGGAACAAAGGAAAGAATAATAGTTCAGAGCCTGTTACATATCTTATTTATAAAATAACGAAGAGGAAGGAAGATTTATGGATAGCGATGATGGGATGCATTGCAGATCACTATATGCCTGATTTTGCCAAGGATTTTGCAAAGCATTATCCGGAATATTGGAAAGAAGGAATAAGAAAACCTTTTGATGCTTATTATAAAACTGAAGTAGGAAGAATTGCCCAATCATTGGGTTTCGGTTTAAAAGATACTACAAAAAATGTTGTTTTAATGCAAAATTTTTTAATATCCTGCCCAAGCCTTGCAGATGTTTTTATGGAAAGCGAGGGAAATTTGTTTTTTAGGGAAAAATGTCTTGAAACACGAAAAAAATACAATGCTTTAATTGAAAAAGCAAAAGAGAATATTTCCGGAAATCTCATTTTTTTCTATTATTCTGGGGAGCTCGGCATAAGTTCAGAAATTTCAAACGAACTTTCATATTACTATCCTAAAAAATACATTTGTGTTGCTTATATAAAAGGGGGAGTTTCTAATATTTCTTTGAGAGGCAATAATATAAGAAGAATATTTGGCAAAATAATTAAGAAATTTGAGCTTGCTTCTGGAGGAGGACATAGAAATGCAGTTGGAGCGAGAATAAGAAGCGAGGACTTGATAAAATTTAAAAATGCGCTTGAGAAAGAAGTGAATTGAAAATGGAAGAAATACAGATTAGAGTTTATGGCAGAGTGCATGGAGTGAATTTAAGGGAAATTGTCAGAGCGAGAGCACGTGAGAACGGTTTGAAAGGGTTTGTTTTAAATAGGGCAGATGGAAATGTAGAAATAGTAGCCCAGGGTTTGAGAGAAAAGCTGGAAGAATTTCTTACGTGGATACAGGGAAGCCCAGGATTCTCTCTTGTAAAAGGGCTTAATTATTATTGGAAAAAACCTTCACAAAAGTTTAAGGATTTTGACATTATAAAAGAAGAATCTTTTTTTATAGATCAGGCAAAAAGTTTTATTAATTTATGGAAATATTTTTTCAAAGAGGATTTGGGAAAAATTCCAGAACATGTGGCTATTATACCTGATGGAAACAGGAGATGGGCAAAAGAAAAAAAAGCAAGTCCGGAATTTGGACATTATACTTCTTCAAGCTTTCAGCATGTGAGCGGACTTTTTGATGAGGCAAGAAAGATTGGAATAAAATATCTTACTCTATGGGGATTCTCTACTGAAAACTGGAAAAGAAATTCTTTTGAAGTAAAAGCAATCTTTTCCATGATTTTAAAAAATATAAAAGATTTTAGAGAAGAAGTGCATGCAAAAAAGATTAGATTCAGGCATCTTGGAAGGAAAGACAGGATTCCAAGAAATCTGTTAAAAGAACTGGAGAAGCTTGAAAGAGAGAGCAAAGAATATGAGAATTTTAATGTTCAACTTTGCCTTGATTATGGGGGGAAAGATGAACTTTTAAGAGCAGTAAATGCAATTTTGAGGAAGGGATTTAAGAAAATAGATGAGGAAGATTTTACGCATTATCTTGATTCTTATGGAATTCCTGATGTTGATTTAATTATAAGAACTTCAGGAGAGATGAGACTGAGCGGGTTTATGCCTTTTCAGTCAACATATGCAGAACTTTATTTTGCAGATGTTCATTTTCCAGATTTTAATGCAAAAGAGCTGAGAAAAGCAATAAAAGAGTTTGGGAGAAGACATAGAAGATTTGGCGGGAGCTAAAAGATTCTACAGGAGACGACAATTATTTCTGGATAATTTATAAATCTTCGTAGGCTCTGTAGAAAGTAGATTTCAATAGTTATATTCCATTGTAAATTTTATATCAAGTAATTTTCTATCAAACTTTATTGAAGTTTCACCACTTTTTTTAAAAAATTTTTATAGGAGAATTTTATACAGAATGTTTAAAAGAAAGACAATTATTTCTAAAATAAGATGAAGATTTATATATCCTCTAAATTACTGAGTTGAATGGATGGGGAAAAGACAGCAAAGAAGAATTTGCTTAGAAAAGGCGAGGAAGTGGCAGGAAAAGCGATAAAGGGATATGATTTTAATAAAGGCGTTGATTATTCTGAAATTGTGAAGAACTATGGAGGTGTTGGATTTCAAGCAAGTCATCTTGCTAAGGCAATAGAGATAACAAATAAAATGATTGAGGATAAATCCAGCATATTTCTTGGATATACAAGCAATATAATTAGTTCTGGGTTGAGAGAGAATATAAGATATTTAGTTGAGCATAATAAAGTGAGTTTTCTTGTGACAACTGCAGGAGGCGTAGAAGAAGACATTATAAAATGCCTTGGTGATTTTGTCCTTGGAGATTTTAAAGCATCTGGGAAAAAATTGCGGGAAAAGGGAATAAACAGAATAGGAAATGTATTTGTTCCTAACAACAGATATGTTGAATTTGAAAAGTTTGTACAGCCTATTTTAGAGGAATTGTATCAAGAAGCTAAGAAAAAAGGGAAAGTACTTTGTGGTAGCGATTTGATATGGAAATTGGGAGAGAAGATTGATAATAAAGAGAGCATTTATTATTGGGCATGGAAAAATAAGATTCCGGTTTATTGCCCTGCATTGACAGATGGAGCGCTTGGAGATAATATATATTTTTTCAGCTTCAAAAGAAATGATTTTGTTATTGATATTGTTGAAGATACTAGAAGATTGAACAATGCGACTATTGGGTTGAAGAAGAGCGGAGTGATTATTTTGGGAAGCGGAGTTGTGAAGCATAGCATTTTGAATGCGAATATGCTGCGCAATGGAGCAGATTATGCAGTTTATATTAATACTGCGCAAGAATTTGATGGAAGCGATGCAGGAGCTCTGCCTGATGAAGCTGTTTCTTGGGGGAAGATTTTGCCGGAAGGCGAGAGCGTGAAAGTTTTTGCAGACGCAACAATTGTTTTTCCGCTGCTTGTTGCTGAGACTTTTGCGAAGAAAGTGTATTAAAATTATAGACAGAAAGACTTATACAGTAGTTATATTATCTATATAAGATGGAAAAGACAACAATTCAAATCAATCAAAGCACGCTTGAACGACTTAAGAATATAAAAAAATATGAAAGACAATTTCATGATAGCGTGCTTAATGGTGTTCTAAACGAAATTGAAGAAATACAAAAAGGATTGGAAGATATAAAGAAAGGAAGGGTATTTTCTATAAATTCTGTAGCAAAGGAACTAGGAATTATCTTAAAATAAGATATATCAAATTGAATTTTGTTGTTAGAATTAGGCATAGAAAAAATGTTTATGATTGATATAGAGGATAAATTCCTTGAGGTAAGTAGGAAGTATTAAAAATATCTTTATATTTTATAATATATGGGAAAAACTGTCGCAATACAGAAAATACAGGAAGGCATGATTGGTTTGGAAGTGCATTGTTATATAAAAACGAAAGAGAAGCTATTCTGTAGGTGTGCAGCACACAGAGAAAAGGATGTTAGACCGAATACCTTCGTGTGCGCAACGTGCACTGGAATGCCGGGAGCGAAGCCAATGCTGCCGAATAAAAGTGCTGTTGAGAAAGCAGTGCAGATTGGATTGATGCTTGGATGCAAAATCAATGAAGAGTTTAGGTGGTATAGAAAACATTATGATTGGCCTGATTTACCGAAAGGATATCAAAATACTATTTCAGGAAAACATGCTTTGCCTGTTGGAATGAAAGGAGAGTTTTACGGAATAAAGATATCAAGCATGCATTTGGAAGAAGATCCTGCTTCGTGGGAGCCAGATACAGGGAAAGTAGATTACAATAGGTCTGGTTTGCCTCTTGTAGAGATTGTGACAGAGCCTGATTTTTCAACTGCCGAAGAAGTTGTTGAATGGCTTAAGAAATTACTGCATAACCTTTCTTATTTGAAAGCAGTTGACTCAAACGCAGGAATTAAAGTAGATGTGAATGTTAGTATTCCTGGAAAGACAGAGAGAATCGAAATAAAGAACATTAATTCTTTGGAGAATATTGGAAAAGCGATTGAATATGAATTAGAAAGGCAAAGGCATGATGGGGGGAAAGAAAGAGAAACAAGAAGGTTTGATGAAGCAAAAGGAATAACAATGAAAATGAGGGAGAAAGAAAGCGGAGAAGATTATAGATTTATTGTAGAGCCTGATTTGATTCATATAGTTCTTGAAAAAAGAATGATTAATGATTTAGAAAAGTCTTTGCCTGAAAGTCCTGATGAAAAACTTAAGAAATTGATTACTAAGTATAAAATAGATAAATATCATGCTGATATTTTGACGAAGAATATAGATATTGTTGAATTTTATGAAAGCGTTGCTGAAAAAATAGATGCAAAATTTGTTTTGTCATGGGTAACTGTTGAATTGTTGCGTGTTTTGAATTATAATAAGAAGACGCTTGCAGAAGTTGATATAAAAGTAGAGCATTTTGTTGAATTGCTTAGACTTGTGAAAGAAGGAAAAATTACAGAGTTGCAAGGGAAACAAATCTTAAATAAATTCTATCCAAAAAGCTTTATGCCTGAAAATGTGGAAGAGAAGATTAGTGGCAGAGAGGAATTGGAGAGAATTATTAGAAAAGTTGCTGGAGAAAATCCAAAAGCTGTTGCAGATTACAAGAAAGGAGAGAAGCAGGCGTTTAATTTCTTGATGGGAGAGGTAATGAGAGTTACAAAAAGAAGAGCGGATTTTAAGATTGCGAGGAAAGTGCTGGAGAAAGTGTTGAAGAATTAAATTAATTCCAAGAGTTGGACAATGAGCTACAAAAATCAGCGAGCCATCACTTAGTTTTTCTTTATTAAAAACGATTTCTGCATAATATTGTTTTTCCATTCTTTTTAAGGAGGTTATTTATATTTAAATTTATGTTTTAAAAGAGCTGTAAAGTTAGCGTCAGGTAAAAGGATAAAAGGAAAGTGTTTTAAATTAGTT
>ERZ1292623.860-Hain-H51-01um-R1-860-length-31070-cov-8_pt1 | contig 31070 bp, 37 predicted proteins | sample MGYA00564398_ERZ1292623 | MGnify/ENA primary metagenome ERZ1292623 (study PRJEB36523, sample SAMEA6512633) | groundwater metagenome | collected 2019-01-07 | study: AquaDiva: Metagenomics assemblies of 32 groundwater samples
CGACAGAACATAAATAGAACAAGTATTTAAACATTACGATAATGGGTCAGTTCGTGATTGATAGGTCATTTAATGTGTTAGTTTGAAGTAATATATAAATGTTCCTATTTTTCCAACTTTATAGTAGTAATAATATATTTGCTTTGTAAATTTTTTTATGTTTACCTTTGAGTCAAAGCCGATTATTATCCATTGATCTTATTGCACCAGTACAAAGACTTCCCCAGTTACATTATGACGCGGAGCCCCTGAATCGTTCCTTGCGAAGTCCAGGACCATTCCAATTTTTACCTTTTCTCGTTGTGCCACAGGGTTTGGCGTTGTGATCCTTAACTCCTGCACATCGCGCTTTGCGATCAACAAGGGCGTATTCTGAGGACTTAAGGTCATATCTATGCCATGGACATCAAAGATCTTAATGTCCCTTCCAAAATCATTTCTGAATTTTAAGTCAATATTGGCCCCACTAGGGGTTTTGGTCACACGATACTCTTGACACACCATCTGAGCTCCAAAATCACATGAATTCGGAAGCAAGCTTGTAGGACTTAATAAGCCAAAATACGTAAGTGCTGAAATGCCAATGATCACGACTAAGATGCCCCACCCATACGTCATCAAGTACTCTAAAACAACTTGAGCTCTTTTTTGCTGCATTCTCTGATTAGAAGATGCTTACTTATATACTTAGCGACCTAAATAATGAATGAAATAGTTTATGTCGCGCGTAGCTCAAAAACTTTATTTTTGGCTCCACAAAAATCATAGATTTTTGGGACATAGAAATGTTCAACATTTCTGTTGTCCCAGTAAGCTTTGCTTATTGGGGATATATCAAAGGTTGTTTTGAAAATACCATCTAGTGCCTTTGCTATAAAATTAGTGTTCCTTGCCTATAGAGTGGTTTGAATAACTTATCTAATTTGTTCAAACCCCTAATAGAGTACTTTGAATATTCATAAAAATACAGGTTGTTCAAAGTCCTCTATAAAAAAAAGAAAAGATAAAAAAGAAAAAAGTAAGGTTTAGCTTACCAAGGCGTTTACGTCTACTGAACCCTTTTTAGCAAATGAGCCGCCTTTAGGAGTATACGTAAAGTACACGGTGACTTTTTGCTTGTCGCCCACTGCTGCTGTAATGGCAGGACACGCGGCTGGGAAGGCTACGGTTTTCACTTCATCACTTGCCCAAGTAGTTGAGGCAACGGCAGTGTTTAGGCATCCACCTGAAGTTGAGTTCATGCTAAATGCTGTCGTAGATGTCAAAGTGATTGAATCTCCTTTTGCATTTGCAATCAAAAAGTTAGCAGAACCATCGCTATTCATCTGATAGTCATTGCATCCAAAGCCTGGAACGGCTGTGCAACGTTCTGGCGTTAATCTAGACGGGTTGAATACACCGAAATACACTAAGGCTGCGATCATTACAAGGATGATCAAAATGGCCCAACCATATGTCATCAAGAATTCTAGCGCTGATTGTCCTCTTTTCATAGTATCACCTTTTATTTTTTAACGGATTGTTCCAAGTAATTCTGTATCAAATGTTTTTGTGAACGTGCCCCTGTTTGGTTTATAGGTCATTGTAAACGATATCTTAGCCTTATCTCCTTGAATGCCACCGAAGATGTCTGCTCCTGTACAGCTAATGAGCTGCGATCCATCTGAGCTCCAAGTAGTATTACCCAGTATACATGCAGGAGGATTCACAAAATTAACTGAATTTATGTTTGTCAAAGCTACATTCGTTAGACCTGTTCCTTTGTTATTCGTCAATCGCAATTGGATTTGCGAATTTGTTATGTCCCATTCTTCGCATTGAAAACCAATTTCTGCTGTACATCTTTCCGGTATAAGTTTGGAAGGATTAAACACCCCAGAATATACCAAGGCACCGATCATAATGAAAATAATTAGGATGGCCCACCCATAGGTCATCAAAAATTCAAGAGCCGCTTGTCCCCTTGAGTTCTTGGAGACCAGAGTACGATTCCTGAACATGAAAAAATCTAATGCGGCTTGATCTTCTTTTTTTCTTAACAAACGAATTCACCTCTAATTTGACGTTCCATACATTTCTCCTTGAATCGGAACATTGTAGGAACCGCCTAACTTTTTATAGGACATGTAAATTTGTACCTTAATCTTTTCACTGCTTGGAATTCCGCCGGGCGTTAAACTGCACGTAACTTCTGTGATTTGACCTGCACCTAATGTAACTGGGCTGCCCGCGCATGAGCCAAACTCGGTTGAATTAGCTGATATTGAAGAAAAATCAGCTGCAAAACCTAGGTTGTTCTTAAACTTGAACGCGACTGTACTCGGTGCCTCAATCTTAAACTCTTCACAACTAACCTCTGGGCTGAACATGCACCGTGCTGGAAGCAACCGACTCGGGCTTAATACTCCAAAATAAGTCAATGCTGAAATCCCAATTAAGATGATTAAGATGGCCCAACCATACGTCATCAAGAATTCGAGAGCACTTTGTCCCCTCGATTTCTTGAGGCAGAGGAATGGAGCATTCCTCACCCGAAGAATCTTCGATTCTTCTGGGCCAGAAATCCGATGATTTCTGTGCATAAGAAATTCAAGTGCAGATTGTCCACGATTCATTATCTCTTCTCCTCGCGTTTTAGCCTATATAAAACTTTCGCTCCAAACTAATCAGATATGGAAGTAAAACTTGCTTTATTCCCGCTTACTTCCAAGATACTTGCACGGCCGTCTTGTACGGCCCCCACATTGACCCAGAGATGGTCTGAAAAAATCCCTTCCAAGATTGAGTCTGTACTGTTTTCTGCCTTAGGTCCTCCCTCATGGATATGTCCGAAAATGGCAAAAGAAATGGGGTTGTCTAGCAATGCTTTTCTTAATACAGAACTACCGGTATGTCCTACTCCTTGAACCACATCAAACCCTGTTTCTAAACTGGATAAAGGAGGGCCGTGCGTGATCACCATGACTGGATCTTTGTCTTCCTTTGGTCTTAAGAGAATAGAAAGATTTTGGATACCTTCTTTGGACAAGAAAAACCCATCTGCAGGCAAAAAGCGATGCGTTGAATCGGTTTCTATATAATAGCCTGGCAGGCTTACGAGGTCAAGACCCTTTAAGTCTACAAAGCGGTATTGTACTAGGTCAAAGACGCTTTCTCTTTTAACACCCCATGCTCTTTTATAGATCCCTTGCCCTTCATGATTCCCTGGGATTACAAACACAGGCACCCCTGCTGTTTTTAGATGATTCAACACTTCTTCTAACTCGGCTTCATCTTCTATTTTATCCACTCGGCCATAGCTTAACTCTTCATTCAAGACTGAGTCGCCTGACACAATTACTGCTTCTACTTTTTCCGATTTGAACTGTTCCAAGAACCCATCCAATTTATCGAGATGGCCATGGATGTCGGATAACAAACCTATTTTGTGGATGGGAGGCCCTGAAACCTCGATTAAGCGACCTTCTTTGGATTCCAGATGGATCGTTTTAGTTGTTAGACAACTGGATAAGAGAAAAACGGACGTAAAAGCCAGCATGAGAAGGCATGCTAAACGCATATTAACGACGCTCTTTCTTTAATTTTTTAACGGAAGCGTGCAGGCGCTCTTTTAACTTGCTGGTCTTTTCCGACACATTTGCCTTACTCTTCAAAAAGAGCTTTTTGGCATGATCGGCTAGGCTGTAGGTCATGGGCTTTATTTGTTCCTGCACTAATTTCTTGTATTTTTGCACATCGATGCTGTAATCCCTAACCGCACGGTAACCATATTCAATTCGTGAACCATATCCATTGTAATAGACCATGGCCTGCAGATCCTTCATCACTTTTTGACTGGGTAACTTCACCGGGTAACCTAATGTAACAATACCCTGAGGCCTTGCATTTCCTGGAATTCCGAACACCTCCTTGATGCGGTCCTCGTCAAATGCGCGAACCCAATGGGCTCCTAAGCCGATTGCATAGGCGGCTAATAGCATGTTTTGAATGGCCGCTCCACAATCTTGAACAGTATACAAACGCTTTCCTCTTAACCCATAAAAGGCCTCGTATTGATCTTCTTCTAAGCACACCACGATTGCAAACTGTGCCGTGTACAAGCAATCCTGCTTTAAACAATACGGAATTAAGGAGCGAATCTTCTCCTTACTTGTCACTAAGATGAACTTCCACGCCTGCAAGTGCCCTGCGGAACTGGCATGATTGGCTGCATTTAGAATCTGCAAGATCTTATCAAACTCCACAGGCTCTTCTGTGTACTCTTCGACTGGCACTCGAGAGAAGATCGCTTCGAAAATATCCATGCATTCTCCTTTAGGAAGAATGGTTTATTAAGATTATGATTCTATAGGAAATGACAATCGTTTTTATACTAATTGTTGTCATTTCCTATAGCGCAGTGATGTCCGGAATGATCATTAATGATCATCTTGTAGTCATTCCTGAACATGCTCAGAATGATGCCCCGTTATATGTTAAGTTTGGCATCTTTCTGACACGTAAATTGTTTTGTATAACTGATTTACGTCACTGACTCTAGGAACGCGCAACGGCTTTTTTCTCGATCTTGGCTCCGCAGATGTGACAGAAGAAGGAGGTTGCGTAATTCTTGGTTCCACATACCTTGCACATCATGATGGATGAGTCCATGGGCCTACTCTTCTCGTTCTTTGCAAGACTCTTACTTCGCAAGCGCTCAAGGATTAGTTTGTAAAGACCGATTCCGAAGAAAACCAGGCCTATGCCAAAGAAGAGCTTCATCGCATATACATTGCTTTTTCCCATCACCACCCGAGAATATACTGAAACCAGGGCTCCTACAATCATGTAGATAAACCAAGGAAGCGTTGCCATGAATCCATCTTAGAGAAATTATGATTTAAAAACTTTCTATTTTAGAACATCTTCAATAGGTATTTTGGGCTTTGAAGGGCCGTCTTTTACAACTTTCTCGGCTTCTTTTTCCAAGTCAACGCCTAGTTCCTTAAGTGAGGCAATGTGCATCTGCATGAACTGTTCAACGATGTTCAGAATCTTTAACATTTCTGCCCGTTCCTTGGTGAGGGTGCTAAGAGAGCCCTTATGAAAGCCAATCTGCTCCTCTTTACTCATATTGGATAAGGGACTTGGGTTTGTCATACCAGGTTAAAACTCAGACTTTGTTTATAAACATTACTCCTCAAGCTTTTTTCTTGCTACGGTTCCGGGTGCTCTTCTGCCAAATACCGGTCCATCTTCAACCATGAAACCTGCATTTTTCATGCTTTCTCGTATGTGCTTTGCACAGCTATACGTGGTAAGTATACCTCCAGGATTCATGAGTTCAAAAATCGTTTTGAAAAGGTCTTGTGTCCAAAGTTCGGGCTGTTTTTTTGGTGAGAAGGGATCAAACAAGACCACATCTACTTTTTCTTTTATTGTTTTAATAGTATTTAGAATATCTCCTACGATGATCTTTAGGGTTATACGATCTTTTACTACCTCTCCTTTTTCAATTGCCTCCACAAAGAGCTCTTTATTTGAAAAAGGGAAATCCATGTTTTTGATTTCTTTTAGTATGGCTGGATCGATCTCTAGCCCAATGATAGTCATGCTCGCTCCTTCTTTTTTCTGTTCAAGTGCCGCTGCACTGTTGTATCCGAGTCCAAAACAAACGTCAAGAATCACGGTGTTATCCCGGTCTTTTATTTTTGCAGGCTCCACATATTTTATGAGAGCTTCTTCTCGTGCTCCGAACAAGGTGTGATAATGCTCTTGGTACGTATAATTATAGAATGTGGAAGAGCCATCCTTTGTTTTTATGGTCTCTACTGGTTGATTATCTATGCATTTTTCTTTAATCATATCTGGGTGACTGCTATCCATGCATTCTTAGACCTTTCTTGGCTGTTATAAGCATTACTCTACTTTGAAGGGGATCTCCACCTTTTTCAACTCTGTCTTCCATTCCACCATGACTTGAAGCTGGTATTCCCCCGGCTCCTTTGGAACAAAGACTTGAGCTACTGGGCTGAATGTTTCCTGCCCTTTTACAATGGTTAGCATGTAGGGGGTTTCTTTAGGCAAGACATGGATGTACACAGGTTCACCTACCTGATAAACCATCTTGTCTAAAAATACACTCGGCTCTGCAAACTCTTTGATTGTGAAACCTTGAATTCCTGCCCAACCCTGATACCAGCCCACGATCAATGCGGCAATGAAGAAAAAGAGCATGCCGGCAAAGAAGAAGTGGTGCTTCATTTGTCGATGATGGTTTTCTTTTCTTTTCTGCCATTCTTTATACTGTTTTAGTCTACTGATTTGCTGATTCATCTCAAAGAAGTACTGTTTTTCAGACCGGTTTCCAAGCAGCTGAGATTTGAAGGATTGATACTCGGGCCAACTTAATTCACGCTCAATGAGCCTACTCTTTAACTTGGAGAGCTCTTTTTCCATTCCAAACTTGTCCACTTCTAACTGGACGGCTTGTTGTCGGGGATTGGTGTCCATTTTTTTCTCTTTTTTTGCACGCGATTATATACTGTCCAGATGGTGCGGTCATCTCGGTTGAGTAAACTGGCTATTTCGTGAAATGAAAGTTGCTTTTCCTCTTTTAGAAATACGACGATCGCCTCTAAAACGGCGATTCTTCTATCTTTGAAAATCTTTGTAGGAATACCTAAGAAACTTCGCTTCCTTACTTTTTTTACTGGTTCTACTTCTTCCACGCGTACACCCTGATCGCAACCAAACAACCTGGGCATCGCGCACAACTGATTCGTTCTGCTTAAAACTTATGTACTTACATTGTAAGTACTACTTTATATGCTTTTTGTTTTAAAAAAATAAAAAAAGAAAGAACGAGAATAGGGGGGTATTCTCTTACTTACACTGTCAGTATACTTGTATTTAAACCTTTCGATTTTAAGCTGTTTTAGAAAAACTTACAATGTAAGTATAGATATTCAGGTTGAGATTTAAGTATTTTGTAAAAAAATATGTGTTGTTTTAATACTTACAATGTAAGTATTGTTATTGTTCACTTAATGGAGCTTTTAACTTACTCTTGTCGACTACTTGCGAAGCAATTCCGCTTCCACTATGACCAATTGATTTACGCACGTGTTTTGCTATAAACACTTCTTGCGGGCCTGTTTGACCGATCTTTGCCCTGGATTGATACCCGGATGAAAAGATGGCGGAAGCGGAGCCGATCAAACCTGGGGGGACTTCTCCTTGAGGCAAAATCATCAAACCCAGTCCGAATAAGGGGGCGTATTTTCCCTTTCCGATCTCTATAAATGACTGGTACTTGTATTTGGTTCCATTCACTAAGACATTATTACGAACGTCGTCGTTTACGGCAACGACTTGATGTATTAAAAGAAAGAAGCTTAACACAGCAAGAAACATGACAGCAAGAAACACGAAGTACCTCATATTCAAAGAATCGAAGCGTTATATATAAATCTTAAGAATAACCTCACAATTTGTTCAATTATCGAGAATTGCGTTAATCGGTTATATAAATTGACGCAATTCTTGGGATGAATAATTGCGCCAATATAGACTAAATAGCGCAATTATCCATATTTATGAGATTCGCTATTACATTATTTTAAGTTCTTCTAAATACTCTGTAAGTCGATCTGCTTCTTTGCATAGAATGGTTTGAAAACCCAAGCTCTTCGCTCCATTAATATTTTTATCACTGTCGTCAATAACAAGGATCTCTTGCGGTTCTAGGCCTGTTTTTTCTGGAACTTTTTTTAGCAATGAAGGCTTTAACACCTGGTATTCATATGACAAAATGACCTCGTCAAAATCCTTTAAAAATTGGAAGCGTTCGTTCAGCACTTGGATGCGCTCCTTGAAATTATTTGAACAGATGATGGCTTTGATTCCTTTTGATTTTACTTGATGGATTAAGTCGATGGCAAGGGCATTGGTTTCATAGCCTTGCTGCAAGATCTCTAAAAGCTCTTTTGGTGTTGAGTTGATCTTCCATTCCTGGATTGCGTAATTCCAGAACTCATCTCCAGATAACTTGCCCTCTTTATACTGATCCATCTCTTTGCTCTTTAGAAAGACTTGCTCTACCACTGATTTATTCACCCCAAATTTCGAAGAAACATTTTCCACAAAATTCTTCTTGCCGTTCTTGAAATACACCCCATCCAAATCGAAAATGATGCCTTTGATCATCTCTTTTTGATCTTTCAAGCACTTTATAAACTTATTGAGCTATATTCGACGAGACAATCACAGCAAGTTTTATAAACCAAAAACCAACCCAGACGAGAGTAATGCTCAGGAACCTTATTCCTGGTAATGCGCAGGAGCCAAGCTCCTTTGCACATGTCCCCATAGCTTAGCGGTGGAGCGCGCGGCTGTTAAGACTGTAAAGTCATAAGAGACCGCGAGGTCGCCGGTTCGATCCCGGCTGGGGACGCTTTGGGCCCATAGCTTAGCCTGGTGGAGCACACGACTGATAAACTAGCGTATTCGACTATGCTCGGGACACTAGTGACTAGATATCGTGCGGTCCCGTGTTCAAAATTCCTCATTTCGTTCGGAATTTTGGCCCACGAAATCTAACGATTTCGTTGGTTCAAAAACCCTTGAATATGAGGAGATGAAAGTCACGGTGGGCCCATTTTTTTTCTTGTAAAATCCTCTTTACATAGCCCTATATAAATAGTGAATGGGTTCCTTTTTCTATGAATTCCGTCCAAGTGGACATTCTCAACCAGCTTCGTTATCGTAGCTTTCTAGGCTACAACCAACTCTGGAACAAGAAAGGAGACTCGGCCAAGTTTGCCTATCACTTGCGTGCGTTGGAAAAAAAAGGTTTTGTTGAAAAAAGCAAGAGCGGCTACAAACTGAGCATTCAAGGTATTAAGTTTACGGACTACTTAAGCATGCCCAGCCCACAACCCATTGTGACGATTATTCTGGTTGTTAAGAAAGGAGATCAGGGTTTGGTGAACTACCGCGAAAAATATCCCTTCAAAGGCTACCAAGAATTTTGTGCCAGCAAACTTAGACAACACGAAACTGTTTATGAAGCAGCCCAGGAACGCTTACACCGCAAACTCGGGTTGGAAGGAACCCTTACCTATCGAGGCATTGAATTCTTACAAATCAAAGAAAAAGGACAACTTATCCTACACTACCACCTTCACATCTTTCTAGTAGAAGATGTTCGAGGAAAAAATAAGATCGGAACATGGGTCTCCATCAAACCCTTCAAACCTGAAAAACCACTACCCCATATTGATCAAACCCTGAAGATTGCACTCAGCCAGGGATTTAGCATTGCGGTAACAGACATGATCAAAGAAGGAGATTGTTATACTGGATATGTGACTCATTCTTACACGCATTTCAATCCTTTTTGACACGTCTGAAATATACCCTAGGTGTTATCTCACCAGTGGATGTAGTCTATCATCAAGTAGTTTGAAGGTGGTATATTTCTGAGCGTGATCAAGAACCACTTTGTTGAGCTGCTTCGCTCATGCTATTGTTGTTGAGCGAGGCGATCACTAGTGGTTCTTGACAATACTAGATAATTTTATATATAGATAAACTGGAATGAGCCTCAAGAGGTGAGTTGTTGGCGAATCCAGATGCTGTTAGCTACATTAAACAGTACAAAAGCCAATATTCTCTAGAAAGCCTTAAACAAGCCTTGCAACAGCAAGGATATACTGCTCCTGAGATTGAAGAAGCTGTACGTGAAGCGATTAACCCTTCTGTGCCTGCAGTTCCTAGGCCTGTTCCAGCTCCTTTGAATCTTGCTCGTAATTCTCCCCCACCCATTCCCCAATCCGCTCCAAGCCCTCCTCCTAAAAAAAGCAATACCAGGGTTATCATTGTCGTTCTTCTGCTTTTACTCCCGCTCTTATTGGTTGGATGCTTGATTGCTGTTCCCATGCTCTTCTTTGCTTCAACGGCTGCTACATACTCCTCCTATCTTCCGTTCTTAGCTTATTTAGCCAAGACTGAGTCTATCACACATTCATCTCCCACGTCACCGTACACTTCAACTTCAAGTAGTCCTTCTTCTGCAGGAAATAAAAATAAAGAACCCTCCCTTCAAGTGCAAGCTGTTGATTTTCATACCCTGATGCAATCCTTGCCTTCGCAAGCAATTGACGGATATGCACCTGAAAAAGCCGAAGGAGGAAGCGTTGCCTTCCCCACTGAAAAAGGAAGCTCTACTCAATACAGTACTGCTTCCAACCAATATACCCATTTGGATCGCTCCATTAAGATTTCCATTCTTGACACGGCAGGTATTGAAGGACTTAGCTATATGTATGCTTTAGGCAGTGTTGAATACGAACGCTCTGATGGTTATCGAAGAAAAACAACCCTCCGAGGTTACCCTGCTTGGGAAACGTATGATGCTGTCAACAAAAAAACACACTTGATCGTTATTGTACATAATCAAGTTTACGTCTCTATTGATTCCTCTCAAGGCGAAGTGCCCATCGAAGTGATTCGAGAAGCAGCCAACCAAGTCAACTATGACTTAATCGCTAGTTCCTAATGACTCAAACTCTTTAAGCCATTTGCCTTGATCCATACCCATGGAATACTCATAAGGGGTTAGGATTTTTGTTTTAAGAAAATGGATGAATTGATCTTGCTTTTTCTTATCCCACGATTGGAACAATCGGTTGGTCTTGCACAGGTAGTTCTTATCACAGATGTTATCTCGTAGATCCTTTCCATTATGCTGACAAGGGTGTAAACTGCAACCTACTTTGCCTGACTTTAATTGGACTAAGTTGTAACAACCACCACTGGGACGAATGGATGAAGCTTCCTTATGAAGAAAAACAAGATCCTCCTTATGATAGGTATACCGAATGGTGTTCTTCTTAATGTCCCGGTTGACTTCTCCTTCCCTTGTCCAGCTATTCCCACAACAGCCAAAACAACCAATACCAATCTCTTCCAACTGACAAAGGGAACGCATGGGAAAATGGAATTTGCCTGACTTAAAAAGCTTTTGACCTAACCTTCTTTGAGCTCGTACAAACTTATTCAGGGCCGAGAATACTGTGTGGTCTGAGCAAGGAAGACCCGCAGATGAATCGGTCCGAGAGCTTTTTCTAAGATAAACTTTAAAATAAATTCAGAACGCGCGGCGAATCAAATGAACTTGAGCAATGATTGTGCTGTTTATCGCCGCGCGAGATACGGCAAGCCCGACCAAGTGGAGGGCTTGACGAGTGAGCGCGGCGGTCAGGGGGATTATAAGGGGGGCGCAAAGACCCCCTTATTTCATTTGAAATGAGGAAGGAAATATAAACTGGTTCTTGACTATAAAAAATTCATAGAACCATAACCGAGATCACTTATTTATAAGAGTTTTTTCTCCGACGGTATTGAATCTAACTAGTATTTTAGCTCTACCTTTTTGTTCAACAACCCGTCCATAATCATTGAATCCTCCTGAACGAACTACCTCGCCAACCTCATAGTGTTGACCAGGAGTATATATTCTTGCGCGTCCTTTCTCTGTTTCCGTTACAGGGTGATCTGGAACAGATCTTTTTTTTGGAGCTTGGACTGGAGTGGCAGCAACTCTTTTTTCTAAAAGCTCATCTGCGAGAGCGGCGTCACTATCAACAACTTCCGTTGGTTCAATATCTAAAATGGGCTCTTCTTCGGCTGATGGAATAGGCTTGGCCGAAGATGGACTGTTTTCTGTTTCAAGCAAACTTTCTTGGATTACTCCTCCTATTTTGAGATGGCCACTTGTGTAAATCTGTAAGAATCTTTCTTCTCCCCCTTTATTTATCAAATAAAGAGGCCTTGAGATCCCAATATCCTGAACAAAAGGAATAGGTGTTTTTAACCCTTGAATTCTTCTATCTATGTTCGAGTAAGCATCTTCCACTGCTGCACGACTGATCCCATCTTCGCCCACTACAGCTCTGCTTTGCTTTTCTTTATAATCTCTAACCAGCTGAAATGCAGGCGTTCCTGTTTCGATCTTTTTAAGTATACTGATCACGTCTTTTCCATAGCGATATCCTACACCTCCATCTACAAAAGGAGGCAACAGCCCTGATTCTTCAAGGATATTGATCCAGACTCGATCAAGCCTTGTTGCGGCAGAAAGCTCTTCATCTTTATATATCCGAATGGGATTAATTCGTGCTACCCCCCCTGTTTTATCATCCGCTGTTGCATACTGGGCGAGTGTTGCCGATCCAGCAAATATTTTAGCTGCTAGCTCACCCACTCTTTGATCTCTTGCTGCAAGGATCCCATCTAACCCATTTTTAGAGTTTGCTACCCTCAAATTATGGATGCCCATGGCTCGAGCTACGCCACCCATTAATTTTAGCTTCAAATCATCTGCTGCAAACCTAAATGTATGTAAGGTGAATAATGGATGATTCGCCGTGATAATCACCCTTCCTGTTTCTGCATCTATTTCAGCTGGCGGATTTTGATTATCCCTTTCTATTAGATGAAGAGTATAACCTTCTTTTCTCAGCTCTAAAGGCAAATGGTCTCCTAACACTTGTAGATGTAACTCTGCTCCTTGAATTTCTCTACATACCATCTGCTTACCGCCCTCTGGAGTGAGCGGGGAAGCAGTACTCTCTAAAGCAGCACTTAAATCTGCTTTAAAACGATTTATGGCTACAGGAATCTGTCTTCTACCGTGAGCTACCACCTCTCTACTTACAAATCGATCTACTTCATTGCGTATTTCCATTAAGTATTTTCTCATCACGTCTGAAAACTGTCCAACAACCGGATCGCCTTCTCTCAATCGATCCCAATTCATCGCAACATGAGGATGTAACCCATTTGCCTCGACATTTCCTAGTATCCTTCCCTTGATGTTACGCGGTATGAGATCATCGAAATAACCCTCTTGTCCAACTCCCCTACCGTTTACCTTCACAATCACTCCGGTTACAGGAACAACGTTTTTATAGAAATGAAATATCCCTTTTACTCCCCCAACTAAGTCATCTGATACCTCCATCCTAAAACTCATGCTTGGAGAAGGGTTCTCTTTTACCACTTTAACTCCATTCACAAGCATTTCAAACCTGTCGCCTTTCTTCAAAATGGATTGATCAGGCATCTTGTAGGCCAGTGACCTCCTTAAGTGGTTGACTGAAAACTCTGTTCCATCATCAAAAAAGCGCACGGGCTGCATATCAATAACTGTTCCATGGTTCTTTGCTAAGCAAGCCTTAACAACATATTCCAATCCCGTTCCAGTTGTATCCATTCTCTCTGAGCTATCTGAAAAAGCCTCCTCTAATTCGATGCGAGAACCCCCCTTGGATGTTCTAAGCTGGTACTTGTGCGTTAATCGCTCTAGAAGAATGGTAGCAATTCCATATTGTCCTATTTTTCGCCTTCCCTGTTTAGAGATGGGACTTTGTCGCTTCTCACTATCCCCCGAACGATAAAAATTCCATATACTTTTTTCGTCCATGCCTTCCCCATCATCTCGGATGATCAATCTTTTATCTTCTTCAGCAACTATAACCTCCACTCTTGTTGCATCGGCGTCAAACGAGTTGGCGACCAGTTCCCCTATGACATCGTATAGGGATCTCGTGAAAATATGCGGCAACCTTCTTTCTAAATCACTAGCTATAGTCCATTTAAGAATCTCTTCGGTCATTCGCTACCTCTTTTCAATTTTGTTGTGTAGGCTTTTAGTTTTCGTACTTCTGATCTTTTTACCCAAATAAATGGATGATCTACTCCCACGTTTCTAGCATAGGGTAGCTCTCGTAGATGCTGAACAAGGATTTCGTCTACCTGAGGAATGTATCTTTCACTATAACGTTTGATTAATCCCCTATAAGCTTCCGGAGCAACGACCTGTGCAGCAGGCACGTATCCATCAACACCGGTCAAAAATTCAGAAACTTCACTTCCCAAAACCTTTCTTTCTCTGGGACTAGATCTATGGACTCTCAGTGCTCCGCTGATAATAAGTAATTTTGCTGTATTCACATCCATGCCTGTTGTATGGGCAAGGTCTTGCGGGGTGTATAATCTATACGGACTGATGCGAACGGTGTCTAGCGCTACATCATCGCCTGGTCTCTTAGCTGTTCTCATATCATTCTCAATCTTTTCGTATGCTCGGAAAAGGACTGCGGCGACTTTAGTTGTTTCTTCATCTATCATACGTAAAATGGCAGCAGACTTTTTCATGGAATCTGTTACCTCTAAATTTGCCAAAGCCCCTATAGTCAAACCCAAGAAACTATTTTGTAATATGGTTTGTATACCTCGCTGAGGCTTTATTAAACTTGGATGTGTCGCATTTATGTAAATCACTCTCTCTGTAGAATCTGCTGTTGCCATGTGGCCTGATCTTTCACCGAAATCCAATTCAAACCTATACTTATTCCCTCCTGAAAACCCTAACTTAGTATTTAACTCTTTTTGTGCAGCCTCTAATGCATTTTCAATTTGGGAAGTTACCCTTGCTGTTTGATAATACCTTCTTGAGCCCATTCCCCACTCAAAATCATATTGGATACTGCGCAGAACTTCCATTACATAATTCCTTGCTTGGGTAAAAAGCTTACCCTGAATAAAACCTGTGCGATCAAATTGAATTTTATCATCCATCCCCCCCACATGAATTTCACCTAAAACTTGTCCATTAAGTCTCTTAAGCGGCCCATCTACAGGGAACTCTCTTGGACCACAAACTGCTCTATTTTTCACGTATAGGTATATCCCTGCACCATGCTTCATTGGCCCGGCAGTCCTATCCCGGACATAAATAGAACCCCTTAGCCTTAGCTTTCCACCTAGCTCTTTAGTAACATCATATTCTGTTGTGTACGTGACGGTAGCTCTTTTTGTGACTTCCTCTCCATTTACAGTTATATTGAAATCAGGAAGGTTAGGAAGCTCCCATTCCATTCTACTGATCAATTGGGCAAGATTTAATTGAACGGAACCCCACTTGAAATTTGGTTTCCTTATCCTAATCCGCGTACCATGACTTTGATCCTTGACTTTTTCATAACTTACCCTCAACTGGGTTTGTTGTTCCCTCTCTTCTGGAACTGTTCCGCTTACCGTTATTTTTTCTTTGTCTCTCCAGGTTTCTATTGTATATTCGTTGCCCAATTCTTCTACAAGAATGCTGGCAATCCCGAATTTCCCTATTTTTTCCCTCCCTTTTTCTGAGATAGGATGTTTTCTTTTATCTGAGGTTCCAACCTCAAAGAAATGGTGAATCGTCTTTCGATTCATGCCGGTTCCATCATCTTCAATTAGCAATTCTTCCAGACCTTCGTCATAGCGAACTGTTACGCGCTCTGCATCTGCATCATGGCAATTCGTAACCAACTCAAGAACTGAAAAATAATGATCAATCGAAATGCTCCTACTTAAACTCCTTAAGAGATCCTTCCCTCGCGTTCTATGAACCCTTCCGGTTTTAACAGTGGCTTCTGTAAGCAATATTTCCCTCTTACATAGTTACGAGCTATCCACATGTTTAAATACTTGACCACTAAGGAGTATAAGGACTAAGCAACAGCTATCTTTTTAACCTCATACTTTTTCCTATCTTAGATGCATAAGAACATCTCCATTCCTGAAGAAACCTCTGACCCTACGATTAATATCTGCCTGGATACAATCAAAAAGGGCAAGCAAGCCTTGGTCTTTGTTAACACCAAGCGAGGAGCAGAGAGTCAGGCAGAGAAGATCGCTAAGAAAACAGGCCTTACAGACCCTATCTACTCTGCACTTGCTGAAGAAGCCTTAAGTGTATTTAGCAAACCCACCAAGCAATGTTTGCGACTTGCACTTTGTCTGAAAGGAGGAACGGCGTTTCACCACGCTGGTCTGCCTATGAAACAACGTGAACTGGTAGAGGAAGGCTTTCGAAAGGGAACCATCAAGATTATCTGCGCAACGCCCACGTTGTGCCTTTCTAAGGATACAAAAATCTGGTATGGGGCCCTAGAAAAAGAAATTAGTGAATGCAAGAATTCTTCACCACTCCTTGCGCTTTCCAAAACTAAATTGATTAGTATGAAATTACAACGAGTTCAAAAAATTCAGAATTCTTCAAAACTCATTCAAATTTCTTCTGTGTCTTCCTATATTATTAAAGTTACTCCCGAGCACAAGATGCTTGTTAAACGAAAAGAACAGAAGATCCTTATCAAGGCTAAAGATATTCGAAGAAGTGATAGAATCGCTACAGTTGGTCGACTGGATGTACCTAGAGTCACTAATCCTTCTGTAAGAAACCTTGTTTTAGATCATTCTACCCTATACAGTGGCAAGATTGATCCAGATCTATCTTATTTTATAGGTGCTATGTTGGGAGACGGCTATTCTGGAGCTGAGACTGCGCCTGAAGGCATATTTTACAAGACGTCACCTTGTATCGTTGGTATTGATGAAGAAATATTTTCGAACGTTAAGAAGGCTTGTGTCAAGCTAGACATACGTACTAGAAGTTCAAAAAATCATTATGGAACTCCGACGCTTATCCTTGCTAAAAATAAATGGTTTCGCGAGTTTTTAGTACGGTGCGGTGTTGAAAAAGGAGAGAGAAAATATATTTCAAATAAGTTAATGTCTATGAACTTGGAAAATACTGCCTCTTTGTTAAGAGGCTTGTTTGATACGGATGGCTATTTAGACAAGAGGATAGGTTCTGGATTTAGCAACACCTCAGAGCGATTAGTGAAACAAGTTCAAAAACTACTCCTCAGGTTTGGAGTTGTCTCCACTATAAGAAAAAGAAAGAATGGTTCAATGAGAATGCGCGGTAAAGTATATTTAACTAAGGCCCATTTTGAATTGCTTGTCACCCAAAAAAAGAGTGTCCTGGACTTTTATAGATTTGTAGGATTCGATCTTACAAGGAAACAGGAAGCCCTTGTTAATTTAGTTGCTAAAATCTGTTCAAACTTTAGTTATATAGCCTGTCAACATTGTGGTTACAGAATCTATAAAGATCTCTTTTCAGGACGATCAAAAGAACAGAAAGTATGGGGCAAGATAAAGCTAAGAATGATCAATTTGTTAGGCGAAAAGGGCGAGTTATCCTCTAATGACTTAAAGCGGTTTCTTGGTTGCGAGCCCAGAAAAAATGATGCAAGATTAAATCATCATTATGAGTTTATAGAGAAAAGAAGAATCGGTTCAAGAAGCAAGACTGAAAGATATTGGAGTTTAAACGATATTGGTAAATGGATTTATAGGAACCTTATCATTCAGGGAAAAAAGATATATGAACTTTTGAAGCTCAGAGCTTGCCCTCTCTGTCATAGCGAGCTTGATTTCATTCTTAAGAAAGGTGCGAGAGATTCTGACTTTGAAGGAGATATCTTTTGGGATAAAATTCAGCGCATAGAAGAAATCGATCCTGAAGAAGAAGTGTATGATGTTGTCCTTCCAGATAGACCTATGAATGACCATATGTTTGTTGCTAATGGTTTTATCGTTCATAATTCGTACGGCATGAACCTACCTGCTTTTCGAACGGTTATCCGAGATTTACAACGCTACGGTGGAAGAGGCATGGAACCCATTCCTGTTTTAGAATACCAACAAATGATCGGACGTAGTGGGAGACCGGACTTTCACGATGACTTTGGAGAAGCGATTGCTCTAGCTTCCAGTGAAAGCCACAAGCAAGAGATTTATGAGATCTATGTTACGGGTGAGCCTGAAGCGATCCTTTCCAAACTTGCTGCCGAGCCGGCGTTACGTACATATACTCTAGCCTTGATTGCAGCGCACAACCTTCACAGCAAAAAAGACCTTTATGCCTTCTTTGAAAAAACACTTTTTGCCCATCAATACCAAGACCTTGCCAAACTCAACCAGATTATAGATAAAGTCCTTAAGCAACTTGAAGAATGGGAATTCATTGAGATGAAAGCGAGCGACTTTCAAAGTGCAGGTGAATATTCAGATGAACCCTTAAAACCAACCCTTACTGGAAGACGAGTAGCTGAACTTTACCTAGACCCTTACACGGCTCATCATTTACTCGAGTGCCTGGAAAAAGCACTCTCCTGCGAAACGAAAGACATTGGTTATGTCCACATGCTCACCCGATGCTTGGAGTTACGACCACTCCTTACGGTGAAAATGTCGGAGATTTCGAACATCCAAGAAGCCTATTTGCCCCTAAGTGAGTACTTTCTTGAAGAGACTCCTTCTGAGTTTGACTATGAATACGAAGATTATTTGAAAAGCGTGAAGACCACGCTCTTCCTAAACGATTGGCTCGAAGAAAAAGACGAAGACTACTTATTGGAACAGTACGGTGTTCGACCGGGAGAATTGCATGGAAAACTAGGCATTTGTGATTGGCTCCTGTACAGCTCAGGGGAACTTGCTAAACTCAAAAGTTATACTCCCCTTTTCAATCCTTTATCCAAATTAAGGGTTCGGTTGCAGTATGGGGCGAAAGAAGAACTGCTTGCATTACTTCAGTTGAAAGACATTGGACGTGTGCGAGCCCGAAAATTGTATCAGAACGGAATCAAGACCTTGGGAGACGTACGCAGTGTGGATACGATGAAGTTAAGCCAGTTGCTCGGACCCTCTGTTGCGAAGAACATCAAAGAACAAGTCGGGCAGAAAGTGGAAGAAGTGCTGAAAGGAAAGAGGAAGGGACAGATGAGCATTGAGAAATACGGTAAGAAAGAGGAATAGCCTCTAAAACCCCTTCGGCGAACCGTGCTCGACTTTTCCCATTAAGTTTAAAAAGAACTTTTAAATCCAAAAGCAATGATTGACTTTTGTGATGTTAAGCGAGGACAAACATTCATTGTTGATGATGCCCCTTATTTTCAAGGCTTTACAGAAGTAGATCTCTTCCTTAGGCTAGGAGCTGCTTATACCGGACAACGCAGTAAAGACATCCTTGCACTCGAAGAACGCGTCAGAACTTCTGTCTTACCCTGGCCGGACCAAAATAAGGAAGCCTTAACTCCTTTTTTCTTAAAATTACTTACCCAAATGAAAGAAGCCTATCCTGCGCTTGTTCTCCCTGACCCAATCCATCTTATTTATACCAATGGAAAAGATGAAGGAGACATGGCCTATGCTCGAAAGGAGTCCGTTGTTTTTCCAAAAGTTGCAGTAGAAGGAAAGGGTTACTTAGGAAACCTTGAAAACAGTAAAAGCGCTGCTGCCCACCTTTTTTTACATGAACTCTTTCACGTTATAACTCGCGCCAACCTTCCTGTTTTTGAGCAACTATGCGCCCACATTGGATTCCAAAAACCAGACAAACCCTTGGATCTGAGTCATCCTTCCTTGCGGCTTCGACTCCTATCCAATCCCGATGTGACCCACCCCCGAATAGCCTCTTTTGGCATTGAAGATCGAACTGTTTCGGTCTTACCTGTTTTCACCTATACAGGCCAGCCCTTTCAAACAGTCTCCATCCTTGCTGCTTTTCGCCAAAGGATCATGTCAGAATCTTATCTTGAGCTTGTATCCACTGAAACTCACCTCGTTCCGAAGATGGTTGGAATCGAGCCTGTTTTACACCCTAGACAATACGTTCCTTTGGGCCGAATAGGCTTACCTGCCTATGCTCATTCTCCTGAGGAGGTCTTAGCTGAGGCTTTTTCTCACGTGTTCCGTATTTTATATGCTCCTGATTTGTTAAAAGATTCAGAGAAGCCTGATAAAGAAATACTCTTTGTTAGAACAATGGATAACCTCCTTCGCAAAAGCCCTCAAACTATATAAACTTCTTCTACCGCTTACATTTAGAATGCAGCCCCTGATTATAGGTATTGATCCTGGAACGACAACGGCGTATGCTGCTTTGACTTTAAATGGAGAGGTTGTCAACGTTGAAAGTTCCAAGCGCTTCGACTTGAGAACCTTACTTGAAACAGTTGCTAAACACGGACAGCCTATTGTTGTAGGATGCGACAAGGCACTTGTACCAAGCTTTGTTAAGCGTTTTGCCACGAAGTTTGGTGCTCGAGTTGTAAGGCCGAAGCAAGATTTGACTGTGCGAGATAAAAAAGCGGTGGTGGGGAAAAAACCCATTCGCAATGATCATGAGTGTGATGCCCTTGCTGCGGCGATTCTTAGCTACCGAAAATATGTTTCTTTGTTTGAAAAGGTCGATGCGTACCTGCAACATCAAGGAAAACCTCAATATACTGAAGCTCTCAAAATTTTGTTGATTAAACAGGATACCTTGAGTGTGGCGAATGGCCTGCGTAAACTCTTGCAGAAACCATTGTCTAAACTAAACAATAACGATTCCCGCCCGCTACCCCCTGCCTCCTCCCCAACCACTCTTGTTCGCGAGTTACAGAAACGCATTGTCCAACTCGAAGAACAGAACCAACAATTGCAGGAGGAGATGAGCCAATTGTGGCGCACGAAAGAGACCTTAGAACGATCCAAACGAACCCCTCCTAACCAATTGCTCAAGGAAAAAGAACACACCCTTCACATGCTCGGCATGAAGATGCTCGACAAGGAAAGCATGCTGGAGAGCCAGCGAAAACACATCCAAACTCAGAATCGGTTTCTTGCGGGTCTAGCTGGAAGAACACTGCTTAAAAAACTTGACAACTTGTCCGATGGGGAATGGCAGCGTAAAGGATTTCTGAATATTCAAAAAGAAGATGTTTTATTGGTTGCGGACCCAAACCTTGTTTCGGAGAACGTGGTGCAAAAAGTCCAAGGAAGTGTGGTGGTCTATAAGCATAAATTATCTGTGCGTAAAGACTTGGTTTATGTTTCCGCGGATAAGTTGAAGTTAGACGAAATCGAGCACTTTGCTTCAGTCTCCAATGAGCAACTCCAAAAAGCCCTTGCTGGACAAAACGTTCTTAAAAATGTAGTGGATGCGTACCAGAAAGAAAGACAAATGACATTGTGAGGTCTTATTCTACGACGTAGACGCCCTTATCAATTACGACTTGGACTTCTTGATTTTGATGTGCATTGCCTAACTTATTCTTTACCATGATGGATTGGTAATCTAAGGGATTGGTGACTTCAATGTAAGGATACAGACGAGTGATGTGCGTTGTGTACTGGGGCAATATTTGTGCATTTGAATCCTTGAAGGCAAACTTTAACTTCTTATGCAACTTTAAATCAACCCCAATAATGTCTTTTTTTACTTCCCGCACCCAGATGAGGCTTTCACCCATCTTGATGACATCACCGGATTTGAAATGAGGAAACTCCACTAAAACGGTTACGCGGTACAGATCCTTACTGGTTGCGTTATCATGCGTGTGAATTCGGGCATTGACTTTCTTTACACCGCCAAAGGCTTCATAGAGCTTCTTTCCTAGGCTTTGCAAGAAATGCTGATCGGACAAGTACAGGTCAACTCCATCCCGGTAAGGCACTTGCTTTGAAATGAAAATACCCTTATCTGGGTGCATAGCAATCTCTTTGTCAATAAACGCAAGGACTTCTTCGGAATGATTTCGCAATTGCAACGTGCCTTCGAAATAACCGGACTTCATGCGCTGGCAGATGTCACACTGGTGAACGGCAATGCAAAGAGGCACTACATGCTTATCCCCTTCATTCTCTACTTTGACTTTGAATTGGTTTTTGCCTTTTTTTAAGGTATCCCAATCCAGATTTATGTCTACTTGTGACTTGGCTTGCTTGTTAATCATATCCCTAACGAGTATATTTAAGTCTTTGGGATGCCACTGCCCTCGATCATGAACCTTTCGGCAGGCGCATACCTCTATAAATAGATCCTCAAATTTTACTTGCGGGGTTTTACACTTCAGACAGAAAACGCCTAGACTGATTGTTTTCCCGCATTTCACACAAAATTTCATGTCAAAAAAAGTGAATGCGGGGGTCTTTATAAGTTTTGAGGTACTCGACGGGGATGTTTCCTGGAATTTATACTCATCTTTTTAAACTTGATTTTGCTCTTTTCTTTATGCACACTCCCTTTTACCCTGAACTTTGTAAGGCTGAAGAAGCCTTTGACTTTGGTCGAACGAGTTTGATTTCCCGATTTTTGTACTACTTTACCTTTGACTCTGAAGACGTCATTTATCTTCAATTTACTGGTTTTGGAGGCTCTGCTAAACGATATTTTCCCATTACAGTTCAACAATATGCGCTTTGCCAGTACAATCTTTACGTTCAACAGCGTAAGAAGGAAAATAAAAAGGCGTTTCTACGTCATGCTAATTGGCTTTTGGAAAACCTCAAAATTCGAGGAAATGTGGCGTATTGGCCGTATACTTGGAAGATGAGTATTTTAGGGTATATTTGGAAGAAGCCTTATGCCTGGGCTTCGTGTATTGCTCAAGGACAGGGACTGAGTGTCTTGATCCGCGCTCATGCGTTGACGAAGGATAAGAAGTACTTGGCACCCTGCAAGAAGATATTGAACAGCTTTGAAATAGACTATTGTAAGATAGGCGGGGTGCTGGAAACCGATAAAAACGGGGATTCTTGGTACTTAGAGTTTCCCGCGACCGTGCAGCACGGGCGTGTTCTGAACGGCTTCTTGTACGCCTTAATCGGATTGTGGGAATACTATCTATATACGAAAAACAAGCAGGCCAAGAGATTGTTTGAAGCTGGAAAAGAAACGACTGCGAAGAACCTGGACCGATATGACTTGAATTGGGGTTGGTTCAAATGGAGCCGGTATGATGATGCGAAGATCTTCTATTCAGGGCGAAGATATCACCACAAGACTTTATTGCCGCAACTTAAGGTTATGTACTCTATTACAAAAGATGGGCGATTTGAGAAGAAATACAGACAATGGGAGGAATTAGCGAAGCGCTACGCGCTTTGGAGTAAGGTGTTGGATTTGCCTCTTCTTACTTGGCAGAAATTAAGAGCCTATTTTTAACCGTTTAAAGCAAAACTTTTAATTTGAATCCTTTCCCTTATTTAATGTGGTCAATGTTTTTATCATCCATGGAAGCTATGGACATCCGAATGAGAACTGGTTTCCTTGGTTGAAATCCGAACTAGAAAAATTAAAGTGCCGCGTTTTTGTCCCAACTTTTCCCACACCCAAGAACCAAAAACTGGATGTTTGGTTGGACGTGCTTAAGGGATATGATTCGTACTTGAATGAAGATTCCATCTTGGTTGGCCACAGCATGGGGTGTGCCTTGATCCTAAGGAAGCTGGAATTGCTAGATAAGCCGGTAAAAGCTGTGTTTCTTGTTGGAGGGTTTACTCAAGATCTATGGAATGGGCAATATAAAGACATTATTGATAGCTTCTTTTGCAAGTCCTTTGAGTGGGTCAGAATAAAGAAAAACGCTCCACATGCTGAGGTTTACCAATCGGACAATGATCCATTCGTTCCCGTCTTGATGGGCGAAGACATCTCTGAAAAGCTTGATGGTCAATTCATCCTTGTAAAAAATGCGGGTCATTTTAATAAAGAAGCAGGATATGTGAAATTCGAACTTCTGTTGGAACGAATAAAAGAAGTCTTGTAACTCTTTCTGGAAAGCTTTAAAAACCTATTAAAAGACATGGATCTTATGGACGCTACCATCTCCATACGAAAACGCCTCGGATTTCCAACGAAAGCACAATTTCTCAAGAAACATGCCTTGTTTACCCGAAATTCATTGTATATTGCCGGTCATGAAATCATGCAACGATGGGAGACCAACTATATGAAGAAACTGGCATCGATTGCCTGTAAGAATGGCGGAACGGTGCTGGAAGTTGGATTTGGATTGGGGATTAGCGCTCACTTTATTCAGCAATACAAATATGCTCTTCGGACGCCCAAAATACGTAGGCATCTTGTGATTGAAGCACACCCTGAAGTTTGTAAGTATGCTAAAAAAATGTTTGTTAAAGAAGTTCAAGCGGGGCAGATGAAGATCATTCGAGGTTATTGGCAAAAAATGACGAAGCAAATAAAAAGCGGCACGGTGGATGGCATCCTTTTTGACACCTATCCTCTTTCTGAGAAAGAGATCCACAAAAACCATTTCTTTTTCTTTAAAGAAGCTCACCGTTTGCTCAAAAAAGGGGGCGTATTAACATATTACTCTGATGAGGCCAGGCGATTTTCTAAAGAACATATCCAAAAGCTAAAAGAGGCAGGGTTTAGGAAAATTTGCTGGGAAAGCTGTAAAGTGAATCCCCCCCGAAGGAGCATGTACTGGCGTAGACACACCATCCTTGCTCCTCTCATTATAAAATAGACCTACCTAAAAGCGCAAGCTTTTTAATTCGTTAGCTAAGATACATATTTATGGCTTGGAAAGAATCGCTCAAAAAGAGCTGGAATTTCATCTGGTATGATGATAGCTGGGCGAGCTGGCTATTGAATATTGTTCTTGCTTATATTATTATCAAGTTCGTTGTTTACCCTGTCCTTGGCTTTCTTCTTGCAACTCCTTTACCTGTTGTAGCCGTTGTGTCGGACAGCATGGAACACAAGGGTGCTGACTTTGACGCCTGGTGGCAGGATCGACAGTTATGGTACTTGAATCGAGGCATTACCTTTGATGATTTCAAGAATTATCCCTTCAAGAATGGGTTTAACAAGGGCGATATCATGGTGTTGTACGGAACGAAACCCAATGATATTAAACTAGGTCAAGTGATTGTCTTTCAAAGCGGACTTCCTTACCCGATCATTCACAGGGTTGTAGCAGTCCATGACGATAAAGGACCTTCTGCTGGGCAATTGTTCTATGAAACGAAAGGCGATTATAATCAAGATCAGATCAAGGGCGACTTGTTTCATCCTCTAGATGAGACGTATGTACCCCAGCGAGTCTTGTATGGCCAGGCTGTGTTTAGAATCCCTTATCTTGGTTATGTGAAGATTTGGTTTGTTGAATTATTGCAGATGATCGGGTTGTTTAAAACTTAGAAATCTATTTTTTTACGAACTTAATCTTGCTTGTAAGCTACAAATGCATTTATGGGTTCAAGTGTTGCTGTTCTAAACATGCGGTTACCTAATTCTCCTTCTTGGATATATATCGTTGTAGTTCCTTCTTCTCCAGGGTGGAAATCTTCAGCATCCAAGTACCAACCTTTATTGCGTTGTTGTGGCTCATTGACCCTAATTGCCTTCCCACGCTTAAAAATTGCTTCTATTTCTCCAAGCTCACACAAGTAAACTTGGATGGGGGGCCTTCCTTGTAGCTGAGCGAGTCGATCAGCTGCGCCTGCCCTATCCTCTAAGGAACGAGCTACTTTAGCTGCTTCCTCGACTGACATAGATTTTATGACATCATTGAACATTTTCTTTTAAGACTCCATTTAAATTTAAAAACTTATGCACTTGGATTGGTCCAACCGGCTGGCATTTGCTGCTGCAAGGGATAATCTCCGCCCACTCCAAAGGGACCTGGGTAGACATTGTTACCATAGCCTGTGTAGATGTTGCTGCCGTATTGGCTTCCGCCGAAATTGGCGCCATTGTAGATGTTTGAGTAGCCATTGTATCCTGTGTATCCGCCATATCCACCGTTGTAGCCACCGTAATTGTAGCCGGAACCATAACCATAAGGATAACCACCAAAGGCACCCAAGGCACCATAAGGATAGCCTGCGTATGAATTACCATAGCTTTGAGCATATTGGCCCCAGTTGTAATTGTAGGTTCCGTAGTTTTGTTCAGGGTAATAGTTTGCGCTTGCGTAGCTTCCTTGATTTCCTGCGTACGTTCCTTGATTTCCAAAAGCACTTCCATAAATGATGTAATCATTGGGGCCGTAGGCTAGTTGACCATAAGGACCTAGATTATAATGAGGGAAGTAGATTTGGCCGTCTTGAGGGCTGTACTTGGCTGGCAAGTCGCCGTAGATGTTACTGATGAGACCGCCTCGGAAATAGATGGGGCCTGCATCTGGACTGCGATATAAAAGTTGGAGGCGCATCAAGTCCCGTGCACCGGGTACGATCAAAGCGCTAGCAGAGTCTGCTAAGAGCAAGACTGCCAAGATAAATAAAACCGGTAATATGAACTTTTTCATGGTAAGCCTCCCTATCTATTATATCTGTTATTCTAAGACGAGAATAAGATAAACTCCTATATAAATCTTTCGCTTTTGAGCTACTATTGAGTGGTAATTAGTTACCTTTCGTATCGGGAATTGTATCTATCCAAGGTGCAATTTCTGGATCAAGATAAGCTGCATACGTACCTTCTTTTATCAACAAAGCATATCCTCGATGAACTGGATACCCTGCAATGTCTTCTATTTTCGGTGTACCCACCAGGACTGTTACGTCCCCTTCCATATATTCTGTTTCTTCTCCAGGTCTCGTTTGTATATGGATTGTGCCCACTTCTTCTCCACCTACTCCTTGGGCGGTGTCCAATACCAGCTCTAATCCTCCTTTAATGGGTCGAAGCTCACCAGCTCCAGTCAGCAAATACAATTTCGAACGGTTATAAACGGTGCCCGGATTTGCTCGCGCGTAGTCTATTGCTTTGACCAATCTCAAAAGATCAGGCGGTGTTGTTTCTTCTGAAACAACCACTTCTACAGGATGGCCCTCACCTGGAAATCGAGCATAATACGCTTCTGGCCCTAATTCTATTTTGAGAGAATCATTGATTGTTACTACTGCAGTTGCCATGTTGGCTACTCTTAGATGTCTTTTCTTAAAATCCTAACCTCTAAATAGTATAAGTGTATATACATCTGAGTCGAAAACGATATAAATAGGGAGGATATTTCTTTTATTCATATTCTTACGGAGGTATTAACCATGATTAAAGTTGCAGAAAGAGCCCCAGAATTTGAAGTTGAAAGTTGCTTCAAAGGACAATTCAAACGCGTCAAACTCAAAGACTACAAAACCAAGTGGGTTGTGCTATTTTTCTACCCCCTTGATTTTACCTTTGTCTGTCCCACGGAGATTAGAGGATTTAATACCTTGCATGCTGAGTTTGATAAGCACAAAGCGGTGGTTTTAGGATGCAGTGTGGATTCAGTACACAGCCATAAAGCCTGGATTGAGCGCGACTTCAAAGAGCTTAAGTTTCCGTTGCTAAGTGACTTTAATAAGGAAATGTCTCGTCGGTATAATGTGCTCGATGAAGAAAAGGGTGTTTCTCAACGAGGTACCTTTATCATTGATCCTGATGGCGTTTTGAGATACATGGTTATTAGTGACTTGGGCGTTGGAAGAAACGCGGATGAGACTCTACGTGTATTGAAAGCCTTACAAACCGGAGAACTTTGCCCTATGGATTGGAAGCCCGGAGCGAAAACGTTGGGGAAGGCTTAAGTAATCAGTTCTATTTTTTCTTTTTTGCTTTTTCTTTCTTTTTCTTCCTCTTCTTTAAGAAAGCGGTGCACTTCTTTTTTTGTGACTTCCCAATAAAGTTGTCTGAACATTTTTACAGTTTTACTCGCGTGATTCAACTGATACATTTTTGCCTTTCCTACTTTTCGCGTTTGTTTTACAATTTCATGATCTACCAATCTTGGCCAAATGAGCTTTAGTGTGGCATAGCCGATCTCTGAATGGCGAGCAATATCTTTCATGCTATAATCAAAGTCTTCATTTACCACAAAAAAATCCAATACTCGTAAGATCGGAGTGTCTCCGAATACCTCTAAAAAAACAGTTTTATCTTCCATATTTTGTTATGAATGCTTCTCCTTATTTAAAACTTTCTATTTATAGCTCATAAGAGCTATAATCATTAACTTTCTCCCTTGCAGCCAATATCTCTTCTACATCTCTTAATCGACCCTTGTTTAGCTGAAAGGCATCGCCATGCTCTGTTCTCCCATACCAGACAACAAGTCCTTCTTTTACAAGGTCCTTTAACACTTTTTTGGCAAGGCCTCTTAGATGACTGGGGAGTGTTTTTTCTAAACGTTCATATAATAAATGCCCTTTGCTGAATTTCTTTTTTGTATACAGCTTTCTAATGATGTTGAACTTTGCTTGATTATACTCTTCTATTGAATTTTTCATTTTTTCGGCTTCTTTGCCTTCTCCCATAAAATATCAAAATACTTTTCATACGCTTTTGCTAGTGCTTCATTCCGGATCCGGATCAGGGTTAAAGGCTGCCAAGAAATCAGCATGATCTCATCCTTGCAAACCATGGTTGATACAGGACTGCTGAACTTTTCAGGAAGATACCTTGCTTCGGTGTAAGGCAAGGTGTTTAGGTACTGAATCCGTTCCTTTGCTTCCTCATTGTAGATGTGCTTCATCCAAACCCTTTTTCTTATTCGTTCTTTATGGAAACTTTCAATGAAATAACGAATAATTTTTGGAACTGCACACGGTATTCCGTAGACTAGAATAAGGCTTTTCTTTTCTAGCCAACTAAACATAATTACTCGAAATGCTTTAATGCCTTCCACCATGCTTGCCTTGGACTTAGACTCGGACTCTTTTTGCAAACTCATTTCAAGTTGAATCTTAGGTATGAGTGAAGCCAGAAGGGTTTCTTTTTCCTTAAACCAAGTCAATAGACTTGTAGGCTCTAATGCTTCAAACCAGCGGATTTTTTCTTTTTCCATGAAAGCCACCAGGCCCTTTTTTAAGAGCTGGTCAAGGGCGTCGTAGACACATGAGCGATATAACTTAGATTCTCTTGCGAGCATCCGAACACACAATGGACCGTTTTGGAGCAAGGTTTGGTATATCTTTGCCTCATTTCGAGTTAACCCAATTTCCGTAAGTGCTTCTTCCATTCTTTTTGTGGATTTGGATCTTTTCAAATAGCTTTCGAGCTAAAAACCGCAAAATCACTGCTTTTTTCGAAGGGTTTTTTCTGAATAGAAAGTATTTTCGGATGGTTAGGAAGGATTCCGGAAATGAGGAAGAGAACTTTATGAATCCTTTCCAAACCCTAATTTGAATGCAAACCATTGGCCTCATTGGGCTTGGACGAAACTACCATCATTCTGTGGGCTATAGCCTTGGAAGGCAACTCTTTGAGGCTTTGATTGAAAAGGGAATTGCGAGGCGCATTTTGGTCAACAGCCGCACACGCCTTTCTGTGGAGGCTTTCTTTGAACAGGGCATTAAAGATGTACTGGAACAACATGTGCATGAGCCTGAATGGGAAGCGCGTTTTTCTTATTCTAAAAAACGCTCTACGCAACCGGTTGAAAAGATTGTTTCTGAAACCTTGTGGTCTGCGGATTATGAGCGCATGAGCCAAGAAAGCGATCTGGTCATTATTTGTTTGGAAGCGAGCCTTTCGACGGTAAACATCACACCAGGTCTTGCCCGGCAGCCGGACTTGCGAAGAAAACTCTACTCTATGAATCATTTAGAACTCCAGAAAATTGCTCCTCACTTTAAAGATTACAAAGGCATGGTTTGGATGGTGACCAATCCTCCTGGATGGCTTTGCATGGACTTCTATGAAACGACCCGGATGCAAACTGATCAGATTATTGGAATCCACCCTGAGACGCATCGGTTGCGTGATTTTACTGGGTTGTACCGGTACTTGCAGCATGAAGGAATGGAAGTGCATGATGTACAAGGCCTGGATACCCTTTATGTGTTAGGAGATCATGGCGGTGGGGATATGGTCGTTCCTTTAAGTTCCTTGGTTGCACAAGGGCGAACAAGTTCTCGATTTGATGTGCGACTGATTAAGAAAGGAATTGTTCATTATGTCAATCAACTTGCGAGTGAAACTCTCCAGGTTCGGAAGAGTACGAGCCATGAAATTGCTGCACTGGTGAATCGAATGGTCCGCAGCTATTCTTTAGAAGATGAAGAAGAATATGTTATGGCAGTGTATGCTCCTTACTTGGGACATGGGAAAGCAGTGTTTAGCGGGGAGCCTGCTGTGTTTCGAAACGGACGCGTTGAGGCTAAAGCTCTTGATTTTTTGAATGAAGATGAGAAGAGAGAGTATGAAGGTTGCTTGGAACGAATGCGTAAGGCTTGGGAGGGACGTGGTCAAGCGACTTCTTTGACTATGGTAAGAAAACCTGGATTTATACCTGATTTGTATCGATCTGGACAAAGTCGAGCTGAACAAGGGGAGTGGCTACGGCCGCCGCTCTTTTTAGCCGAATAAGCGAAAGGTACTTAAATGTGTCAAATATGTATTATATGTATGGCGCACATTACCTTGAGCATTCCAGATGAGGTTTACAAAGAAATGAAGAGGCACCCTGAGATCAAATGGAGCGAAGTAGCTAGGCAGAGCATTGTTGAGAAGACGATTCTAATCGGAGGAAGAATCAAAGCAGGAGACCTATTCAAGACACTTCCCTTAGAAACCCAACAAAGCATCCTTGCTGCGGACGAAAAAGAATCCATTGAGTTTTACAAGAAAGTGAGAAAGAAAGCATGGAAACGAACGAAATACTTGACACATCCGTAGCGATCGATCGGAAAGAAGGCGTTGTCACGATCTTCACTTTTATCGAACATACGCCTTCATCTAAAAAAGGATTTGAGGCTGAAATCCCTCGTTATTCTGATTATCAGAGAGCTATACGTCTAGCTGAACAACTCCGAGCTAAAGGAACTCCTGTTGGCGCTATGGATATTATCATTGCTGCGATGTGCTTGAATCGCTCTGCGACGGTTGTTACGAAAGACAAAGACTTTGACGTCATAAAGAAAGTGGTGCCTGAATTGAAAGTGAAGAAGGTTTGACTTTATTTTATCTTATAAAAAACTGTATTTGAATTGGTATATCCATTTCCTCTTCGAAATGTTTCAAGACTCTCGTTGAGTTTAAATGGGCCTTGATAAAAATGTCTATGAGTAACTTTAACATCATCTGCGCCCATTTCTGTAACAACTGCCATATGCTCAAAGTTTCTATTATCCACTTGACCTAAAACTGCAATATCTCCAACGCTGGGTCCTTCTACTGAGATGGCATTTTCACTTAAAATGGACTTCGCATCTTCCATGTCCCCTTTGAATCCATATGGGGCTAACCCCACTAAATACAACGCAGTTTGCCAACAATTGCCACTTTGAATTGTTACTTCTCTTATTCTAGATTCTAGCGTCATAGAAATGAGAGGATTTTTACATTATTTAACGAACTGACCTACTAAGCGTATGGTAATCTGAGGTGGATTAATTCGCTCCATGTG
>ERZ1292623.700-Hain-H51-01um-R1-700-length-34593-cov-5_pt1 | contig 31016 bp, 32 predicted proteins | sample MGYA00564398_ERZ1292623 | MGnify/ENA primary metagenome ERZ1292623 (study PRJEB36523, sample SAMEA6512633) | groundwater metagenome | collected 2019-01-07 | study: AquaDiva: Metagenomics assemblies of 32 groundwater samples
CTGCGTCGTGCGCGCAAGCGTTGGAATGGATGAAAGGTCCGTCCGAATAACCTGTCCCTTCTGCGACATGGCAATAAGGTCCTTGTCGTTCTGCTCCAGGAGGAGGGATGCGATCACTTTCCCTGTCTTTTCCGTCACTTTGTATGTTTTAACCCCCTGCCCGCCGCGGGACTGGAGACGGTACTCGTCAAGCGCCGTGCGCTTCCCGAAACCGTTCTCGCTGACGACCAGCAGTTCAAGCGCCTTTTCTTTGCCGCGCGGAATAACGCCAAACCCAACCACCGTGTCGCCGCTTTTGAGCGTGATCGCGCGAACGCCCGCCGCGGTCCGCCCCATGGGACGAACTTGCTTCTCGGCAAAGCGGATCGCCTTGCCGTTCCGCGTCAGCAGAACGATCTCGTCGTTCCCTCGCGAAAGCTTGACCCACTTGAGCGCATCCGTCCCTTTCAAAGAGATCGCCTGCACTCCCGTGCGGCGCACGGTACTGAATTCGCTCGTGCTGACCTTTTTTATTATACCATTTTTCGTCGCCATGATTAAATACGCGCCGGAGTCACCGGGAGCCACCCCCCCTTTCACGCGCCCCTTTTTCCCGAGCTGCTCTTTGACCGCAACCAGCGCGGTAATGGTGTCTTGCTGCTGAATGTCCAGAATATTCGCGATCGCCTTGCCGCGCGAGGTCCTGCCCGACTCCGGAACTTCATACGCTTTTATTTGAAATACTTTTCCTCTGTTCGTGAACAGCAGCAGATTATCGTGCGTACTCGCCGATATAAAATGTTCCACCGCGTCTTCCTCTTTTGTTTCCATGCCGGTCACACCCTTGCCGCCGCGCTTTTGCGTCCGATACGCCGTCGGATTCACCCGTTTGATATAACCACCATACGAGATCGCGATCACCGAGCTTTCTTCCGGAATAAGATCCTCTTCCCGAAATTCCGATACGGCGCCTTTCACGACTTTTGTCCGCCGTTCGTCGGCGTACTTTGCTCTCATATCCAGCAGTTCGTCCTTGATAACACCCGCAACTTTCGTACGGTCTTTGAGGATCCCCTCCAAAAAGGTAATGAGCTTTTTCTTTTCTTTCAGCTCATCCTCTATCTTTTTTCGCTCAAGCCCCGCGAGCGTAGCGAGCCGCATTTCCAGGATCGCCGTTGCCTGCACCTCCGACAACCGAAACGACTTCATCAACCCCGCGTGTGCGAGCTCTTTCGTTTCCGACTTTTTAATGAGCGCGATCACCGCGTCAATATGGTCAAGCGCTTTTGAAAGCCCTTCCAAAATATGCGCGCGCTCTTTCGCTTTGGTAAGGTCGTAGCGCGTCCGGCGCGTCACCACATCCACGCGGTGCGCGATAAAATGTTCCAGGACGCCTTTCAAAGACAATACGGTCGGCTGAATGCCGTCCACCAGCGCCAGCATGTTGATATGGAACACTTTTTGGAGGTCGGTGAACTTGAACAGTTTGTTCAAAACCTTTTGGGGGAACGCGTCGTTTTTGAGGTCGATCACGATGCGCAAGCCCTCTTTATCGGACTCATCCCGAATATCTTTGATACCCTCCACTCTTTTCTCTTTCACGAGCTCCGCCATCTTTTCGATGAGCGACGACTTGTTCACCTGAAACGGAATTTCGCTCACGACGATCTGCTGGTGTCCGCTTTTCGTTTCCGCGATCTCCGTTGCTGCGCGCACCGTCATCGGGCCCTTGCCGGTGCTATAGGTGACCATAATGTCGCGCTGGTTATACACGATCCCGCCGGTCGGGAAGTCCGGCCCTTTCACGAACGTAAGCAGATCCTCCACGCTCGCCGCGGGATGGTCAATAAGATGCACCGTCGCGTCCACGACCTCGCCCAAGTTATGCGGCGGAATGGTGGTTGCCATGCCGACCGCGATCCCCGTCTGGCCGGAGAGCAAAAGCTGCGGGACCTTTGCGGGCAGCACCTTTGGTTCGGTGCGAGTGGCGTCATAATTATCCGCAAAGTCAACCGTTTCTTTCTCGATGTCGGCGAGCATCTCCTCGGCGAGCGCACGCATGCGTGCTTCCGTATACCGCATCGCCGCCGGCGCATCCCCGTCGATGGAACCGAAGTTCCCCTGCCCGTCCACCAGCGGATAGCGCAGGGAAAATGTTTGCGCCATGCGCGCGAGCGCGTCGTAGATCGCCATGTCGCCATGGGGATGGTACTTCCCCATCGTGTCGCCGACAATGCGCGCGCATTTCAAAAACTTTGCGGTGTGCCGCAACCCAAGCTCCGACATCGCGTACAAGATGCGCCGGTGCACCGGTTTCAGACCGTCCCGCACATCGGGCAGCGCCCGCGCAACGATCACCGACATCGCGTAGTCGAGGTACGACTCCCGCATTTCGTCGGTCACCTCCCGCCCCTCGATCGTGCCGATATGGAATTTCTCTTTTGGTTCTTCCGCCATGGTTCCTGTGTTTACTCAAACGAACGCATAATATCCTTGACCGCCGCACCCACGCCGTCCTTCAGTTCCGGCAAATGGAACTCGCCAAGCCCCCCTTCCCTGCGCTGTTCCTCGTGCACCGCATACGCCACCGTGCGGGAAAGCGACAACAGATACGCGGAAAACACCAGAATGAAAAAACCGATCATGGCAACGACAAAGATCTTGCGTTTCACCGCATGCGGCTGCTCTTTGAGTTTTTGTAAAAAATCACCCATATCGTTATGTCGGCGACGCGCACACGACCAGCCGCGTTTCTTCCTGCGGCAGGTCCTTCTTTTTGACCGTGAATTTTTCCACCGGCTCGACGGCGGGCCCTCCCATCGCTTTCACGAATGCGGGCAACCCTTCAAGCGCAAACGTGAGCTTGGGGATCTTGTACAGCATGGGAATCGTCACGCGCGGCTCGATCTCGCCGATGACCGACACTGCACCCTCGGCATCCAACGCGGCAAGCTCGCTCGCGCCGCTTTGGTGCTTCCCGCCAACCGGGACCATGAGAATATCCACGCCGCCCATGTGTTCCAGCAGGCGCTCCGCCTCTTCCTTGCTGATGCTGTCCAGATGGCACAGCGTCATGCCGTCCATGCGGATAAGATACGCCGTTGATTTTTTCGGCATTCCTTTCCCTTTCGGCGCGGGATGAAAGAATGTAAACCCGCTCACGCCAACACCGCGCACTTCATACTCTCCCGCGCCCGCAATGACAAACCCGGCGTCCAATGATTTGAGCGCATCGCGGCGCGCGTCATCGTCGGAAAAGAGCACAATATCCGCACGCCCCCGTACCATAGGAAGCCCGGTGGCGGTCCCAAAAGGACTCACGACGACCGTGAGGTCGCCGCTTATGAGCTTAAAACAGGACTGTCCGTACCACGAAATTTGCATGATGTTATTTTAGCAGATTTTGCGGGGAAAATAAAGGGTGGTACAATGCCGATATGGCGCTTGCGCGAAACAAAAAACTCCTCATAACGCTTGGCATTTTGAGTGTCGCCATACCACTCGTCGCGCTTGCCGCGGGACTCGTGCCGTGCGGCACAACCGACGACCCCGCAACGCCCCTCAATGAAGGAGTTGCATGCAACCTCTGCCACCTCTATACTCTTGCACAAGGCATCACCAACTGGCTCATGTTTACCGCAGCGCCGCTGGCGGCCGTGCTTGCCATTGCCGTTGGGGGATTTTACATTCTTATTTCGGGAGAAAATGCGGGAATGCGAAGTCGGGGGTTTGGCGTCATCAAAACGACCGTCATTGGCCTGCTCATCACTTTCGCCGCGTGGATCGTTATTAACGAACTTCTTTTATTTTTTGCGAAATCAGCAACACAACCGGCCGGATCAACGGTGGTAATCGGCGGAGGAAAACCGGAATCAAACAGAGTTCTGCTTCCTTGGAACCAGATTCAATGCTTTCCGCCGTTGCCGCCGCAACGAGCGGCTGTGCCGGGCGCGCCGGCAGGCTGCGACAACAGCGGCGGCGCTGATGACAGGAACGGTTGCGCGAGACTAGCACTCTACAAAGCTGAAATACAAGTCAAAACCAATTATTGCCAAACATTTAACGGACCGGCAGAGGACGGCAGTCAGTGTTGCACCACGGTAGCGCAACTCCCGAACGACGCCGTAGAGAGCCTTGTAACCTTACAAAAAGCTTTGAAGGAACAGCATCCGAGCAGCAACTTAAACATCACCGGCGGAACGGAACAGGCATGCCACACAACACATGGGCCAAACATTGCAACCGTTGATATAAGTAAAAGCCCGATTGTAAATGATTTTATCTGCCGATCGGTGGTACTCATGCAAAATAGGGCGCAACGCGTGGGGTACGACCCAACGTATGACTATACGTATAACAATGTCACCAGTGTAGATCATGGTGAATGTTCGGGAGCAGCCGTAAAAAGCAACACATCTCTTGGGCCGTACTATGGGGCCGGAAGCATCATTAGTGGAGCAGAAATTTTAAACGAAAAGAACCACTGGCACATTGAATTTTAAATTACTCAACGTCAAACAACCTTCGTGCGTTCACAGCCGTCTGTTCCGCAACTTCCTCGTAACGTACTCCTTTTATCTCCGCAATTTTTTCCGCAACGAACCGCACGAAGGGCGGTTCGTTCCGTTTCCCACGATATGGCACTGGCGCAACGAACGGCGCGTCAGTTTCTATGAGCATACGCTCCAGCGGAATGCGTTTGAGTTCTTCGGCGTATGCATAGTTTGAAAACGTAACGACGCCCGCAAACGAAAGGTAAAACCCCATCGCACGGTACGCCTCCGCGTTTTCCCCCGCTCCTTCTCCGCCGAAAAAATGCATCACGCCACCTTTGGAAAGTAGTGAGTGGTATGTGGTAAGTAGTTGGAGTAGGTCGGGGTGTGCGTTCCGACAATGAATGATGAGCGGCTTGCCAACTTCGTGCGCAAGCTGAATATGTTTTATGAAAAACTCCTTTTGGAGCTCTTGTTTGCTTTTTTCCGTCGTCCGAAAATAGTCCAGTCCCGTTTCACCGATGGCAACAACGTTCTCATCACGCGCGAGAAGCGCAACGGTTTCAAAATCGGCCTCCGGCGAAACTTCATTCGGATGGATGCCGGATGACGCATAGACACCGTTGCCCGCGCTACGCCCAAGCGCAACGGCTTTTTGCGAATCGGCGGCATCAGTGCCGACATTCAGCATGCTCACGCCTTCGGCGCGGCAGCGCGCGAGCACCGCATCGCGATCCTCGTCAAAATCTTTGAAATGAAGATGGGTATGGGAGTCAAACAGCATATGCGATACCAATATACGAATGCATGCGAATGCAACGAATGGCTACGAATTCCCGTTCCAGAGCATTGGTATGATTCGTATCATGTGTACTCATTTGCATATTGGTATCATGGTGCAAGCCGCGGGAACAGCGGCTGCGCCGGTTTGGTGAACACCACATACCGACCTGCTGTTTCGGACGCGCCAACCCCGAGCGCCCCGCGGATCTTTTCGGCCGTATCGGGCATGAACGGCGCACACAGCTCCGCAACCACAAACAAAACACCGGCAAGATCATGCATCACCCGTACGGCGGCCGCGGGGTCGGACGACGGAAGCTCCCAGAGCTTGGTGCTATCCACCAGTTTGTTGGCCTCTTTCACCAGCCGCGTTACTGCCGACAGCGCGTGATGTAGCTGAAAATTGCCGATATGCTCCTCGTACGTTGTGCGCGCCGTGCGGAGTGCCTCCGAAAACGCGCCGTCAAGCGTGATATTCCCGAACACGTCGGGATACTTTTCTCCGACCGTCACCACGCGCGACACCAGGTTGCCGATACCGTTCTGAAGATCTGCCGCGTACCGCTCGTGAAACCGGGCGAACGAGAAATCGCCGTCGTCATCTGACGGAATTTCTGCACACAACAGATACCGCACCGCATCTTTCCCGAATTGTTGCAGCAACATATCCGACCCAACAACATTGCCAAGTGATTTTGACATTTTGCGCCCTTCCACATTGATATGCCCGTGAATAAAGATCGCCCGCGGAGGCGGCAGCGCAAGCGCCAGCAGCATCGCCGGCCACAGCATGGTGTGGAACCGCGCAATATCCTTGCCGATAATGTGGATGTCGGCCGGCCATCGTTTCGCGAACACGTCCGTCCCGAACCCGGCTCCCGAAAGATAATTCAGGAGCGCATCCACCCACACATACACGGTTTGGGAGTCGTCATGGGGCATAGCTATCCCCCATGGGATCGTTGCGGAGGGACGCGATATACTCACGTCCCGCACCCCTTCTTCCGAAAACAGGTTGAGCATTTCCTTCTTACGGTGCGCCGGCACGACGCGGATGACATCTTCCCGGATCATTCGCTCCACCTCGCGCGCGTATTTTGAAAATCTGAAAAAGTAATTTTCCTCGTAGATCCGTTCGGGCTGCCGCTCATGGATCACACAGGTACCGTCATCCGCGATCTCCGCTTCGCGCAGGAACGCTTCGCATCCCGTACAGTAGCGCCCCTCGTATTTGTCTTTATAAATATCGCCGTTGCTTTTGAGCTGTTGCAGAACTTTTTGCACGACAGGAATGTGCCGCTGCTCGTCGCTCGTGCGGATAAAATCATCGTTCGTGATACCCAGCGCCGCGCCCAGTTCGTGAAACTGCGCGGAAAACGTGTCCGCGTATTGTTGCGGCGTCGCGCCTTCTTTTTCCGCTGCTTCTTGTATCTTTTTTCCGTGTTCGTCCGTGCCGGTCAAAAAAAATACGCGCTCACCGCGAGTGCGGTGATAGCGCGCCACAACATCCGCTTCCAAAAGTTCCAGGGCAAAACCGATGTGCGGCGCCGCATTTACATACGGAATGGAGGTGGTAATATAAAAATCTTTTTTCTGCTCCGCCATGGTACGAAGCATATCATATCACCCGCGTTTCTTCAAAACACGCGAGCTGTCGCACGCTCACCGCGCGCGAACCACCACAACGAACTCGCCGCGCGTATCGTCGGCGCGCAGGGCGGCGCAACACTCCGCTGCCGTGCCGCGATAGAACGACTCAAACTGCTTGGTGAGTTCTCGCGCCACCATCACGGACCGCTCACCGACGGCTGCGGCGAGCGCCGTAAGCGTTTTTTCAATGCGGTGTTTTGATTCGTAAAACACAACAGTTTCTTCCGTCGCGGCAACTGTTTTAAAAAATACTGTGCGGCCTTTTTTGTGGGGCGGAAATCCCAAGAACAAAAAACGGTCGGCCGGAAAACCGGAAACCGAAAGCGCGGACACTGCGGCGCTTGCCCCGGGGATCGGCACAATACGTGCGCTTGCCCCCAGTTCTTTTACAACACGTTCAACCAGCATGCCGCCCGGGTCGGAAATCCCCGGCGTGCCGGCGTCGGATACCAATGCGACATCTTTCCCTGCCGCCAACAGCGCAAGGATGCGCGCCGCATGCGCGGCGGTACTGTGCTGGTGATACGATACCAACGGCACGCTGATGCCGTGACGCGCCAACAATTTGTGCGTTACCCGCGTATCCTCGCACGCAATGGTATCAACGTGCCGCAGTGTTGCAAGCGCGCGAAGCGTGATGTCGTCCATATTTCCCACCGGCGTCGCGACAATGAACAGTGTTCCCGTCATGCCGCGTGGGCGCGTTCAGTGCTCTTGTCTGTCGCTTTGTGTTTTGCAAAATCATCCAGCAGTTCGCCCGCGATCGTCGCAAGCGGCACCGCAATGATCATTCCCAGAACACCGCCCAGGTGCGCACCGGCAAGCAACGCGACGATCACCACCACGGGGTTCAATCCCGTAACCCGCTTCATCAGCAACGGTACTAAAATATGATTTTCCACCTGTTGCAAAATAACATAGAACACGAGGGTCAGAAGCGCTAAGAACGGGGAGATGATGATCGCGAGCGAAATACCGAGCACGGCAGAAAGCAGCGGTCCGACGATCGGGACGATCTCAAACAGCGCCGCCGCAACGCCCAGGAGGAGCGCGTACGGAACGCCAATGAACGATAGTCCAATGAACACCGTCACGCCCACGATCAGCGCAAGAAGCAGCTGCCCCTGCAGCCACCGTCCGAGTTTGTGCTCCACGCGGGTCCAGAGGTCCACGACATATGCTTCATTGGCCTTGGGCGTGACCAGGCGCAAAAAATCCTCCACCCCCCGCCGCTGGATGGCAAGATAAAACGAGGTGACCAGCACCGCGCCGAAGGCGACGACGCCGCCAAACGCCCCCGCAACAACACTTAAAAATCCGGAGGTCACCGACCGTATCTTTTCACCGAAGGTAATAAGAAATTCCTGCGCGTTCTTTGCGGCGTCAGGCGAGATGCCGCGCGTCGTTTTGAAGATCTGTTTGGTAACCGTTTCGTAATATTCGGGAATGAGTCCGGCAAGCTGTTTCAGCTCATCTACGATGGGCGGGATAATAAGATACAACACCAGTACGAATGCGGCCACACACAGCAAATACACCACAATAACCGTTCCCATGCGCGGGATGCGTTTGCGTTCAAAAAGATCCGCAAGCGGCGCGATCGCCGACGCGATAATGATGGCCAAAAACAGAAGTGCCACGATCTCTTTGACCAGATACAAAAACCACAGCCCCAAAACGACGAATGCGACCTTCACGATGGACGCAAGCGAAATATTCACTGGTTGGTTTTTGAGCATGCCTGCCATGAACGAAGTCTACACCTTTCCAAGAACCGAGTAAACCCGAACTCTTGACATTCCTTCTCTTTTCGTGTACCATCGCAACACAATAAAAAAACGGGGGGGCGCCATGTGGGAAATAGTGCTTACCACAACACTCAACGGCGTCCCGGTACGTCGTGAGACTATTGTGCTGTACGAGCGGCAACGAACCATCACCGCTCCGAAAAAAGGGCGCGCCGCGCGCCGCCATAAAACAAAAAGGCCGAACAGGAAATAAAATATCCTCTCGGCCTTTTTAATTCAAACGCCGCACGACTTTTTGAAACTGCGCGCCGCGGTCAAATTCGTTTTTAAACATCCCGAAGCTCGCCGCACCGGGTGAAAGCAATATAATATCCCCTTTTTTCACATTTCGTTGCGCAAGCGCAAGCGCCTCAGATATATTTTTTGCCATGCCAAGTGTCCGATGATATTTTATCTCCTTGAATTCCTTTATTATCTTGTCCGTTGCAGCACCGGAAAACAGCACCAAACGCGCGCGGTATTTTTTCACCGTCTGTACAAATTTCTTGTATCGCAGTTTTTTATCCGCGCCGCCGGCAAGTAAAATAACGTGTTTACTGTGAAGAGCGTTGAGCGCGGCAATGGTCGCATCGGGTGTGGTCGAAGTTGTATCATCATAGTACATGACACCGCGACGTGTTTGCACCAGCTCCAGCCGATGCGGCACGCCGCGAAAACTGCGCGTCACTGTTTGAATACGGCGGTGTGAAATGCCGCCCATGATCTTTGCAACACAAACTGCGGCAAGCGCATTGTACCTGTTATGCATGCCGGGTAACCGCATATTCTTGAAAGAACACATGTGCACCGTTACCCCGTACCACGAAAAATAAACATCCTCGCCGCGCACATAGACGCCGTTGCCGCGAAACGGTTTTTGTGAAAACCAGAGTACGAACGACTTCGCTTTTTTTACTCGTTTCCGAAGTGTTGCATTGTCCCGGTTTACCACCAGATAATCGCCATCGGTCTGGTACTTGAAAATGTTGTCTTTGTCACGGTAGTACTCGTTGATATTTTTATACTTGTTGAGGTGATCGGGCAGCAGATTTGTGATAACAGCGATATGCGGGCTTTTTTTTACCATCGGTAACTGTGCGAGTCCCCAACTGGAAAGCTCCGCGACAACAATATCGTCTTTTTTGACGCGCTCAAAAATAGCCAGCGGCGATACCCCAATGTTACCGCACAGCCGCGTACGGTATTGCGTCTTGAGTAATTCATTGATAAGCGTCGCGGTTGTCGTTTTCCCGCGCGTGCCGGTCACGCCGACAACAATATTGTGCTTCAATGATAAAAAAACGCTCCAGTCGTTATGAATGGGAACTCCCGCACGCCGCGCGGCGACAAGGTACGGACTGCTTTTGGGAACAGCAGGATTCTTTATGATGAAGTCGGCATCAAGGAAATCTTTTGTGCGATGTTTACCAAAAACATACCGAATATTTTTATACCGTCGGAGACGTACAAGATGATGCGCGAAATATGAGCGCGGATGCAGGTCGGTCACCAGCACTCGTGCGCCGCGTTCGGCACAAAAAAGCGCCGCGGCAATACCGCTCCCCTCTTCGTAGATGCCAAGCCCCATCACCACCACTTTCTTGTTCTTGAAATCCATCATCAGCTAGAACTCCCGCAGCACCTCAATGTGCGCGCCGAGTTTATTGAGGCGCACAGCCAGATCTTCGTACCCGCGATTAATGGAATAGATATTGCGCAGGACGGAATGTCCTCGCGCGGCAAGCATACCGACCAAAATGATCGCCGCCGGACGCAGCGCCGGTGGACATACCACCTCCGCAGGAGTAAGTTCTGTCGGCCCTTCTATATAGACGCGGTGCGGGTCGGCTAAGATGACGTTCGCTCCGAGCTTTGAGAGTTCGGTATAATAGACCGCCCGGCTTTCGTATACCCAGTCGTGAATGAGCGTCCTGCCTTTTGCCTGCGTCGCGATAGGAATAAAAAACGGCAGGTTATCGATGTTGAGCCCCGGGTACGGCCGCGCGTAGATCTTGTCTTTGAGTGCGGTCAGCGTTGAGGGAAACGTTCTGATGTCGGCAAGGTTGGTATGTCCGTTGTGCGCTTTGTAGCGTTTGAGGATTGCAGAGCGGAATCCCATCTTTTCAAGCTTCAACAATTCAAGCTCCAGAAAATCTATCGGGCAGCGCTCAATGGTGATGGCCGACTGTGTCGTTGCCGCAATGGACAAAAAAAGCATGGATTCGGTCGGATCCTCCGCCGGCTCGTATTCCACCGACATGCTGATGTCCGGTGTGCCGTGCACGGTGAGCGTCGTGGTACCGATGCCTTCTATCCGCACGCCTAACTTCTCGAGAAAAAAACAAAGGTCCTGCACTTGGTAGTTGGCGGATGCGAATTTTATGATGCTGGTACCGGGAATTTTTGCCGCGGCCATCAATGCATTTTCCGTCACCGTATCGCCCGATTCGTACAGAACAACGGTTGCGGGTTTCAGATTTTTTGCTGCGATCTCGTACTCGTCGCCCGGAGTGCGCTTGATGCGAAACCCAAACTCCTCCAGCGCATATACATGCGGCCTGACGGAACGCTCGCCAAGCTTGCACCCACCGGGGTACGGCAGCGAAAAGCGCGGGAGGAGATGCGCGAGTGGCGCCCACAACATAACGATGCTGCGCGTTTTTTTCGCGGATACCGTATTCAGACGCGTAAGCGAAACTTTTTTTGGCGGCGCAATCATAATATCATTTCCTTTCCATTCCGCAGAAACACCGATACTCACAAGCACCTCTATGATCCGATATACCTCCTCAATGCGCGGCATATTTTTGAGCGTTGTTTTCCCTTTGTTCAAAAGCGCAGCACACAACAGCGCCACCGCCGCATTTTTTGACGTCTTGGTAGTAATAGTTCCGGAAAGTTTCCTTCCGCCTTCTATCGTGAGATTTACCGCACCGCTTGCAAGCGTAATAATGTCCTTGTGCAAAGCGGCGCTGATTTTCGAAAGCATCTCCGTGCTAAAATTTTGCTCGCCCTTTTCCATACGCACAACGGCGCTTTGGCTCGTGCGTAAAATACCCGCAAGTTCCTTTTGCGTCATGCTCTTTTGTTTGCGCAGCTGCGCGATGAACTGACCTATTCGTATCCGATCAGACGACGCGAGGGATGGCTGTGACATATAAAAAGTATATCATATGTGATATACTTTTCAATTTTACTTATCCACACCAATTCTCTCATCCTGTACCGGCACATGTACGATGTCCGCCGCAGCAAGCGCCGCCGTTTCAAGTTTGGCAACGGGAAGCTGCGCTTCCATCGCGCGGATTACAGCAAGCTGCGCGCGGGTTTCGGGGTGTTCGGGCATGAACAGACTACAGCAGTCGTCGTGGGGTTCGCAGGAAGTGTCGTGCGTGCCGATAACGCGCGCAAGCGCGATAATATCATCTTTATTTTCACCAACAAGCGGGCGAAATACCGGCGCCGTTACAGCTTCCGAAATGACGCCGATATTATCCAGGGTTTGCGACGCGACCTGCCCAAGCGAATCCCCCGTCACCAACGCGCCGCACTGTTCTTTTTTGGCGATCGCTTCCGCAATGCGCAGCATAAACCGGCGGTACAACACCACTCGCTGGCGCGCGTCGGAAAGTTGTGCCGTGATCTCTTGTTGAATACCCAGCAGCGGCACAAAGTATGCCGTGGCGCCACCCTGCCACTGCGCCAGCATGCGAACGATGTTATGGACATTTTCCCGGGATGCCGCAGAGGTGTACGGATAACTGTGAAAGTGAACGAACACAACCTCGCATCCTCTCCGCATCATCTTCCACGCGGCGACAGGAGAGTCAAAACCGCCCGAGACGAGCGCGCATACTCTGCCGGATGTTCCCATCGGAAGCCCGCCGTACCCTTGTTCTTTGGTGGTGTAAAAAAAGAACAGTGAGCGCACGATCTCCACAAAGCACGTGAGTTCCGGATGCGTGAGAGAAACTCGCGCGCCGATTTCTTGCACGATCAGCGCACCGAGTTCATTGCTGATCTCCTGCGAGGTGAGCGGAAAGTTCTTATCCGCGCGGCGCGCCGTCACGCGGAATGTCCCAAAAGAACGGTGCTTGAGCTCGGCAACGATCGCGGCAAATGCCCGGTCTTTGTCATACGGGAGTACCTGCGCGAAGGAAATATTTGCAATGCCAAATACGCGCTTCAGGCGCCGGGTAAGCTCCGCTTCATCCGCTCCTGAGCGAAACCACAACACGATCCTTCCCGCAACAATGTCGGTCTTGATAAAAAACGCGGCGCCGGCGGCGCGCTTGATATTGGCACACAGGGTTTTTTCGAAAAATGGCTTGTTCTCTCCCTTTAACGACAGCTCGTGGTAGTGAATCAGCGCGACCCTATCCATCGCCATGTTTGTCTATCTTGCGCTCAATGCGTTTCAGCCGCTCCGTGATCTCGTCAATGCCGAGCTGGTCCTTGATGCCATCCAGCAAATTCGCGTTGGGCGCGGCAACGGAGTACTCACGCATGAAAAACGAAATAATGGATGCGATCAGCACCGAAAATACCGCAAAACCGATCGTCATGAGCACGGCGCCGACCGCCCTACCAGCGGGCGTTGCAATGTGCGCGCTACTGCCGGTTGTGGTGAGGTAGTTCAGCGACCACCACACGGCATCGTTGAAGCTCTTGATGTCGGACTGCGGAACGTCCGCTTCAAAATGCAGCACGAGGTTCGCACCCGCAAGCATAACAATGGCAACGAACACAAGGTAATACAGAAAGTTCATGCCGAGTCTGCCCAATGCGCGTAAAATACGGTCGGACAGGAACAAGATGGGGAAGCGCATGAAGTTAAACACCTTGAGCGTCCTGAACGCGGGCGTCAACACAACCAGGACGTCGAGCCAGTTTGCCTTCAGATACTCCACGCGGTCCTTTGCAAGCGAGAGCCGGAGCAAAAACTCAAGCGTGAAGACGACCCACAACACGACATAGTACGCATTAAAGTATATCGTTTCGGTTTCAGAAAGTTCGGTGAAAAACTCCGCAATAATGATCGGGATGAGCGGGATGGAAAAGATCCACAACAGAATATCCACTTTCCGCACCACACCGCGAATAAGTGCTTCGTTCATAGTATCACTTGCGGCGTACGCTCATCATGCTGTCGCCCTTTTGTATGCTCCGCACAATGTCCATGCCGTCCGTCACGTACCCGAATACCGCATAGTTGCCATCCAAAAACGACTGCGCGCCGTTCGTAATGTAAAACTGCGAGGTTGCCGAATTCGGGTCGCTGGTGCGCGCCATCGCAAGCGCACCGTCAGTGTGCTTCAAAATCGGCTCGCATGCCTTCGACGCAACCGCGCCTTCTATCATCGCCCCATCTTTGCATTTTATTTCAAGCGGGATACTCGCGTCAGACCCGCCCGTGCCATCCCCTGTGGGGTCACCGCCCTGAACAACAAAGTTCGGCTCGACCCGGTGAAAGGTCAGTCCGTCGTAAAACCGTGCGTCAACCAGCGAAAGAAAGTTCGCGACCGTTTTGGGCGCCGCATCGGGCCGCAAAGCGACGGTAATACTCCCTTTCCTGGTCTCAATAACCACGACGAGGTTTTCTCCCGCCGAGGAAGAGGCGGCGGGCGCGGTTATATCTTCCGGTGGATTGTTATTGTTTGTCATAAAATAATATCCGCCTACGAGCAGTGCGGCAAAAATAATGATACTGATGATCTGCTGAATGTTCATAGTATTACCGGATACTCACCGCATCACCGATCGTAATGCCGTGTTCCTGTACAAACCCCGCGGTCACTTCCAGAACGAAGGTGGCGTTCTCTTTGGGCGCGGCGGTAAAGTTGGGGGATGTCGCGAAGTCGGGCATATGCTCATACACATCAACAACAGTGCCCGCGTTGATCCACACGACGTCGATCGGGAACAACATATCCTTGTTCCAGAACGCATACGGCCCCAGACTGTCGAACACGAACAACATACCCTCGTTTGCTCCAAGTTTCTCGTGCCCGGAAAGCCCGGTGTGCTTTTTGGCGTCGCTTGCGGCAACCTCCGCATTCACGTCAGCCGTCCCGATGGTCACCCTCACCTGTGCGTCGTCGTTGAACGCTCCCGGGGAAACGGTTCGCGCTCCCTGTTCACGCTGATGTGAGACCGCGGGGAGTTTTTCCGTGATATTTTTGCGCGTCGTATACAAGAACGCAAACAGCACGACCGCAAGGCATGCGAACAGAAACAAAAAGAATCCGGCGATCTGTTTTGCGTTACTGCCTGTCATAGAGCATGCTTCTTATTTCTGCGATCACAACTTCTTCTTCATTCCACGGCGACGACACGCCGCCCGTAACCATGGTTTGTTCCGTACCCTTTCCTAAAAATACCACGACGTCGTTGTACCGCGCAACGTTGACCGCGCGGCGGATCGCGAGACGCCTATTGGCAATGACCTCAAGTACCCCCGAAAAACCCGCTTCCGTAACACCGCGTTGAATGGCATCCAAAATGTCTTCCGGTTTTTCATCGTACGGATCTTCGTTCGTGAGAACAATATAATTGGCGTGCTGCGCGGCGATACGCCCTAGCTCCGGACGCTTCCATGCGTCACGGCCGCCGCCCGCCGAGCCAAACATCGCGATCAGCCGCCCATGGTCATCCGGCCGAAGCGTTTTTGCGAGCGACAGAACCTCCGTAAACGAAGGCGGCGTGTGCGCAAGGTCGATAATAGCCGTGAACTTCTGGCCGACGCGGATGAACTGGAAGCGTCCGGGGATCTCTTCTATCTGCGCGAGTGCGTCCTTCGCGATGGCAAGCGAAACACCAAGACTCTGCGCGACCACGACGGCACACAGTGCGTTCGCAACATTGAATGCGCCCGGAAGTTTCAGACGGAATACGGTTTTATCGACCGTGAACTGGGTACCGGCCGCGTCCGCGGCGGCGGCTGCCGCCAGGCACAAAACCCCTGTCGGCGCGCCCGCGCAGCTGCCGCGCGCGCTATATGCATATTTCTTGTCGGCGGGAAAGGAAAGGAAATACTCGGCATGCTCATCATCGGTGTTGCATATCATGATCTTTTCCTGCGCCGTACCCTTGAATGTTTTGCGCGCGCCGCGCATAAGAACGCGGAACAACTCCCCTTTTGCACGTTTATAGTTTTCAAACCCGCCGTGCGCTTCGATGTGTTCAGGAGAAAGATTGGTGCATACCGCACCGTCAAAGTTGATGAACCGATGCCGGTGCTGCTTGATGCCCTCGGACGTCGTTTCAATGAGCGCGTGCGTGCACCCCGCGGCGGCGGCCTGCGCAAGGAACTGCTGGAGCCGGAACCGGCCGGCCATCGTCATGTGGTGCGGGTTGAGCCACTCGTGCTCGCCGATCTTGAACATGAGCGACGACGCGACGGCAACTTTGTGTCCGGCGCCCTCCAAGATTTTTGCCAGCATGAAAATAGTGCTGGACTTCCCTTTCGTACCCGTCACCCCGACAACGATCATGCGCTCGGACGGGAACCGATACCACAGCGCGGCACAAAACGCGAGCGTCAAGTGATACGCGGAAAGGATGACATCGGGAGTGATGGATCTGATAAAAGATTTGGGAGACATGGTTACAGTATTTTTCTTCCTATCGTATATGCATTATACCACAGCTTGTTTACCGGCAGATCCCACGAGCCGGGGTACTCCACAACAGCACCCCCAAATCCCTCTTTGAACCGCGCAAACCCTTCCCACCGCGCGCGGTCGCGCGGCGGCGTGCGGTCGGTCACCGTTCCCCAAAAGTCGTATTCCCAAAAACCCTTTTGTTTCGCAAAACGCATGATCTCCCAGTGCAAAAGATATGGCGCCATGACGTTTTTGTGCCTGTCGGACGACCCGCCATGCAAATAGGTCGCGCGGCGGCCGAAAAACCCGACCAATGCCGCGGCCACCACTTCACCCTGAAGCTGCGCAAAAAACAACCGCATGGACAGCGGCGCGTTCCCACTCGCAACCGGCCTGCCGACGAACATGTCCATCATGGCACGGTAATACGACACAGGGTGGGTGCGAAATTTGTTGCGCACCGCCGTTGCCGCAAGCAACGAAAGAAATGTTTCCGGGTCCAGCCGGTCCTTATGTTCCATCGTGATGATCTTCACTCCGTGGCGCGCGGCAAGCCGCATATTGTAACGCGTTTTTTGCTTCATGCGCGCAAGCAATTCTTCTTCCGGAAACGAAAGGTCGGCAATGATCGTTTCCTGCGCCTGAATTGTTTTGGGCGACGGACGAAACCCGCATTCCGCACAAGAGAACCGCGCATTGGCGTCGGGTTCCGCTTTTACAAAGATCGCGCCGGGCGGCACCATGCGGCGCAGCTGCTCCAGCAAAAACGAAACAACGGTTTGCGCGACGGCAGCGTTTGCAACCACCGGACCGAACGGCAGATACCAGTATCGTTTGCCAAGCGGCAGCGCGCAACCGACCACCGTCGCCGCACACAGCATCATCCCCGCATCGTCAACAACCGTGGCGCGTACCACTTGATGTCCGAATCGTTTCTGGAATTCTCCCCAGTCGTACGATTGCAAAAAGCTGCCGCCGTTGGCGACAATAAACTCATTCCATGTTTTTTCGTCAACTTTCGGTTGGTAGAGAAATTTCATTGAACAGATGCTAGCGTGTAGGCGGAGTGTTTCCCATTTTCGCCTCTTGCCGAGTCGTGACAGAGATTTTCGCGAACGTCCGCCGAACCATCATCGTGGGGCCCCCTTGGGAGGGAGATGTGGACGGCGGCACAAGTGAGCTTGAAAATCTTCACAGCGAGGCCGAGAAGAAAATGGGAAGCACGACGACTTATTTTCCCAATGCTTTCAGCGCTTCTTTGATGCGCAGCTCGGTCTGGGCGACGGTCTTGGGAACGCGTTTGAGCGCCGCCCGCGCATCGCGCACGTTCCAGCCAAGCCCCACGAGCGCATCGATTGCGTCGGCGTCCAGCGACGCATCCGCGTCTTCGGTGGCAACACCGCTTTTTGCGATCTTTTCTTTCAGTTCCACAATGATCTTTTGCGCCGTCTTGCGCCCGATGCCGGAAACTTTGGTGAAAAACTCGTCGTCTCCCCGCACAATAGCGCCTGCAAGCACCGCAGGCCGGTCAAGCCCCACAATGGTTAAAGCAACCTTTGGTCCCACGCCCGAAACCGAAAGGAGAAGTTCAAACAACTCCAGCTCCGCCTGATGCAAAAAACCGTAAATTTCCAGTGCGTCATCCCGCACATGAAAATGCGTGAATACGCGCGCTGTTTCCCCCGGCACGGGAGCCTTGGCGAGCGCGTCGGCCGCCATAAACACTTTATACCCCACCCCGCCGGCAAGGATAGAAATATACTTGTCGTTGTGAAACACCACCGGCCCTTCCAGGTAAGAAATCATACCAGGAGTGTATCACGGCTTTTCATACCATAAAAGCGCACGGTAAGCCTGAGAGCAAAGAAATGACCTTTGGGGAGGCAACCCCACCCTTTTTGATCTTCTTAAAATCAATTACCAACTCCCACGGCTCTGCTTCCTTGGGTCGTTTCTTCAAACGAACAATGGGTTGCCGTATACGATGTATTTTTGCAGCCATATGGTATTGAGCGTATCTCAAAATAAATATACCGTATAAAACAAAGGATTGCACACAAGATACGAAACAGTTTCATGTCGTTTTATTTGCTATCGCAAATAAAACGACATGGGTTCAACATAGTTCGAATCTATTCCGTATACCGCGGTCATCCTCCAACTCTTTCACGACAGCAAAACGCACATGCGGCTCTAAACCAAAAATCTCCACAATGTAATCAATTTCATCTTTGCATGGGTATGGGTATACAAAAACGCTTTTCTGCAGTTGATAAAATCCCAGATGTTTCAACTTCAACGACAGTGCGTTTCTTCCCTTTTTCAACGGCTCGGGAATATCAAACAGCACCATACGCCATAACCCGTCCCACCGCGCTTGTTTGGAAAGAGTTAGGTGATTCAGATTATACCGCACAGCCACCTGTGCGCCGTCTTTGCTCAACACCGGCGTGGTAACACCATATTTATCCTTTTGATAGTCAATGAGCTTTAACCGATGAAGCCGTTTTACTGCCTCGCGCAAACTGCGTTGATTTACCCTTTGCCATTCGCGAACCGCGGACGTAATAACACGAATGGAGTGATCTGGCCGTACGGTGAGCGACAACGTTACTCCCGCAAAAAGCAGGATGAGTACTTTCTGCGCGACCGGACCCATCCGCTCTCCCTCTCTTTTCTTCGCGTTTTGTTTCATACGTTGCTCCATGTCGTTTTACTTGCGATAGCAAGTAAAACGACATGGAGGAATGATAACATGGTCTGAGAAAAAGAAAAAGCCTGCCCGAATGTATCGAACAGGCGGGCCCGGGGACGCGCCCGCGGGCTTTGGTTTATGAAATTAAACTTCGTAAAATCTACTACAGCGTTTCTTGTAATTTTCTGAGTTCGGAAAGATCAATGTCCTCGTCCTTACCAGCTATTGTAAACTTAACAATATTGTCTAGATGGATAAAATCATCGTGCATACTATGCGCGCCATCCAAACTGGGAGTTGCAAAATTACTACCTACAATTACTATTTTCCCCTCTTCTACAATAATACGACGGAAACTAGTACAAAAACCTTGATCATTTGATAAGTCAACACAAAATCTTCCTTGAGTATAATCAGACTTAACAGCCTCAAGACCTAGCGCGCGAAAAAAGTCGTACGCTTTTAGAATAATTTCTCTATTTTTTTCTTTTTTCACATCCAACTCCTCCTCGTTTTGGTTGTTAGGGAGCTGTTTTTTGTCGTCTGAAAGTTTTTCGTCCATGGTTAATGGTTGTTATTGGTTATTCGTCTTCATAGTACCCCCCCCCCGAGGCAACATGTCAATCCGACCACAAGACTGTTTACAAGGTAACCCGAACGGGCATATGATACATAGTTATGCCGCAGTTCACACTCACATCTCCATTTAACCCCGCCGGATCACAACCGGAGGCGATTCACGCGCTTGCTGAAGGGGTAAAAAACGGTGTGCCGTCGCAGACGCTCGTGGGTGTGACGGGCTCGGGCAAAACATTCACCGTGGCGAACGTCATCGCGCAGACGCAGAAACCGACGCTTGTCATTTCGCACAATAAAACGCTCGCGTATCAGCTGTACGAGGAATTCAAGGAATTTTTCCCGAACAACTCGGTACATTACTTTGTGTCTTACTACGATTACTATCAGCCGGAGGCATATATCCCTCAAACCGATACCTATATAGACAAGGACGTGAAGATCAACGAAGAGTTGGACCGCCTGCGCCACGAGGCGACGCAAGCGGTGCTTTCGCGCAACGATTGCATTGTGGTTGCCTCCGTCTCGTGCATCTACAACATCGGCTCGCCGGAAAACTACGAGAATATGTCGCTGACGCTTTCGGAAGGACAGCCCATGCCGCGCAAAGAATTGTTGAAACACCTGGTCGCGTTGCAGTACCAGCGCAACGAAGTGGAAAAAACGCCTGGCGTGTTTCAGGCAAAGGGCGAAATGGTGCATGTGTATCCCTCCACGGGCAACGACATCGTGCGCATCGTATTTAGGAAAGAAACTGTGGAAAATATTTTTGTCGCGGAAGCGTCCGCGGAACCCGTATGGAAGCGCGTGCAGGGTGTGCGGTTGTTCCCCGCAAAATTCTGGCTTGCGGAACAAAAAAAGATACCGCTTGCGGTCGCCAACATCCAAAACGAACTGCACGAGCGACTCGAGGAGCTCAAAAAAGAGAACAAACTGCTTGAGATGCAGCGGCTTTCGGAACGCACCAATTTTGACATGGAAATGCTCTCGTCGGCTGGGTATTGCCACGGCATTGAAAACTACTCGCGCCAGATAGAATTTCGTGAAGCCGGCTCTCCCCCGTTCACACTCATTGACTACTTTAAACACGCCTATAGCGACAATTTTCTCATTGTGGTAGACGAATCACACATGACCGTGCCGCAGGTACGCGGGATGTACCACGGCGACAAAGCGCGCAAAGACACGCTTATCAACTACGGCTTCCGCCTGCCGTCGGCGCGCGACAACCGCCCCCTTACCTTTGCCGAGTTTGAAAAAAAGCTTTGCGCCACCATTTTCATGTCCGCAACCCCATCCGATTACGAACTTGAAAAGTCGCGTGGGCATACTGTGGAACAATTGGTGCGCCCGACGGGGCTTTTGGACCCGACTATTTCCGTACGAAAAATAGAAGGGCAGGTGCGCGACGTTATTGCCGAGATCAAACAGCGCGTGATGCACCGGCAACGCGTGCTGGTTACCGTGCTCACCAAACGCATGGCGGAAGACCTGGCAGATTTTTTGGTGAATGAAGGCGTGAAAGCGCATTACCTGCATTCTGAAGTGAAAACGCTGGAGCGCGCCGATACCCTGCGCGATCTGCGGCTTGGCACTTATGATGTCATCGTTGGTGTCAACCTCCTGCGGGAAGGCATCGACCTGCCCGAGGTTTCGCTCGTTGCTATTTTAGACGCGGATAAAGAGGGATTTTTGCGCAACAAGACCACACTCATCCAAACCATGGGACGCGCGGCGCGGCACCTAGACGGCGCGGTCATTATGTATGCGGACACCATGACGCAATCCATCCGGGCGGCGATTGCCGAAACTGAACGCCGCCGGAAAATACAGGAAACATACAACCAAACGCATGGCATCACGCCGCAGCAGATCAAAAAACCGATCCGTGAAAAAGCGGCGACACAGAAAAAAGAGGAGGGGAACGATATTTTTTCCGATATCCCGCCTGGACTGCTTGCGGAAACAAAAAATGTGAAAAAACTGATTGCCAACGCGACCAAACAAATGAAAAAAGCCGCGGCGGATCTTGATTTTGAAACGGCACAGCGGCTCAAAGAGAAAATTGCAGAAATGAAAAAGTACCAAAGATAAAAAAGGAGGTACAGAGCTAAGCCCTATACCCCCAAGTTGTTGCGTGCTGAGAGAGTTCACAATTTAGGAGGATTGTGATGAATGCCCCCTCCTAAGAACCCTCTCCCTCAATACGCAGGAACAAATTTTTCATGACCGGGAACATTATACCCGACACATTTGCGAGCCCAAATCGTAGAAATGGGCTCACAGAAACCATTGTTGCGGCAAAAATTTATGCAATTTTTGCAGAGTAACTCAGATGAATTTACACTGGGTGAAATTTCAGGCATGTATCATCACCCCCTTCTCTCCAAAGAGCTATGATTGAATAAGTATCCCTCCAACATCGCGCGATGTCAACGATACTTATCCACCACACCATTAAGGTGATGTCCTTGTGACTCAACAATACGGGAAATCTCGCAAACCATCATCCATCCCAATACGACCATTGCAAGGCCTATGAGCATGACCCGCGCGCAATCCGCGAATGGGTACTGCCACCCCATTGGTGCGCTCACTTTCGTGATCACACCAATAAAAACAATGAAACCTGAAACAATGAGGGCAACCGCCACCCAAGCCCCCACCCTGTCAGTCAATCGTATTCTTCCTTTCACGCAAGCACCTCCTTTAGTGTGATTTTTGAAACTGCACTGCGAAGTATTATATCACTTTTTATTACTCTGTCAATACCCTAAAATAGCGATTTTTGCTCAACTTTTTGCGTCTCCAATTTTGGGACAGCGCCATCCGTACCATCTCGCGAAGGAGGGTTGCGTAAGATTTCCGGAAGTTTATGAAAATCATTTTTCAGTTCCCCAAGTACCGCGGTGGAGCGCAATGCGGCAGCGGGGTGGTACACGGGAACGATGAGTTGCGAGTTCACCCACGCTGGTGTGCCGCGGTCGCGGGATATTTTTGCAAGCGGCAAAAAGTAATTCATGGAGAAACGCCCCAGGGTCACTATCATCTTTGGGTTCAAAAGTTCTATTTGCCGCGTGAGGTACGGCTTGTAGCTTTCAATTTCTTCGGGGGTTGGGTCTCTGTTTTCGGGCGGACGGCGTTTCACGATATTGGTGATATACACGCCCTCACGCGGCCAGCCGACGCTTTTTAAAAGTTCGTCTAGCAATTTCCCCGCGCGTCCCACAAACGGGCGTCCGAGTTTGTCTTCGTGAAATCCGGGCGCTTCACCGATAAACATCACTGCCGCATCAACATCCCCTTCCCCAAACACCAAGTTCGCCTCACCGGTAAGCGGCAAACCGAGGTCTCTTTCCATTTCTGCTTTCAGGTTTTCCAATGCGACTTTTTTATCCTCCATAAACACAAACAGCATTACACATCACGGGCATACTGCTAAGAAAACCGTCTCGCAGGCCGAGCGGGCACGGTGCCCTGCCGCGCATCGTCTGCGGGAACCGGTCGTTGCCACGCTCCAGCGGCATGTCCCGACGCTTATCCCTCGGAGCACAAACTTTGCAAGCAAAGACCGAGCTTTGTGCTCCTGCGAGATATTCCCGCACCCGCCGCGCGGCAGGGCGAGCGAGGCCGAGAGCGAGCGCAATTTCCTCGCTGGGGAAATTGATAGCGTGTTTTCGTGCAGTATGCCAGCGATGTGTCCTCGTAAACATATTTTCACCACACCACCGGCTTGAAGTGTTTTCCGAGCGACGGCGCGGGACTTATATAATTGGAGCCGCGGCTCGCGCCATAGAGCTGCTCGGGCACCTGCGATGTTTGTTCAAATATCATGCGGCAGATGGGCTGGCCGTCATACACGCGGAATGGGACATCGCGTGCGCGCACTTCCAGCACCACATGCGTGCCACGTTCCGCCCCAAATCCGTTGTCGAAAAATCCGGCGTAGTGGCTTCGAAACTCTCCGGCTGAAACGTCGTAGGTAACGATCTCACCCGCATGGGTGCTCGGCGTTTTTGTACGCTCTTTGGATGCAAGAAGATAAAATGATCCCTTGGTAAGCACCATCTCTCCGTTTTTCTGGCGCGGGATGGGGATCCAAAAATCATCAACGTCGTGAAACTGTTTTTTAAACAAATCAACGTGTTTAATAGGATTGTCTTTGGCTTGAAAGCCGACGGTGTCGCGGTCAAGATCAATGCAGAAGTACAGACTATTGTTGCGGATGGGCACGTCCACGATCTTGTTTCCTGCCTTATCAAACACCAGTCCATCGCGTTCGTGCATTGCGCGCAGTTCGTCGTCTGTCGCGGCAATGGGCTTGGTAACATCACGGATGCGCATCTGGACCAGTTCAAGTCCCGGCGCAATGCCGACCAAAAACGACAGCGGCGTTACTTCCAGCCACAGGTCGCCTTTGTACCCCGCGGGAACCGCGTCGAAGAACGGATTGCCATCCGACAACACACGCACGAACACATCTGCCCGTCCGGTAGAACTTTTGGGGGAAAAGAGCGCGGAAAGATCCGGCGGGAGGTTGAGCGTTTCTTCAAGCGGAATAAAGTACACCGCATTGGGTTCCAATACGCTGCCTTCCTTTATTTCAAACTCGTACCGCTTATACTTTGCAATAAGATTCTGGATGGTCTCGCCGCGCTGCGGCACCATCGCCGCGCTCATGCGCCAGGCACGATTGCCCAAACGAAGGTCAAGCGACGCCGGCTGTATCTGGTGTTCTGCGACGGGCGCACCGCGCGAGCCCACGGCCGGACGTGCGCTCAATATCAAGTTTTTCAGTTCCTTATCAGAAAGGATCATGATGATGTTTTGCTTTTTACCGCCCTCGCAAATTCGCGAAACAACGGGTGCGGCCGCAGGGGACGCGAGGTAAATTCCGGATGGAACTGGACGCCTACAAACCATGGATGGTTTATATTCTCAAATATTTCACACAAGCCCGTTTCGGGATTTGTTCCCGAAATGATCATGCCGTGTTTTGCAAACTCTTCTTTGTACTTATTGTTAAATTCGTACCGGTGCCGGTGCCGTTCGGTGATATGCTCCATGCCATACGCCGCAAAGCTTTTGGAACCTTCGCGCAGCGCGCACGCGTAATTCCCCAAACGCATCGTGCCGCCTTTTTTGTATATCTCGCGCTGGGTCGGCATGAGATAGATCACCGGATGCTTCGTGTGTTCGTCAAATTCGGTTGAATCGGCGCCGGTGAGTCCCAGCACATTGCGCGCAAACTCAATGGCCGCAACCTGCATCCCCAGACACAACCCAAGATACGGAACTGTATGTTCGCGGGCGTATTGTGCGACCGCGATCTTCCCCTCTACCCCGCGCTTGCCGAATCCTCCCATCACCACGATACCCGCCGCCGTTTTTAACCGTTCCCATTCGCTCTCCGCCGCGCCGTTCTCCAATGTTTCCGAATCGATCCACACAAAGTTTGCCGCAACATCGTTTGCGTAAGCAGCCGCCTTCACCGCTTCCACCACGCTCAAGTAAGAATCTTTCAGTCCGGTGTATTTCCCCACCAGCGCGATATTCACTTTCGGCAGCGGCGAGCCGATCTTTGCGACAAACCGCTCCCACGCAGCGATCTTCGGCGCACGGTACTCCACATGAAGATGTTGGGAGATCTGCTCGGTGATCCGGTGCTTGTTGAAGTTCAGCGGCACTTCATAAATGCTTTTCACCGTCGGCGCCGGAATGACCGCCGCGCGCGCAACATCGCAAAAGAGCGCGATCTTTTCCAAATGCTCTTCCTTGATGCCGTCGTCGTACCGGCACAAAATAATATCGGCGTTCACGCCGATGCGGCGCAGTTCGCGCACCGACCCTTGCGCCGGTTTTGTTTTGAGTTCTCCGGAGTTTGCCAAGTACGGCAACAGAACCAAATGTACGAACATCACGTTGTGATGTCCCTCATCGTTGTGGAGCTGCCGCGCGGCTTCGAGGTACGGCTCCGCCTCAATATCGCCCACCGTGCCGCCCAACTCAACGATCATGATATCGGCTCCCGACGCTTCCGCGCACGTTCGGATCGCGGACTTGATGGCATTGGTAATGTGCGGGATGATCTGGATGGTATGCCCTAAAAAATAACCGTCCCGTTCGTGCTCCAGCACTGTTTTGTAGATCTGCCCCGTGGAAACGCTCGAGCCCGCCGAGAACTCTTCATCAATGAACCGCTCGTAATGCCCCAGGTCCAGGTCGGTTTCCGCGCCGTCGGCGGTAACGAATACCTCCCCGTGCTGGTATGGGTTCATGGTACCCGGGTCAACATTCAAATACGGGTCCAGCTTCAGCACCGAGACTTTGTAGCCCGAGGACTTTAAAAGCATCCCGATGGACGCCCCCGCAATTCCCTTTCCGAGCCCGGAACATACCCCGCCGGTCACAAAGATATACTTAGCCATTACGGGAGATTATAGCAGAGACAACGACGCTCTGAAAGTCTTGTGTTTTTTTTTGTTTCGTGTATAGTATCTCCCATATGCCTATTACCTCATCAGCGAAAAAGGCGCTTCGGCAGAGCAAGCGGAAGCGCACGGCGAACGTGCGGTACACAAATCGCATGCGCTTGATCACAAAAGAATTCAAAAAACTTCTTTCCGAAAAGAAGCTTACGGAGGCACAGGCGCTGCTGCCAAAACTTTACGCGGCGTACGACAAAGCGGCACAGCACAATATCATCAAGAAAAACACCGCGGCGCGTAAAAAATCGCGTATGACTGTGGCGCTCGCCAAACGCGCATCATAGCGGCCGGTCGCCAAGGCGCAACGTGAGCCGATCGATGGCCTCCGCGAACGTGAACCGGCCGGTCTTGAGGCCGGCATCCAATTCGCCCAGCAGGGAAAATACCGGCATGAGCTCGCTCATGCTGTATTTTTTTGCCGCGTGAGACGCTTTCTGAAACACAAACGGCTTCATGCCGGAACATTTCTGTATGTGCGCCGGGGAAAGCCCCCGATCAAGCGCATCGCGCGCGATAAGCATGTTCCGGAATTGAAATACGATCGCGCCGAATATGCGCGCCCAATCCTCGCCCTGCGCAAGCGCTCCGGAAAAATGGCGTGCGGCGGCGGCACCGTTCTTTTCCACAAGCGCATCCACACCGGGAAACGTGTGACTCGCGTCGTTAGAACCCCCAACAACCAGCGCCTCCACGTCCCGTTGTACGATCACAGAACTGTGTGCGGCAAGTTTTTCTATTTCACGGGAAAGCCGCCACAGATCGTTCCCACAGCGCACCGCAAGCTCACGCGCGGCGGCGTCTTCACAGCGCGCGCCGAGCCGCTCCGTTTCCTCCCGGATCCATGAGGCAAGCCGCTCGCCGGAAAACGCTTTTGACTCCTGCACCATCGTCGGCTTTTCCAAAAGCCACGCGATGTCCTTGTTCTTTGCCGCATCAAGCCGCTCATCTTCGCACAGCACGACCACTATGTCTTGGTCTTCTTTTGCATCTTTTGCCCGAAGCAACGCAACGATAGCCGTGCGCGGCTCCGTGACATGCAGCATATCCCTGCAGACGATCAGTTTTTTTTCAACAAACATGGCATGGGTCTCGTACGCTGTTTTTACCTCGTCAATGTCCGACCGCTCGTCAAATGAAAAAAAACTTAGGCCGCTTGCGTGTTTTGCCTTATATTGCGCGATAACCTCCGCGAGCTTCCGTCGCGTGAGAAAACTGTTTTCGCCGTGGAGTAAAATAAGCATGGTATGCTATTTAACCGTCAACGAAACTTTTTGGTTTGGCTGGACAACGGCAATCCAGATCTTTCCGGGAACGAAACCGATCTCTTTGCCCAATGCGTCGTAAAAGAAATATTTTTCTCCCGCGCCATCCTTGTTCTCGTACGTTTCGGGCGCGCGCTTCCACTTCCCCCGTAACTCCTGGCCGTTGCGGTACACCATAGCGTCCCCCTCTCCTTCCACTGCGACATCGTTGTAGTCGGGGTTGACCTGATGCGACTCGGCGAACATCACCACGACGTTTTTCACCTCAACCTGTCTGCCGGTTGCCACATCCAGTTCTTTCTCTCCGCCGCGAAAACGAAGGTACGCGTTGGCGGCATGGTGGTAGCTGAACCTCACATGATACGGCGCGGGGTATCCAATGGCAATATCCTGGTCGATGGAAAGCACCGCGCCGTCAGCGATATGAATGTACCCCGTCGCTTTGTTTTCCATACGGTATCCCGCCTGGTGTGCCGCTTCACGGAGCATGGCGAACGACGTAAAACCGTTGTGCGGCGCCGGGCGGTCGTTCACGCGGTAAAATGCCGGGCTCGTGAGCGCATTCACGTTATCGATCACCTTTTGTTTTAAAATATCAAGTGCGAGGTACGAACCGCCCCAGTGCGCGTACACCGCGTCAAAGCTTTTTGCAAACGGAAGAAAATCGTGACGCGCCGAGCGGGTGGCACCGATCTCTTCCGGACGACCACACGCGTACACCGCCATATATCGCGTGATGCCGCCGGTGAGTGCCGGCATTTCCACCACCACGTCAGCCTCGGCGATGCCCGACAACGGCCGCGCAACATGGTCAGCCGCAAGCATGACCGCCATCGGCCGCAGATCACCGCCGGGACATATTTCTCCCGTCAGCGGGTTCCTCCCCGCAGGGTCTTGCGCGACGGCTTCTGTTTCCGATGCTGCAACGACCGGCTCCGGGGAAACATTATTGTGCACCGTGACGCGCTTGCCGCCTCCCCATAGAAAAAAAGCGCTCCCGAGAAGCGCGGCACCAGCAACGGTCATGAGAATCGTTTTATACATGGTGTGCGGCAAGTACCGATTTGATCTTCTCGATGATCTCTCCGGGCGTGTTATGCGCTTTCACCAGGTAATCCGTCGCGCCCAACTGCATACCGCGGTCAATGTCGTCTTTCTGCCCGAGGTTGGACAAAATGATCACCGGCGTTTTTGCGACCTGCTTTTCGGCGCGGATCTTGGTGAGCGTTTCAAACCCGTCAACGCCGGGGAGGATAAGGTCCAGGAGCACGATACTTGGCTTTTCTTCAACGACCTTGCGGAAACCGCTCTCGCCGTCCACCGCTTCGCTCACCTGAAATCCGACCTTCTTCATCTTCTGTACTATCAGGTCGCGTAAAAATTCGTCGTCCTCCACCAAGAGCACATGGAATTTGCTCGGGTCAATGGCGGGGGCACCTTCCGGCGTGACGCCGCCATCGCGCGGTAGTTTTTTGCCAAGCGCCACAACCTGTTTTTTGAGCTTATCCAAAACCTCCTGCGGGTCGAACTCCGCTTTGATAAGATAGTCTTTCACCCCCAGCGCCAGCGCCCGGTCTATCTCCACCGGCTGGCCGGAATTTGAAATGATGATGACCGGAATGCGAGCCAGCTCCGCATCGGCATGCATCTGTTCCAAAACCTGAAAGCCGTCCATTTTCGGCATCACAATGTCCAGCAACACCACATCCGGATGCTGTTCTTTAATAACCGCAAGGCCGCGCTCACCATCCGCCGCCGTAAGCACCGTGTACCCTTCTTTCCGAAGCTTCTGGGCAAGGACGTTCAAAAGGACCTCTTCATCCTCCACCAAGGCAACTGTTATCCCCGATTCATTCTTCATACCGATATTATACAGCATGTATCAAATGGAGCAAAGAACGCCATTCCCCCGCGGTCGCATACGCGGCACCGCATAAAAAAAGCGCTATCATCGCCCACAATACAAAGCGCGGAATGGAAAGTGCGTATGCGGGCGTCTGGTCACCACCGCTGACGCGTGCACGGGAGTATGCAAGAACGAGAAATACAGACTCAATACCGCCCACCACAGCGCCCAACAGTCCAATGAGCGTAAAAAAACCGATGTTTTGAGCGGCAACAAGCACCAGCGGGACCGCGCCCACCAACAACAGCGTTAACCCCCGACGGGCACCGAGATCGTAGGTCAGCGTGTCCCGCAAGTACAATCCGAATATGACATAGGACGTGGCGACCACCAATATGCCAAACAGCGCCCCCACCGCAACAACACCTTCCCCCAACGCCGCCGCGAGTCCCGAAATAGCATCCTCGGAAACGGCGGGTCCGCTCACTCCGACGACCACGGCCGTAAACAAAAGATAGAACACGACAGGAATGGCGGTACCAAGAACGATCGCGCGGCGCATGGCGCCCTCGACGCCCACAAGAATATCGCGCACGGCGGGGATCGCAGCCGTGCCGGCAAGCGCAAAGAGCGTTATTCCATACGGCAGAAAAAAGTTACCTGGCGTAAAACCAAAGAAATGAGCCGGGTTGACCTTGGGCACGCCGGCGGCAAACAGAAAAAATACCGCGGCGACCATGAGTACCAGCATGAACATTTCTGACCGCTCGACCGCTTTCAAGCCGAACGCAATAACGAGCGTGCACACAAACCAAAATATGCCGTACCACCCCCATAACGGAACAGAAATTCCTGCAGCGCCGGCAAGTACGGAAAGGAACTGCCCGCCTACCAAAAGATACGCGAGCATTCCCCCAAGCATGCCGACGAATGTCGTAACGACGACGACGCGTCCCGCGCCGTGATTGACGTACCGCGCGACATACCCCGCGAGCCGGTGCCGCTCGCGCGTGCGTAAAATGATCTCGCCGAACATCAAGTGCAGGATGGCAAATACGAAAAAGAGTACGCCAAGGTACAGGGCTGCAACGAAAAATCCCGCATGCCACGCCGCGTAGGGCAGACCGAAGATACCGACGCCGACAATGGTCGCAACCAGCGTCGCGACCGCATACCAAAAACTACTTGAATTCATCGTGAATGCCGGCGGCACGATGGATGCGTTCTTCAAGCCTGATCTTCCGCAACACAAAAAATACGAAGAGTACCAGCAGCGCGCCTGCAATCGCAACATCGTAATATCCCATCCCCACGGCAATACCGACGCCCGCCATGGTCCATAAGCCCGCCGCGGTCGTTAAGCCGTGCACTTTGTTCTCGTGATAGATAATGAGCCCCGCACCGATGAACCCGATGCCGGTGACGATCTGCGCGATAATGCGCGACGCGTCCTGAAAATTGGGGTCAAGCGATATGATCGTGAACAGCGCCGACCCCATGGTCACCAGCGAATAGGTTTTTGTGCCCGCTTCTTTGCCGACAAACTCGCGCTCAACGCCGACGATCAGCCCCAGCAAGAGCGCGAATACCAGTTGCGCAACAACGACAAAATGGATCTCCGCCATGCTTATGTTACACCAGCCCGGTTTTGCGCCGGAGGTGCTCCTTTAATTTTTTATCCTGCTTGATCATTTTGATAACCTCGGCAACCAGTTTCTTCGGTTCCGACTCGTAGACGATCTTTCCCAAGCCGCGGTGCATCCGCCCGATGACCTCTTTGATAAAATCCGCCGTGCCGCCGGTACCCACCAACACGCCCTGCGGTTTGCGGTCTTCGAACGCGATGGTGAATT